>JAAUXT010040538.1_pt1 | contig 16380 bp, 11 predicted proteins | sample 7278171 | NCBI WGS metagenome assembly JAAUXT01 (sample SAMN14350112, study PRJNA611818) | marine sediment metagenome | isolation source: surface marine sediment (1.8m) | place: French Polynesia: Moorea | collected 2018-08 | reverse complement strand
ATCCACGGGGGAGGGGTTCAGGTGTGGGGAGGGGGTGGGGGAGGGGGAGGGGGGTTAGGGGAGGGGATGGGGAGAGGGCAGGGGAGGCGTCAGGGGACATTTCGTCCACCCTGCCATATACTGCACTGCCACATGGTGCTTCGCCCTGAAGGGACTTCGCACAATAAGAAGGGCAGCAAACCGGAGTCTCTCGTCGAGCACGTGCACATGTTCTTGTTCGTGGCTTTATCATGGTTCTGTTTTTCTATGAAAAGGATGTGAATAACGGCGCGCTCCACAACACAACGTAAAGTCATGGCCGCCAGTGAGGTAAGAAATCAACGTCTCTTCGCATTTGTTACAACATGCAGACAGACAACCTCAGGGTTTTTGCACGCCCTTGACTTGTGTTTTCAGCTCAAGCTAGAGAAAGTGTTCACACAGCCGCTTGGACTGCTGGCCACCACGAGCTACTATCGGAGCAGATTCACAGTTCTCCCCAGCTCATCGAACATTGTGGTCAAAGGGCAAACAGCAGATGATGCTCCCTGGGGACTGTTTCTGTACAAACTGGATGGAACCAGACTCACCAAGGTGCGAGAGGTACAACAGACATGTGAGCATGCCTACTGCACTCCTGAACTGGTGGGGATGATAGTTGGTGGAGATGAGATGGTAGCTGTGTCTTGTTGGGCCTGTGGTGATGTCAAACTTGTGAACATGGAAAATGGCCAAACTCATGTGGCTTACAAAGCCCAGAATCTCCAAGCAGATTTCATGTGTGTGGGGGACCCTGGTGTGATGTGGCTGTCATGCTTGGATGGCTCAGTGAGAGAACTCAAGTGCAGTTCCAAAACATTTTTTGACACTGGAAAACAGGTATCCACAGAGGAATGCCAGTTCATGCTGTATTTGCCTGCACCACACAATTCTCTGGTTCTCTCTCACTATGGCTGGGTGGAGTCCATTGCATGTGACACAGGGCAGCGGAGGTGGAGGGTGGAGAATTTAGGCAGGACTGAGCACAGACCTGGAGGGATTGTTTTTCATCCAGCGCACCAATTGTTGGTTGTGTCAAACCCAGAGGTGAATGCTATCCTACTTCTGGATCCAGAAACTGGATCAACTCTTCACCAATACTTGTCAGTCACGTGGGGTAATGTTTGGGACATCCGTTTGTGCAATCAGCTGATGCTGTTTCTTCTTCGCCACGACGGCGGTCTGCACATCTCTCAAGTGCAACTGATTGACCCCGAAAAAGGTACCAGTTTTCTTCTGGTTTTAGCTTTTGCTAAATGATAGTTTGATGCACACAAAGCTTGGAAAGGCCAGACAACTGACACTATTTTGATTTCAAACAATAGGATTTGGGCAACACCAAGCTGCAGCAAGCACGTGCCACAAATGCCTGAAACATATCTCATTGCCTTTCTGATGCACGACCAAAATGCACACATTTCGTTTGATGTTTCACTAAAAATCGTTTTGTTCCCACAGAGAATGATCTTCTTCTGAAGGCATTGGTGGACGCCTGTGCGCACGGCACCCGCCCCAGCTACAGAGCCAGAATCAACATCATTGGGCACAGTGGAGCTGGGAAGACCAGCCTCACCAGGAGGCTTTTGGGCAAACAGTTTGTGGCGAATTTGGAGAGTACAGAGGGCATTGAAACTCACAGGATTGAGTTTGATTTGAATGAGTCTCCCCTCAGCCCACTTCTGTGGTCTGAGACTGAACTGAATGTGAATGAACTTGTGGGTAAATTCCACAGAGAAGTTCTCTAGAGAAAGAAAGAGTTGCTGATAGAAGAATCACAGAAGACAACAAAGCACAAGTGCACCAAGCATTCACTTGTTTGTGAACAAGAAGCAGCGCAAAGGAAACTGTTGTCTTCACAAAGTTCACATTTAGAGCCAGACAGGGAAAGTTCTGGGAAGAAGTTAAGTGTTGTTCACAGACTTGGACAACTTGCATCAGAAATAAAGGTTCATCAAGCACTGCCAAGAATTCAGGAAGTGAAAGACAAAGCAGTTCTGAGGCTCTGGGACTTTGGTGGACAGACAGAGTTCTACACAACACACCACATGTTTCTGGATACCGGTGCCACCAATATTATTGTGATGGACATCAGCAAGCCATTGACAAGTACTTTGCACAGTGAAGATAAAGAGCTGCCAGTTGGAATCCCCAACACTCAGGAAGAGTTTCTCTGCCACTGGCTCAGATCAATACAACCAAAAGCTGACGACAGAAAGAAGGCAAGTGTGATTTTGGTCCTTACTCATGTGGATTTGATTCCATGTTCTGCAAGACACAGTTTTGCTGCAGCCTACTGGAAGGAGATACAAAGCATTATCAGCAGGAATCAACTTCTTCCAATACCTGCAGATAGAGTCTACATGGTTGACAACAAATGTGGAAGTGAAGAGAGTTTCAAAACATTGAGACACCAGTTGGCAGAAGTGATAAACAAACAGGACTCTTGGGGCCTTCCAAGACCCATCACCTGGCTGAAGTTTGAAGCTGACTTGAAGGAGATGATTGATCATGCCACTGCAAAGCCAGCAAAGCACATCAAATTGTATGAGGCAAAAGACTTTGTGAACAAGTATGGCATGAACCAAAATGATTTGGATGCATGTCTGCTGTTTCTCAGTGAAATGGGAGACATTGTCTGGTTCAAAGATGAAGGTCTCAAAGATGTGATCATCTTGGATCCACAATGGCAGATTGACAGATTCAAGGTTTTGATCACATCTGAGCAGTTCATCAAGAAGAGGCATCTTCAGGATGAAGTGTTTCAGTTGCTGAAACATGGCACAGTGACCAGTTCAACTCTCCACAAGTTCTGGGCTGGAAATGATGTGAAGTTTCTCACTGAACTGATGCAGAAATTTGACCTCATGGTTCCTGTTGGAAGTAGAGATGAAGATGATGGAAAGTTCTTGGTTCCATGCATGCTACCACAAGGAGAAGCTGTGATAACACCAACTGAACAAGACATATCATGGAAACCAGCCTTCTCACTGGAGTACAAATCCAGTTTCTATCAGTGGATTCCAATTGGGACATTTCCCAAACTTCTGGTAGCTTGTGCCAAAACATGGTCCTTGATGGACAATAAATACCTGTCTTCCACCACAGCTTATTTTGAAATTGCAGCAGGAACCATTCTGATCTTGCATCAAAGTCATGGTTCTACACTGCAGATCACCATCAGGTGTCATTGTGAGCAACTGCAAAGGCACCCATTTTGCATCATTCTAGAAGCAACAAGACAAATGTCATCTATTATGAGGTCATACAGGATCCAGCCAAGCCAGCTGTGTCAGCTGATCTGTCCCAACTGGAGGCCTGGAGATGATCTCTTCTGCACAGTGGAGGCTCTGCAGGAATCACTGAGTCCAGACTCTGAGTACAGCAGCATCCAGTACACAGAGGAGAAGTGTCTGTGCCACAGAAAACAGCTGGGGTAAGAAGGAGACAGAAACAGAAACCAGTATGAGAAATTCTCTCACATCCCATTTGGAACAAAAGCGCGACTGGATGTGCCTTGTGCTTGAGTAACTGCCATCAAGTGTCTACAATTGCGAGTTTCAGCGAAGTGAAAACTCAAACACAAACGCAACCCTTGGTTACGGGCAGCCATGACGCAACTTTTGTGAAAATTGTAGTGCTTTTTCTGCAGACATTTTGCAACCAAACATGTGAAGTTTTTGCAACAAAATGTGAACAAGTGCCATGTCCAGATGTTTCATCAGCCTTTTTGGTGAATCTGAGAAAGATCTATGCCACAGTTTGTCCATAAATCAGCCACCAAACTGGGGTATGAAAATTTCAGTTTGCTTGTTCAAATGTAGACTTTCTCAAAATCAGGGGAGATAGGTCAAAAATTGCGTTTGGGTTTGCGTTTTCAGGCTTACGGAGCTGTTGCTGAAAATCGCAAATGGAACACAGACCTTCGGGACGAAGCGGTTGAGTTGAGTTGACTGAGCCTGGACACAAAGGAGGTGCGGTGCTCCTGTGCACCAACCACTGTCTCTTGAATACTGTTTTGCATTTGCAGGTGGATGTGCTGCAAAACTAACTGTACAGGGTATATCCTGCTGTCGTTCAAAGACTTTGGTTTTCTTTTCTTTCTGTGCGTCTCATATGTCCGCTTTCTCGTTGGTGAGGTTCTGTTTGCAAGGGTCACGTACTATTCTCCAATTGGTTCAAGTTGATCATTTTTTTCTGTCTCTGCAAAGAAAGTCTGTAGGATCTTACTGTACATTGAAGACAAACATGTTTGGCTAAATGTTGGCTGGGCAACTGTTGCTGTTGAGGGGTCATCGTCATTGAAAAGGAGCAGTCAATGGGTAGATCCCAAATTTGATCTCGGTGTGTTTCGGAGGGTTGGGGGGGGGGGAGCCAATGCGCTTATACACCCAGGCTACACACGTCTTTGGAAGGATCCGAGCAATTTTGGACGGTGCTGTCGGTTCCTCATTTGGTTGCGCTGTGTTTGGCAATGTTCCACTGAATGCCATACCCACTCTCCACAGGTAGGTACGGCACAACACTCAGTCGAGCTCGGGTGATTTCAGTCATGTGCTCCTAATTCCACCATTGTGTGTGTGTCAATGAGGTAAATTCCATTTGGGAGCGTCGCAGCCAACATGTCCTGTTACAATAAGTCACACTCGGCATTCAGATCAACTGAATCTTCACTACCACCTCACGCGTTGTTCCTTTTATGGGAAACACCGTGGATCAAGGGGGGGGGGCTGGGTACCTGCTGACCTCCATAAATATTAATTCATTCCACCCCCAAATTTAGCCCTGCAAAAAATCGTACTCTACACAGGTTGGATTGTGAAGTTGAAACTTGTCCACCGACCGCCCACAACTAACTTGTGTGCCCCCCCCCCCCCCAAGTAAACAAATTCTCAGCCTCAAAGGTTGGTTGCCGGCCCAGACTGAACAGCCTTCCCCCCACGACCCAATCTCAGATCCGCAAAATGTGCTGACATATATGGAAGGGTGAGGTTCCCCACATAGGCGGTCAACCGTGAAGTCCTCTCTCAGCAACAGCGCTTTACCCTCTACATATGAAGTGTATTCCCAAATAAGGAGAGACAGTTTTTGAAATGGCAGTATTCTGGATACAGACACAATGAAACAAGAGATGGATTTACCTTGTGGAGGAGCATGCAGCTGGTTGTGTGGCTGAGTTGACGGAAGGTGAGTGAATTTTCCGTTTGTTTCCAAACAGTAGCTTCATAAAGAACAATTTCAAAGGCAGCCGATAAGAACAACTGGAGTGAATGAATAACATGATACGGTCTTGTGTCCCAGACTGGTTTGGGTCAGCATCAGAAAACTGTTCTTTGAAAGGAATAATCCTGTTGCACCTGTTTGCAAACAAATCAACTGTTGAGAGACGGAGTCGGAAGTATCCATGGCGCATTTCGGCTGTGACTGATTTGTTCTGATAAACTAGGCTACTTTCACGTCTGGCAAGACTGGCGATCAACATGGTGACGGGACACTGTCCTCAAAGACCACTTTGCAGACTGCCCATTGGGTTAGATGACGGTCAAGTGCTCAAGAATGTAAACAAAGCAAAATCATGGTCTCGCCAGAAGAGTAATCAGCCTCGTATAGAAACGTGTGCGGTTTGGAACACAGGTTCAAACCATTTGAAGGATTGCAGCTGAAAACGGAGGGGGTGGCCAGCTCTTCACTGTTGTCCGATTGTTGGCCAAGACAGAAATTCAAACTGCGTGAGATGTTTGCCATGCAAGGAATTTACTGAAGGGTTGAGTGTTGCGGGTCCTGAACCTTGATCACGTTTACTCTGCATGAGTGAACTTGGACCACCCCGGCGTCTGAAAAACGGAATTATGGCGAAACCCAACGTTATGACATTGTCAGCTTCAGTGGTTTTCACACTGGTGACACACCATCACTTTCTATTTTTTATTTTTGACATCAGTGCAAAAAACTTACATTTTACCAAGTGGTGAAAATTTTGGCCTTGGCCCAGAAAATGACCAGGCATGAACACCACATTTTCAAACCACAAAAACACACATGTTCTTCAGGTACTTTCCTTTGTGGACATCACTCACATTGCTTCGTGTTTTTGGCACATTTCAAGTGCAAATTGATAACTATAAGGAAATCAAGCCATGTCACCACTTCTTAGTTTCCTTGTTGGTTCAACAACCGTCAATCTCAAGAGCAGCCTGTGGTCGTGATGACTTGTGTGAAGGACAGAGATCCACACCGTCTGACTGGAGTCTTTGCCAGTTCCATGAGTGTGATTTCTCTGGGATTTCTCCTGTGCATATTTGTTCATTCGGGGGACAAGATGGATGTTCGTCCCCTCTGTAGACACACCTCCCACACACAAATCTCACACAAATAGATCTACACACTAATGTGCACACCTCATGAACACACTCACACCCTCACCTTACTCAAACAGGCACACCCTTTCGTCATGGGGCCGGCCAGCTGACTATCCCTGTGCACATGACTCACCCACACACATGCACACTTGCACGCGTACCTCACTCACACACACGCACACACACACTCACACGCATCGTTGTTCAGGGGGTTAGTGCCAAATAGTCTGTCACTCCTCATAACCTGGGAAAGTTTGACCAAGACCAGGTGTGCTACCTGCAAAAGCTTTTCGAAATTTGGTTCTATCCCTCCTGTCTGAGGTGCTCAATTTGGATCTATCTTGGTCACTTTTTCCTGCACAAAGAACCTGTTTGGCATCTGACTGCATGTTGTCTAGCTGAATCTGAACTCACTGAAACTCAGGCAGGAACACTCTCAGGGAGCCAATGTCGATTGACCATTCAGCCTGGCCCATCACTGTTCAATAAATGTCATTGACACCCAGACATTGTATCTTCCTCACGGGACCAGGTCTCCTGGGATTATTGTGCGAAATCCCTTCAGAGCGAAGCACCTAGTGCCAGTGCGGTACAGGCATAGGCAGCCAGATGTCCCTGTCCCCACTTTGTCCCCCTCCCCCCTGAGTTTTCCCACCCCCGCACCTATGTCCACGCTCCGTGGGGTTTGTCCCCCCGCAGGTTTGTCCCCCCCCCATTGTGTTTGGTATCTATATAAATAAGGCAGAGCACCAAGAGCCTGGCAGGCCAGCTGGCTACCAGACTTACACTTCCACAACAAGATGAATTCAGGATATGATATAATGAAGCTATAGACCCGCAGGCAATGAAAGGTTTCTCTCTTTTTTTGGTCTTGAGGTGAAACAAATGCTACTCGGGACTTTGCACTGCAGTTGCCTTGAGCCGTGCTTCTTGTTTCATAGTTTTCTGTTACGTTAGTTTTTGATTTATCCAGAATAAAGACGCAAACCAATGTGTTCCCGAGATGATAGGAATTTCTAGTTTATTGTGTCAAACAGTCCAAAGACCCTTTCCTGATGCTTTAAAGAAACTGTTCTGAAATATATCCTCTGTCAAAAAAAACAACTCTCACTTTTCTCTTTTCCAATGAGCAAACCAGAAATATAGTTCAACAAGCTTTGAGTTGATGCTAAAATTACCAAACACAATACATTACTGTGAGACAGTTTCTGCTACACATTATCTGAAGGTTGAGTGAGACAACAAACAAATGAAAGAAGACAAATACCCAGACCCCAAATGAGAGTATTTCCCTGCTACAAGGAAAATCCATTCTTCACCCACACCAATAACATCAACAACATTTTCTTCCAGCATTTGGCAATGAAAACAGTTTCCCCAGGCCTCCATGAACAACAATATTTTCTTCATAAATATGAACAATGAAAACATGAATAATAAAATCAGTACCCATTGGGACACAAGGTACACAGAACATGCTCTTTTTTACAATTTGTGTGGCACCCACCCCCTTTTTGTCAACATATCTTGAACAGAAGTGTTGGATTGAACAGAGCTTTGTCCAAACATCAAAGCATACATTTATCTCAATATGAGCAGAAGCACAAACATGAGCTCTCAGACAAAATAACTGAGCATGTCTGCTTGGTTTTACTACAACACCAACACCAACATGTTATTTCCAAGTTTCCATTCTACCAGATCTGCAAACAAATGCTGTCACTGATTCCAAACAGCAGTCTTCTTTTGTTACAAAAAATACCTGCAAAGACTATCCAACAAAATGCTGTCATACAATGAGAATTGAAAGCCACAAGTGCCTGGTTCACCACAAAAAGAAAACAAAGGTGATATTGACTGAGGCCAGTTTTCCACAAAAGCTAAAATTAAAATTGAGTGTGTGCTGACACTTACTGAATGAGACTGCATTTACCGTACAACCAAATTTCTTCAAGCAAAACAGTGAATAGAACACACCAGGCTCCAAGCACTTGACTTTGGGTCTCCATGTTCTTCCTGTGGCCCACAACACAGGACAAAATAAAAATAGAAATGAAGAAATGTTGTCTTCTGGTTGGTGTTCTGTAGCTCAGTCAGGGCCCTTCAAAATTTGTCCCTGCAAAAACAAAAAAACCTTTCCATCTTCAGCAGAGCACTGGTCTGTTGCTTACAAAAACATTTTAGACTGAAGAAAAAGCATCACATTTTACAACACAGTTGAGTTCAGGTGGTTTTCCCTGAATTAGATCTTCAATCTAAACTGCTCTTTGAGCCAAAAGACAAACACTGACCTTTAGAAATTCTTCTCACAGATGAAACTCGTCACAGATGCTGAGCATGATTTGCCCATCAAGTTTCCTGATGCGCGGTTCAGGGATCCACAGCGTTCTTGGTTTCTGCTTGCAGTAGGGGGAAGGGAGTACCCTTCATTATCTGGAGCAGCTGTGCTATCAGGAAATGTCCACTGATTGGATCCTGCTTCCTTCTTCAGTCCAATCCACACTTCAGGTCTGCCAGAACCTTCATAACTGTGCAAAAATAAGACCTTAGAGTTGTTTGGTGCTGTGAATGTTGAAAGCAAAACACTCTGCTCTAATAAATTTTGTTTTTGCTACTTGGTGCACAAAGCAGATAGATTAGTCACTCTCATGTGAGAGACATTGTTGTCCTGGAAACACAGAGGTGTTGTGCCCCAGTACAACCTGTCATCCCAGTGTCAAATTTCAGACTTTTTCTTCAGGAGTCTGGTCTTCAATAAAATATGGGGTGTTTCTTGTTCTGAAATAAATCCAGTTTGTTCACCTGGAAACCAGGAAATTCAGATCTGCGGCTGTGTCAAAGGTGACCAGTTGTGCATCGTGTTGCTCGGTGCAAATGCTGTTCGCCTCAAACCAGGTTGAACCACCATTTTCGAGTATGACAATGACAATACACTTGTTCCCATATGACTGCCAATCTTCAGGACACAGGTCCTGAAATGAAGAACACATCATTCATCTGATGTTCCTTTACTTTCTGAAGAACTAAAGTAAAGTCTGCTTTCTTTTGTTGCTCAGAGGGACCGAATGGGGCAAACTTCTGTTGTTGGTGCTGTTGCTGGTGTTGTTGTTCCTGGTGCTGTTGTTGTAGTTGCTGCTGTTGTTGTTGTTGTTGCTGCTGCTGCTGTTGATGGTGGTGATGTTGTTGCTGTGGGTGTTGCTGTTTCTTCAGACTGGATTTGTGGGTTGATTATGATGGCAATTTCTTCAACTCCAACAAGGTTTCCCTCTATGGTCACAGCATCAACAATCTCCTGAAGTACATCTTCCTGAAGTACATCTTCTGTAGATATCTCTTCTGGGATTATTCTAGCTTCACCACAACCCAGCAACAGGCAAAGGACCAGGATCAACAGAGAAATTTTCATCATTTTGCCTCTTTTCAGCAAGATCTGCAAACAGGAAGAAGAATTTTATTCCTCACATCAACAACTTGCAAAATACCAGACAAAAATCAGAAAGATTCAATCTTACCTCACAGTAGTGTTTGGGATTCAGGTTGTTGCTTGATGTAGCAGCTAGATGTGGTGAAAGAAATTGTTGTCACTTCTCTCACACAGTAAAACACCACATTTTGTGGTGATAAAATGTTGATTAAACAACCCCAATCATCTTTATTGTCTTGTATCCCTGCAGGACAATAAAACAGTATAACTTCAACTCTGCATTCATTTGTTGTTTTGTTGTGCTGTGTGTGTTTCCAAGCCAAGCTGGTCAAACCAGAGCTTTGGCAAATCAATATTTTTTTTACAATTTCCAGCAAAGGCAGCAAGTCTTAACTTTGTTTCTTTTTTTGTTCACCCAGTGTAGCACCTGATGTTTTTCAAATTTTGTTTTTGAAGTTTGACGCAAAGCCCGTTGCAAACACTTTGGTTGCAAAGTTTTTGTTCTTTTACAGTTTGACGCAAAACCACCAGCAAGCAACTTTTGTTGTAACAGTTTTTCCATTTCTCAAGTTTCAAGCAAATATGGCAAAGCGCATGCTTTTGTTATAAAATTTTATTTTCTTCCATTTCCTGCAAACTTCCGCAAGTACAAACTTTGGCTGCAAAATCTTTGTTTTCACAGATGAAGGAAAACCAGCAGGGAACAACTTTGGCTGTAAAAGTTTTATTTCTAAAGTTTCAAGCAAAACACTGCTTTGGTGATAAAAGTTTATTTTCTGTAGTTTGCAGCAAGCCTGGCCAAGTGCATACTTTGGCTGTAAAGCAGGGAACATCTGTGGCAGTTTAAGTTTTGTGATCAAAGTTTCAAGCAAAGCTTTTGGGACCCGATCTATGGAGACGGGAGGGATCGGCTCCCTTCTCCAGACGAACCCTGCGAAACGGTTCAGCCAGCTGAACCGGAATGATGCTGGCCTGAACACCCATACATAACATATCAAAATATTTTTTTTCTTTCGTTTGCAGCAAACGGAAGCAAACTTACAAATTTTGAAGTAAGTTTGAAGCAAGACCAGCCGGGAATAACTTTGGATACAAAGTTTTATTTCTGTAGTTTCAAGTGAAGCTAGCAAAACACATGCTTAGGCCATAAAAGTTTATTTTCTTCAGTTTGCATTCAGCCGGCAAGCACATGTGGTTGACAAGTTGTAACATTTTATTGGTGTAGCATGCTGGGTAGTCAGCAACTTATGCCTGGTGCTTGTAAAGCCAAGCCAGTGCAGTTTCAGTTGGTTGTTCAAAATTCATTTGGGCAGTTTGAGGCAAAGCCAGATATAAACACTTTAGTTTGTTCTATAGTTTGCAGCAAAGCCAGGGAAACAAAACTTTGAGGGAAAATGATTTTCACACTTGAAAGTGAAGCCAGCTGCACACACTTTAGTTGTAAATATTTTATCTCAGACATTTCAAGCAAGACCATGGAAGCATATGTGTGTAAGCTTGGTTCTAAAACTTTATGTGGGTAGTTTGAAGGTGGTTTGACAGGCACCAGATTGTTTGCCACTGGTGTGAAAGAAGAGGCAGTTTTTCATATGTATGAAACCCAAGCAAAGCAACAAAGAAGACACAAAATCTTTGTGTACCAAACATCAGAAAACGCATTGGTTGGTTCCTTTTCTAGAAGGAAGGGCTGAGGAGATAACGCCTAATTTACCTTGGGGGGGGGGGCTGTAAAGTTCTTTTTTCTCTGTGGACTGATATTTTTTCCTGTAGAAAGTACAATCAAGTGGTGAAGATGGAATCTGTTGGTGACAAAAAGAGAATACACCTGACATTTTCTGAGAGAAAGGCTGAAAAAAGTCATTTTGGCTCATCTTCTCAGTGCACCTAATAAACACAATAAAACTCAATAGCACATCATACTTTGGTTTGACATGATTGTCTTTTGAGAACAACAGGATGAAAGAACACACCGTTCAGCACATTCAGGCTGCATTCTTTTGCTGTTCTATTCTCCACTTGAAAAACAATAAAAGAACACCTTACAGTATGGCATTAACTGCCAGGGCCTCAAGTGTGATTGGGTGTTAGCAGGCCCCAGTTTGACACCATAGACCAGAAATTTATTTGCTGTGGCTGCTGTTTTCAAAGAGCCTTGGCTTCATTCTGACACCAAAATCGATGAGCATGCATCTTGGTTCATCTGTTTGAAAGGGTTTATGGTTCAATAGTTAATTCACACTTTGGTCAGACAGGAGGGCCGATTCTTGTGCAGTGATGGAAAATGATGAACAAATTGAACGTGAATGTATGTTGGCTTTGCCCTGCAAGCAAACGATGGGAAACCTTGGAGGGTTGGGTTGACTTGCCTGCATCCCAGTCTAAATGCAGATCCAACCCTATCAGTGCTTTTTAGGTGATTTTATGTGGGTTGCATGATTTGGGAGCTTTTGGAAAAAGTGACCCAAATTGGTGCGAGCCAAATCAAATCACCAATAGGCAGGGTCTTCCAAAAGTATGTGTGCAGCAGTTTCATGGTCAAGATGAGGATTGATTTGGGATCTTTGCTCATTTTGCACTTTCAGTGCGAAACACTTTAAACAGCGCACAAACATGACAACCAGATGAGGATTGATTTGGGATCTTTTGTGCCATTTTGCTTCAATTTAGGTTCAGGATAATGCTCAAGGAAGGAATTTATGAAGTTCAAATTTTTGGGTTCATGAGGTCAAAAAGTTCAAATTTGGAAGTATGGAAAATATGGGGTGTTGATGTAGAAATGGCTCTGTTTCTCTGCAGGTATAATTTTGTTTTGTGAATGAAGTATATTGATGAAATGTAGTATATTGTATGGTGGTTTGAGAGGTAGCATTTAATTTTGATTTTTGAAAATTTTTAGGTGGGTTGAAGGTGGGGTTAAGATATCAGATTTTATGAAAGTGTTCAGAATGGTTATTTGACCCAATCACACAAGTTCTCAGCCTCAAAGGTTTGGTCACTGAGATCCAAGAACCCCCCCCCCCCCGGCAAAAGACCCGATCACAGATCTGCAAAATATGCCGGTATAGAGGGGGGCGATGTCACCTACAAAGGCCGTCAACCGTTGAGTCCCATGGCAGTAACAGCATTTTACCCTCTATGAGGTGTGTTTCACAAAAGGAGTTTTAGAAAAGTGAGGCTCAAAGTTTTTCCACATAAATGATAAAACGAGGTGGAATTCTCCTGTTGACCATTGTACAGGTGGTTGTGTGGCAGAATTGGTGAACAGTGAGTACAATATGAGTTTCATTTGCTTTGAAACAGTTGCTTCAAAAATAACAAACTCAAGGCAACTAACAAGAACCATTGGGGTGAAGAAGCACCTTGGGACCTAGGATGCAGTATTGTGTCCCAGACCAGTTTGGACCAGAATCAGAGAACTGATCATGCAAGGACGTTTCACTCAACGCCGCTTCAACGCCAACGTCGAATAGTGTTTTGTGATTGGCCAATGCCCTGGAAACGGCGCCATTTTCGATGTTGGCGTTGGCGCGACATGCGCCTCAAACGTCATGCATAATGCCCCTTTTGAAAGGAATAATCCTGTTGCACCTGTTTGCAAACAAAGCAACTGTTGTGTTGAGAATTGGCAGCATCCGTGAAAATGACCTTGCGTGAAAAACACATTTAACTACGAAACACACTTTCCTTTCTGGACATGGCTTTCTTTTCTTCCTGCTTTTGGCGAATTTAAAGTGCAAATTTTGTACCAGCCCGTCACCACTTCTTAGTTTCCTTGTTGGTTCAATAACCGTCAATCTGAAGAGCAGCCTGTGAACGTGATGACTTGTGTGAAAGATAGAGATCCACACCGTCTGACTAGAGTCTTTGCCAGTTCAATTTTTCTGAGAAGAGGAAGTCGAAACAAATTGAGGAAATTTGGCCTGCTGTTTCTATTGTTGGCAACTTATGGGTGTCGAGCTGGTCATGTCAAAAAAGTTTCATTTCGCTCTTCCTCACGAGACCCAAAACCGACGAATTGTCTTCCTACTGAGCAGAGATCTCGATTTGGATGTCGGGGGTGATCAGGTCCACGTGCCCTGGACAAAATCACCCACCAATATCACCGTTTCCAATGTCACCGTTTTGTGTGATGCTGTTGTAAAAAGCATGCATGAACAGCCACACCTGCGGACCTTGTGGTTTCCCAATGGGTGGGGCATCGGGCCACTCTGGGTGTTATTGAGGTGTCCAGAAAACTTGTTGATTCTGTCCCCCGTGTGGAGCGCTTTAGATTCTGAAGTTGAGGCCCCACCACTATCCAGCCCAGTTGAACGCAGAATCAGGACCAGACGCCTGACCTAGCGAAAGCGGGCTCAAACTTAGTAGTCTGGGATCCACCTAAATTCAATTTGCAAATTCAGGAGAGGCAAAAAAGGAACAAAAATGGAATTGTTGCGCCTGCAGAGCAAAATTGTGGAGTACCAGCGAAGTTGAGGCTGAGAGTGCGCCCAACTGCATGCGTGTAAGAACCATTCTACAACGCTGCAGTCACAAAAGCCACTCGTACAAACCGTGACGTCATTTTGGTTGAAGTGCGTTGTGCAAGGACGGTGGTAGTCCTAGAAGGTGTAAACCGAGTATTGAGTGAGTGAGAGTCTGCTCTGCCGAAAACAAATATATCTCGTCTGCATTGACTGTAATATATAACAGGATCAACTTGTACTTGGAAGTTGTATTATCGGGTCAGTACATCCTATTTCTAGAAGAATGTAACTGACAGAAAAAGACTATACAATATTAATGGCTCGGTTAATACATATGCATAACGCGATGAGGAGAAGTGTAAGTGCCCAGATGTAAGGAAGCGGCTGCAAGTCTGAAGTGAGTACTCAAGGCGCAGAGTGCGATCTCCTCTGGTTGACCTAACAGCACAGCACAAAAGTCTGCGTTGGTTATCGGACTGCCGCACCAAACTCAGTTGACTGTCACAGACGTGTGACAGCCGGACAATAATGTGACATTAACACATTTGAGCTAAGGAAGCGACATTTTGACTGCCGGTTTCACACATGAAAGGACAGAACATGGAGGTTCCACCGACAGTATGGGCAGATCTTACATGCATTGTGTTGTTTTGTGGCTGTTGTTTTCTGCAAAAAAGCATGGAAGTGGATTCAATGACTTGAAATAAAAGTGGAAAAACCTCAACATCAGGTTAGTCTTCCTGAACTTGTTACGAATCTTGTCCATGCTCCGGAAACCATTAAACCAGAGGAGGATAATGAAAAGTTTGTCGATGCACTGGAACAGAGTGAGGTCACGAGACCAAAGATTCTTGCTGTATCGCCGCAAGACCCAAATAAGGATACCACGTCAGAGCCGACTGGAATGCAGCAGATCCCGGATGAGTGGGATTCTTTGCCAGGCCAACCAGCATATTTGGACAATACGACGGAAGCCCCATCCTATGCGTCGACAAATGGTTGAGGTGTTCTGATTGTGTATGATGGAGCAGGCATGAGCAAAGCACAACAAATCACTCTGGAAAACCTGCAATGCCGTCAAGCCAGAAATCAGCGGCAGCGACGTGAGCACGCCAGACAAGGCAGCAAAGATGAGAAGGAAAAAGAAGAATCCCCAGATGAGTCTATGCAACAGGAGAATCGAGAGCAGGAATTAACTGGCAGGGGACGAGCAAGTATTCGGGCACATCCAAGGCCAGGACAGCCTTATGCTGATTGTGACCAGGCGCAATATATTCCAGGTGGATATGAAGATGAGCAACATCCCAGACCATATCATTTCATCACGGCGAATGTTGAAGAACACTATCATGGTAATCGACCACAAAGAAAGTGGCCCAACCAAGCTGCACTTCTATGCCAAGAACTGCGTAAACTTGGACAACAGAATCCTGAGTGGGCAGCACTTGTTAGTGCCGCGCAGGATGCTGTGACAGCAGTGGACACAACTTGGCCAGAAGTACATGCTAATGTGGCTACCCCATATCATGGAGGAGAATCTAATTGGAATCCTCCACGGGGGTTTGTTCATGGCTGCAGATGTCCACACGGATGTGGTCAAGGTCGAGGAAGAGCCATGAATCATGAGTAGTTGACAAATGCGCTCTCAATTTCAGCAGCACCATGGAGGTGCTACACTTTCGAGTACTCTACGAGGAGATAGTGTAGCTGACACATTTGATAATATTGTTAGTGCTGGACAACAGTCAGATGTACATCAAGTGACTTATTCATCACAAACAGTTGATCAAATGCGAAATTTTCAAACTATTCCCTTGCTGCAACTTCCAAACACTGGAACATTTCACACCGCGGAGTCTACACCGGATTTTGATGACAATGGTGAGGATATACCAAACGCACAGCAGTTGCCTCAAGAATCAACACCACGTGAATCAATAGAAATGGAATCAGTGCATTCAGGAGATACTCATATCTTAGAACCAGTTGTGACTCTTAAACAAGCGTTTGAGACAATCAGGTCCTTGCCGCCACCACCTCCAGAGGAGGAGGATCATATTGAATGAATACAGGGTGTGGAACAGGCAGAAACTACCAGTAATCACCTCTTCAGTGCTCT
>JAAUXT010074757.1_pt1 | contig 16383 bp, 24 predicted proteins | sample 7278171 | NCBI WGS metagenome assembly JAAUXT01 (sample SAMN14350112, study PRJNA611818) | marine sediment metagenome | isolation source: surface marine sediment (1.8m) | place: French Polynesia: Moorea | collected 2018-08 | reverse complement strand
CGCAGTGCTGCAGGGCCCCACTCCCTGTGCGCGGGGTGTGAGCTCGCGCGCAGTGCTGCAGGGCCCCACTCCCTGCGCGCGGGGTGTGAGCTCGCACGCAGTGCTGCAGGGCCCCACTCCCTGGGCGCGTGGTGTGAGCTCGCGCGCAGTGCTGCAGGGCCCCACTCCCTGTGCGCGCCCCACTTCCTGTGCGCGGGGTGTGAGCTCGCGCGCAGTGCTGCAGGGCCCCACTCCCTGCGCGCGGGGTGTAACGTCAGGGTCTCACAAGACGCGACACCATCGCTGCTTGGGGCGGACCCACAGATCGGAGTCAGGAGTTTTGAGAAGACACAGGCCTCTAGAAATTATGTTTGAGGAGGTTGCTGCTGACTGCAGAAAGGAGTGGAAGCATTCCCTCTTCTTCAAGTCTCGTCACAAACTGCAGCTCCTTCTCTCTCTGGACTGACCGAGCCCGACGGAAGCCTTGAGGCGGAACTAAACCCGGAGCCTGTCACGAACCCCGGTAAATACGGCGCTCGCCCGTCGGGCAGTCGCGTATTTTATCACCTAATGTAGTCACTTCATCTCGGAGAATCCCCCGCAGCTTATGCTCAAGTAGATTAGGCTGAGCTGCTTGAGCGACGACCCGCTCTGAGTGCGTATTCATCGTGGAGAGGCGCGCGCTGCCGGTGTTCAGGGATTCAGAGCGCGGCCTTGGCACAGCCATACCGGTGTGCAGAGGTTCAGAGCGCTACCATACCGGTGTGTAGGGACCAGAGCACTGCCATGCTGGTGTGTAGGGTTTCAGAACGCTGCCATACCGGTGTGCAGGGATTCAGAGCACTTCTGCGTTTGTGTGAAGAGCTTTAATGCCGTGCAGTACCGGTGTAGAGGGACTTGGAAACCACCTGTGTCGGTGTGGAGGGATTCATGAGGGTGCTTCTTCCTGAGGCACGACCTGAGTCGAGATTGTCGTTGACGAGGTGTCTTTGGCGTGGCGTGGGACAACACGATGCTGTGTCTCATGTTGGCGCCACACCGGCACTGCGCTGTGCGGCGCCGCCGCCCGGACGCTGATAAACCCAGTTTATGGCCCGAACGCTGACAGGTCTTTCAAATTTAAATACAGGAAATTGCTTGATGTAACGCGCAGTTTGCAGCAAAAGGCTGACGAAACGGGTGGCGTGCTTTGAGGCGGCGTCCGCCCCGCGTCAGATCCTGAATGCAGGTCACACAGGTTCCGGGACGTGAAAATGTTGCGAACCACAGCGGTGGAAAATGAGGCCGAGTTATGGTGGGGATAAGCGTCGGGAAGTGACAGTGCGGCTCTCGAGGCTCTGCGCGAGGTGACACCCGCCCCGAGCTCCTGCGTGAGAGGCGAGTGGGAGTCCCCGGGGGGAGAACAGGATACCCCGGGAGAGAAGGGAAGTACCTCCGGGGAAAAGGGTGAGAGACCTGCGGCACCCTACCCGACCCAGTCCCTGCAGACCAGATGGGCGGGAGCCCCAGGGACACTTCAAGAAACAACCTGAGCTCCAGCAGAAAAAGAGACCACAAATCTGCCGCTTTCCCACTGCAAAGGCCTGTCCTTCTGCACTGCTTGAAAGCAGCGTTTTTGTGAAGCAACGCAGGAGATATATCTGGAAACAACCAAGATTTCCTTGCTTTGAGTCGCGTTCGGCACTGATTCACACTGTCGTCCCTGCCTGATGCCAACTCCGTTTTCTCCAAATCCCGCCTCATTGGAGGCAATCTGCAATACCAATTTCCACGCGTTCGTTCGATTTCTCCATGTCGCGGAGTGAACAGGTTTCTTGTGGCAGTGCGGATCCGGTCGGAGAGTCCGAGGCGTGATTGGGATTCGGGTCAGGGCGGCGCGCCGAGACGCCGGCCGCGGCCCCGGCGGGGCGCAGGGGAAGCGCGGAATTAATCGCGCAGCTCCCCGTGACCTGCGTGGGAAACGACGAGATGAGGAGTGGACGGGAGGAGGGTGTGGTGGTCCTGTAAGGACTGGATCTGGGCAGAATTTTGGGCCCATTACAAGCTGAACTTTTATGTGCTTTGTTCCTGTCCAAGTCTATGGGTGTTGCATCGCGCTGTGCGCATCGTGGGCGTCTCCGTCGCGAGCGGCGGCGCCGCGCGCACCGACGCTTCCGGTGTGACCGGGCAGATCGCGAAAAGGGAAGACGGACCTTGAAGCTCAAGTCGTGTTGTTTTCACATTTCATATCGCTTTATTCCCAGCTGCTTCACAAGAACCGCGGCCGCCGTTCGCTGCGCCTCCAGCTGACATGACAGACGTCGGCCTCAGATTTCAGATGTCTGTTTGGTCTTGAGGTCATTTTCAAATTGACATGAACGTCAGTTTCAGATCAAAAATTCACACGGATGACGAAACCGTCAAGTTGATGTGGATGTCAGTTTTGGACGACGTCGTCCCCAAACGGCTGCAGATTCAGTCCTCACACATTTGAGCAGACAGAAGTGTGGCTGCTACGATGCCGGGCGGCCGGCTTCAGTCACTTATATTCACAGGAAACACGGCAGTCAGGCAGTCCCCGCAGACTGGTACCAGAGAAAGCCGTTGAGCGCGCCGGCCTCTTCCTTGTCTCGCCGTGTCTGATTGAAACTGGACACGAAGGTTTCAGGGAGGTCTCTCCTTCAGTAGGCACGTTAGGCAAAGCGCACGCTGACCATGCACGTGGTGCGCGTCGAAACTTTGCCGTCACCACCACAAGGACACGCACGTGCGACGGGCACAGGGTGCTTTACAAACGCTGGGAAATGTTCACAACATACTCGTACGCGCGTGTCGTTTGTGGTCAGAGTGCAGCTAAACCTGCCTGATGGAACAGACGGCGAGGGTCTGGAACACGAGCGTAATCCCCAGCGAACATGTTCGGCTACAAAAGCAAGGGAGGAATAGATTGCCTATTGTGTAGCTGTCCGAGGGGAAGCCGCGGCGTGACACAGTGGCGACCTGCGGCGCTGGGAGACGGAGCGGCTGCAGGGCGCCGTCCGCCCAACCGCCGCCCACCGCCGCCCTCGCCTAGACGCCGGGTTCACGCACCATGCGTCACGCCTTCGTTCGTGTGTGAGTCCGTGGGCGTCGAGCCCTCGCGTGCGACGCAGCGACGTAAGCTGAATTCATATGGAGCTGCGGCATGCGTCGTGCGTTTTGCGGCATCATTGATGCCTGTGTCCGCAAATTTTTTGCTTCAACAATCAGCTGCAATCAATTGTGTGCGGAACCAACCTGTGTCACATTCGGCGTCGTGTTAAATTTTGCCGCACAGGAGAAAGACCAAGCAAATTTGTTGCCACAGAAAATGTATATGAAATCAGCCTCACTGCACTTGCCTTTTGAGGATCCAGGATCCATCACGAATCTGACCGGGTCCAACTCTGGGGCAGGGTCACCGGACAGGGCCCGAGCGAGTTTGGATTGGATGGGGACCACCCTGGAGCTCAAACTGCAACCATGAACGTGTGGCTTGTGCACTTCCGACGCAACAAGGAAGGTGCAAGAATTTTTCAGGGTCCAAGGTCTTGAAATGGTCTGCCCTCAGATTCTCTTCTCCTTGCTGCACTGTGTTGCACCTGGTGACTCGATCACGATGGACGGGGGAGTTTTTCTGGGGCCGCTCCCGAGCTGTAACTCATCCGCACCGAGCCCACGGGGAGAAGCTGGTGTTTTCCAGCTCATCACGCGAAATTACCCGCGCATCTTTACGGTTGTGCGGCGGCGCTGCGGATCTGCTGCTTTACGGTTCGCTGCGGAGCAATAAGTCACGCCAATCATCCCGCAGTGATTCCCGCTGCACCGTGATGGCGCGAGGCGGGGAGGGCGCGAACACTGCAGCGTCTGTCTGTCTGTCTGTCTGTCTGTCTGTCTGTCTGTCTGTCTGTCTGTCTGTCTGTCTCTCTCTCTCTCTCTCTCTCTCTCTCTCTTGATCGATCGATCGTTCGATCGATCGAACTGGCACGGTAAATTCAGTGGAACTTTTAGCCTCCTTGAAGTTTCACTGGTGTTGAATGACGTCAGTGTCGTTGCAGATCCCCCCTCGCCCCTCTCCGGCGCGTTTTTGCGTTGCGCCTCCTCAAGCGGAGAGCAGCGGTTCCTTTGTGCTCTGTTATCGCTGCCGTCAGCCGCGCCGCGCATCACTGTGACAGCGTAATTACGGAGACTGCACCGAGCTGCAGACGGAACCCGCGCTGCTGCCGACGCTCGTTCCGCAGCGCGTCTCTGAGCAATCTCAGGTGCACTGAGGTGAAGGCTTCGACAAAGCTCCGGGGGCGGGTCCGTCCGGGGGAACTCCGGGGGAGGAGGAGCGGGGGCTGTGCTGTGGGGCAAATCGAGGGAAGCTCCAGGTTCTGCCGTCGCCCTCCACGGAGCTGGTCCCTCCGACGAAATGTGAACCCGTCCCAAGGGAGGTTGTGAAACTGCGCTGTCCCTTGTGAATTCAGCCCAAAGCGATAAGTCGTGGAGTGAGACTGTTGAACCTGACAGCTCTTTCCGTGCAGAGCCTCTCAGGATACATGTACTTTCTCGCACGTCCAGGAACAAGGAAATTCTGCGCAAGTCATGTGGTTGTTTCTGTGAGAAGTTTTGTCCCAACTCTGCCCAGGACAACTGACTCAGCTGTCATGTGTTCAGGCTCATGTGTCACGTGTTCAGGCTCATGTGTCACGTGTTCAGACTCACAGTCACTGTTCTGACTTTCCTGTCACGTGTTCAGATTCACTTGTCATGTGTTCAGACTCACAGAGAGTTTCTCTGCTTTGACCAGGGACGTGGAGGACACTGGAATCTCGGGTTCCCGTCGAGTCGTGACGCCGAGTCGTGTCCGCAGAATCGACAGGTGAAGCAGCGACCTCGGACTCGTTCACACTGCAGGCGGCGCGAGCTGCGTCCCTGCGCCGTCTGCATGACTCGGAGTCGTCTGATTTGCGTTGAGGGAAATACGAGGCGGTTTTCATAAGTATTGATTCCTCGGCTTGTGTACTCATGGCAAAACTTTTGACAAAATTCCAATGAGAGTTTCTCACAGCTATCGTTATGATCTTCATATGTATAATAAGAAAATAATCACAAAATCATCACTGAAGGTACAATTAAGGTCTGAAAAATGGTTAATTAATATCTATTGCTAAAAATTAACAAAATTTGAGGTATTCTGATAAAGTTTTTCTCCAATTCTTTTTATTGAAATTTTCTTGATAATTGCTATGTGAAAAATAATTCTCAGATCATTTTGGAAGCAGTAGCATCCCATTTAAATATGATGTTCAAATTTTTGTGATTTATTTCAGACACTAGAAATCTCTAAAAAAAAATTTTGTTTTGCTGTTGGAAAACTTTCCTGTATATTTGGTAAAATATTGAAAATGTTCAGATTAGTAAACAGTCATTTGCATCAGTTTCACGGTCAAGGAATCAATACTTATGAAAACAGCTACGTAGTCTGATCGCTCCAGGTCGTAAAAACGAACGACACCCAGGTCAAGGGGCATTGCTTCACTGCACAGGTCTGCTGATGTTTCACCCCTGGACTTCAATGGGTGTTGACTGCAGGCTGAAGAAGCAAATCCAGGAGGGGGCCTGAGATACTCTGCCATCCCTGCGAGCCACTGCACAAAGGTCTTTTCCACCATTCCCTGCCCCGCTGGAAGTTTGCGCCGCACGCGAAATTGTTCCAAGTTGAAGTTACCCACAGGGGTCTCCCCCATCCTTGACCAGGTTCTGGAGCCGCCCCTGCGTCGCTCCGTGGCTGAAGGAGGAGAGGAGGGTGTCCGGGGGACATTGTGAATTCCGCTGGAGCTGCGGGAGGCGACGGGTTGAGAACAGAGAGACTCGGCTGAGCAGCGCGTCAAAGATGCGCGGCTCTGTTTGCATAGCGCGGGTCCCCCGGTGTTAATTTGTTTGCCAACTCGCTTTGTTTCACGACAAATTGGATTTCTGCGGCGGCGGTGTGCGGCCCGACGGATGGGCTGCGGCGGCGGTGTGCGGCCCGACGGATGGGCTGCGGCGGCGGTGTGCGGCCTGATGGACGGGCTGCAGTGGTGGTGTGCGGCCCGATGGACAGGCTGCGTCGCATGTGCGGCCCGACAGACGGGCTGTGTCATGTGTGCGGCCCGACGGATGGGCTGCAGCGGCAGTGTGCGGCCCGACGGATGGGCTGCGGCGGCGGTGTGCGGCCTGACGGACGGGCTGCAGCGGTGGTGTGCGGCCCGACGGATGGGCTGCATTGCGTGTGCGGCCCGACAGACGGGCTGCAGCGGCAGTGTGCGGCCCGATGGATGGGCTGCGGCGGTTGTGTGCAGCCCGATGGACGGGCTGCGTCGCGTGTGCGGCCTGACGGATGGGCTGCGTCACGTGTGCGGCCCGACGGACAGGCTGCGGCGGCGGTGTGTGGCCTGACGGATGGGCTGCAGCGGCGGTGTGCAGCCCGATGGACGGGCTGCGTCGCGTGTGTGGCCCGACGGACGGGCTGCAGCGGCAGTGTGCGGCCCGACATGGGCTGCGGCGCTTGTGTGCAGCCCGACGGATGGGCTGCGTCCCGTGTGTGGCCTGACGGATGGGCTGCGGCGGCGGTGTGCGGCCCGACGGACGGGCTGCGGCGGCGGTGTGCGGCCCGACGGACGGGCTGCGTCGCGTGTCGCGCGCGATGCGAGCTTCGGTCACGTCTCTCTCCCCGTCACATGACGGGAGCGACGCCGTGAATGAGTTGCGGGGGAACAGGCCACGTGACGAGTTGAAACCGCTCCTCCACGTTCTTTGTGAGGAAAAAAAAGTCCATGATTCCGATTTGGCGACGTCGAATTCGACGGGACCCGCTTGTGAGCGGCAGTGTCCCGGTGTGATGCGGAAAGGGAAGTCCACCGTGTGGTTGACGAGTTTTGCCCTTCTCTGATTTCAGGCACGACGTTCGTGGTGCATTGGGAGGACGTGCACCTGCAGGACCAGTGGAAAGGTACGTGGCGCTCCTTCCTCTTCAGCACTTTCACAGACTGATTCTGGTCGTTTTGGTGGTGCGTTCCGCGAATGAACATCGAAAATGTGGAGGCACACGAAAGCGTGCGCGCAGAAATCACGCGCGTGCGTCCGCGCCCCTATTGCAAAACGGACGCGGCCCGTCCCGTCTCTTTTCTGGACGTCAAAAGAACGCTCGACACCATCGCCGTTGGGCGTGTTGGTTTTACCATCGATATATCTGCTTCGAGAGCGTTCGGTACTGTGAGCCCTGGACAAACCGCGGGGCATCGATGTGAGAAACGAACACGCCCATGGGAAGGTTTTGCTGGGTCTTCACCTTTGTTGTTCGCGAGTTTCCAGCGTGCTTACAATCTGCGCATCCCGAAGAGCAAGACGCTGCGGGTCGTGCCCGGGGGCTGACGCTGTTTCACAAGGAACGCGTCACGCATCGTGGCGTCCCTGCGCACGTCATTGAACGCCACGTCGCGCTGCATGGGTCACGCGTCGCGTCAAACACAGTCGTTCTGCACGTCACGTATCGCGTTCCAGCACAAATCATCCGTTGAGTGCGGCGGCGTCGCAACGCGTTACGCATCCTGTAACGACCACGCAGCGTCCGTGCGCGTGCGCACACCGAGACACAGTGCGTGGCGCCCGGTGTGAAACAGGCCGGAAGCGCTTTTGTGTCGCCGCCCGGGTCGCGGCGGCGGACGCGCTTGATTCATGGCGAACCCGGCGGCAGAGATAGCGGCGGCGCTGAGGAAGCGCGCGGGGGGAGGAGGCGCGGGTCAGGGAGCAGCCGGCGCCGTCCCGCGCAGAGATAGCGGCGGCGCTGAGGAAGCGCGGGGGGGGGGAGGAGGCGGGGGGAGGAGGCGCGGGTCAGGGAGCAGCCGGCGCCGTCCCGCGCAGTCCCCACATCCCCCTCAATCTTCCCCGCTCCGGAGATGGGAGAAGAGATACAGCAGCAGCACGAGTAGCGCCGCGGCGCCGGTCTCAGGGGACGCCTACTGCACACCACGTGCGTCATGCATCGCCGGGTCTCTGCACCAGGCAATAGGCGCTGTATCCTCATGCGTGATGCGTCTCGTCCGATAACAGGTCAGCAGGCGCTGCGTCCCTGCGCGCATCCTTGGTCTCTGCGTCGCCGTTGACTTTGCAGTGCGTGACGCATTCGGAGTGACAGAGGCGTGGATATCCAGAGCGCGATATCGATATCGATATCGCGCTCTGTGATGTGGGACACGAATCCCGTTGTTCCTGGTCGCTCTCCATCCCTCCTGCTCTCTCCATCCCTCCTGCTCTCTCCATCCCTCCTGCTCTCTCCATCCCTCCTGTTCTCTCCATCCTCCCTCCTCAGGTTGGGGCTGATCCAGGGGGGCGATCCCAGGACGAATCCGGATTTCGGGGTCTGGCGTGTGGAAAGTGAAAACGCGATTCTGTCGCAAAATTTTGTCGGATTTTCAGCACCTGTTCAAGTGGAGAAGGGGAACCATTCTTCTCGTAAATTGTGTGCAGTATTGAGGTCTGAAACTTGGGGGAGGGATCGCTCAATGTTCGAACGGCACAAAACACAGGATGTCACCGTGTTTTTTGTTTTGCCGGGCCTGCGGCCTGAACCCGCCATCACTTTGGGTTGGAATCCGGAGCTGCGCGGTGAATCTCCGCTTCGCCCCGTCTCGTCGGGCAACAGTGAGCGAACGCTGCGTCTCATCCAAAACGTCACAGCGTCAGCGGGACGCTGCGTCTCACGAATCACGTCGTAGAGTCACGTGTGAACGCAGTGGCGGAAGATACTCAGCCCTCGCACACCGTCCCTGATACCTTTTTCACATCGGACGCGTCGTGCGATGTGTCCCCGCGCGAGTCCAATGCTTCACGGTTGCTCGCTTGTCGCATCTTGTGCGACACCGTGTCCTTTGACGCGTGCACGGAGGCAGCACGACGCGCCCGGTGTGGAGCGGCCGGGCGGTGCGTCTGATCCCCGCGAGGTCCGACGGCGCTCGGGCGCTTCATGCATATTTCATGCGCCTCGAACTGAGCTGCGGATAAACCGCAGATCCCATCTTTTGAGGCGTTTTTCACACAGGGTCTGGCATCACGCATCACGGAAACACTGCAAAAAGAAGATAAATGGCTGTTTCTTGCGTGAAACATTTCGCCGTGAGACGATGTTGAGGTCGCCGTGGACGCGCGAGTCTCGGTGTGAACCGTCCTGACCCCGGCTCACACCGGCTCCAACAGCACAAAACACGATACAAATTGTGGAGGTTCCGTCCTGTTGGTTTCTCTCGCCGAGGGTTTTGTGTAGCGGAAGCGTGCTCTGGGTTCCACGAGGCCGCGGCGAGTGCGGGGCGCACCGGGGACAGATCGACGGCTCCCACTGGGCGTGCGCCGCGTCTCCAGCGGATCCAGGGTCGAGGTCAGGAGGAACCTTGGGCGAGACAAAGAATCTTTGGACAGGCACTCTGACTTTGAAGGGGGTTGGGGCGGGGGGTCCTTTGGAGCAGAACCTGGTAGAAAGAGCCAAGCCTTTGGGCAGGGGCCCGAAACTGTAAAGAAAGGTTCTGTCTTCGTCCAACTTTGGAACAGCAGAGGTTATGGACCACTAGAGTCTGAGACTTAGAACGGTTGTTAGTGGCGCCCCCTGGATCGGTCTCGTCTGAGCTGCACGGCTCCCGCGGGGCGCGCGCAGGAAGCGGCTCGTGGCCGGACGTGCTCGTTACGGAGCCTCGTGACGCCGGCCGGGGCGGCAGCTCCCTGTGCAGCGGCGCCGGAGCCTCGTGACGCCGGCCGGGGCGGCAGCTCCCTGCGCGGCGGCGCCGGGCCCAACGGCGTCCCGGGGGCGTCGTCCTCATCCTCCCGCACTCAGAGCTCAGCGGAGGCGAGCGGACGCGAGGGGACAAATCTACGTTTTGGGGCCTGCATCACGCTGTACGAGTCAAGGGGCGACCTCACATTCGGTGCGACATTGTTTGTGCAAGTTTATGCAATTTGATGCGTTGTGTTGGACACGTCAGGCACTGTGTCACTTGACAAGTGGCGTCGCAACCAACGGCATGGCGCCCGTGACGCAATGCATGATGCACCCGGTGCGCAACGGGCTTGAAGGGCCCTAATGACGGCCGCTCCGCCCGCGGTGTAATGTGCACCTTGGGGACAATAAAGATCAGGGATTGAGGTTCAGCCCGACGGGCAGTGGGCGCTGGGGCCCGGCGCTGTGAAGCCTCCACCCGACGGGCAGTGGGCGCTGGGGCCCGGCGCTGTGAAGCCTATTGTAGGGAACAGCCCAAGAGACGCATTGGCAACATGCCAACTGGCACCAAAGGCAGAAAACTAACACAGCAGACGGATTTGCACGAGAACTTGCAAACAATTAGAAAACGATGTCGGGTTGATACGGGTGAAATGCAGAACTGACAAAGCAACACAACACGTCAAAGACCACGCCGTGAAGGGGGTCACGCGAAGTCCTCGAATGCGATGACAGCGCCAACCCGCCGAGGCGAGGTGGGTACGTACCATGCACGCGCCACAGTGGCCCCTGGAACCTGGACCCTGAGACCACTCCCTCCCCGGACCGAATCGCGGGTCCGCCCCTGCTGACTCTGGCTGAAGCGCACTGCGGAAGCGCTGCGGACAGTTCCCATCAGCGGAGGTCATCGCTGCGCCGTGTTCCCCCAACGAGCCTCGAACTGCGCGCACTGCCGTCGCTCTCAATTCACACCGCGGGCGCACAAGCTGGGGAGCCTGTTGGGCGCCGGCCATGGTGGGCTCTGTGTGTGTGTGTGTGTGTGTGTGTGTGTGTGTGTGTGTGTGTGTGTGTGTTTTGGGGGAAGGAGACCTGGAGTCTTGCCTTGTGGGGTCCTGAACCAAAAACATCTGTGAAGTTGAAAACGTTGCACGCGGTATTCAAAACTGGGTGAGGGGGGCTGCATGGATTTGGTCGGGGGTCGCGGAGAGTGAGCCTGGCAGGACTGACTGCAGATGGGAGAGCTAGATGCACCACAAGTGCAGCCTGTGAGCACCCAATCCGTCCCGATTGCGTGAGATGACCACTTACGAAAGGCTCAGGCCGGGGCGGAACTGTGTGTGTGTGTGGGGGGGGGGTTGACACCCTCAGATTTCTATTTTAAAAACATGGCCGTGCAAGGGATGTTAATGTGCCTGCAGAGGATCCTTTATTTATGGGGTCGGAGGGACCCGTGTCCCCAGGGCCCTCCCAGATCCACCCCTGCAGCCTGATTCCGCCGTGGTTTATCTCGCGCGCGGCGTGTGATGCATCACGTGACGGAGCGCGCGGCCCGGCGGATGAATCCCTATCTCCGGAACAGCGCGGAGCGGGGCCCGCGCCATCTGATCCAGATTGCGTGCGACGAGAGAGACACAGGGGCTGTGCGCACTGGGTGCGTCACGTCACACGCCGCAGCGTCGCAGCTCGCTCACACTGGATGCGTCATGGAGTGCGTCTCTCCATTGGGTGCTTCGTTGCAAGTGACGTCGGAGCGCCATGTAAGACGCACCGCATGACGCATCCAGTGTGCGCCCATTGATGACATTGACGCAGCGTTGCATCGGAATCAACGTGTTGCAAGTGTGGACTTGAGATGCAAGCAGCGACGCAGCGCCCGTTGACGTGTGCAGGAACGTGCGCCACACGCGGAGTCGCGCAGACGACGCACAGCGCGCCCCTCGTGAACCGGGCCCAAGACGCCGGGGACGAGGCGCACCGATCACTGACAAGACGAATCTGTCAAAGACGTTATTACGCTTCTTAATGAAGGGAATGTAAGGAACTTGGCCCCTGGCCCCGCGCCGATGCATCAGCGTCGCCTCGGAGAGTCGCGCCGCAGCGCGCCCCACTAATGCAATCCGAGGGTTAATAGAGCTGACAACTCGGCGCTGACGAGTTTGTGGAAATGCTACTGACGGCTGGCGACGCGCGTCATTCCGATGCATAGAGACCGCGCTCGCTGCTTCCTTCATCCCTCGTTACGCAACGTGTTGCACGGGGCGGATCCAGGGACCCGCGGGGCCCGAACAGCTCCGCCCACACAGAACACGTCCCCACCTGTTTGCGCCACATGCAACGCGTTCAAAGCTAAAAATGAGTCCCCTACCCTAGGCGACCCCCCCCCCCTTCTCCCTCCCCCTGGCGGGCGCACGACTGCTGCGTCTGTTGATCTGCGGACACGACTCCCCGCGGGGGAGCGGCAGGTCCGCGGAACAGCCTTCAGAACGGGTCTGATTGATGCCCCGTCGTTCCATCAGAAGGTCCACCCCAGGCAAACACACAGGAAGAATGGTCATTGCGAGCCGAGCAATTTACTTTCGCGACAGACGCCTCCATGCTGGGCAGTGGGCCCGTTGTTCCAGGCCTCCGTATGTGCACAGACACTCGAGGCGCGTCACTACACTGTCGGTTGTTCTTGTTCTTCACGCTCGAACATGTCGCCCTTCCCTTCGGTGTGGATGGCTGCGGCAGACTGACGAGATGGTGGCATTGTGAGGAGTTTGCGTTGCGCCCGTCGGGCCTTGATGAGGCTTCGTGACCGTGAGCTGCGCGCTCTGTCGGCGCGGAGACCTCGGTGTCTCCCGCGCAGCCTTGGCGTGGGGCTCCTCCTCTTCGCCAAGGTTCTGGAGCAGGTCCAACAACCGCGTGTCTACTGCAACACCAGATGTGTGACCCGGGGTGTGAGCAGAGGCGCCTTGAGGAGGGCAGCGAGGAACTTACTCTTCCGACCCAAATGCAACAACTACTGTCTGCCTCCCATTCGTGTTTCACAGAAGTGCACACGTCTTCCGATCACAAGACGCCTGCTGCAACACTCCTCGTGACAGCGCGTCTTCAACGCGGCAGGGTTCTCGTTTCAGTCGAGCTGTTTTGCAGCACAGGTTGCCACGGCACACGTCTCGGGTGACCGGAGGCAGGTGCGTTTCGTTGAGTTTGCTTCACAAACGCCGGCAACGTCGTGACCCTGGCTCTGTCACGTGACCGTGACCCTGGCTGTGTCACGTGACCTCTTCTCCACATGGCGAGGCGTCCGCGGAACGGAGACCCCCTCCACACGTGTCGCGTGTCGCGTGGCGGCGCTCAGGCCCGTCCCACTGCCTGCGCCTGCGGTGTTCGTTGCGACACTGGATGTAGTGTCTTGCAGCGCTGTGTAGTGGGCTGTGTCGTCGAAATTGCCCGGACGCAACGCAGGACGCGCGCACCCAGTGTGTTCCGGGCCTCAGACGCCGATGGGGAGGAGATTGGTGCCTTTCAATGAAGCCGTCGTACATCACTTTGCGCTGCCCGGGGACCGCGCAGACTCGCGGTGGGGGGGGGGGGCTGCGTCCTTTGATTACCATATCCGCGCGATTGCTCGGTCCATTCGCGGACGGCGCTGCAGTGAAGACATTGACTTCTCGGGGGTCGGTGTTCGAGTCTGAGGGACTTGACAGGATCACCCCTGGGTGGCTGTGTCCCGCTGAATACGTGGAGAGGTGGAGAGCCTCATGGTTTGGTTGGTCTTCCCTTCTGCTGCAACTCGGGGATTGAAGAGCCTCAACCTCACGTTGGCCCCAGTAACTCAGTGGTGGAGAGCCCCGGAGCCCTCTGGGTTGGCCATGTCTTTCTATTCTGGAGGTGGAGAGCCTCACTGCAGCTCTCCCGGGAGGTGAAGCAGCCTGACCTCTTCAATTAAACTTCGTCACCCGTGCAGCTCGGACCCAGTAGAGTTGTCAGGTCGCTGCCCCGTTGCCACGGCGACGCGTCCATTTTACTTGAAGACCTTGTCCATCGAGCTGTTCCTCTCAACTCCGCTTCTGTTGCCCTTTTTGCGCAAATATTGATCGGACTGAAGACGCCGTCCTTTGTACCCGGCTCCGAGAGAGTTCCAAGCTGCCCCTGAAACCAACGCTGCCGCTGTTTCCCGCGCGGTGCTGGGAGAGACGCGACTCGACGAATCCCGAAGCGTCCTCACCGCGAGGCCGACAACATACAGGACGGTGGGTGGTCGGCGTCCCCTCCCCACGGTGTCGCCTCCCCACGGTGTCCCCTCCCCACGGCATCCCCTCCCCACGGTGTCGCCTCCCCACGGCATCCCCTCCCCACGGTGTCCCCTCCCCACGGCGTCCCCTCCCCACGGGGAACAGCGCTCTGCACAAGCGTCTCGCTGCGGGCGACTCGTCCGCACAGACAGGCAGGAGCGGGTCCGTCCGCACCAAACACCCCGCGCAAACACGTGAACACACACAGCAACGACGATGTGTTCAAATGGCGAGACACGGACCTGTCTGCTCCGGGAGGGAGGGAGGTGGGAGCACCGTCAGACCCAGACAGAACGCAGAATGCACCCGGATCCTGATTCCGTCTTTGTTGCACTTGTTTACTGCCGGAGCGCGTCAGGCCCAGGAATGCTGAAAGGAACCGGGACCCCGGGAGGCCCAGAAATCACGTTGATCAACAGTGCAAATCAGCGTCAGAATAGCCTGGTTCCCGCTGCTGATACGGCGCTGCGGAAACGAACCGGGCCGCGCGGCGCCCTGCCCTCCATTATCGCTCCTCGCCGACGAGCAATTTCCCCCAGATTTTCCTGCGGAGGCTCCATTTCCGGCCCCGGACACGCGGCAGGAGAGGCTCGGGACGCGCCGCGCGGGGCGCGTCACGCGCTGCGGTCCTGGGCGCAGAGCACACGGGCGTGGGGGTCACTGTGGGGCCTGCACCGTTGCGGTGAGGCAGGTTCATTGATGCACTGTGTGAAAGAAGCGTGAGATGTGACGGGAGAATGGAGAGGCAAAAGTCGCGTTCCTTCAGTCAAGGCGCTCCATCCATTCCAGGGGTGGACGTAGGGAGTGATTCTGTCTGCCAAAATAGTTTCTTCTTCCTTGGTCTTGAAACATTTGTGTCACAGAAGTTTTGCTTTTCCACATAACAAGAGACATGATCAGAGACTGTTGTTTTGCTGCTTTTAATGCTGCTGCTGCTGCTACTACTGCAGTCAAAGCTTCAGAACGCGAATCGCATTCAAACTGACCGCGGTGCTTGCCAGTTCGTCTCAACTTGAAAACGTCTCAACAATGTTGAACCGCAGCTCGGTCGCTGAAGCGTGACCATCCTCTTCGTTCTGTTTTGCAGCCGGGAAGTTCAACTTCCAGACGCATCTGTGGAACGACGGGAGGGTCTTCCTCGTCTACAAAGAGGTCGGTGCTGTGTGTGTGCAACATTTCTGTAAAAACAAAGACCGTCAATTTTTGGTGTGAAGACAAAAACTCGGGTGAATTTGCAGCGACGGGCTGCAGGTGGTCGCGGCCGCGCGTGTCGGCGCTGACAGCTGTTCTTGTTTGCGCTTCAGGTGCCGATCCCGGTGGAGTCGATCGACAACACGCGACACCCGGTGAAGGTCGGTCTGTCGGACGCGTACTACGTCGACAAGACTGTGTCGACCGGTGAGTGAGGCCTCGCGACGTTGGTCACCGGACCGGCGTTTCTATAGCAGCGGCGACGTCCACGCCTTTGGCACCCGGTTCCTTCACGTCCACGTGGACCTGCCTGTTAGCACGTGTTGCGTGTGGGATGTGATCTGGACGTCCGTCCAAAACACGGCGCGTGACGTTGCTTGGACTGACGGCCGTGCACTCATCACGTCCGCTCCCAAAGTGAAAAGGGCTGAGAACTGTTTGCAGACCAGACCCCGCCCCCTTCAGCTCTGCGTCCCTCTGTTCCAAGCTCGTGGCGCCGCCCGATCGGTGCGTTCTGCCAAGTCTCCTCTCATTTCGTTCAGTTACATTTGGTTTGCTTGTGTGGCAGTTTTGTTTCAAGATTTGAGGTTTTATTTCGCACGCGCAGACTACAAGCTAACGTACGACTCGGAGCACAGTGACTCTGACCCCGCGGTGGGTCGATTCAGAGCGAAGCACGTGCTCGAGGCGCAAGGTGAGGCTGGGGGCGCTCGTGTTCGTGCCCCGCGCATCCACAATCCCGCGCGCCCGCCAGGGTGAGCCGCCATGCCCCGCGCTCAGGGTACAGCTGACACCCAGGAGCTGGTGTCAGGGACGGTTTGTCCTGTCCCCCTGGGAATGCTCTCACACCCCCGGGCGGCGCTGGGGTGCGCGGGGCACACAAACCGAGCTGTGTCGACCTGTCAGTGGCCTCCTCCTCTCTCACTTCCGCTTAAGTCGTGCAGCTTCGTGCTCTGTCGTCATGGAAACGTGTTTCTCTCTGAACTGTGCGTGCTGCAGCTGGTCGTGCTCGTGATCTGAGTCCGACGTGTCGATGTCGCTGTCACCTGGGAATCCGCAGAGACGCGTTGTCCCCCTGAATCTCGCGCTTGTGTTGAGAAAGTCTGTATCGTGACGGTGGCCAGACTCTTTTGGTGTGGCTCTCAGCTTCGAGGAGCCGGGGACGGGTCCGGGAGGGTGGGGAGGCGGGCGCGGGTCCGGGAGGGT
>JAAUXT010060365.1_pt1 | contig 16386 bp, 18 predicted proteins | sample 7278171 | NCBI WGS metagenome assembly JAAUXT01 (sample SAMN14350112, study PRJNA611818) | marine sediment metagenome | isolation source: surface marine sediment (1.8m) | place: French Polynesia: Moorea | collected 2018-08 | reverse complement strand
CCAGTGGTACCCCCTGTCCCAGTTTTGTCATTGGTAAATTTTTTGTATTGTGGGACCCACCCCCCCCCCCGTTTTGGACTGCACAGCTGACCGCACTACATGTGACCTCCTGGTCATCTCGTTTTCAGAGACGTGTGCATCAGCGAGGAGCACCTTGCTGGGGAGAAGAAACTGGAGGAATGCACAGTCCTTTACAAGCCTGAGGTGGAAACGACCAGTCGGCACCATCACTTTTCGGCCGAGACAGGGCTGTTGGCGACGGCGCCCGCCTGGATACAGGGCTCCTCGCCCGGCCTCACCCCACCGCGTCGTCCGGGAGAGCCACCTCTCATCCATGGCGAGAGTCCACTTGCACCGCTGGTTGAACATGATGAACCTGAGGAGAAACCCAGTCCGCTGCAGGATGCTTTCGAAGTGAGACTCTGTTGGGTTTTATTTCTTTGTCCAAAAGGGACTGCACAGGTTGGAGCCGTATCCTTTGTTCTGCAATTGGATTGAGCCAATAATTTTGAGGACTCAATGTTGCAGGAAAAGATGCGCGATGAGACGGAAGTGAACGAAGTCGCAAATGAAGAGGTGCTGAAAGTGATCGAATCCCTGGAGGAGTTGAGCCAGGGGCTGGAGAGGTACCTGGACAGTGCCGAGAGTCAGGAGGAGTTCGGTGCACCTGAAGCTTTTTCCTGTCCAGACGTGAACGATTTTGCTTTGGTACGTAAGTTGACAGTTGCTTTCGTGTGCACAATGGTGAAAGCAAGTCTTTTCAAACGCGTCCGCTTGTTTGTTGCAAAAAATTTACTTTGAGCGGTTAGAGGCATTCTGCGAGATGAGGCTGAAGATCAAAGGAGGTAGAACCTTTCGAGTCTGTATTTTGAGAGAGACAGAGAAGTGCAGCGAAACGCAGTCGTTTGATCGACGCTGGAATTTGTTTTCAGGAAAGTGAGCGTGATGCACAAGAACTGGACCCAAAGGGGGCAAAGGCGGAAGAAACCTCCGATCCGATTCAAGTTTTTGCTTCTGTCGAAAAACAGATTGAACATGACGAGGTAAATCCATCTGTCACAACAAAGCAGCCAACTGGACTTGGTGGCTCGAACTCGTTTCCTTTCGAAAATGAGTCGTCACCTGGTTCCGGTGACGTCAACTTCTTCTCTGATCATTTCATCAGTCCTCTTGAGACCACAAGAAAGATCTTATGGCTGACACCACGCGTGTTCTTTGTAATTTTAGGCAGAGAACAAGTCGTCGGACTTGAGCCTGTCTCAGGAGTTCATTTCTCTGGATGTTCGTCCCGGAGGAGTACAGGCTGCTGGAGGAGGAGACACACGATGGCACCCAACCCGCGCCTCCAGGAGCGAGCCCGCTCGACCCCAATCCCCGACCCCGCCTTGGAAGGAGCCGAGGGTTCTTGAAGACCCTGCTGCGCTGGGAGATTACACCCACGGAGCCTGTGCCAAGGTTTCCAGCCTGGAAGATGTGCCCAGCCCTCGTCCGCTGGGTCTCGGCGGCGCTGATGTTCGTGATTTTGGTGTCAAAGCTTCTGCAGTACTGTCCTCTCCAGATGTGGCCATTGTTCCAGACAAGGATTCTTCGTCGTCGTCCGGATTCTCGGAAGGCGCGTGCGTGGCGGATGCCATCTTGATCCCACCGAACATGGGTCACATGCACACTCAGTCGGAGTCCTACGTGACCTACCCCACCGTGATTGACCTGGATGGAGAACTGGAGGCAATGGATTCAGGACACATGACGACCGCCCACAGAGCTGTCAACAGTTCCTGCAATTCCAACAGCAACTCGCCTGAGAAGGACACACCACTGCAGCTGACATCCGCCAACACAGATCTGCTGTCAAATGATCCCATTTCCACCGATACAAAGAACAACACTCCGCTCCAGCAGAAATCTGCAAACATAGATCTCCTCAAAAACAACTCAAACTCCAACAACGTCAACAGAAACAACAACGTGTTCGCTTCCCAGTCGGACCCCTGTCTGGATCAACTCGAGGCTGGAGCAGTGAGGGCGACGAGTTCCAACTCCAGTGGATCGATGAACCAGCGTGTGGTTCTGTTCAACGAAATTCGAGATGGTGATGCTTTATCTGTCCAAAGTTCGGCCCCAGACCTGACCAACACCAGCTTGACGTATCACTCGGCGGGGGATGAAGACACTCTGTCCTTCACGTCAGTCGTGGATTCTGCGGATGAGTACCAGCAGGACCTCTCGTCGCTCTCGCCCTCATCCGACAGAGATTCCGACAGTCCCACCGTGGATGTTCCTGACAATGTGAGACTCACAGAATCTCCTGACGCAAAGTGAATGTGAGTCTCTCGGTCGAACTTGGCGCCCAGAGTTGCGCTGAAATTGCACGCTCTTCTCTCTGGTTCCGCTGGTTCATCTTGCACGCGTGAATTTTTGTGCCTTTCACGCAAGTCTTTTGTGCGTGGATGAAATGGTCAACAGAAATCTTCATCAACGTTCGAAGGTAATTGTCCAAAAATTGTGGACTTTCTTGACAAAGGGGCATTTTGCGAGAAGGAAGACCCGTTAAAGCTGTACGGTGTATGTGTGTAGTTGCCCTGTTCGTGGTGTTTTTCTTTGATGTTTTATGGAATAAATAGTTTGGTTGTTGCTGCGAAAATGGAAGAGTGTGTCTTCATTGCTGTGCACATTGATCAACGAACCTGCAGTTCGTTCAACACTTCGACACCAAATGGAGCGTGCGTGAGTCAGTACGTCAACAGGCAAAAAGAAATAATTCGGCCAATACGACCAGAAAATTTCCAAACTCGTACATTTCGATCTAATCTTCGAACAAATTTATCGGGTGGAGCTCTAGATTATGCATTGTAGACCATCTCTGAAGAGGCAGGAGCACTTCACAGTGCCAGCAAACGGGAAGAAAATGAGGCCACTTTCTCGTGGCTATCAGTTGATCAACTTGCGAAATGCAGTAAACTTGCATATGTTCAGAACACTTCACGAGTTTATCACAACGGACAATTTTTCCGTGAACAGCACCAAACGTGTCAAGACTTCATTTGGTCGGCCTTGAAAATTCACGCGTATTTGCACTCGTACGTGTTTTGTTTTCTGCTGAAACTGCTGATCAGTTGGGTGTTCACGCATGAAAGTATTCAGGTAATTGAACAGACCATTTGCTTTCTGGAGTTCAAAAATAAAGAGACGCAACAGTTTCTTCACCATCAGACCGAACAAAAAACTGGTTGTGCAACATGCACATTTCTGTCGTGTCCCTAAGAAGCGGGAGTTGGTACAGGTTCGGTGAAAGGTCAGATTTCTGTGCACAAGTTTTCGTGAGAGCACAACATTTTTGGGAATGGTCACAAAATGTTCAGTGATCCTCCTGGACATTTCTGAAAGAAAAAGAAGAAGAAATTGCCACAGAAGATGTGGCATGTTGTCATGTGCTTTGGACATAGCGCGCTTTTGGATCTGCATGATCTCTTTGTCTGGTTCTGTTTCTGAAAAAAAGTTGTCAGCAGGAAAAAACCCAGGTGTGATCCCAGAAAGGACTGCTGTTCACTGTACCACAAAAGGGCAGCTGTTCTCCGCCCAAGTTGGTTCTTGTTCCAACTGACTTGTTTGACACACTGCACGATGTCGTATGTATGTTATAAAATTGCCCAAGCGCGCAACTTCATTCAGATCAACTGCATGATCAACATGGGACTATTTGCAAAAGAAACTAAGTTTTGAGGGCACATACTCCACAGCTACGAGGCATGTTTTTTATTTTCCCATTGTTTCGCCGATGGAATGATGAAGTCTCCACGGATTTCTGCCAAAACTTTAATGTGACTCAGAAAACATGCCAAACTTACCAACAGTAACTAAAATAACATGCCAACAATGTCAAAACATGGAGTAAAATTCATGCAAAGAGTGGTTGTGCAGAGGCAACTGGCGATCACTAGTTGGGTTGAGGAGTCAGTTGTCCTCATCAGAATCTGTTTCCTCTCCCACCACAAAGTGTTCAATGTCAACAGGAATGTGTGAACCCTCCAAATAATCACCTTTGGCAGTCAGGCACTTCTGCCAGAGGATTGTGAGATCAGAGATTGCCTGATATGACTTCGCCAACCTCTGTGTTATGACCTGTTTTCAGATCCTGATCTCACCTTCCTGTCCTCAAATTTCAGACAGTTACTCTCACCTGTGCTTGGGGAGGATGATTGGGAAGACATTCCCAAAGTTTGCTCAAAATCCATGGCGAATTTGCGATTCTATCGGCGAAACAACGGGAAGATAAAAAACATGCCTCGTATTTGTTTTGTTCCTTTGTTTTCGTTCTGTTAGTTCTCAGTGAAACAACGTTGTTGCATGTGGAGGGTTGTGTATCTCACCATCTGCAATGGCCAGCTTCGGCATGAAGTCGGAGGTCGCTGTGTTCATCGCTGCAGTAGCTATCACCGCATATTTTGCAGGTATACATTCATGTTTCCACAATGCATTTTCCAGACGGTTCAAACAAACGCTTGTCAAACAACCGCTCATCACGCTATCGCTGCATGGATGATGGCGTCAAAATTTTGCGTTGTTCGGGCAACAGATTCTGTTCAACGGAGTAGATTCTGAGTCTGTATGGTTTCGAAAAATAGCTTGGCCTCATTTCAGTGTCTGAAGTAAGCTTGATGGAAACAGAAACGTACACTGCCAGGGAAGTTTTTTTCTCTCTTGTGGGGTTGTGGCCACGGCATGGACATCACTGCAAGATTTGCGTCAGCAGCAATTCTGTTTCATTCACTGGTTGTTTGATGTCCCGTGAGGCAACCAGAGAGAAAGCGAAATGGATGTTCTCCAAACTTTTGTTTCAGGGTTGTACGTCAGTGATCATCCTCAAGTAAAAACTCGGTACGGAGTGATACAAGGAGAAAGGGTAGCCAGCCACTTGGGATCTGACGCCCAAGTGGAGCAGTTTCTGGGGATTCCTTTCGCTCTGCCACCGGTGGGTGAAAGGCGGTTCTTGGCACCAGAACCTCCTGAGGATTTCAAGGATGGTGAGAAAAAAACAAGAAACTTTCTTCTCGCTTGGGTGCCAGAATTTTAACGTCACCAAATCCACCCGAGGAACAGTGAATACGAGCACGCACCGACATGGGGTCTGATTCTTGCGTCCATTCTGTTTGAAGTGGTTGCCAAGAGAGGTCTTCCAGTCGAACGTCAGAAGTCAAGATCTTAGTCATGCATGAGCTTCTCTTTCATCGTGCACAAAATGTTTGCGTCTCGTTTCAAAGAACAATTGCGACAAATCAGTCTTGTCAAATATGCATCTCGCAGGCTTCCTGGATGCCACGCACTACCCCAAGTTGTGCCTTCAAAAGCAGCTGTACAACGAAACACGCCCCGTGAGCGAAGACTGTCTCTACCTCAACATCTTCCGGCCTGTGACTGTCAAGCAAGATCGAGCGGTCATGGTGAGTGTGCTCCTGCAAAAATACCTTCATGGGGAAACGGGCTGGAAATAATTTCCAACGAAATTGGTTCGAGAGTCCAACTGTCTGCCCGTTACCCCACTGTTGCTCCACGAAACAGTGAGTTATCATCCAAGGACATCCAGACTCGCCGTTGTGGCTCTTGCTGTCCATTTAGGTGTGGATACCCGGCGGAGCCTTCATTAGGACGTATTCATTCCCAGCCTATCCCCAAACCAACAATGCGACCATGCTCGCCGTCCTGGGAGACGTTGTTGTGGCCACTATCCACTATAGAGTGGGAATATTCGGCTCTCTACACACTGGAAATGACCGAATGCCTGGAGGTGGGTGTTGCATGTTTCCGTTCATTATTCAGGTCTGGATCCATGGAGGAGCTTTCAGAATGTTGTACGACCTGCCCAACTACATCCATACTAACAACGGCACCACCTTGGCCTTTCTGGGGGATGTGATTGTGGTGACCATCCACTACAGAGTGGGTGTGTTTGGTTCCCTCCACACAGGAAATGCCAGGATTCCAGGAGGTATTGTCCCTCGAACCACAAGTTACACATTTCTTGTTTGGTGGAGCTACCGGGAGAAACGCCAACGTGTGTGCGAACTAACCGCCTTTCTCTATCGTTGCACTTCAACTTCACTTTCAAGATGTGTCACACAAAGTACTCTTTTCCCCTCTGCGACTGCTTTTGCATTGTTTTCACAATCCACACGCACCCTGCAAGAGCAATAGGTCTGGCGGTGCTGCTGCTTCAGGAAACTTCGGGATGCAGGACCAGCAGATGGCGCTGCGCTGGGTGCACGAGAACATCGCTGCGTTCGGTGGAGACCCGCAGCGCGTCACAATCTTCGGTCAGAGCGCCGGGGGGCACTCCGTCTCCAACCTGCTCCTCATGGACGAGAACCAGGATCTCTTCGCCAGGGCCATCATCCAGGTGAGGGTGAAGCTGCTGCTGGAGTCGATCTTTGAAGTGAGTTCTGTGACAGTCACACAAGAGCTCTCGAAAACAAGTACAGTCTATCGTGGATAAACATGCAACACCTCATCACTGAAAACTGAAACGCTGCTGAAGAAATACTGGTCAAATTCGTTCCACGACAGATGGGAAGACAGTGTACAATTGCGTGAAGCATTCACCTCATTGCAGAGTGGCTCCTCAACGAGCTACCGAGGCTGCTTGTCCCTGGACTATAGCGTTGCAAGTCAAGAATACATTTCGGAACGTACTGGTTGTTCCAAGGAACATCCAGACTTCGTTGACTGCCTGCGCAAGATTCCTGGATGGGAGCTGTTCAAGCAAACCCAACTTACGAAGAATATTCTCAAGCTCCCATTCGTGCCAGCTGCGGATGGGGACAGCATCCCCTCGGAGAAACCAATCGACTTACTGCGTCAAGGCAGGGTTCTGCGGAAAGATATTATGACAGGTGAGTTGAGTTGAAGAAGACTGGTACGACCGAGAGAACCTTCCGTTTTTGTCAGATGTCTGAGTAAGCAATCTGAACTGAGACATGTGACCTGCGTCGTCACCAGGCATCATGCAGCACGAAGGCAACATGTTTGTGGGAAGACTCATCCCTGATGTTACGATGGAGGCAATTGACGCTGACCCGGAGTGGGCCTACAACAAAGCTATCGACGAACTCGTAAAGGAGAGGGTGAGTCAAGACGGAACTTGAGTGAAACACCGGACCTTCGGAACTGTCGCAAAGGCACGTGAATATGCACTCTCTGTTTGAACCAGTTCGACAACTTTCACGCCTTCTTGCAACATGTCATTCGCCCCATGTTTCAGGTTTTGAACAGAACACAAGTTGAAGAACTCAGACAATTTTACAAACCTGCAGATTTCAAAGACATCACAGCCACACGGCAGGCCATCGGGGAAGCGTTCGGCGATGTGACGTACAAATGTCCAATTCAGGAACAAGCGCTGGTACTTTTGCAGTCCTTTGTGTGAGATCGTTGAGGAAACAGCACCCAAAGTTATTTTCTGCAGGAAGTCGTCAGTCATGAACTACCGATCTCACTTATTCAGTGGGATGTAGGTTCGCAACGCAAGTCTCTTTCTTTGTGGGTTTGTTTCAGGAATATGATCGCCTGGACATGAAGGTGTTTCAGTACTATCTCACGTACACGTCCAGTATCAGCATCCATCCCAGTTGGATGATGACCACTCACTCCGAAGACATTCAGGTTTTGTGGTTTCCTTCATGATTGAGCAATTCTACGGGGATGTTTCTGCCTGATGAGGGCAAACCCCAACGAGTTACGCCTGGTGACCATTAGTCTCATTCAAAACTGCAGACGAACCAACTCTTGTCTTGTTTGAAGAAAGCTTGAACTTGTTACAGTGGGTTTTTGGCCATCCATTTGACCGTTCTCGAGGCTATACGGAGGAGGAACGACAACTCTCCAGAGATGTCATCACATGGTGGTCTAACTTTGCAAAATATGGGTGAGCTTTGTCCAGATGTTGCATTCACAAAGGCAGAGGTAATACAAAGTGTCTTTCGCTGTGTTTTGTACCCTCTGTGACAATCATTGTGCGATGTCCCTTCAGGGCAAGAGCTCCGTGTGGTTGAAACCAAAATATGTTTCGTGATGACATCTCAGCCAAGATGTCCCACGTCCCATCCCGTCGTGTCCCATTGTGTCTCAGGGGGTATGCAAAAGGGACATGTGACGAAAGGACCCCTGGGACATCTGCAGTTGCCTTAGATCTACGCACTGCTTCTTGTTGCATATGTCTCTCAAGGCCAAAGACACAAAATGTGCAAAAGGTAATTCCTTCTGCAGGTCTTCAGGATGAAACGTCTTTCTTTCAGGTACACAACACCAGAGTGGAAGACTTATTCCTGTTCGAAGCCTGCATATCTGAGTATCAATGGACCAAGCCAATATGTTTTGCACAATAGCGCCGTGGACAGAGACATTTGCATCCTCTGGGGCTACTAAAAGTGGAAAGCAAAGATTTTATGACCTTCACTCACTTCTCACAAGGGAGCGACAAAGTGCGCAATTATTGACGCATGCACGAGAACAATCAAACTCCGGAAACATCGCACGAGAAATACCTGTTACTTGTTCTCCACGTCATCAAAGAAAAGCGCCCACACACGAGTCCGACTTCCTGTGCACAGAACAAGTCACCAGAAATGTTAACAAATTCAGACAATTTCGCGGCGTGTGCGCTCCCACTTTCAACAAGAGTGGCATGCAAGCAAGCGTACGAGCGTACCTGCTCGGATGTTGGTGCGCTCTGCACAGGACGAACCAAGGAATCTTGTTCAAAGAACAAGCACAAAGCGGCAAGACACGCACCACCCAAGCACTGGAAATGCAGGGAACTGCGTTGCAGGCGCGTGGGTCATTCGCTCGCGACCAGTGTTGGAGATCTACTTTTTCTCTTGAGTTTGGCTTCAGATAGTCTTCGGTGATTCCAAGCAGGCACTTTTCGTTTCCAGGCCCTTGATTTGCTGCACGTTCTCGTACCACACTTTGGTGAAGTAAAACTTTGAGTGAGTTCTACTCCCGCATCGCTCAAGTTTGGAAGAAAAGGATAAAAAGGAACTAATACCACGTAAAGCAAAGTGGAGAAGAAAAAAATGAATAACGGAAACTTCTGCGTCGTTGTTGCTTCTTTTGGTTTCACACCCTCAACTTCTTCATCCCATATCTGTTGCAGCAGACAGCAGCTGTGTATCTCCAGTTGCACGGTGACATTATTTTCCTGGCGTGTTTTGTGCGTTGGGTGCCTCAACTGGAAGATCAAAGGCACTGAGGCTGTGGGATCTTCAAAACAGGGTGATCTTGCCTTCAGTGAGAATTATCTATTCGGGACAGCGTTCTAGCCTCGGCACCAGCAGTGCGTGAAGATGAAAAGGAATCAGGCTGCGCCGACCTTCCCACCATAAGCAAACCAAAATCTTTTGAAGCTTCAACTTTATTTTCCAAGCTATCGTGAGCAGATCTGGACGATAGTCAGTTCGTGGATGAAACGTACACAGATGAGGAACAAACACAACCTGAGGGGAGAAAAACAGATATGACTCGCACCTTTTGACATGTGCCACAATCACTTCACCACCAAAAGTCAAGATTCTCCGTTTTGTACCTTCACTGCCAAAACTGGCATGCACCGTAGAATTTTCACATTCGTTACACAATCTTTGTTGTTTGCACCTCGCTAATGGCAGGTTTCCTGACAAGGTCGAGTTCACGGAACTGTATTGCTTTGGGTGACCCCGAGCGGTGCACCTGACCTCAGCGCAAGGTTCCGTCTGAGATTTACGAGCGTAGTCAAGCGACGCGCTGTGCACAGTACCTTGTCGGGTCTTTGTGGAGATATATGTCACGGAAAGGACCTACTTTATGGTACCATTCAGACTCAGTCAGGAATGTCTACAATCCCACAAATCTCGGTTCGCACGGGGAGACAAATTCCTGTTTGATGTTCTGGGCGAAGGGACCCGAAGTCAGGTTGTCGGCAAAAAACCAGAAGTTTCTGGTGCACGAATCTTTGTCTCAGAAAGCACATTATCCAAAAAGAAGAAAATAACCGTTCAATTGTGAACAAATGTTTGACATGACTCCACCAGGTACATCTTTGGGTTGTGCAAAATCCAGGGTTTTTCTCTCAGGACAGAGCTCTGTTCACCAAAGAAGACTTGGCTCCGGACTGTCTTGTGTTTGAGGGTGACTTCAACTTACAAATGCCTTTGGTATCTGTAACTTCTTGTTGAAAGAGCGATTCTTTGGGTGCGTTCATCTGATTTCGAAGTGCAATGTGTCCGAAGTCCACGGAATCCAATCTCAGGTGGGAGTCCACAAAACAGTTCAAACCTGTGTCTTGTTCAAACGAATTTGGGTTGCAGCTGTTGAAACCGAAAATATCGTTTTTGTGATGTTTGTTTGGCAATCTGGCATTTGTTTGTCATCAAACTGTTTCTCAAGGTGTTAGAACTTCTGATTTTCAAACACTATTCTTCTCTCCCTTCAGCAAGTTCGGTCCCAAAGGACGCACCGAAGGTGGGACACTCACCCGTTTCAATCCCTGTTCCACCACAATACAACTTGTTAGCACGAACAAAAAAGAAAACAAACTTATTTGTGGAAAGCTCATCTCTCATCACACACGTCTGGAGTGAAGCCTTGATTTCAGGGATTTTAGTTTTGAAGAGAATCTGATCTGAGGAAGCCAGGTGAGCGGTCTATACTCATTCGAGCACGGGACAACGTTGTTCGTGCGTGTACGAGCGAGTTTGAGTACGAGGTAAGAGACACGTTCGGTACGTCAAGCACGGGGAACTGGTCAGAAAGTTTTCTCCACGATTTATTTGAAAATGATACCTTGTGTGCGCTAAGTTCTGTGACCACCGCAAAGATTTTGTTCGAGACACCAACAGTTTTGTTTCAAGAAATTTTGGTTCCACGCATTGTGGAATGCCGTGCTGTTCAACTGATCTTTCTTTCACCAAAAGTCGCAAAAACAAAATTCTCGAAGCAAAACTGGGGTTCTCCCCCCTCCCCCGTACGCACCACGAACTACCATTTGAAAATTGCAATCACGGGTCCTTTCTGAGAAGTTAAACATGTTTCACGCGTGTGTCTCTCAACTGAAGGAAGACGACTTCGCTGAAAATCGCAGGATCTTGGCTTTTCGTAGAGTCTTTGAGATGTGCATCTCACTGCGTGCCTGCTTTTTTCACTGACATGTCTTGCGAGGCAAGGTGAGAAAACAAACCCACCAGAGAGGGATCTACGATCTCATTCATTCTTGGCACGCTCTTCAGTCAAATTAAAAAGCCGGTGCCTTACTTGGGGTAATCACCACAGCATTTCTCTTGTGAGCAGAACTTCGCACCCAAGAACAAACGACCGACACGACTCGGTTTAATAGCTACATGCACAGCGAGTTTTTCCTTCAGGCATGAAGAGACATTCTAGAACATCGAAACCTGCTGTGTGAAAATTGCCAGTCGTGCAAACGCTTGAGTACACAGAAGGCCCAGGTACTTTCTTGAAGGGAAGTCAAACAGTTAAGTTGGTGCGTGAGTTCGAAGACAGTAAATTTTGTTCCAATACATCCAGGTGTTCACAAAGCCCGAGGAGAAAAGCGCAGCGCTTTCGCAATGAAGTAAAGGTTCACACACGCTGGAAAAATACTTCCTGTGAAATCACACAACTTTTCGAGACTTTGGGGTAAAGAAAATTGTTGTGTGTCTGAATAGACACTGTTTTGTCAGTGTGTGAATTCACTTCAACAAGGTAACTCGTACGAGTACGAGTACGAAAGGCTTTGTAACCTCAGCGTTGTGCGAGAATGGCGATTTTCGATCGGTGTCTTGTGCTTTGATTTTTCTCCGAAATTCTTCGTGCGTGAAGGAACTGTCTCATCGCAAAAGCATTTGTCTCTTCTGTGCTCAAGTCAGAGTCTTTAACGTTGTGTTCCCGCACAAAACAACGGAGATTGTGTCGTGAAAATTGTGAGGAAAGTTGCAGCACAAGGTTCTGCCATTGTCTCCAACAAAAGGACATGTCAAGTGAGCAACTTGAATCTGCTCTGCACGCTTCTCGTGCGGCTGAGTCAGTTCAATTCAAACCAGATTGAAATCTCAAAGTCAAAACGAATCCCCCATTTGTTGGTGTCGTGGAGTCGCCATGAGCAGAGGCGGCACCCTCACTCACCGAACACTCGCGGAACGGCACGGTTTTTTGCTTGGACTGTGTCACCTGAGTAAATTTGCATTTTCATCAGCCTGATTCGAGCACAATAGCAAGCGGCCAACGCAGTCGGCACAATTCTCAAGTTCCTTTTGTCTCTTTCAGGTGTGACATGCTTCCATACTGTCGATCAGGATTGCACCACAGCCGAAAAGTTGGAGCCAAATCGGAATTTTGTGCAAAACGTCTCTCATTTTCCACCGACAGGCTGGTCGGTCGAGTTGACATGCGGATGGCAAAGAAAGTTTGATCGGACATGCCTCGATGACCAAAACTCCCACACGACACAACGTAAACAGAACGATTCCGGGAGAACGAGTGCAAGGCACATTTGACCACAAACAAGGGGCAATCTTCTGCACAACCTCTGCAGAGGGGGGCGTCGGTCACTAGCGCACATCGAGTTGGAGAAGAGGGGCTGACCAGGGACGTGGAGAAACAAAGGATGTGCACTCACTAGCAAAACAACACAGGAGAGTTTTGGGCTTCGTTTTATGTTCAGCAGAGAAGAGACCATGGATACACCACAGATGTGTTTCTGGACGCTCGTCGCCGTCCTCAGCATCGCTCAACCCGTAGCAGAGGCTTCAATCAGCAGAGGTGAGTGTCGTACGAGATTTGATCGTCGATTCTGTGCATCATTGCCAGGTACTCGTACTAGCAGTTGGCCTGGCGTATTGACATTAGAAAGACTCCAAACGCAGGCGACTTCTCTTGCCAGGGAAAACAGCTTGGCCACAACCGTACGAGTCGAAACCCCGGAGTCATATTTCTGGTCGTCTGATGTCCTGAAGTTGTGCCTGCCTTGAAACCTAACAAAATTGTCAAACACAGTGCCAGTTCAAACCAGCTTTCGTTTTTCGGAGGGAAAAATACTTGGTTGTGCAAAAGTTCCTGCTCGTAGTTGCACGCATGTGGCAGGATGGTGAGATGTCCCTGTTTCCTCCTGTTGCCAGTCAGTTTGCCCTCCAGCTCTGTGTACGAGTACAAGTGATTTTGCATCAAATAGGATCTTGTCTCTTTTTGGGGAAAGAAGGGCTCTTGTCAGACTGAGAAATTGCTTCAAATTCAAATGTTGTAGATTTTGTGGTGGTCAATCCAAGGCGACTCCCTAACTAAAAATGTCCATACATCTGAGTCCCATGTTGAGAAAGAGCAGTGTTCCCTCGTACATCCTCTGGGACCAAAATTATTGTGTGGATGCTTTATAGGTTAAAAGAACTAAAGAACACAGGCCAAAACTGGACACTTGTCTGTGCTGAAAGGAAACTTAGCACAAAGCACTTGTCTTGAGCACGGCTTCTTGATTCCACAGAAAAGAGCACCTTTGTGTGCGCATTTTGGCACGTGCCATCAGCAAATCCAAAATTGAAGGTGGTTGAACACTCGTACCCTCAGGTAAAAAACCAGGACGTTTGATTTGACGCTGGTCACTGCAATACGAGTCGTACAATGCGTTCCGTACAGTTGTGGATGGACACACCAACTCGAGGCTTGAGTTTCAAATCACTTGTACTCGTAGTTTCAAGGATTTTCCGTTGACGACGTTGTTTGTCTGGATAAAATTCTCTGGCAGAAGTCCCAGTCGATTTTGCATTCTGTAAGCACAGGAGCTGGTGGAGGAAATAAGTCAATCTTACACTTTTAGCAAAAAGCTCCTTGTTCGATTCCACAAAGTTGAATTGTAAAACGAACTCCGAGTGTTCTCGCTTCGGGACATACGAAGTCTGAGCACTCATAACGTGAACTTCGAGCTGATAAAAGCCAAGATCCCAGTATGGTATTCACAAGCACAAAGGTGGAGACTTCTCGAATGAACGGCACAACTCGAAACATTTCAGCAGCCTTGAGAGAGTCGTTTTGAACCTCTGCTGGGACCATTAAAGTGCGAGAACTTTTTTAGGTTGGTTTTAAAGAGACCCAGGAGCGCGGGATATTCTGTTTCGCGACGCAGCGCCCATTGACAGGGACACAGAGCCCAACCCAGTGTGAGACAGGCCTTGGATTTTCCACTCCTAAAATCACTAGAAGTCCTCGGATCAATTTTTTGGGAGACAAGTTTCGTCCGATCTTCTTGCTCAGGTCGACTGGAGATTTGTTCTGGTCAAACTGTTTTCGTTCGCATTGACAATTCCCTGAGCACTTGTCTTCACTCCTGAGCGTAAAAAAGTGACCCAGCTTGCGGAAAAATCAGACCTTGTGCGCTCGGTCAGAGCTTGACCACTCACTTTATTGTTTTTCCTCCTCCTCGCGAAGGTTGCAGCACAGTTTCCTTCGAAACACTTCAGATTGAGTAAGTCCAACCAGAGCCTGTAACTGAGACCTCTAATCCTATCAAAAGAGCATGACAAACCTCTCGCATGTGAGAAGCTGAAAAACACCAGTGCGTGGGCCTGACAAAGTGTGCTTTGAAATGATCGTTGCGTTTCCGGCAAGAGACACATGTTCCATTTCTGTATTTTCACGTTGTACAAGAATTGGATGGATCATTTTCACGGACATAGTCGTTGAAACATGTGCTCAATATCTGGTGCATGAAGCGTGTGAGGAGAAATTGTGACTGCTCGCATGTGCAAGAGAAATGGTTCTTTGCGCTCGGCAAACACTATTCACGGTGTGGTGTCTTGTGTGCATGCTCCTCAAACTTTGCACAACAGAGTTTTAATGGACGCGAAAATTCGGCATCTGGTCATGTCTCTCTGCCTCCCACGTCTCAAATTCACAGCTGATACCCACCTTTCCAGCCACAAATCGACGCCACGAGACTTGACTTCTGGACGCCGAGCGAAATTTTCCTCGTGGCGAAATGCCTTTTGGCACTGATGCCATAATGTTCGCAACAAAGCTGCTTGGGCAGCAAAGAAGAATGATGTGAAGCAAGAACTGATGAACATGAACAAATGTTTCAAAAAACAAAACAGAATGCAGAACATAAATGGATGGTTGCCCAAACCCCAGCTGCATCGGTGCCGCCGAGCAAAGCGCCGGCACGCCACAATGGAGCCCCACACAACGAACACGGAAGAACAACATCGTTTTTGTCTCTCTTTGCCTTGCAATAAACAAATGCCTTGTTTCTTGAGCTAAAGTTAGTGTTTTGGTTGAGAGAAACGATTGCTCTGTTTTTGGTTGCCTCCGGGAAAGTTCGTATTTAATTTTGAGCTCCCATTTATTTGATTTCAACGGATACGTTTCTTCACACCCAGAGAGGCACAATGATCAACTTTTGGTTTCCAGGCTTCTTGAGTTTCCAACAATTTCCGCCTGACACAAAACACATTTTTGCCCCACATCAAAATGTGCTAAAGTAAACAAGGTTCTGTTCTGCACAAGAATGAGACATTGCGTTTTGTGCAAAGGGGACGTGTTTGAAAATCTTCAACAATGCCAAAAGTACACATTACATTGTACTTCAGTGGTGCCACAAGCAAGTGAAGAGAATGGTAATTTACTCTCGGTTCCAAAGGTGTCTCGACTTCAATGCCAAAAGGCGTGGGGTGAGCGACAAACTGACAACTTGATTGATTGCCTGAAAATTGGACGGAACAAATCGAATGTTGGTGCAACCGTGAGTTTTGCAAGTTTATCCTCTTAGACAACAAATATGAGTGTCTTTTGGCCACCCACTGTGGTGATTTCCACTTGATCTCCAACCAAACCGTGCAGGCAAGTTCCATTTCCCTCCACCGCCTGAAAAACAACGCTGCATTGGCTTCCTGTTTTGAGAGTAAATTTCTTTCTACTCCACCGAAGGTGAGGTCAAGCCAGATCTGAGCAGCTCCACCAGTCCCTTGCTAAACCAAACCATGATGCCAGTTGACCTCAAAAACGTTCCAAGGGGCTTGTCTTGACCTCACCCCAAGGCAGGGAACAAATTTTTGTCAAATCATATTTGGTGGAAAGTGACCGAACAGTCAGGGCTCCTGGAAGTCTGAGGATCCTCATGTTTGGTCAGTCACTGACATTGTGACAATCCACACCCTACCACCTTGTTGCGCCGACAAAAACACTCGTCTCGTTTTTTTAAGCGTGTGGTCCCGAAGGGTGTGACCACACGCTTAGTGTAATCACCATCAGTCTGTATGTGCATGTCTGTATGTAGACATGTTGAGTTTGTGGGGGGGGGGGGGGTAAATCAAAAAGGTGAAAATAAACCACAAAAAATTTTATACAATTTTAATAAAAAAAAATTTTTTTATTATG
>JAAUXT010113981.1_pt1:12500-16389 | contig 16389 bp, 15 predicted proteins | sample 7278171 | NCBI WGS metagenome assembly JAAUXT01 (sample SAMN14350112, study PRJNA611818) | marine sediment metagenome | isolation source: surface marine sediment (1.8m) | place: French Polynesia: Moorea | collected 2018-08 | reverse complement strand
GGGGGGGGTCGCGTGGTGGTTAGTCACTGGAGGCGGATTTCGGTCGAGCTGCACGCGTGTGCTCCGGTGGGTGGGGGTGGGTGGGTGTGGGTGTGGGTGTGTGTGTGTGTGTGTGGGTGTGGGTGTGGGTGGTGTGTGTGTGTTGTGTGTGTGTGCGTGTGTTTGTGTGGTGTGTGCATGTGTGTGTTGTGTGTGTGTTGTGTGTGTGGTGTGTGTGTGTAGTGTGTGCGTGTGTGTGGTTGTGCGTACGGTGTGTGTGTGTGTGCGCGCTCGCGCATTTGGCTCTGCTTCCACCCCTTACACTTCTCTGCACAGAATTTGCATACCCAGTTTCACAGTGTATGCGGTTAAATAGCACGAGGAGCATACCAATATGTAATTATCACATGCGGAGGTATGGACGGCCAGGCTCCCCCAATATTTACCATTGAATTGTACATGAATATGATACGTACTCGTCTGTAATTGATGAATGCGGAATACACGTGTTTTTCTCCTACATGTGCATCTGTAGATAATTTCTGTTTGTTTGGATGGGAGGACACCGCTCAGTGGGTTGGGCCTTTCAATGAAAGTTTTGAGACTATGTTCTCGAACGTAATTTGAAAGTACATTTTGAGTACACTGGGAGTTCCTTTCAGTGCCTGTCTTTTATGGAATTTGGAATTGGGGTGTACAGCAAATTCAAAAATTTGGACCCGTTGGTCTTTGGTCTCAGTGCCAAAAATGAAAAACAACTGGAAAATCGAAGCAGAGGTTGGTCCGGAATTTCACCGACCCCCTGGGGACTGCCCCAAGTTTGAACCATTTGTTACGAAAGAATTGCGGGGGGGGGGGGGGTGTTTTTCGTTCGGAAGTCAGGATGGGTACCATGATTCAGTCCTTGGCAGTTGCCGACATTGTTTTGAAAAATTTTAGATCCAACAGCTTGATTTGGTTGTAGAATCTACTCGTGAGTCAATAATCTCATCGATAAATTGTGTGCACATCTGGACATAAATTTTAACATCTTCAGACAGACTAGATCTCGTAACAGGTGAGATGCACATGAAACAGAATAGCATGGCATAAAAAAATAATTTTTGCAACTGTGGCTACGTTGCAAGAGTCGATTCTTTATGTGTTGAAAAGTTGAAACGCGACAGTTTATTGATTCGCGCACGAAAGCGGGAAGCCATTGAGTTTTCCCAGAATGTAAAGTTTATGTACATTTCCAACGGTTTTTTTGGGGGGAAAAGAAAACTACTATTGTTGTCTGTGTAGTTGCTCAAACTCTACAACCGAACCACAGTTGGAATATAAATTTTATTCTGTTGGGGGTGGATCCGGTGACAGGCAGGACTGGTTTGAACTCAAACCAAACTGGCCCTGGATGCATCGTCCACATTGTCCTTCACAAGAACGTACCATCTGATGTGTCCAGCGGGGAATCAGCCCCATGCACTGTCCAAGACATTTTTGCATTCGTGGGTGGGTCGGGTCTGAACCAAATTTGAATTCAGAAATGTGACAGTGTCAACTGGGTTCTCACCGACTTTCTGAAATTCTGGCATTTGTTCTGTTGAGGGAAGGATTTTGTGCCTGAAGTCGAAATATTGTGTGTGTGTGTGTGTGTGAGAGAGAGAGAGAGAGAGAGAGAGAGAGAGAGAGAGAGAGAGAGCGTGTGTGTGTGTGTGTGCGTGTGTGCTGTGTGCGTGTGTGTGCTGTGTGCCGGTGGGGGGCGCAGCTGGTCCCTCCTGGATCCACGGCCCTCTTGTTTATGTGGAAACATGCAGATTTTGCTCTTTAATATTCAGAGCGCGCACTGCTCTCTCCAGGGAGATGCGACTTTGGGCAAACCAACCCGACCCCGGACCGTTCTCCCTCCATTCGTGAAATTTGTCCAGATCAATTTTCAGTGGCTGGAGCCCCTTTCACCCTGGAGGCGTCACGCGCTGCGTCTACTGTGCACGTCAATGGACGCTGCGTTGCTCTGAGGACACAACTCACGCGCTTGCGAAGGGACGCGACGCACGACGCCTCCAATGTGAAACAGTGCTGAGGTCCACTCCATGGAATTGCTGTTTTAATTGAGAGTTGGTATTGAATATGTGGGTTAAATATTCCCCTCTTCTCCACTGATGCGAAGTGTTTGGATTGGAGTAACAGAGCAAAATGCTGTCAATGGGGTTTTTGCACATTTTTTGAAGAACGGCTCTTTAAGGCAAGAGTGCAGTTGTTTGGTATTGCCAATGAATGGGCGCATCCAGTGTGAATCGCATGTCAGAAAATCACAAACCTTCACCCTTGCACTTCAACTTTTTCGCAGCTTCCAATTTAAACAAGACATCAGAAAATTCCCAGCAGCCAGTTTTCTTTCTCGATGCAGTCAAAATTCCGCAGCTTTCTGACTTGGGTCGTAAACAGCATAATGTACGAGCTGTGTTGGAGTGTTTTTGCCGTTTTTTGCCGATGTTCGCAGTGGTGCCTCTGCGTTGTCTCTTTCGCTCTTGACCCTGGATATTGTTTTCCGACCCTGAATACCGGGGGCCACATAAATTTTGACACCAATGTCGCACAAAAAATTTGCAATCAACAAAGAGACAGATGGATACATCATGGCAATTTACTGTCACCAAAAGAAAAGAAAACATTCTCAAGATGAAGGACGAGAAGAGAAGCTGCGAAAAGACATTCGATTCGAGAGAAAAGGTCTCGTCATAGGGCAGCAGGCCAGATTCACACCTCCACGTCACGTGACGCGTCTCTTGGTTGACGCTGCGTCGCGACGTGAAACGCAGCGTCAACTGCTGTTAACGCGACCAACAACGACCACGTGGTCAGTTCTGCGTAACAAGAATCTTTTCTGCGTCTCTGAAATCTCTTTCTCAGCCCACCGCAGCAGCAGACGCAGCAGCAGCAGCAGCAGTCTTTCATCTGTCATCGGCCCCTTGAGTTAACGGCGCCCACAACACAGCCTCGACACGACTCTTACACAACGCTCTGTCAAACATCGCCCCTCCAAGCGTTCCGCCCCCCCCCGGCCCAGCCTCACACAAGGTGCGTCACGCGCTGCGCACCTGCAGAACACTGAACAAGTCATTTGACGCCGTGTGTCTCTTCTTGACGCAACACATACACGTTGCTTTACACTTGTGTGCGTTTTGCGTTCCATCCCTGTCCAAGTCAGTCAGTGCCACGACGCAAAGGATGACGCAGCTACAGTTTAACATGTACAGGTACGCAATGCACAACGCATAAGGCAGAAATACGAGTACAGATGCAAATGCCCAACCAGGGTGCCCTGAACCCTTCTGGATGCACTTGTACGGGGACGCAACGCGTGACGCACCCAGTGCACACCCCACCCCTGTTCCAACCCGCCAAACACTTCTCTTCACAGTCACTCGCTGAGAAATTTGTGGTCAAGTTCACACAAACAGTTTGCCTTGCTTATCGTCAAGCGCAAACAAATCGCACTGGATGAGTGCTGCTCGGAAAATTGACGTCTGGGAGGTGCTGCCACCGCGCGGCCAAAGTTTTGTTGACAGCAATGGAAAGTGCGCGCTTTGCGCTTTGCGGCCTGACATGTATGCAAAACTCATCGAACAAATAGAACACTTTCAAACTCGCGTTCACACATTTTGCCTCTTGATGCCTACAGGTGATTTTCACCACCATATGGTTCAAATCACCTAAAAACTCAAATACAATGGCGAGTCAGTGAAATGACAATATCTTTTTACATTTCAGAAATGTTCACCCAAAAAGGTGCAATTCTTCTCACACAGTGAAATTCTACCAGTTTGTCTTCAACGTTTTTCTTTCTTGGCTCGAAAAGCATTATTTTTGCGCATAACTTGCGGCTCCATTGTGAATGTGCAGCGCAAATGCTGGGCGTCTCTCTCTC
>JAAUXT010113981.1_pt1:0-10000 | contig 16389 bp, 15 predicted proteins | sample 7278171 | NCBI WGS metagenome assembly JAAUXT01 (sample SAMN14350112, study PRJNA611818) | marine sediment metagenome | isolation source: surface marine sediment (1.8m) | place: French Polynesia: Moorea | collected 2018-08 | reverse complement strand
TCTGTCTTCGTTATTTTACACGTGTTTTGTGTGGAGAGGTGGGGGGGGGGAACTGCAGGTGGACATGTACAAAATTCTGCAACGGGTTTGCACTCCCTGGATTCACCCTCAAGAATGCGATGTTGAAGACAGCAGTGGGGGCGACCAGAGCCCCCTCTCATAATTAGGTCACCCCATTTCGAAGGTGGGCGTCTGCTGGGGCCCTGACTGGTTTCAGGATCACCCCTCCAGTGTATAACTGTCGTGCCTCGCTCCCGTCATTACCCAACAGCGCAGCGACACCCGCCAGTCTTCTCTCATTATCCTCCAATGTAGAAGCAAAACCAGGTGTGAACGCAGAAAAGAACTCCGACTCTCAGTGGAGATTGAACGAAGAAGCAAAACCCACATGCTGGCTCAAGATTGGAGGTTTGGTGGCTGGGTCACAAAGCATTCTTGATGAAACTATTTCTGTTTCCTTGTTCTCCGCCACATGGTCCATTGGTGAGATCACAGACTACGCGGGGTGATTCTTTCCATCTTCTCCAAATGGAAAAGGAAACTGTTTTGGTCGCACTGTAATGCAAGAGACATGAGTTACAAAATTGATGGGAGTTCATGTTTGCATCAGTCCCACAGTACGTGCACGCGGCTGCAGTGCTGGCTCGATGACCTGTCCTTTCTTCGTCGTGAGTGAACGCTTACCACTTCTTGTACCTGGATGGGGACTTGATAAATCTGTTCTGGAAGCACCCAATTGTTGTGGAGTGCAGCTGTGTCCCTGAATAGAAACCCTCTGCAGGGATTTGATGTTTTCCTTGATGTTGACTGCAGATTTGTGGGATCAATAGGAGTGTGAACATCCATTATTCCCGTGTACACACGCGCTGAAAGAAGCGATTCCAGTGTGTACACAGAGACCCCCCTTTTTGTGCTGCATGTTGTCTTTATCTCGTGTTGATGCTGAATCAATTGGCTCCATTTTCTTCGCTGTCATTGTATTCAAAAAGCCATTCTGCGACACAGTGTAAAATTTCTATGTTGCAGGAAAAGCTCCTCTTGACGCGTGCTGAGGTCTCTCATTCGCACTGATTTGAGTGCATTGGCCTTGACAAAATTGACGTCATTTTTGGTGTTCCCTGAATGGGTAATTTTCACAGTGCTGGACTCGGTTTAGCGCGGCGCGGTTGGCCCGCGTGTCGCACAGATCTCAATACGCTCCTCATGAACAGTCAACATCCCGCACAAAACAAGTCGTATTGAGTAACGACAACCGCTCCACAAAGACGTGAGAGACGGAGAAAGGTGGGGTTCACGCTGAAAGCGTCCTGGAGTCAGTTCAGTTGGGTTCTTGTAGGGCGCTACGACAGGCGTCGGGGGCGGGCTGTCCAACTCAGTGGGTGCTACGTCGTGGCTGGTCCCTGTTGGGCTGGGTTCGCTTGGATTTGTGGCGTTTTTGCATGCCAACGTCAACGACTCATGCACGTAGCGCCCACTGAAGGAACCAGACACGTGACGCACGACGCTCCAATGGATGCAGCGCAGCGGCTACACGAGGCCAAGTCTCAAGCTTGCTCGGCCATCCTGGGCACAAACTTGCTTCAACTCGCAACGCATGACGCATCTCGTGTGACCCTGGCTTGAGACAGAGGAACAAAAGCCCATAAAACCCGTGTTCACGCTGGCTCTCTAACCCGGGTTTCATTTACTCACAATGCAATATTAATTGAACTTCAGAAGGGGAATATGTGAGTTTAGATGTCTGTCAATGTTTAGTGAGGAGTGGAGAGAAAGGAAGATGTGCACTGGATCCGGGTGTCACATTTCAACGCTGGGAATTTTGCTGCTTTGAGAAAGTTTTGAGTTCGTGTGGGTGTCAGGAAATTAAAATGTGAAGTGGGCAGCTTAAACTGCAGGGGATTTTCAGGTTCACACTGGATGCGTCGTGCATTGCATCCTTGAGTATGTGAATGGATCTTGTGCCTCTGCCAAGTAAATGCGCCTTGGGTCTCTGTCTGTTTTGGTGAATGGGCGAATGGGTCTTTGCAAGTAAACGAGCATTGCGTCGCTGTGCAGGTCAACGAGAGAGACATCAGAACTCTGTGTGTGTGTGTGTGTACCTGTGTGTACCTGTGTGTGTTCGTGTGTGTGCCTGTGTGTGTTTGTGTGTGTGTGTGTGTGTGTTGTGTGTGTGTGTGCCTGTGTGTGTTCGTGTGTGTGCCTGTGTGTGTTTGTGTGTGTGTGTGTGTGTGTGTGTGTGAATCAGAGTTGTTTTCGTGTACAAGACCATGCCCGTTGAGAATGGGCCCAGAATCCCTCTGTTTGCGCACAAACACTGTCTCTGCACACGTGAAGGTGGGCTGCCCAACTCTGTCGCTGCACTGCCCTTCTCTGTCATCGGACGTGGTGTGAACGCGGGCTGAACCTTGTAACTTGATCTGCTTGACACTGGATTCCCGCCCACACACACACGGAGTGGAGCCCCAGACAAAGGACGCATAATCCGACCAGTCTCGTCCCGGTCTCGCCTCCCACTGTTTGACCCATTAAAGATCCACCTGCCCCGCGTTGCTCCGCGTCGCGTCGCGTCGCTAGGGAGTCGCGACGCAATAACGTCGCCGTTGTCAGGGAAACTCAATTATGGGTCATTATCACGATCCGCTGTGTAAAAACTCAGAATGAGAGTCAGGTTGCCGGCAAGGGAGAGAAAAATTATTTTCACATCTGTTGAAATGGACTTCCCCTTAGCGCCTCAATTGCAAGAACTCAAAAGTTTGTTCGAAATGGTCAATTTTAAAACCAGAACCTGAAAAAAAAATTGAGCCTGGGCAGGGCCAGTGCGAAAGAACCCGTTGCAAGAGGAAACCATGCCCATTGTGACATTTTCCAGGCAAACATGCAGGAAAAGCAAGAGGCCCTGGACCTTGGCCACGAAGAACGCAGACCGTCTGTCACCTCAGCTTCCCTCTTCCGTCGGCTGAAACAATGCATGAAGGAGCGACAGTTGTAGTCTGAGCACATTGGCTCTGTGTTCTCTGAGAGGAATTCTGATCTCCCGTTAATGCAGCTAATGCAGTTAAGAGCGCATCACTATTCCCGTCCACATACACAGAGAAACAGTCCATTGTCTCAATTATCTCTGTTTCCAGACGGACTGGAGGGTGAGGAGAATTTGAGGCGGGTTTGCGTGAATTTTGTGTGTGAAGAAAGATTCACATCCAGTCCAGCCGCATTGTGCCATATTCAGTCCAGGACCAGACGTTCACCCACTCACCTGACACCGAACCTACATCCGTGACTGTCACACACACATACATACACACACGCACACACACGCATACACACATACACGAACACATACGTACACACACACTCACACATACACACACGCACACACACGAAGTCTGCACCCTCAACTTCGGCGCAACTGTGCCACGTACACACGAAACTCCCTCCACGCACGCACACACACTCAAAACCGATACACCACACCCGCACACACACTTTACGAGCACGCGCACCCACTGCACCCACACCCACCCGCACTCCAAACCACCTCCGCACCGCATTCTCAGCTCGGGTCTCCATTGTCCTTCAGAAGAGTCGCCTATTCAGACTCCGACTGCTGACATCTTGATTTTGACAATCGAATTTACGACGATTATGCGACGCGATTGGATTATTCCTGCACAACAAATTGGGCAAGTCACTGTCAAAATTGTTCTCTGGTAGCGTGAGCTTTTTATGACGTCAAAATAGGCAGCTTCAGTCGTCGGTGATTTTTCCTTTGAGCCCATGGCCTTGATTCAAGTGAGTGTGACGCAATCTGGACAATTTTAAGTGAACGTGAGCGCGGGACACGGTGCACGCTGCTTCACGTACAGCAGCCAAAACTGCCTGACGCACGTCATTTGCGTCAAAGTGAGTGAAAATATAAGAAATTTCCATTGAACCCATTCAAATTTTGTTTCATTTTCAGTTTCTCCATCTTGCACGAAACTGAACACGACCAAGAAACGCATTGGCCACAAGCTCAAATTTGGCGTCAGATTTGTAAATCTTCAACAGATTTGTTTTCACAGTGTCTGAACAGCTGCGCACACAGGGAGGTGTGAGCGGAATCCTAATGAACTTACTCACTGAGGCGCGGCCTGCACAATGCGAGAAACTCAATTCATTACCTCAATCATTAAACTCTTATAAAATTACAATTTGTCCAACATGCGCGTTTGAAAAGTTCTGTCCATGTTCAACTTTGCTGCGGTAAAAATGCGTGAATTGAATTTCAGTCCAGCGTTTGAAGAATTGAAAAATTTAAATGGATGCATTTCAAAGTGAAACTTTTTTTCTGAATTTTTAAAATTGAATGACTTCACGTAAATCAGATAGAATGCAAAACAACAAAAGCTGAATCAGCTAAAATCCAATGCGTGTGCATTGAAGAAGAAAATATGATGAAATGCAAAAAGATGGACCAGAAAAAGAACATTAATGTGAAAGGCAAGGACAAGAGATGTTGTTTGTTTTCAACTCTCCTTCTCAGTTTCCTTTGTTTGTGCACGTCTGTTGACCGACCATGTTTTCTGCCTTCAAGTTTGTGAAGCTTTTTTCTTCACGAAAGTGTTGTTTTTTGCTCGAGATGTGTTGTTGTTGTTGTTGGTGGTGGCTGCACGGGTGGTGACATTGAAACCTGCAACAGATTCTGTCTGTGGAGCCGAGTTCAGCAGATATTGTCGCGCATAGGGTTCGGGAGACGACCAGTTGTGACCAGCATCTGAGATCCCGAGACCTTCCCACTCACAAAATGCCAAACCAGTGGTCAAAACAGGACATGTTTTCCCAAAATGTCAGTGGGTGGCGATGACATAAACTCAAACAACTGTGGAAAAATGTCTCCAACACCAGAAAACAGCAGTGAAACTGGTGTGATTTTTTTTTCAAATCCACCCAGCACGACTCGATGAGTGTGGTTTTGCCTGTGAAACTGCAGGCTGGAGCCTGACTCGGGTTTCATATGCTCCGTGATGACTGCCGCTCATAGCTCTGAGCTCTTCAATTAGGGATGATCCTCACTCGAAATCATAGCTGAGCCACTCAGAGGAGAAACCACTTCTAAATGGAGGATGAGGAGGCACAATTGTCGACGCTGGAAGTTCCCGTCTGATTAGAGTTGTGGAATCAGTTGTAAAAAAAAAAGTAAGAACGGGAGATTGTGTTTGTGTGTGTGTGTGTGTGAGAGAGAGAGAGAGAGAGAGAGAGAACAGAACAGAGAGCGACAGACAGACAGAACGAGCACGCATGTGTGTGTGTGTGTGTGTGTGTGTGTGTGTGTTTATCTCGGGTCCTCGCTCCTGTCCCTTGTGCACATTGCTTCCTCCTCATTCGGCTCCATTTTGGCACCATTTTAACACGTTCACCAGCCACATTTTGGACCAGGACTTGCCCACTTGCTGTTCTGGAACCACGGAACACCTTGCGGGAATTCTGGAACCTTTCGCCTTCGTTCTCCTGCATGCACATATTGACATCACAGAAAACAAATTTTTGTCGCGATTCTAGAGTCTTGGAAACTCCCTTTCCTGAAACTTGCAGGGACTTTTCATTTCATCTACTCAATTTCAAACTGTCAAAATCTTCAATTTCAAATTCCGTATGAATTTCCCCACCACGTGACTCGGCTGGGCCCCTCCCGTCGGCTCTGTTTGTTTTCTCTATGAAGGATGCGACTCATTCAGTCGCTCAATTAGAATTTGTCAGGATTAGTGTTCTGTGTCTTCAAAAACAGCGCACAACAGCAATTCAAGAGTTTTGGCAGTTTTGTTGAGTGCACGATTGGTTTCACATCGGATGCGTTGCGTTCCTTCAGGCAGTTTTGTTGGTGACAGTGTGCGTTTGGTTTTCCACCAGATTCGCCCTGCGTTGCGTCGCGTCCCTGCACAAGTCCGTGGGTGCAGGTTCCTTGCGATGCGTGTGGTTGATGCTTCAAGGACCAACGCTGCACAGAACTCACAGGGACAGCACGACGCATCCAGTGTGAACGCTTTCTGCAGGAAGAAACGCAAACGACGACGCAGCGCACTTATACAGCGGCGCGGCGAGTGACGCATCCAGTATGAACCGGGCCTGAGACGCCTGCAAAATTCTTCTCACGTGCGCGCAACGCAGGTCACGCGTTCAAAATCACTCACGTTGTCAGGGAGCGGCGCGTCAATTTTTTTTGCGTCATTCGCAACCCGCGTCATAAATTTTAAAAGAGACGTCAATTGTGCAGTGAGTGGAAATAAAACAAATGGGATCAACACTCCAAGTGGATGGTGGCAGAAAGAAAAATTGCTTTTTCACTTGGTGTGACACTCGCAAGAAAAATTTAGTTTTTTTCCGATTCGGTTGAAATGCATTTTGTTGAATTGAAATTCCTCGTGTGTGGTTGTTCCAACAAGTTGCCTCTTTGCTGAAGATTCATGGCAGTTTGATCTGATTCGCAAAATAAAATAGAGTCCACATGTCTGACTCTCTCATTGAGAGCTCATCCCAAGAACAAGTTCGCTGATCCTTTGTTTCAACACATTGAGCATTGGACTCCAAACAGGAACTGAGGTCCATAGACCGTCGCTTGGCCAGAGCCCCAAGTCAGTCGCAGGAGGTTCTCGGTAGCTGTGCCCTGGTTCGTTGTCAGAACACGCTTGCAACGCAGAACAGGCCCTCTGGGACAAGCCCTTGGTCCTGGGCTGAGGTCCACTGGACCTGTCCCTGGACCAAAAAGCCCTGACCGCTTGTGGACGCCCGCAATGTTCAACTCTCTCAGTGTGAACCAGGCCCTGGAATACCCCACACCCATCACACCCACAGCACACATCCGTATTTGCACATCTGTGCGCAGAATTTTAATGCGGCGCTTCATTTGGACGCGGATCGGATTTCTCTTCATTTGCATCCGACGCAGCGGAAAATGCGCGCAGATTAATATTCGAGTCAACATCCGGATTATAACCGACGGGCTCACATATCACGGAATAAACACGGAGTCTGAGGCTGCGATGAGGTGGTGTTTTTGGTTTGAAATAGCTTCTTTTTTGCCGTTTTGTCCAAGTTGTTGATTTCCTGGAAAAAAGCCACTCGTCAACTCAACACCCAGGATGGACCCAGTGGGGAAGTCCAGGTCCCAGGAAAGGTCCCCCTGAAGACATGTTGCACCCCCCCCCCCCCGCCCTGAACAGATTTAGCGAGATTCACCTGTTCCAGGTGGCAAGGGTTTCAGACCCTGGACCTCTTGCTCTCCTGGGTGATTTCATTCGATTTGAATTTGTTTGATTCAAAATACTGCCTGACTCAAAACTCGAAGTGATTCAGTAAAATGTTTTGAGCTCATTTGGACTCCCGGGTATGTGCACAATAAGTTACTGTGCGTGTGTAAGGATGTAAGGACCTTATTCAAAAATGAGCCAGTTCGCAGAAAGGAAAGTCCGTTTTCTCTTTTGATTGTGAACCAAATCCAAAGTTCATCTTCCTCCACAGTTACTCTTGCACCTGAATCTTGCAGATCGCACGCGTTGCGTCCTTACACAGCTCAACAGTGAACAGAGTCCATGCAGATTCTATGCATGATACATCCAGTGCAGTGCGGGATCACCTGGAGATCTCCTCCGAGGTTCCCCCGCCGAGATTAAAGACTCTCCTTTCGCTCTGTACTCGCAGCAAAACGGCAGTTGTGTTCAGGGTCCCCGCCTCCCCGCCTGAGGCCTGGGTCACACTGCGCGCGTCACACTCGATCCGCTGGTAGGTTGGACAAATGGAATGGTTCTCAGGTCATTGCAACAAGTCGTCGCTCTCAACACACAAGAGTGGCACCGCCAATGGCATTTCTTTCTGTGCAGAAAGATATCGCAACGTGTGGCGTGATGATCCTTATGGCTACAACTGACCTGTGCAAAGAGACAACGCACGACGTATTTTAGTGTGGAGAGGCGAGGCAGGGTCACAACGAGACAACAAGGCTTCTGTAAATGACATAAGCCTTGCTCACACAGACATCTGATCCACCCAAATGAACAAGGTCACGTTGGAGCGCGTGAAAATGTCGAAATTGGTGACGACAGGGACGGAACGCGTGACGCGCCTGGCCTGAACCCGCCCTGCAGTGACGACACGAGCGTTTTGCGAACATTGCGGATATTACGGATAATGAGAGGAAGCTCGTGTCTGCGCGAGTTCAGCTAATCACAGAGCGGCGTCGCGGCGCGATGAAAGGAGCGGAGACGCGACACGACACGCCGCCAGCGCAGCACGCACCGCGCATGCGTGCCGCTACAAAAGCCTTTCAACAGATCTGTGTGGGCAGCGTTCACACTGGAGGCGTTGTGTTGAGTCTTGCGTCTTTAGCACAGGAGGAGCTGCGTTCGACAAGGGACACATGCAGGCGCACTCCATGGTGCACATGACTAACCAAAAATTTAGGAGCCAGGTTCACACAGAAGACGCTGTAGCATGCATCCCTCTGTCCCCACACGGGTCAGTGGGCACTGCGTCGGACCAGAAATGCAACGTACACTGCACACCGCACAAATCGTCTTTCAACTGCGAATCTGTCGGGTGTGTTCACACCAGGTGATTGTGTCCTTGATCAGGTCAGGTCAGCAGGGTCTGTGCCACAATGGATACGTCGTGTGTCGTGTCTCTCTTCAATTCCCTGGGCCATGCGACACAGCTTGCGTCAGCGTTGAGCCCTTCCCTGGCCGAACCAATGGGGACCTCAAGGCCCAGGGACGTTTCCAGACCCAGTGCTCAGAAGAACCAATTCAAACCACCCACCTCAGCACTACTGCATCACTCAGTGGACGCAACGCCCGTTCACCTGCTGAAGCCTGAAGCACGACACACTCCACGTGAACCAGGCCTCTGCAGATTAAAGGAGACACATGCCAAGCGAGCCCGGGCTGCCTCAGCTCACGCGAGGCCGCACCTGGGTCCCCCGCCTCGCAGTCTCTCTGTTCTTATGTTGAAGCTGAGGATTCACTGGGACAAGTTGCAGAAGCAGCGAACGGACTAAGAGTGAGGGCATTCCAAAAAATTTGAGCAGGGGGGGGGGCTAGCGCCGGGGGGTCAGGTGCGAACCTGGGCTTTGCCCTCTACTGGACCCACGGATTGACTCCAAACCCTTTGAAACTTCCCCACGGTATTGTTGTGCCCAATCTATTGTTTTGTTGCTGGTGCACACAAACATCAAAGAGATTTGTGATAATTTTTGCAAAGCTGAAATTGGCACTCGTCCCGAGGACGTTCGTGCGGCCCCTGGACCGTTTCCTGAATTGCTCACTGCGTGGCGTCCCGCATCCAGAGCGAAAGACTCTGGGGCTGGATTTAATATGATGACGGAGTGTGCCCGCAGGTCTCACACGTGCCTGCAGGTCTCACAGGTGCCCGCAGGTCTCACAGGTGTCCGCAGGTCTCACACATGCCCGCTGGTCTCACGGGTTCCCGCAGGTCTCACAGGTGCCTGCAGGTCTCACAGGTGTCTGCAGGTCTCACACGTGCCCGCAGGTCTCACAGGTGTCCGCAGGTCTCACAGGTGCCCGCCAGTCTCACAGGTGTCTGCAGGTCCCACAGGTGCCCGCAGGTCTCACAGGTGCCTGCAGGTCTCACAGGTGCCTGCAGGTCTCACAGGTGCCCACAGTTTGCACAGGTTCCCGCAGGTCTCACAGGTGCCTGCAGGTCTCATGGGTTCTCGCAGGTCTCACAGGTGCCAGCAGGTCTCATGGGTTCTCACAGGTCTCCCAGGTGCCCGCAGGTCTCACAGGTTCCCACAGGTCTCACAGGTTCCCACAGGTCTCACAGGTTCCAGCAGGTCTTACAGGTTCCTGCAGGTCTCACAGGTTCCCGCAGGTCTCACAGGTGCCTGCAGGTTTCACAGGTGTCTGCAGGTCTCACAGGTGTCTGTTGGTCTCACAGGTGTCTGAAGGTCTCACAGGTGCCCGCAGGTCTCACAGGTGTCTGCAGGTCTCACAGGTGTCTGCATGTCTCACAG
>JAAUXT010093915.1_pt1 | contig 16394 bp, 15 predicted proteins | sample 7278171 | NCBI WGS metagenome assembly JAAUXT01 (sample SAMN14350112, study PRJNA611818) | marine sediment metagenome | isolation source: surface marine sediment (1.8m) | place: French Polynesia: Moorea | collected 2018-08 | reverse complement strand
TGGGGCTGAGGCTGCAATACTGTCCCTGCAGGGTGGGGCTGAGGCTGCAGAACTATCCAACCAGGGGGGGGCTGACGCAGAAATACTGACCCTGCAGGGTGGCGCAGAGGCTTCAGGGCTGATCCAGCAGTGTCGGGCTGGGGCTGCAGTGCTGTCCATGCAGGTGGGGCTCAGGGTACAGTGCTGTTCCTGCAGGATGGGGCTGAGGCTGCAGTGCTGTCCCTGCAGTGTGAGGCTGAGGCTGCAGTACTATCCCTGCAGGGTGGGGCTGAGGCTGCAGTGCCATTCCTGCAGCATAAACATGAGTCCACAGTGCTGTCCCTGCAGGGTGGGGCTGAGGCTGCAGTGTCATCCCTACAGGGTGGGGCTGAGGCTGCAGGGCTGTCCCTGCAGGGTGGGGCTGAGGCTGCAGTGCTGTGCCTGCAGGGTGGGGCTGAGGCTGCAGTGCTGTCCCTCCATCGTGGGGCTGTAGTGTTGTCCCTGCAAGGTGGAGCTGAGGCACCATACCTGTAGGGTAAGGCCGATACTGCAATGATGGCACCGCAACAAGAACGGTGGAATTCCAATAAAGTTCCCTCGATGACTGAGACGACAAATGTCTGCAGCTGACAGGATGGCGCTGTAATGTCCACGTTTGGACGTCATGTGCTGCAGGGACAGCGCTGCACCCCCCTCCCAACACACACACACACACCCCACACACACACACACACACACACATACACCACCTTCCAAGGACGGCGCTGCAGCCTGAGCGTCGGGTTGTAACAAACCCCGGGGGACCAATCAGAGCTCGTTGTGAGTCGCGGCTGCGCAGTGCGTCACGCGTCGCGTCGCGTTACGTTGCTAATGGGAGAGCCACGCATATCGTTCTCACAGCGAGGCTTCTGTTTATGTGGCTCACGTGATTTTCTTGTGTTTGTTGTGATGTGAGAACCTGCAGGGTCGGGCCCTGGATTGGGTTGAGGCTGGAAACACACTCCCAGCGACGCAGCAACCAGCGTCGTGCTGCCCCGTCGTGCTGTTGTATCGCGCCACTTGGTTTGTATTGGGCTGCTGTTACATCACCCCAACTGCTCCGGGAGCAGTTAGAGTGAGGCAACTGTAGCCCAATACAAACCCAATGGGGCGAGGCCACGGCACGACGGGGCAGCACGACGCGCCAGCCTGTCGCTCTTTAGTGTGCCCGCACCCTGAGGGGACAAGCTGACAGGGCTGTAGAGGAGCAGGTACCGTCACACGCACACACGTGCGCACACACACGCACTCAGAAAGACAGACGCAGTTACCACGCGCACGCACTCACGTACACACACGCACAGACACGCACGCGCACATGCACACGCGTACGGGGGTAGTCCCAAAACTAACCTGCCAATGGCAATTTCTCGGCCAAAAGTAACCGGCCAAATTTGTCCTTTGGCCAAATTGATCCCAACATGATGAGGTATTGTGTTGGCCATCACAGATGGAATCAGGTCACATCTTGGGATGCTGGCAGACATTGCAAATTAGGTCGGCGGAGTGTTCGCTCGGCAATTGTGCGACACTGTCGGGCGTGGCTGCACTGCTGGAAAGTGAGGTTTTTCACGTTTGTCTGTTGGGTTTTTTCTGTTTTCATGGCAATGACAGTTCCTTTACATGTGGAGCAACGTGTCAACATCAAGTTCTGCCAGAAAATAGGGATGACTGCTGCTCAAACATGGAGGATGTTGAAGCGTGCGTTCGGTGAAGAATGTCTCTCTTTCACCCAGATAAAAATGTGGTTCAAACGATTCAAGGAGGGCAACGATCGGGTTGTGGACCTTCCAAGAAGTGGACGTCCAAACACCAGGCACAAGAGACTGCAGGAGGTTGTTGTGGCTGTTGAGAGAGACCGCAGGAAAACTGTCCGTCAAGTGAGTCAAGAAGCTGGTTTGCCCAAGACAAGCTGCCACAGAGTGATGACTGCTGACCTGAAGATGGCAAAGATTTCGCCCAAGTTTGTGCCTCATGTTTTGACGGAAAATCAAGCAAGACACAGGAAACATCTCAGTGAGTTAAATCTGGATTCGGTGCGCAATGAGAAACGGTTTCTGGAGACAATCATTTCCGGAGATGAAACATGGATTTCCCTTTTTGAGAACAACACAAAGATTGAGTCCTGTGAGTGGGTGAAACCCGGAGAAACTGGTTCCAGAATTCGCCCGATCAAAGCCTTGAGGTGCACGTCGACAAGGAAATGCATGCTCATCCTTTTCCATGACATTGATGGTGTTCTGCTTTCTGAATTTGTTCCAAGAAATCAGACTGTCAATGCTGATTATTACGTGCAAATTCTCAAGAAATTGAAGGACCGTATCCGTCACAAAAGGCCTGGCATGTGGTCTGGAGGCAGGGATGGAGAGACTGACCATGATTTCAAACTCCACCATGACAATGTGTTGCCTCATGTTGCTGCGAAGACCCTTGCATTTCTAGGAGAGAACAACATCCAGATGGTTCCTCATCCCCAGTACTCTCCGGATTTAGCTCCATGTGATTTTTTTGTTTTTCCGTATCTCAAGAAGGAGCTCAGAGGCAGGCGTTTTCCAAATCTTAAAGCAGCACAGGACGAAGTGAGGAGGATTGTGACCAAGCAAATGACCCCGGAGATGTTCGGCTACGCAATCAGGATGATGGCTTATCGCTGGAAGAAATGTGTAGCAGCAGAAGGTCAATATTTCGAGGGCAAAAAAATTGTTGTGGAACCACCAAGTGAGGCTGAAAGAATGGACACAAGTGAGGACTCAGATTCGGACTGATACCTGGACGATTCCCCTGGCGAGACATCACGGTGACTGCCAGATTTCAAACAAGCCAAAGACGCACTAAGAATGAAATTTTCTTGCTCATTCCACTTGTAAAAGATGGTCAATAAAGTTAGTTTGACATTCCTGCAATTTGGTGTTCGAGCCGGTCAGTTACGTCTGCGAAATCTCGATTGGCAGGTTAGTTTTGGGACTACCCCCGTACTCACACACACACAGTGGCACACGCATTCGGGCACACCCACCCACAAAAATGTTAGACTTTTTCATTGCCTCAACTGTTGAGTGGTCAGGATGCTGGAAACACGTTGCAATCACGACGGGGGTAACTGATCACTATTCCCTGGTTCCCATGCACTACAGCCCCACCGTGACGCATGAATTTCATATGAGCCCAGGCAGACCCTATCTCTCCGTGTGTTGCCCCCCCCAGGGTCCGATGCGTACTGAGCAGCTGTTGGATGGATGTGCCCAACAAAGATCAAACAGTGTGAGATGCAGTGGGGAACAAGAAGCAGTGCTCAAGGCAACTGCAGTGCGAAGTCCCTTGCGGCGTCGGTAATGTCATCAATCCTTCCTTGTCCTCCTTGTCTTCCACCAGTCATGCTGTCTACAGGGGGGGTCTGCCTGCAGGGGGGGTTTAGCCATAGGGGAGGGTTCAGGTAGGGGGGTTTGGGTGGGGGAGGGGGAAGGGGGAGGGGGGTTTGGGGGGAGGGGGCAGAGGACATTTCATCCACCTTGCCATAAACTGCACTAACACATGGTGCTTGCCCTAAAGGGACTTCGCACAATCGGGACGGCAACAGACTGCTACGACGGATCCAGGGGCCAGGGTTCAGACCAGGTCCCCAGGTGGGGCAGATCCAGGGGCTGAGCATCCCACCAACACTAACCGTGTAGGGGCAGCATCCGGGGGGGGGGTCTGCCACAACTATCTCTTCAGACAGATCCAGGGCCCATAACTTCTGTTGTGAGGTGGTTGGGTGGGGGGCCCAAGGACCTGGACGTGCCACCAATTGTGCGAAGTCCCTTTGGGGTGAAGCACCATGTGGTAGTGTGCAGTGTATGGCAGCTGGACCAAAATGTCCCCTGCCCCCCATGGAACCCCCAACCTGGCCACCCCCCCCCCGCAGCCAGACCCCCCACAGACCCCCCCCATTAACAGCATGACTGGTGGAGGACAAGGAGGACAAGGAAGAATTGATGAACAAGGAAGAATTGACATCATCACCGACGCCGCAAGGGACTTGGCACTGCAGTTGCCTTGAGCACTGCTTCTTGTTCAGTAATGGGTGCTGGCTCAGGGGTCGTGTATTTTGTTCCTCAAGGGATGTCCGATGCAGATGCTGCACCTGCTGGGGCCTTTTCAGATACTGCTCAGATGGTGTATGATTTGACCCCAAAATCCGCTGCTCGGCTGGTGCCAACCTCTCCGTGCGAAGGCGGAACCTCCCCGGGGGGAGAGGAGCGTGTCTGCCGGGGAGAGATACACCGCGCCGCACGGAGCCTGCATCTGTCATCAAAGCGACGCCTAATTCCCGCACCATGTGGAGATTCCATTAGATGATCCCTGGATATATCCGTGATGTGGATTATCCGTATGGCTGCAGTCGCCGTGTTGTCCTGCAGTCCTCACAAACCACGAGGAGGTTTTGCAGTGTGTTTCATCACAACGCAGTGTGATTGGCTCAGAGTGCACACCGTTGGAATACCCTTCAAGGTCGAAGAGTGCATCATTCTGTATTTCATGTTTGAAAGTGCACCCTGTTGTTTTGGACCCTTGGCCCCTTTCCAGTTTGGTTCTGAGTGCAACCCAAAGTGCGTCATGTTCCAGCTTGTGAGGGAAATACTTCTGAGTGTCCTGAGTGCAGCCGAGAGTGCACCCTGCTTCAGAGTGCACCCTACTCTTTTGACTTTCGTTCCTCAGTGCACCCTGCTGTATGTCAGGTTCAGGGCTGCAGTGCATCCCTGTCTGACTTGACACTGAGTGCATTCGCAGAGTGCATCCTTCATGACAGTGTACCCTGCTCTGCTTCAGGTTCTCGCTGGAGTGCATCTCGCCCTGACTTCAAATACACTGAGTGCGTCTTCAGAGTGTACCCTACTTCTGAGTGCACCCTTCCTCAGAGTGCACCCTACTTCAGAGTGCACCCTACTTCTGAGTGCACCCTACTTCTGAGTGCACCCTGCTGTGTTCTAGGTTCGCGCTGGAGTGCATCCTGGCCCTGGCTACAAATATACCGAGTGCATCTTCAGAGTGCACCCTACTTCAGAGTGCACCCTTCCTCAGAGTGCACCCTACTTCAGAGTGCACCCTACTTCTGAGTGCACCCTACTTCTGAGTGCACCCTGCTGTGTTCCAGGTTCTCGCTGGAGTGCATCTCGCTCTGGCTTCAAATACACTGAGTGCGTCTTCAGAGTGCACCCCACTTCAGAGTGCACCCCACTTCAGAGTGCACCCTTCCTCAGAGTGCACCCTGCTGTGTTCCAGGTTCGCGCTGGAGTGCATCCTCGCCGTCGTGTCCGTGGCGTGTAACGTCGGGTCGCTGGCGGTGAACAACGGCTACTGCTACCGCCAGTACGCCTACCACGCCATCTTCAAGAACCTCGCCGTCGCCAACGCGCTGGCGTCGCTCGCCATGTGGTTCTGCAACAACGCCATGTTCCTGCTGCAGAGTCATCTCAGTACGTGGGGGGTTGGGTGTGTGTGTGTGTGGGTGGGTGTGCGTGCGCGCGCATGTGTGTGTGTGTGTGTGTGGTTGTACAACAACGCCTTGTTTTTGCCGCTGCAGCACCTCAGTACGTGTGTTTGTGTGCGTGTGCATCATTGGAAGCATGTTGGTGGGTGGATGAGTGTGCGCGCCTGTGTGTGCGTGTACGTCTGTGGTGTGGGTGTTTGTGCGCGTGTGTGTGTGTGTGTGTGTGGTTCTGCAATGTTCAGCGCCACGTTCCCACTGCAACATCTTGGTACGTGGGCGCTGTGTCAGAGTTGTGTGCGCGCGCGTGTGTGCGTGTGTGTGCGCGCGTGTGTGCGTGTGTGTGAGTGTGTGCGTGTGCGTGTATACGTGAGCGTAAGCGTGCGCGCGTGGAAGCGTGCCTGGGTGATTGCCTGGGCAGATAATGTGTGTGCGTGCGTGTGTGTATAAACGCGCGTGTGTGTGTGTGTGTGTGTGGACTCGCGTGTGTGTGGACTTGCGTACGTGTGTGAGTCTTCTTCAAAGCTCCTCCAGAGCAGTGGTCCAGTCTCCTGCCCAACTTCAAAAACGAAAAACCCTTGACATCATTTCTCCCCCCCTGCCCTGTCCCCTGTACGCGCAGAACTCAGAACCTCTCACACCTTCCCCTGTTGTCCACAGGTGCGTGAGGCCCAGAGGACCCTGGACACGTGTTTCCTTCCTATGAATTATCAAACAACCAATTAGGCTCTGCGTGCGCGGGAATCTTGACAACGTGTCACGTGACGTCACCAGGGGAAGGACGTGTCAAACAGTTTTCACATTGGTGAAGCGCGAGCGTCTTTTTGACGTCGGCGTCAAAATTTAACATTGAACCCAATAGTGGAATTCTTGACGTCAGCCCAAGAAACGACCAGGCGTCACCCAATATGCAAACCCCTTGACTCGTCATTATTCGTTTCTCGGTCAAGCCTCCATCTCACGGTCACGTCCTTTCCCAAGGTTGTTCTCTCCCAGCGGTGGATCCAGGGGTGGATCCAGGGGTGGATCCAGGGTCTCCGTCAATGGGCCTCATTCCAAACATAACAGGCAATCCCAACAAAGAAAAAGACACAATGAAGGGATTTTGCCACAGGTGGCGCAGCGTCAAAATTTTGACGTCGTGAGGGCTGACGACAGGAATGGACTGAATTGGGTTTTTTCACGTTCTCCATTGGGCCCCTTGTTAAATTTGACGCCAACATCAAAATTTTGCTGTCAGCGTCAACTTTGTGACGTTGACAACGCCTGGGTGAATGCCCCTTGACAACAAAGTAATTCTGCACCATCAGAAGCAAACTCAAGTTGACTAATCTTGAGGTCAAGGACCTGATGGTTTGACAGTTTGGACATGACGTGACGTCACTGACGTTACTCGACACCAGACAAGCCTCCGGCCTTCCTGAACATGAAACCCTCTGTGCCACCAAATTGGGCGATGCTGATTGCTGTTGATTTTGTCAACTCCACCCACCTCCCAGATCCGTTCGGGCGCTGTCCTCGTCAAGAACAGATCGTGAGAATCAAGCAGCGTCGGATCCAACGAACTAAATTTGTCCCTCTTTCTTTGCCACGTAGCTGAAAATTTTTGTCATAACTTTTGTGAAGTTGGTTTCCGTAACCCCCACCAATCCCCCCTCCCAAGTTTTGAGCCTGCAATGGTTGATCGCCGGTAGAAACCAAGGTAGAGCCACCCAGGATCAAGATCCCCCCCCGAATCCAAGTCACCCAGCCAGACCAAAATTCCCCCCCTGGGCCCAAAGTCACCCCTGGATCCAAGCCGCCCCCTGGACCCAAGTCACCCCTGGACCCAAGTCACCCCTGGACCCAAGTCACCCCTGAACCCAATTCACCCCCTAGACCCAAGTCACCCCCTGGACTCAATTTGGACCCAAATCCCCCCCGGACCCAAGTCATCCCCTGGACCCAAGTCACCCTCTGGACCCAAGTCATCCCTGGACCCAAGTCACCCCTGGACCCAAGTCACCCCTGAACCCAAGTCACCCCTGAACCCAAGTCACCCCTGAACCCAAGTCACCCCTGGACCCAAATTACCCCTGGACCCAAGCCGCCCCCTGGACCCAAGTCGCCCCCTGGACCCAAGTCACCCCTGAACCCAAGCCCCCCTCCCCGCCCCCCCCGACCCTGGATCCGCTGGAGACCCTGCGTCATTAGGGCTCCGGGAGCCACTTGGCATTAGAAGCGCTGTCAGCGCGTCGGTCAAGCCTTGTCACGCTGAATACTGAGAGCCTTCGTTTACCGGGGAAACAGCGCGAATTACAGGGATTAGAGGTTTGGAGTTCAGGTGCTGCGGGACAGCGGAGGCAGATCCAGAGGCCGTGGGATCTGACATCATCAGTCCCTGAAGCGGTTTGCACATTGGGCCGACGTCAACTGCAAAACTCGACGTCAAGCAGCAAAATGGATGTCCACTGCTTGAAGTCGACTGCCAAAATCAGTACAAACCATTCCTGACTGCAACTAAAACTCACCACAAAAAGGCATATTGAAAGCCACTGGACATTTGTGGTTGACTGCAACATTTTTTGCAGTCAACTGAAACTTATTTTGCAGTTCACTGCAAAACCCTTTGTACTGGCCAAATTTGAAAATAATTTGCAGTTAGCATCAAGAAAAGTTGCAGTTGCAGTCCGCAGTTGATATCTACATCACCAATACGAAAACCCCTTGAAACACCCATTTGAACAGGTCCCAATGGGTTTTGAGGATCAGGGGAAAAGTTCATCAAGTTGAACTGGTGGGCTCGGGAGCTCCCTGGAACCTACGACAAAGAGGTCACCGACTCTTGCTCCCATGTCGGTCGACATCGGCCCGTTTTGAAACAAGAAGCAGTGCTCAAGGCAACTGCAGTGCGAAGTCCCTTGCCGGCCGGTAATGTCATCAATTCTTCCTTGTTCATCAATTCTTCCTTATCCTCCTTGTCTTCCACCAGTCATACTGTCCATAGGGGTCCTGCCTCTGGTGGGGGGTCCCACCTCTGGCAGGGGGTTAGGGGGAGGGGGAGGGGGCAGGGGACATTTCAGTCCAGCTGCCATATACTGCACTATCACATGGTGCTTCGCTCTAAAGGGACTTCGCACAACCAGGAAGCAGCGTGTTCGCAGGTTTTGATTCTGGCTGATTTAGATTTGTCCTGATTGTGGCTCCCCCCCCCCTGCAGGTCCGCAGGTGCCGCCACCTATATTGACTGAACAATGGACCCGCTGCTGCGGATCTGTTTTTGTCTTTGCCTTGTCCCCTCAGTCACACCCACAACTCACTCTAAAAGAGCTCAGTGTCCTGAGGAGAATCGGACAAAAACCTTCTCAATCTCCTTATGTCCCAGCGTCTGTGGTCAAATTGGGAAATCGTGGCGGCTTCGGGCGGTTCTAAAGTCAGACCCGCGCGGGGAGGGGGGGGGACGCAGTGTCGAGGTCCCAACTTACCCTGGGGTGGGACAGGTTTTCAATGGGATGCATAATGTCGGGGTTGGGGGGACGGCTTCTGGCATACCTGGATCTGCTACATCTGCCAAGCAGCAACAGATGGAAGCTGGAAGGACACAAAAGAAAAACTTTCCTGTCTCTCTCCCCCCCTCAAAGTGTCTGCAGACAGGAGGTGTGATCAAAGTTCTTTGAACGATTTCATAGGTTATTGCAACTATTTCCGGTGGTACCACGTGGTTCCGGTTGAGTCACGTGTTTCCGGTTGAGTCACATGTTTCCGGTTGAGTCACGTGTTTCCGGTTGTTGCAGGGGCGATGGAGAGTATCTGCGACGCGCTGGCGGTGCTGATGGCGCTGAACGCCGGCGCCGCCGTCTTCGGTCTCGCCTCGGGCGTCACGCTCGTCGGGTTCGGCGTCATGCACTACGCCGCCATCTGCATGCCGCTCAGGTGAGGTGTGCGTGCGTGCGTGCGTGTGTGGATGAGGGGTGTGTATGTGGAGTGTGAGTGTGTATGTGTGTGAGTAGAGTGTGTGTGAGAGTGTGTGGGTGTGGACAGGTGGGGTGTGATGTGTGTGCATGTCTGTGTGTGTGAGTGTCTGTGTGTGTCTGAGTGTGTGTGTGTGTGTGTGTGTGTGTGGAGGAAGAGGTGCGGTGTATGTGCAAGTGTTTGGTTGTGTGGATGTTTACAGTGTGTGAGGGTGTATGTGCACACTGTTTGGAGGTTTATGTGTGTGAATGGGGAGTCTTGAAAGGGTGTGCATTGAGGGGAAGGTGTGGGTGGGTGGGTGGTTGTGTGTGCGTGCGTATTGGGGTGATGTTTGATGCTCAGGCTCAAACATCAGCCGCCCCACCATGCAGGTCTGGTCCAGCAGGTATGCGTGTGCAGGTGCGTGTGTGGGTGCTTCAGCTGCCGTGCGACGTCTCACCCTACTATTTCTCCCCACTGAGTTGAGTCCGGTTATCAGCGAGTTGCGCTTGACGGGCTCGCATGGCGGACCGTGCTGTGTCACCCCGTACTAAGATGGGCTGTCCGAGCGACGCGCTGTGTCGTGCTATCTCTCACCCAGGCTTCAATGCGAGAAACACTTTCCCCAGGTTGTCCCTCAGCCTTCAGCGCAAGAATTTTTGCCCTGTTCCTGGGAAAACAGCAGGTGGGAATTTGGACCCGCAAAGGAAAAGGAGCCTCCAATCCCAATGCTGGACACGGTTGAAGGTTCTGGGGCATTGGAGGCGTCAGGCGTGGCGTTCAGCAGTTTTCACATTGGTGACGGCGTCAGCTTTTTCTGTCGTCGACAGCGACGTTTCTGATGACGTCAGAGAATGGTCTGGACCATTTTTTGATGCCCACCATTTGGGTGTTAGGAAAACATTTTGATTTTGACGTTGACGTCAAAGTTTTGACGTCAACGTTCAGTGGTTTTCACATTGGTGACGGCGTCGGCTTGTTTTGATGACGTCAAAGAATGGTCTGGACCAATACGGGCCCACCAATTTGGCATCAGGAATAATTTTGATTTTGACGTTGACGTCAAAAGTTTTGACGTCGACGTTACCAATGTGAAAACGGCTTTCAAGTGACAACAACGCTGTGTAACGGAACGCACGTGCAAAGGGGTTTTCACGTTGGTGACGGCGTCATGATTTTTTTGACGTCGACTGCAGCTTTCTTGACGTCAATGTCAAAATTTAACCTGACACCCAATTGGTGTGTGTCAAAAAATGGTCCAGACCTAACGTCGTCAAAAAATGTTGACGCCGTCACCAACGTGAAAACTGCATGATGCACACCTCGACACTGCATGGGCGTGTCTACATCTGCGACAGGGTTTCATTTGCCCTGCGGCCTCCCATTACCTCGCATCACTCCCATCACCGTGCGTGTGTTCAGGCACCGCCCTGTGCACCAGCAGTTCTCAGGCTGTCGCGCCTCAATCGTGTTCATTTGCAGAGGCGGATCCAGGGACTCGTGGCACCCCTACCCCTCGCAGCCCCTGTTCCCCTCTCACATCCACAAAATCCCAAGGGCAGTGACAGTTAAAACCTTTTGAAGGAAGGAGGGTCAATAACGCACGCTCATGGTGGCTCTACGTGAAAGGGGTTTTCACGTTGGTGACGACTTTGACGTCGATGGCAACATTTTTGACGTCAACGTCAACTTTTGTTTCATATTCAAGAGTGACATTGATGTCAACTTCATGAACTGCAAATGTGCAGTCAACGTCTAAAGTGAAACTGATGTCGACAAAGATGATGCCGTCAGGGGCCAACGTGAACGACGCTTGAGCTTGAACTGCTTTCACGCACACGCCCGCAGGTTCATCAGTGGTGTCCGCACGTGATTGTTTTTCACAGCATTCACGATCAAAGCGGTTTTCACATTGGTAACGGGCGGTCGTATTTTTGACGTCGGCGTCAAAATTTAACAATCGTTGCATTTTTGACGTCAGCCCAGAAAATGACGGCGCGTCAATCAAAATAAAAACCCCTTGAGTCGCGGGGTCTTTTCGCCACGGATGCTGGAAAGAACAGGGTGATACCCCCGCTGCGGGCGTCTGTGTGAATGAGCTCGCCTCAGGTATCCCCCCCTGGAGGAAATCCAGGCTCCACCTTTGATCTGATTGCGTGTGAAACAAAGCCTCCTGTCCATTTGCGTCACTCCAGTTTCTTGATAAGCATCACGACCAATCTTCATTACCATGGAAACTTTCACAAAGAAGTTGTCCAGGCAACGCGCGTGTTCATCTGCTTTTGATGTGTCTGGAAAGTTGAAGGGAAGAAAAGAGATGGAGATGGTCAAAAGCGTCTGTCTGTCTGTCTGTCTGTCTGTCTGTCTCTATGTCCTCTACCTGTCTGTCTGTCTGTCTGTCTCAAAGCAGAGACCACATGCGTAGATCCAGGGTTGAGTCAGTCCAGAGAGAACAACCCTGGAGGGAGCTGACTGTTCGAGGCCCAGCCCAAAGGGTAAGCGAGCCTGGGGGCCCTGCCTTGGTCCCTGTTCACAGGACCTGGCACCAAACGAAGAAGCCCAAAAGCTTCCCAAAACTTTGTTGCAGTGGTTGGCTTGCTTGTGCGTACGAGGGGTTGGTTTGCAGGGTTGCATTCCAGGCTCAGGTCCCAAAAGACAGGCCTCAGTGTTAGGTCCCCAGTTCTGGCCCAAGGGTTTTGCGCTCAAGGTTGAGTCCCCAAGGCAAGGCCCAAAGGGTCTTGTTCCAGCAATTGAACCCTGAATCAACGTCTGCACCCTCTGTTTCGAGCAAAACACGGACCCACACCTCTCCTGAAGCCAGGACGCAGGGACCCACCACACGTCCCTGTCTTCCCTACTCAGAAGACAAGGTGAACCACTTCAAACGAACTTTGCTCATCAGCCTAATGAACAGGCAATTAATTAGGTCTCTCTCCCACAGAATAATCCCAGTCGAAGCCTCAGGACTTTAAAGCCCTGTTCCCTGTACACGATAATCAACTCATTCCCAGCACAGCGGCTTTTACTCGTCTGTTGCACTTCAAATGTTTCGCGTGATGAGTGACGCTGCGTCCACCTGGTTCCCGCTGAGGAAGATGAAAGAACCGGGAAACTGAGCTGATTAGGGACGTTTAGCTGCGTTAAGCCGTGGCGCGTGAGACGTTTCCGTATCACGTGACTTCAAGATTTGAACTTCCGGTCAACGAACTGTCTGAGAGGCAGAGACACCGTGAGAGATTTCCCCCACCCCTGCCCCTGTGGGGTGGGACTGGGTCCGACCCCCCCCCAAGGAAAAGGAACAAAAAGTCCCACCCACCACACCCCGCACACACAAAGAGGTTGGAAAAGGGCAACGCCCATATCTCTGCGAAGCCAATACCAATATCTCCACCCTGCTGCTGTTTGGTAAGTTTCCAGTTCTTCAGTATCCGGCGTGTCGCTCTGTGCTGACGTGTGCGGGACAGTCGTCAACCACGTGGATCCAAAGACAAAAAGATCTTTGCACCCATAAGAAAACTTGAGACAGTTCTTGACAGCCATCTTCAAGTCCTGATAAAGCCTCGAGTAAAAAGCTCATTAAAGTCGTCAATTTTCCATTTGATAAATTTTTTAATTCCATCTCTTGCCACTTCACCCACTTGAAGCCTGTCTGGGACTTTAAAGGCTTTTCTCTTGAAGTGAGAAAAGTGATAAAAATGCTTTGGTTTTGAGATCTGCACGTGTGGAACTGACATCCTGAATTCGCGTTCGATTGTTCACGGGTAAAAGTCGTCCAGAGACGTGCTGCTCGAGCACATTGCACCTCTCCCAGAAGTGTTCCCTCCACACAAAACAAGGACTCTTCTGTGAGGGACTTCCAGGCTTCCAGGTCACACAAGGCTCAGTGTCCCACAATTCTTTCCCTGTTGCTGTCCAAAAGAAAGCTGGAGAAGTTTAGCATCAGGTCGCACGACCAATCCCTCGTGGTTCGTGACTGGACGCAACACGCACACGTGCGTCATGTGACACCGAGGGCAGGATTTTCACCAGCCTCACACCTTTTTCGCACCAAGGTGTAGCATTCGGCAGCCCATTGCACAAACCTCTGAGCCCAGGGTTCCCAACTCAGACTGTTGGCCCAGTACCCCAGACCTCAAACCCCTAACCCCTAACCCCAAACTCCAGACCCCAGACCCCAGACCCCAAACCCCAAACCACAAACCCCAAACCCCAAACCCCAAACCCCAAACCCCAAACCCCAAACCCCAAACCCCAGACCTCAGACCCAAGACCCCAAACCCCAGACCCCAAACCCCAACCCCCAAACCCCAGAGATGGCAGAAGTGTCAGCCCTGAGGCTGGGGACCTCAGGCTGCAGGTTGAGGTGTGTGTGTGTGTGTCTGTGTGTGTGTCTGTGTCTGTGTCTGTGTGTGTGTGTGTCTGTGTGTGTGTGTGTGTCTGTGTGACTCTGTGTGTGTGTGTGTGTGTCTGTGTGTGTGTGTGTGTGTGTGTCTGTGTCTGTCTGTCTGTGCCTGTGTCTGTGTGTGTGTGTTTGTGTGTGTTTCTACTGTGTATGTGTGTGACTTTGTGTATGTGTGTGACTCTGTGTATGTGTGTGACTCTGTGTATGTGTGTGACTCTGTGTATGTGTGTGACTCTGTGTATGTGTGTGACTCTGTGTGCGTGTGTGTGTGCCCGTGTTTGCGTGTACATGGGAACCCTGCACCACGTGGTTCCGTCCCCCGTTTCCTTGTGTAACTCTTGCGTCTATTCGCGGACCCCGTGGGAGGCTGAGCCACACGTCTCCCGTCACGCAAACGGAAACGGTGGAAAGACACACCAGGAAAAGTCAAAGGACTCGTGTCAGCTTTGTCTGTGACGCACCACATTTGTGGCTCTTACAAAGTGTCAACCAGGGTTTAACATTTACGTAAGAAACACCAAGGACACGGTGACATTTAGTTCATGAGAAGGAAGGGCGAAATGCCAGTCGAGAGGTTAGGCTGAGACGCACGGGTGTGAACGTGGCACGTGGCTTGTGCCTCCGACCAATCAAACGAGAAAGTGTCGGGGTTGGATCCCACTGGGTAAGTGGGAGGAAGTTCTGATGCCGCAGGAGACACAGGGATGATTCTGGGGTGATGTAGCGATGGAAAGATTGAAATTTGTCAGTCTTGAAACACAGAGGTGATCCAACTAGCAGGTCACAGACGCACCTTCTCCAATGACACCGCAGGATTCTCGGACGATGTCCCCTTCTCCAGTGGACCCACAAGGGCCCGACGCCCATCGGACAATCCCCATCAGGTTCAATGCCTGTGCCTGGGATTGATTTGGGGCAGCTGAACAACCTTGTGATTAAAGTCCAAGAAAATTACCCAAGAACAAGATTTTATGCTCTTGGCACGCGCCGCAAAACTGACGGTGAGCTTGATTTCTCAGGGTTAGAGGGTCAGTTCCCACTTCCCTGGATCAGCTCAAACTTTCACCTTCCACTGAAAGCCAAGTTGAATCTGCTTTGCCTCTTGATCCTCTTTGCGAAAGGTCTGTAGAGAGGCTGTGTGAAACCAGAGGCCAGACCAGGATTTGTTTTGGTGCGGGGGGGGGGGCGTCGCCCCAACGGCAGAAACCCCCTTGTATATTGTTCTTTGGTGCTGAGTGGAATCTTTATGAGTCAATCTTCTCCTGGTTCAGGCGCCCCTGGATCCACCCCTGGTTCACGTGGTGCACACACGTTCAGGCAGTCCTGACTGTGAACCCACTCTGGGCCCACCTCTGTTTCAGTGAACCCCAGATCTTTGGGGTGGGTGTTCCGGGGCGGCCCCTCTGGACCCACCCCCTGGTGGAGAGTGTCCCAGCTCTCGGATACACCCAAGCGGCTTGGCTGAGCCGGCTCGAGTCTCCCTAAGCGCCTCCACCGCCCGCAGATCCCCCCGAAATCCGATTCCTCCGTGTCGTCCGAGTTTCACCGGCTCACGGACAGGTCACGGCAGAAGTTCTGGCGAGTTTCAGCAAACAGCCCGCAACCTGGAAACGCAAACGTAACTTTTGACCATCACAGCAAGCCAAAAATTACGCTTGCGTTTCCAGGGTTGCGGGCTGTTTGCTCGAACTCCCCACTGACTGCGAGCGCCTCACTCGGGACGCATCACGCGTTGCTTACCTGCTGAAAGTATAGGTAATCAAGGGAGGCAAGGAGATTGTTCAATCCGAGCCGAAGGTGAGGATTTGAATAATTTCCATGCATCACTTGATTACCTGTTGAAAGGCACAAGTCAGGACAACCAAAAGTGTGCAAAAATGTCAAACCATTTGAGTGACAACTGTAGATTACTTGTTCCGAATCTTCTGTTGAGAACAAAGGTTGCCCCTGACGACGTGCCTCAACTCAATGGGGACAGCAAAAGCCTTTATTCGAAGCTGGCCTCAAGTCAGAGGTGAAATGAAACAGCCAGACACCCCAACCAGGAGATGAAGGTGTCTGGCCATTTTAGCTTGCACCTAAAGTTCCCACGCATCAAGCCTCGGAGTTCCTCTTAAATGCTCCAAGGGGCAAGTGTCAATTGTTATCAGTGGCCACCTGAAATGACTTGACCCCTGTGTCTGGCCATTTCAGGTCCCAGCTCTAAGTAGCCAGATCCCCACGCACAGGAAACTCATTTCACTCCACCTGTTCTCAGTTGGATGTGCTGTGCGTTGCTGTAGCGCTGCGCTCGTGCAGGAATGTGAGGCATGCAACTTGTATTCATTTGCCCAGAGGTTCAGTCGAGCAGCGCGTCCAGTGCGTGAAACAGCTGAATGTGCACCCGCTCACACGAACCCACCCCGACCACAACATTCCACCTTGCTCCACCCCACCCAACACCCCACCAAACACCCCACAACAACACAACACCCCCCCTCCCCCCCCCCCACCCCCCCCCCAACCCCCACAGCACCACCGACCCCCAGCCCACCCCCGCACACCCCCCACACCCACACCCCCCCCCCCCCCCCACCC
>JAAUXT010136715.1_pt1 | contig 16395 bp, 13 predicted proteins | sample 7278171 | NCBI WGS metagenome assembly JAAUXT01 (sample SAMN14350112, study PRJNA611818) | marine sediment metagenome | isolation source: surface marine sediment (1.8m) | place: French Polynesia: Moorea | collected 2018-08 | reverse complement strand
TTGACCATGAAACTGCTGCTGACATACTTTTGGAAGAGGCTGCCTATAGGTGATTTGATTTCACTCACTCCGATTTCGCTCGCTTTTTCCAAAAGCTCACAAATCGGACCGAGCTCCTCAAATCACCTAAAAACGAATAAAACAAATGAAAAGGAACTTGTAACAACAACACACCCCTCTTCAATCATCAATGATCTGACAAAATCTTGCTCTTGTAGGCTTGTAATGCTGACAAGATGTCCATTTGGCCAGGCTCGGCACGTGTTTTCAGCTTGCCCCCAGGAGGTTGTTTCTCTGATCAGTCTGTAGCAGGAGCCATTAAATTTCTTCCATGAAGCTGGACAGAATTTTCCTGCAACAATTCAGAAAATTCCTCGCAGTTCACTCAGTGGGGTAAAAACCCAAACAGGAACAAAAAGTGGGGTGAAAACCTAACAAGAACAAAACGCGCAAATACATTATTGGAATAATTACTTTTGATTCAGGCAGAGCCGAAAGACCAGTTTGCAAACAAGTTTGCAGGAAAAGACCTCTGCGTGTTTTGGGGTTTTTTGCTCTCTTTTCTTTTCACAACTTCTCACCTGAGAAATCCGTGCACAAAACAGAAATTGGCTGACCTGAAGCGCTGTTATAATCCGCACAGGCAAAAAGCAGACCGAACGACAGCCACAGTGTTGCAAGGTCGGAACTCATTTTGGTTCTCCGTGTGCAAGATCGCCTGAATACTGAACAAAGTAGCCGTTTATTGTGCGGATCTTCTCTGCGATTCGCACAACAAGTACAATTTTGTGTTTGATGTTTTGTAATCGATCTTTAGTCGTCACATGACGAAGGAAAATAACCAAGCGCAGCTTTTGCCACAGCTTCCCATGAATCACTCCAATTGTTGGATCTGTCAATCAATTGCTTCCTGGACCAGAAGTATGTGCTGAAAAGAGAAGTGCGAAGAATTTGCACTGCGCACAAGGAGGTTTTGCGACACAATTGACATTGCAGAGGAAAGGTTTTGGAAAAACGAAGTCAGGTCACCTGACCCTCGAACCCATGCATGGAATCAAGCAGCCGCGCAAATCCTGCAACACGCGCGGGTGTGAATTCCTGTGGCGCCAAAAGAGACGACCAACAATGCAATGACGCATTCCCAGGCACAATTTGAGCAAATTGCAAGCTCAACAATGCCGCGTCAGTTTTCTTCTCTTGTCTTCCGATGGGACAGTTTCGAATGAATCCTGGAAGACGCAGAATCCCAGCTATGTCTCGTTACACACAAAGTCTTGTGATGCTGTTCTTGATATCGCAATGACGTGTTCTTCACATCTTTTTGTTGCGAAATCTTCCTCTTGGAGTCAATTTGAGAAGCGAAATCCGTTCGAAACCTTTCACATCATTTGCGTGCGTGAAGCTTTTCCCTTTTTTGTCTCTCTTTTTCGTCGTGAAGCATTCGCACCAAAAAGTTGTTTTGGCGAACTTTTTGTGGTCACCATCTGCAGACGAAACAGCTTCGGAGGCGGATCTGGCATCTTCTCGAGGGGGCGACCCCCAAAAGTGGAAGTGATCTACTTTCTTCGGAAGTTTAGGGGCAGGCCGGTACCATGGTTGTATGCATGGTGCACGACGAGCTGCACATTGCGCGGACGTGAAGACCTGCATGCACGACGAAGAATTGCTGCGATCTGTCCAATACTCCTGAAATAGAGCTGGATCTTTGCCAGTTTGCAGGGCGAGCCCTAAACTTGTTTTCTGCGCGTTCTCACATTTGTCTGCCCCCCGCCCCCAAAATACCATGGCAGTTGATTTCCCTGATTAAAATTTCAAGATTTCCCTTGGAGTTATGAAGTTTGGTGTTTTCCTGTGATATTTCCAGAAATTTTGCAAGAAAATCCAATATTATTCTCAGGTGGTGGCCTGCGCAACACAGAACAACTTTTGGGTGCTTTGGTATTTTGGGTCCGCATCGTACACCTCAGTCCCGGCCCTATGTATACGAGGGGCATCCAACTTCTGGCGTTCACGTACATGCAAATATCAGGTTTGGCACTGGATTTGAACTCTGTGTTGACAAGGCATTTAACCCAATTTATTGGTACACTCTTGTCACTTCTTGCGCAATGTTTACAAACAGTGTGTTGCCTCCAATGTCAACAAAGCATGTGCTGTGAGAACAGAATTCTGAGCAGTCACTTCCGCATCAATCCATGCCTTCAAGATAAGCACTGTCATGGTGCACACACTGGGCCCACTGGACAGGCCAGAAGTTCAGGATGCAGTGTTTGAATTCCTCACTGGAGATGATGCCAATTTCTTCATCTGCTGCCTGTTCTAAGTCATCCAGTGACTGACACCTTCTACCTCTGAGTGCCTTCTTAACCCTGTTGTGGAACCAGAAGTTGCTCAGTACTAAGTCCAGCAAGTATGGAGGGTGGGGGAGTGTGTGCAGGCGAGAAAACAGAAGATGAAGACATGTGATTTGAGCTGTATGCACAGGTGCATTGTCCATGTGCAAAAAGTACTTGATGCTTGGTCTTCTGTTGCCCAGAGCAGTGTGCAACCTTCCCAAAATTTGCACAAAAATCGCTGCATTCACCATCCAGTTGCACAGGTACTCCCTGTGGATGAGTCCTTTAGAGTCAAAGAAACTGACAAGCAACATCTTCCCAATGCCACATTCACATTAGCACTTCTGGGGAGGAGGGTCCTCTGCTCTCAACCATTCTGATGTTTGACTTTTTAGTTCTGGATCATACAAATACAGCTAGGACTCATCCATTGTGATGACATGTGTGAGGAAGGTGGGGTAATGGTGCAGGAGCCTGAGCAATGACACACAAGCTTCCAGTCTCTGTCTCAGGTTGGCTGGTGAGAGGAGGGTGGTATGAATTTGCAGATGTCCTCACCAAGTGTAAATCCTTCCTAAGAATGGTGTGTACTGTTGACTTGGATAAGTCAGCTTGAGCTGCTAATGCACACACATTCAGCCTTCTGTTTACAGAAATCAATGTCCTTACCCTCTCAATGTTTCTTCTGGGTCTGCCTGTATGATGCCTTGCCTCCCTGTGAAGATCCACCAAAACAGTACATCCATTTGTGAAAGCACAATGCCAATACCAGATCCTTGCCCTGCTCAGACTTTCATTTCCAAAGGCCAACTCAATCCCCTCAATTGTTTCCATTTTTATGAGTCCTATCTTGACGCAAAAGGCAATGTTCACATGCTGAGCCAGCTAGGGTGACAGTTCCATACATCTCTTCATTTTGCAGCAAAAGTGTGCATTCCAATGCAACAACTGTCTGGCAGAGCTGTCCAACCTTGGCAGTGTTCCAGTTCCACAGGGTCAAATCAATCATTGTCCTACTCCAAGACCGTCTGCGACCTCGATTTCTAACATGATATAAACATGCAGGTGTGTCGACGTGAACGCCAGAAGTTGGATGCTCCTCGTATCGTCAAACCCGGTCGTTCGCGCCACCTCATGCCGGTTCACGCTCGATGCGCCACGAGTGTGGACAAGTGCTGGGCGACGCAACGTCCATTGATTTGCGCAGTGACACGACGCGTTGCACCTCCCGTGTGTAGATCTACGAGGCGCGAGCTTCGTGGAAAGAGCTGATCTTCAGAAACTTCCACATGTATGGCGCCTACGATCCACTTGTCCCACCTGAAACAGGTCCAGGCTTACGTCGGAGCAATGCGGTTGAAGACTTTTCTTTTTTCATTTATTCACAGACAAGTCGATCTACACCCAATTGGTATCAGAAATACCAACTTTGCTGCCGAGTCACATGCACTCGTATGTATCAACATATGGTGGCACTCTGCATGTTCAGCGGCGAAGTCAGGCCAGTCAACACTGAGAAGACATTGGAAAGGAAAGGACAAAAGAATCAGCAAGTCTGATATTGTCTTGAATCAACCACCTCACCTGTGACTGTTGCCAAACATGCTGAAAATGCAGAGTGCCACGGTTTTTGATACATCCTCGTACGTTTGTACATGTGTTGTGTGTCCAGCACATCTCCAGCGGATCCAGGGGAGGACTGGACCCCGACAAAATAATTCACCCCTTACTTTCCGCCGCAGGCACAAGATAGGATTTTATTTGTCAAGGTTGGAGTTGGAATCTCATCCCGAGAATGCCTCCCCAGCACGAGTCCTGGGTCCACAAGAGGACACATGAACAGGACTCAATGATGTGCGGTCCACAAACAGTTTCTTGAGCGGTCAACATTTTTGTATCATTCCTGTTGTCTGCAGAAAGACGTCAACAATGAAAGGATCAAACATTTGAGTTGCATTCGCACCAATGCTGCTGCAGTTCTTCAAAAGTCACAAAAAGGAAGAAAAATACACAGACAAAGCAAAAGTACACAATGAACCCAAAACATCACAAGAGTTACGGACTCCACATCGACTGTCGCACTGGTTCACTCACTGTAGCACCAAATGCTTGCAAGCGAACGATGCTTTTCAGGAGAATTGTTTTTGACCATGTATACACAATTGCAACACAGCAGTAGAAAAGCCAAAGAACTGTACACAGTAGATGCAAGTCTTCGTAATACTGTACTGAAATGTTCCCTTGTTGCGAAGTTCAAGCAGTACCGAGCACTCCCCCCTCAAGCAACAAGGTTGTACATTCCCACGTATTTCTTTGTTTTTCACTGGCGTTACACATCTTTTCAATGATATCTGAGGCGATGTTCAACACTGCGATGAAAGTTCAGGTGATGTTTGCGATTGAACCGTCGGCCACACCGATCACACACATGACGCCTCCACTTCGTGAGTGTCATGACCCTTCGCATCACTCTCCGCCCCAGGATGTGCATGTCAATGGACGATTTCAAGCACGAGTTACCGTGCTCTTTGATCTTGTGGTGCACCATGCACCAGCGTTGGGTGAAGGTTTTGGTGCAACCCGAGGCATCGCAGCGGTACAGCTTGACGAACAGCCTCGGTGAGTAGGCCTCGGCCCGGACAAAGCCATCGCCGTCACCACCGCCGCGATATTCCGCCCTGAGGCGCTGCTGCTCCAGCTCGAGGTCCTGCAGGTGGCTGATGTCCGTCATGGTCGCCTTGTCCACCATGATGACCTGGCGCGCCTCTTCAAATGGTTCCTCGGCGCCACTGCTGTCCGCTTCCTGTTTGATCTCTACCTGGTCCACGCCATACACCTCGCTGTACGCGTACCCAACAGGCGCAGCCACTTCACCGGCGCACTGCACAGTCTCATCCATTGCCATGACGTCCTCTTCCAGCTCTTGCCTGCTGCTTTTGCCCCTTTTGCGCTTCTTGCCTCGTTTTGAGGACCTTCCTTTTCGCCCACTGGGCTGTTCCTCACCAGTCGCCACTGGCGTGAAAACTCCTGTGCTGAGGTAAGGCTGGTTGAACAAAGCCTGAGTGGGAGCAATGTTTGCTGCAGGTTGTGAAGGGACGGACGCCGCGGTATGTGCAGCAGCTTTTGCTTTGCTGGACTTCGGTGGCCGACCCCTCTTTCTCTTGGGGGGCACAGAACTTTGCACGTTGTTCTCAACAATCACCACTTTGGCCGGAGGTTCCGAGTGAAGTGCACAGTCTGGTCCGCGCTTGCGGCTCGAGTCTGTCAGCGATGGGAAGTGGATGGGCGCAATGGAAGCGACCAGTGCCAGAGGGTTCGCCAGAGGCCCCTGCGCCAGTCGGTTGTCCAATGGCAGGTTGTGGTCGAAGAACTTGGGCGTCTGTGAAATGTCCTGCAGGAAGAGGTTCTCTGCTCGTCGCCGCTCCTCGTGTTCTCGCTTCTTGCGGTGTTCCTCGCGCCTCCGCTCCTCCTCCTGACTCGACTTGAGCACCACCTGCTCTGCAGGCTGAACATCGTGCTCTGCAACAACGGGCTCTTTCTGTCTTTCTTTCCGCCCTTTGTTTCGTCGTTTGTTGGAAGTAGGTTTCTCCTTTATACCTGGCGTTTTGTCACTTTCATTTTCTTGCGCATCTTGGGCATGCACAGACAACGTCGTCGCTGTCTGCTTGAAGAACTCTTCTGCCTGTTCCTGCGCGTACTTCGCTCTCGTCGTTCTCACGAATCCCTCTGGTGGTGGGGTGCGCTCTCGAGCCTTCGCTTTCTTGCCTCTCGGGGACTTGGACTTCTGAGGCTTATCTTTCCCCTTCGGAGGTGAACGTTCGATCGACACACTTTCCTCCACGAAATCGAAAACGTGTTCTGAGCTGGGTTCTTCAACCCGAGGCGAATTTTTCTTTTTGCTGGAACTTTTGGCCTTGTGTTCGTGAGATCTTTGCCTTTTGTAGCCAACAACACTTTTGCTTTGCACTGGACTCCGCTGCTTCTTATCCTTTTCTGACTTTCCACTGTCATCGGGTGAAAGACTGGCCAAAGCCTGACTGCCATCTGGCTCAGTTGGGGATGCGATTCTGAGTTGATGAAACAAATCAGGCATCATCATTTCAAATGACTGTTCCAACAGTTCCACTTGTTCTGCACTCAAATCCAATGCACTCTCTTCGTCTTGAGATTCAATGTGTTTTTCGGGCAGTACAGAACTTTTCTTCACACTTTTGTCTGCTTTGTCGCGGTTTTTGTGCTTCTCGGTCTTGTGCTCTTTGTGCTTGTGTTTGTGCTTCTTTTTCTTGGCTTTGATCGAGTAGTCACACTCGGCAGGCAAACTGAACGGACTCGAGTCTCGCCTGTGCCGTTTGTGCTTCTTCTTTCTTTTCTTCTCTTTCTTCGAACGTTTTGTTTCCTCCAGCGACAGCTGAACTGCTCTCTCAAAGTCCGACGTTTCATGGTGGCGTCTCTTGTCCGTGTAATAGTCAGACAGCACAGGGCGTCGTTGTTTTTCAGGAGTTTTGGGCACTTCACTCCGCAGAGTACGACCAGTGGCCAGTTCCAGCAGTTCACTCAATTCTTCCGCACTGTTCTCATTGTGTTTCTGCGTGTGATTTGTGTCTTTCCTGTTGATGTCCCTTTCTGCAAGGGCCAAGTTTTCACCGCTACTTCGTACAGAACAGGTCGCTTCGTTTTCCGACAGGAAAACGGGACTCACGGGCGACAACTGCTCAAGATTTCCAGAGGATTTCCCGCTACTTCTCCGCTTCTTGTCCTTTCTGCCCTGCCTTGTAGGAGAACCCAAGTCACTCGAATCTTTCGTCGTCTCTGATGAGAGTCTCTTTCGCTCTGGCGATATTCCCTTGGAATCAGGAGAGGACTTCTTTTCTTTAGGAAAAACATCACAGTTTGCCTTGCCCTGGACTCTCGTTTGTATTTGATCTTTCTGTTGCCGCAGCAGTTCATAGATGTTGATGCCCGACTTTCTCGACCTGGGTTTCTTGTTCTTCTTCTTTTCCTCCCTCGTTGGCTCTTCTGTTGCTTCATTCTCTTCACCAACTGTTTTGTCAAGAGGTTTGTCCTCCTCCTCACTGGGATTTGTGGGTTCGGACAACTTCCCGTTTCCAGGTGCATCACTGGCTGGTAGGCCAGTTTCTGTAGCAATGTCAGGAACAGCGATTTCCTGCTCATACTCTCCCATATCGGCGGATATGGTTGAGGCCGTTGACACCATATCTAGGGACATAGTGTCCGCAGAATCCTTGTCGCTGGTGTTATCCAAATTCTCACCAGAATTGGTTGCAGAGACTGACTCTTCCCCGGCTTCTGATGCCACTTTTGTGTCTTTCTCACGGTGGATTCGATTCAGCACAAGTTCGGTCTCCTTTTCCAGAGCAGTCAGCAGTGGATCGTTCACTGCCTCCTCTTTGTCCGCAGCGTCCAACTCAGCTGCACTGCCTTCTTTTTCAACTGGACAAATCGGTTCTTGTCCCGCTTCTTCTTGTCTCGAACTTGCTCGGTCATTGTCGATCTCTGCAGAACCGTCGTGTTTTTCAGCGTCACTGTCCTGAGTTGGGGTGTCACACCTTTCGAGTCGAATGGAACACTTTTTGAGCCGTTTCACTTGCTCCTCCCAGGAGGCGGATCTGGACGACCGCAGCGCCCGGACACTGCTTCTCGATCCTGGTCTCTCGGCGGACACATCCCTGGTGCCGTCAGTCAACGAGCTTCTTCTCAGCGACCGAACCGATCTGCCCTCAGTCACACTTTTCTCCTTCTCGGGTTCACTTTTCTCCTTCTCAAGCTCAGGCCGTCTCCTCAGCTGCCTTCCACGTCCCTCCGCTACGTCCGAGAGAAGGATGGAGATTTCTCCAATCACCTGCTCAGTCGTTCCCGGCAGCTTTTCCCTGAGTGCTCGACCCACGGGACGCGACGTGGACAGCTCGTCAATGACCTGCGCCGTCGCTTCCTGCTGCGCCACGCTGCGCGTGCGACTGGCGGGTCGCGATGTCGACACTTCTTCAGCCGTCACAGCCGCGTTCGACCTCCTCGTCCGGCGCGTCCGGCTACTTGACCTGGATCCCAACTCGCTCTCATCCACAGAGCTTGTTGGAGACTGACGTCTCCTGAGAATTCGACCTGGTGACGTACTTCCCTTCCCACTGCTTGTTGTTGAGTCTGTAGATGGTCGCCGCTTGAGCAAACTTCTTGATCTCTTCTTCAGATCAGGTTCGTTGTTCGCAGTGTCAACATTCACAGCTTCTCGACTTCGCAGACTCCGCTGTTTTTCATTTTGCTCCTCACCACTTGTGACACCAGGCTTCGTAACAGAGACAACTTTGCCCGTTGATGGCACACTGCATCTTGTCAGGCGAATTTCGACATCTCTTTGCTCTTTCACAACTTCGGTCCGCTGATCTTTTGCTTCTGATTTTTTGCTTTCACCTTTCAAAATTGCAGGTTTTGATGGGGGGTCTTTCTTCGCAAGCGTGCTGGGCTTCCTGGGCGCAGGCTTTCCACTAAATCGTTTCTGGTTTTGAGTTTTCTTTGCAGAGTCTCCTTTCAGAGCTGCGCGGTTCCTCAGGGACCTGGATCCGTTCTGCTCTGCTGCCCTGGATCTCGTACTTCTCACGAAAGACTCTGATTCTTCCTCGTCACTTGATGCAGTATCTCTTCGTCTCTCGCGTTTTCCTCTGGCAGAGCGTCTGTCCCCCGTCTCCTTGTTGCAAGCTGTCTCCATCCATTCTTCAACGTGTCTGTCTGCAGCCACTTCGTCACTGTCTGGCGGGTGCACAGGGTCGGACACACCTCCCGCACCAACAGTTCCAGCCGTTTTCGCTTCTGCTTCCGGCTCTTTGATGATGAGAACAATTGTCTCCAAACCGTCCTCACTCGGACCGTCGGATTTCACGCTCTGCGGGAGCTCAGCTGTTGGCTGCTCGGCTGGAGAGCTACTTTGCTCACGAAAAATGGCACCTGGTTCAGCGTCCTTCTCCGCGCTGGATTTCGCGTTCTCCAAGCTGGCGGCGCTGTTTCCGCTTTCACTCCCGACGCTGCGGACGTCGGCGCCGTCAGTTGTCTCTTGCCCGTCGTTGCTGCTGGTCACTTCACTCACAGCTTCTGCCGTTGCTCGCTTGGAACCTGGAGCACTTTCCTTCACGGAAGACGAAACGTAAAGTCTCGTACTGCGCTCCTTGTTTCGGGTCTGTTTGTGAGTGTCGGATGAGCTCGCCTCCCTTTGGGCCTTGAACCTTTCCTCTTCATCCCGAGCGTATTTTCGTCGGGTCAAAATCCTGTGAGCGGGTTCCGATTGTTTTGGCGTCCGTGGCTGCTTGGATTTCGAGGGAGATTTTCTGGGTGTTTCTTGCGTGTCGTGGCTGTTGAAGTCGACTGTCTCAGTCAACTTTTCAGGTGTTTCAACACCGGTTTGAAGACCAGTTTTCTGGGGAGATGACAGTGGAAGGTCGTCGCAACGCAAAGACGGTTCGTCAACCGGTACTTCCACACCAGATACACCTTGGGTCGGAGTTTGTTGTCGGTCTTTGGCCAAAACTGTACCGCGGCTTGGTGATGCAAGAACAGAAGACGCCGCCCTTTCCACGGGGGCAAAACCTCGGAATGGCGGTCTGTCCTCCAGAATGGGAGTGGTAACTTCTTTCAACTGTGATAAGTCAATTGTTGTCGTTTCCAAGTCCGCTCGGTCTTCAATGCCCTTGCCTTGGGAAATGTCAACGTCACAGCTGCTGGAGGCTGCCAGTGCATCGTGAGTGTCAATGCCGTGATGTATTTGAGCATTTGCTTGAGCAACAACCTCGGAATTTCGTGTGATCTCTGCGGTCGAGTCATCGGAACAGAGTAACGATTCTACAAACGACGACTTCGGTTCACTTCGCGGTGAGTCCTCCCCTTCTTTGTTGGTGAAACTGTGAGTCTTTTGAATTTCTGATGCTTCTGATTCTTCACTGTGAGCCATTTCGGTTGAGACCGCGTGGATTTCGGGCTGTGGAACACTTGATGTAATGGCTTTTTGTGCCAGTACTTTTTCCTTGGCTGCCTCTTCCTCCCGTTTGCGTTTCTCTTCCTTTTCTTGCTCAATCTTTGCCTTTTCCTCGTCTTCTCGAATTCTCTTCAATCTTTGCTCTTCCTCGAGTTTCTTCAGCCTTTGTTTTTCCTCTTCTATCTTTCTCTTCTCTGCCTCCTCTTCTTCCTTTCTGATACGTTCTTGCTCCGCCCTCTCTCTCGCTTCTTGTGCTTCCATTTCCTTCTTCAGCAGGTGTGGGGGCATTGGTCGCAAGCGGTCTTTCTTCGACTTTGGTACGGTTGGTTTCGGACTTTCTACGATCACAGTGTCAACCTTTTTCCGTGAACCATCTTTGTCAGTTTTTGGAACATTGTTCACTGGCTTTGCGTTTTGGTTTTCGATGTTCTGTTTGTCCACTTTGTTGCCATTTGGCCGGCTTGCATTGGGGTGTCGATTGTATTGTCTCTTGTTTCTTGGATTTGGAACATTCAATGCCTGGATAACTTTGGGATCCACTCCGTATTCCGCTTTGCACTCTGCGGGATGGACCTTCATGAAGTGAGCCTTCAAGCACGACTCATACCTGCAACAAAAACATTTTTACAATTGGTGATGACAATCCTTCATTCCGGGAAAAAGAAGACATCGGTGTCATTTGACGCACAGCAGACCCAAGACTGCGTGTTATCTCAGAACCAAACCACACCAACAGGACAAATATGACAACATCGATGTGTTGCACTCAAACATCGAACTGGACGGTGAACTTGAATTGATCATTGCCAAGGAGAACAAAATCACAGTGAACACGAAGTGACACCACCTCACCTGAATGTTTCCTGGCACATGCGGCAGCCGAACGGTTTCATGGGCATCTCTCGGGGCAGATGGATACTCTTGACGCCTTTCCCGTACGGTACCAAAACGCCTTTTTCCCATGGAGACACTTTGTTGTGCTTCTGCTTTTCGTGGGCTTCCAACGTGAAGGCATACTTGAAACTGTCCCCACATTCTTCGCACCTGAACGGTTTGTCCATTTCCTCCAACAGCTTTTTGTCCGAAGCATTCATCGGTTCCGTTCCCGAGTCTGAGCATTTGTTGCTGGAACTCACATTCAGAACCGAAACTGGGGAAGCTTTGAGAGATCCATTTACAACCACGTGGTTCGATCCCCCACTGACTGGTTGGAAAATAGGTGGGGATGGCTTTGAGCGCGGTTCTGCAGACGCACTGGAAGTGACAGTGTTAGCACCTGATCTGGCAAGAGTGTACGTGATCGTTTTTACTCCTTGCTTTGGCGAGGTGGACATTGGCACAGATTTGCTGACAGCATCGTTCTGTGACTTGACGGGGGACGTGCTTGTAGCTTTGCCACTTGAGTCAGCTGCTTCACTTGTATCCACTGAAAGAGCGTTTATCATGTTGATAGTCTCAGCGGTAGAGGTGAGAGGGTCTTCGTTGATATAACCACCCAGAAGAGCTGCCATCTGCTGAGGGTCTGTCAAATCCAACACAGCTGAAGACTCAGCCTGGCTGTTGTGACTCCGTGCCTTGGTTGGCGAAGTCGTCAGCACCTGGAGAAATAAATGCAAGCGTTGAGACAAAATCTCAAAAACCTTTTGACACAAAAAGCGAACACCCTCTCCTTGATTGATTGGAAAGCAAGCTACATGTGCACCGGTGCTGAAAACAAACGTGATGAACATTTGCTTGCCTGAGTCACTTTTCCGGCCGAAGCGTGAAGCTCCTTTGCAGATGTAACTTCAGGAACGATGATGTTTGTCGTTGAGACCAAAGCTTGCTGAGTCAGTCCCACTTTGACAACGCCAGACTTCGCCCCAATTTTGCTCCCTTCATTTGCTGGCATTCGTATGGTGATCACTTTGTCAAAATCCTCATGTTCAGATTCTGGTGGAGGAACCGGCAGACCCTTGGCCCGAAGTTCCGCGTCATCCCTCTTGTGCTTCAACTGGTGTTGAGTGAATGCCTCTTCATCGCGGAAGGATTCGTGACACCGGAAGCAACCCACCGGTTTGTCAACGTGAATGCGCATGTGTTTGTGCGCGTTGTCTCTCCAAGAGAACATGAGGCCGCAAACACCACATCTGCAATGAAACAATCACATGATGTGCTGAGGTATGGTTTGACGAACAACAGAATTTCCCATTGTGACGCTGCAAAGATTTTTTGAAACCCTCACCTGAAACATTTCTGCCCTTTGTGTTCTTTGTGGTGATGTTTGTCGACTTCTCTGTGATTTCTGAATGTTTTGCTGGAAGTACAAATGTTCAAATTGCAGAAAACTGATGAAACATAAGACAACAGGGATAAACAACAATTCATCCGACAAACGTTTAAGATTTTCCCAATCTTTATGAAATAGAACCGATAACAGGGCTCCTTGATTGTGCGAAGTCCCTTGAGGGCGAAGCACCATGTGGTAGTGCAGTATATGGCAAGGTGGATGAAATGTCCCCTGCCCCCCTCCCCCCGCCTGAACCCCCCACAGGCTGGACCCCCCCCCCCTGCGGACAGCATGACTGGTGGAAGACGAGGAGGACAAGGAAGAATTGACGACATTACCGGCGCAAGGGACTTCGCACTGCAGTTGCCTTGAGCACTGCTTCTTGTTCATGAATACTGACCTGGGAATTCAACACAACACATGCAAAGATACTCACTTGCATACAACACAAACGCAGCCTTTCTGTGCCAGTTTGTTGTGACCATGTCCAGCCATGTGTTTGTCAAACTGCTTTTTCGTCAAGCTTCTCGTAGGACAGAAACGGCAGCTGAAGGTTTGAAGCTCCTTGTGCTGCCACTCATGTTTCCCTTTCTGACAAAATGAATACTCGTTTGAGAAAACGCAACTTCAAATGCACAAATGTGTGAGAATGATACGAGTATGTCTCTATCGAGAATAAAGAGTTTTGAAAATAATCCTGCAGCTGGCTTTAAGTTTCCCTCTGCGAATGTTTGTTTCTCTCGTTTCAACATTACAAAAACAAACTTGGCGTTTTCTAACATCACCTCTTTCCTTGACGTGAAAATCTGAGAGCAGTAGTTGCAAGGAAACTTTTCTTCAGTCGCCGCTGTCGGTTCAGCTGGTGTTGGTGCGACTGCTTCGGCAGTATCAGATGTCGACTTGTTGTTCGACATCTTTCGTTTCAGCTCATCGTAATCTGGGGAACCAATGAAATCACGTCTGGAGTGACACACGCGGGACTGTTGTTGCATCAACAGAACATGGCGCCAATCTACCACAACGTTGACATGTGGCACAAAAAGGAAGCTGCAAAATGACAGTTGCAACTCTTGTTGCAGTTCTCCCGACTGGTCCTCACACTAGATTCTAAGCACCGGAGGGTGTTATGAAGTGTGCCATTGGGTGAGGAAGCAACAAATGTTTCATGCTATTAGACCGTATTTGACCATTGGGTTGGCGTGAGGGTTGTAGTCAGTTTTGACAGCAATCATCGTCTGTTTTCTTCAGGTTATTCTTGCGAAAATGGCGGCACAAAAATACAAAAGGGTTGCCACTTCAATTTGACAGACGAAGGGTCTGAACTGCATCCTCTTGGCACACTTTTGTTGTGTGAGAAACATAGCTAAATACTCACGCTGTGAAATGCCTGACGAATCCCGTAATTTGGAAGCTGTGCTTGGTAACTCTCAAGAAATAACTTGAGCATTTCCATAAAACAGTTTTCAAACGGAAGTCTCCTTTCGTTTCTGCAACCGAAGTCGCCCCAGAATTTCTCAGCGCACAAAACTAAGCGGCACCTCACGTCTCGTATCAGCCGAATCACCGCCGTCCACCAGGTGCACCGCCGCCGCGACCCACAAAATCTAACACCATTTGTTCGCTTTTTGTCAAACTTGCTGTTAAAGACTTTGTCTACTACTGTATTTATGTTTAGCATTCCCATAAATGCTAAAATTTAGGCTTGTGAAGGCAAAATAATACTCCCAGCTGGGGCAGAGTTTTTTGGCGTAGGAATGTCTCATGTAACCTCACCGAAGGCAGGAAAGAAAGAACAAAATTTCAATCAAAATTTCAGTTTGCAAGCTCGAACGAGGATTTATTTGTTGAAATCTTACAATTCCACAACAGATTTATCGCACCAAAATATCACGTCAGAAGGATTGTGACCAGTGTTCGCGGTGAGTAGAAAATCTAGATTTAGATCCAGACTCTAGAGCTGGCCCTTGCAGAAAGCCTTGAAGCAAAGTCCGTCGTGTAGACTCTACAACTAAAGATGTCCAGAAATCATTTCTCAGCACTTGCCAGTTTTACTTGACTCTGCAGCTCGTCAACCACTGACATGGAAGCAATGGTCACCAACATTTTCTTCACAGATCTATTGATGACGCCACCTGATCGTTTCGACAGATCCAGCTCAGCTTCAGACCGCCTCATCCACGCCAAGTGACTGAAACCATCCGCATGGAGGAGTGTCCTCATCTGGTCGAAGCCATCCAGATCACGACCTTGGGAAATCCTCCGACTGAATGGAGTTGCTCAGGTTTCGAATTGTCGAAATTTTCGCGGAATATTTTCGGTGCTGCACTCGACTCGTCAGGAGTTGTTGTGTACATGTTCCACTGTTTGTCACAGATCTTCAGTTGATATCTCAGCTCGAAGAAGTTCGATTGCTGTCAACGAACCTGTCGCCTGGTTTTGTCAAACGACTTCAATTTCAGAAGAAATTTACACACTGGTGCTTTGAAAAATGTTTTCATACTCGTACATTTGACTTTCAAGTGCGAGTGTGTGCTGCTCTTGGTGCTGAAGCCACAAATGAAACCACAATTTGTTGTTTCTTTGCCAGATGTGGTCCAGCTGGAGTGGCCTCATGCCACTGTTTTTGTCATTGCAGTGTGCAAGACGAACATAAACCCGTGGCTGTGCTTGACTTGTGGCGTTGTCAATTGTGGAAGGTGAGTCGTAATTGGTCGGATTCATTTGCGAGGTTTTGCAGGTGGATTGGCACCTGTAGTAATCTGGTCTCTGTCGTTCATAATTAGCCACCAAGAAGCTTTAGTGGAGGGCTATGCACAGGATGAAATTCAACTTGTTTGTTCTGATGGGACCTTGCATGTCCACTTACGTGCTTCGTGCGAATGTATCCCTGAAGCTTTCCTGTGTTTCAGAACAGTTGATCTGGGTCTCAATTGTTTTTTCGTGATTGTCCATCGTGGAACCGAGTCCTTTCGGGGAATCTCTAAATTCTTTTGCCCACGCATGAACGCATTGCCTGGTTGTGCGGGGCTGTTTCTGTCGCGACTTTGTGCCAACGTTGCAAAAACCGACGGCTGAGTGAAAATAGATGCAGGCAGAAAAGAAAGAACAAAATAAATTGCACGGCCTCTGTTACCTCACAGAAACCTTGTTCTTGAAAGTAACTGTAAAGATTGAGGCAAAAAAAGGTTGAAAATATTTATACACCAAAAAACCAGAAATTATGATGACAATGTCGGCTTTTCAACAAGTGGAAGATATGTCAATAGACAGACAAACATTTTCTGTGGGTCGAAAGTTTTCTGCAAATGATCCACTTCAAGTTGAAAACCACTTCACCGTCAAAGTCGTCACCGCTCAACTTCTGCTGCTTGCTATTTCTTCCATGGGATGGGATATCAGCTTTTGAGTGGTGTTTTTGTCGTGGTTACAGCAGTGCAATTATATCCGACGCAATCGCCAAGATTTAAAGTTCAAACACTGCTGCTCGTGGTTTGCTGAAGTGACGAAGTTGATTCACTGTAACACAATCCATTTTGTACTTTGAAGATGCTGTGGCGTAGTAAGGACAGATTTGGTGTCGATTCGTGACTCGTATTTGTGACGCAAACCACATCAGTGCATGAAAATGAAGAAAGGGTTCATACACACTGGAAAGATTATTCCTGTGAAATCGCACGACTTTTCGAGACCTTTGGTTGAGAACAGAATTGTGTGGTTGAAGAGGGACTGTTTTTAGGTGATTTGAACCTTGAAGCATACATTATGTATAATGTATGGTGATGGTGAAAATCACCTATAGGCATCAAAAGGCT
>JAAUXT010095723.1_pt1 | contig 16395 bp, 22 predicted proteins | sample 7278171 | NCBI WGS metagenome assembly JAAUXT01 (sample SAMN14350112, study PRJNA611818) | marine sediment metagenome | isolation source: surface marine sediment (1.8m) | place: French Polynesia: Moorea | collected 2018-08 | reverse complement strand
CCCCCTCAACCCCCTCCCCTCCCCAACCTCCTTCCCCCACCCAAACCCCCCTCCCCCAGACCCCCACCCACCCACCGACACCCCCCCCCCCGGTGGACAGCATGACTTGTGGAGGACAAGGAAGAATCGATGACATCACCGGCAAGGGACTTCGCACTGCAGTTGCCTTGAGCACTGCTTCTTGTTTCTCATGCAGGGCCCGACCTATCAATCAATTCCAAGAATCCTCGAGCGCGGATCGCTGCAGTCTGTGTACTCCTCGGTTGTACAGTTTGACGAATCTCCTGATGGCCGGTCGGAGTTCCCCCGCCCTGATGTTACGACACGAGTCGCCGCGAGGGGGCGGGTAGTGCACGTGGAGTCTCCCCACCAGGGGGAGTAGTGCAGGGAGGTAGTCCGAGAACCAGCCGTCCCGCGTCAGGCACGATCCCTCCACCACGGCCGTGCCGGGCTCACTGCAACGAGAGTTGAGAGTTTCAGATGCAACCCGTGCGGAACCCCGTCTGGTCCCATGTTACGTGGCAAAATTTATATGTGGCAAAAAGTGTGAGGAGTCAACTTTTTAAGCTCAAAATTCAGCTCTTTCTCAGCCACATTTTCTCTTCAAATTGAGCACAGACCTGAACCAGAACATTATTTAACAAAGAGATTACTTTTTACTTTGATATGGGTGGCCTTTCTTCCTGTGAAATAGTTTTGGAAATGGGTCGCATGGCAACTCAGGTTCTCACGTGAAAGGGGGTGTTTCTTCATATCGGGCATTGAAAAAGAGGCCCCCACGGGTTGCATCTAAAACTCATTGGTATCATGGTGGCATTGGGGTGGGTTCTGGGTCTGCTGTGGATGGGGGCTCCGGAGGAAACAGTGACCTTGAACCCTGACCTGAGGCACCGCCCCTCCGCCACTGCCGTTCCGGGCTCACTGTAAGGACAGGATCCTTCGCTGTGGTCGTGGGCTTGGGAGCAGGGGGGTAGATCCTGAATCGTCAGTCATGGGGCGGGGCGTGGAGTGTGGGTCAGATAGGGTAAGGGCTCCGCAGAAGGAGGGAACTTTGCGGTCAGGACTTTGGCGTGCGGGCGTCCCTTGTAGGGCAGGGTCCCGGACAACTTGCGGAAACGGACTGCTTGGCCAAGGGCAGAACTTCAGGACTCGAACATCCCACGCCACCTCAAGCATAGTTGCCTCGTGACCAAGGAACCACGAGGAAACAAGTTGGACACCCAGGAAAAATCCCCGTTCTTTGTGGGGGGTTTTGTCGGGGGGGGGGGGCGACAGTGTGACACAACACTGACCTGAAGAGGAGGTTGGCGAGTCCCGCACCATGTGGCGCCACCACGAGGAACGCACGGGAAAACATGGCGACCGTCTCCAGGGGCGACGGCAGCTTCCGGTCGTCGAACATGTGGACCGTGACGTCAGAGCTGCGCGTCTCTGATTGGATCATGCGCACGATGTCGTCATGGTGATGGAACCAGCGGCGCTGCGAGCGACGCACGACGATGACCCAGTTCCGGGGTCGCTCCGGAACGAGGGATCTGAAACCAGAAGTTTTGAAACGGAAGTTGGAATTGAAGGTCAGGAGCGGAAGTCCAGAAGATATCGTGCAACAGAAAATTTATGGCAATGGAAGGCGCCACGTGAAAACTTTGAACCAGACGCTCACGACCGAAGTTTGAATCGGGAGGTTTGAGCGAGAAGCCGATTTTTCGCGTTCAAGTCCCCCATGTGTGAAGCACTTCGCAAGGACTTCTGACTTTTCTTGTTGCACTGGTCAACTTTCCTCTTTCTTGTCCAAATTTCCAGAACGGATGAGAGATGGACCAGAATTGATCAGAAACAAACCGAAAATCAAGACCATCAACCGGAAGTCTTGCAACGCAAACCGGAAGTGAGCAGCTTCGCACCGGAAGTGCAGTGAGACGAGCTGCAGGTTGAAGAAGGATGGGTAGCTGCACTTGACGCCGGCGGGTCTGAAGACGAGCGACGCCGCCACCGTCCCCGTGACGAGCCGCGTCTCTGCGACGCCAAGCAACGCCAGCAACGCCACCAGGTATGGCCTAGAACGCATCTGACGCCGTCAAAACAACGCCGTCAAGACCAACGCCATCAATACCAACGCCGTCAAAACAGCGCTGTGTAAACAACGCCATCAAAGAAACGCCGCCGTCAACAGAACGCCGTTGAAGGAACGGCGTCGGAGCCCAAGTCCGCAATGCTACGACGAACGGCCTGAAACGGCACACGTCGGACGGCGTTCAACTGACGCTGCCAACGGTACGGCGTCAGCATTTACCAGCAACGCCCCCAGATACGCCTGCGACGCGTTGGACGCTGTCAATGGCACCAACATCAGGTCGGCGTTTGCGACAAAAGTCGTCAAAGCACGCTACGATTCCCCAGGGGAGACGTGGTGAAGAGCACGGACGCCACAGGGCACGCTCGTCTCTTTGACAGCAGCATGGGAGTGATCAGCGTTCCACACAATCTTCTGTAACTCCCACCAGTGACCCCTCGTTGACCTTGACGCGACGCCTGACGCGATCATGACCCCTACGTGACCTTTTCTCAGCGACGTGCACGTAGACGTCAGCGCGTCGCCGCAGCCACGGGATGAAGGGCGCCGCCCGGGGGAGCTGCTCCAGGGTCACGTGGTAAAACTCCTGCCACTTCCGGTCGAGCCCGACGCTGAAGACGGCGTCGAGACGCGGCGTCGTGGCGTCAACGCGTGGCGCCGCCGGCGTCACGTCGGGGTGACACCTGGTGGGGGACGGAAGAAACAACCGATGCGTCCCGCGTTTGTGGACGTTGAACGTCGAATTGTAACGTTCAGGGTATTTTACGCCAGACAGAGGCCCCATCCTTTTGGTGTGTCACTCGCATCAGTTCGAATGGAATCGTAGGCATTGCGTCGGACGGGTATATACTTTTGCAGAGCCAGATGGGCATGACATTGGGGGAATAAGATCTGTCCGAACCCGACACCCACCTGAGGGGGACTATTTTCTTGTCTCGCACGTACACGTCACCGTCACGTCCGATCACTGCGCGGTGAATCACGTGCAGGAATCCGGCGGTGACGCGGTCAGAGCTGTCAATCACTGGGCGGAACCTGCGCAGAGAGAACCAGATGTGCAGACCCCGAACAGCACCCCCTCCCCAACGGATCTTTCTCTCCGGATCCACGTGCGGTTGGCAATGACTGTTCTGTGATCAAACCATCTCTAATCGAACCCTCGATTAGCAGTTTGATCACCTATGATTCTTTCCTGCTCTCCTCTGAAGTTGTGCGTCCACCCAGCTTCAGGTGTTTATAAACACAGACCTTACCTGCACTCTGGGCTTCCTTTACTGAAGCTCAGGTGGGTTTAGCAAATAAACAATTCAACCCTTCACACATGTGGACTTGTTCATGTGACCTGGTCAATGGAGACAGAAGAGATCAGCTCCTCTCTCCTGACAAATGCTGTGCAATAGTTCAACCAGCTGAAGGCTAACTGCTTACGGAACGATGCTGGTCTGAACACCCATACATAACATGCCTGACCCTCATGGTCCTTGAAAAGCGTCAAATGCCTCTCTCCAGTGACTGAGCGACAGACGCGCCATCGCCTTACCCTCGCGGCAGTCCGACGGAGAAGACGCTACCAACCGGAAGTGACCTTGGCGTCGCCGCCGCCGTCTCTAGCGACCCGCACTCGGCGCCGTAGAACCGCATCAACTCGCCTGGGGGAACAGGGAGAGCTCGACTAGATGTAGCTGGGCGCCAAGAACCTTATTTGTTGCGCGCTGATAAATTGAAAGTTGAAGTGTGCCCTTGATTCAAATCCAAAAACAAAATAGCCCCCACCACCTCCAATTTCCTGAATTATCCATGCTTCTGCCGAAGGGTTGCAAACGTTAATTTTTCCAGTCGTTCATTTTGTTCTGATCCTGCATCAATCTCTGGTGCAGGGTCCTCATTGTACCCCTCTGCTAAAACCCTAGACACACACACGCACGCACACGCACACGCACACGCACGCACACACACACACACACACACGCACCTGGGTGGCGCCTGGGCGCGCCCGGCTCGCACGTGTTGGCGCTGTAGTGGAAGCTCTCATTGGGCAGCAGCTGTCCAATAGCAGCGCGCGGGATGCGCAGAAACACAGTGCGCAGCTGCCACTCCGTCTCCAACTTCCTGTGGAGAAACAAGCCGCAGATAGGAGTGAGAGATTCGGGCGTGGTTCCAATGGTCGGTTGCCCCTCACTGGGCTGGGTTTGACCCCAACGTTGGACAACGAGTCTTTGACGGAAAGTTTTGATTTCAGAACCCATTTTCAGTCACGTGAAGTTCAGGCAGTTGGCGAGTTCAACACTCACATGAAGTTTAGTGCTTCCGCAAGTTCAGTGCTTGCCGGAAGTTTAGTACTCATGAGAAGTTCAGTACTCACCGGAAGTGGTCAACACTTACCAGAAGTGGTCAGTCCTCACCGGAAGTGGTCAGTACTCACCGGAAGTGGTCAGTACTCACCAGAAGTGGTCAGTTCTCACCAGAAGTGGTCAGTACTCACCGGGAGTGGTCAGTACTCACAGGGAGTGGTCAGTACTCACCAGAAGTGGTCAGTACTCATCAGAAGTGGCCAGTGCTCATCAGAAGTGGTCAGTACTCACTGGGTCAGTACTCACTGGGAGTGGTCAGTACTCACCAGAAGTGGTCAGTACTCACTGGGAGTGGTCAGTACTCACCAGAAGTTGTCAGTACTCACTGGAAATGGTCAGTAGTCACCGCAAGTTCAGTAATCACCGGAAGTTGCCAGTACTCACCGGAAGTCGTGCGCGTAATCCTCGTTAATGACGGACGTGACGGCGGTCACGTTCTGCACGCGGCGCGGGTCCATCACCTGTGTCGGGAAATGGACGAAGTCATCAACAAGCAGCCACGAGCCTCACCGGGCCAGGAACCACACACACGCACACACACGCACACATGTAGACCAGTCAGGCATGCACATAAAAATCCACCTTGCCACATTACGTGCACACTCCACACACACACACACACACACACACACACACACGTACACCAGTGAGGCACGCATATAAAAATCCACCTTGCCACATCACATGCACACTCCACACACACACACACATACACACACATATACACACCATGTATCAAAGACACACAGGCACACAACCACAACACCACATATCAACAACATCATACCACGCAAACTACACACGCACTACGCACACACAAACGAGAGAAGTTGTTGTGGGGACAGTGCGGTAATTTTACGTGGCTGCAAATCTGTGGTGGTCAGGGTGTGGGATTCACGTACCTCAAACTGCTCGGCGTACTGTTCCATGAGCCTGTAGCTCGGCTCCAGCAGCGCCGTGATCTGATGCAGCGTCGCCGCGACGTGCCGTCCGTCCAGGGGCGGGAACGCTGCGTCCACCTGCGCGAGACAACGGTTCTACTGGAGATCTGCATCACGTGACACGTGCACGAACCACAGGGGGGATCCAGGGTGGGAACGAGTGTGTCTGCTGCATTCCATTCGGATTTGCAATGAAAATGGACCCCTTGTCACCATGCTGTGTCCATCCATGTTCTTCTGAGTTACCCGGTCGTTCATCGAATCAAGCGTGACGTCATCGTGTCGTGTCCCCGTGACATCGTCATCCGGTCTCTCTGTGACGTCATCATCCCTTCTTTCTGTGACGTCACGCTTCGGCCCATAAACACTGTTTGCTGGTTGGTTCTCACGCTCTAGAGCAGCACCCAATCGCAGCACATCTCCACTCAGAAGCTTCGTCCTGTCCACCACTGAGCTGTACAGCACCAGTTGCACAACACCCAGTGTTAGAGCGAGAAACAGCAGGCACAAGAGTCCTCGTCGTCTGACACGGCATCCAGGCACGCGTCGCATGGTTTGGCGCCAAAACAATGCGCGCGCAGAAACGTTCTATTTACGCGCTGAACGCACCGCGAGTTTTTCAACGCTGGGCCGAACGGAGCCACGTTACATGGCAACAGAACGTCGTCCAAATGTCCAAATGATACATGAGGCGTTCGACGTCCGTTTCCAACAGGCTGCGGCGAAAGTTTCACGTCGACGATGACGACGGGTGACGCCCAGTCTGCACTGCAGACGAAACGACCAATGGTCCGTCCCACACAGTTTTCCGTTCCACACAGGAAGCGTTGCAGGCCGCGTCCCTGAACAAGTGAACGAACAGCCTGTTGTGACGACGCAGTGACATTAGAGTTGCTGTATTCACCGCACCAGCTGGTGAGACCAGAGCCGCCGGAGCCAGATCCACCACAACAACCGTTGAGGGGGGGGTCTCTGACCCCCAACTGCATTGCAAGAAGGCTGATTCTGCCACCTGGTGCAGTGGATCTGGCCACACCAGTTGGTGTAGTGAATCTGGCTCTAGCAGGTGGTGTGGTGGATCTGGCCCCACCAGTTGGTGTGGTGGACCTGGCCCTATGGCACCGGTCTGTGTGGTGGGTCTGGGCCCATGGCACCGGTCTGTGGGGTGGTTCTGACTTCACCAGTGGTTCTGACGGAGACCCACACGATACGAGCTCGGGGCGGTGAGGAAGACTCCTGACAAAACGGCACAACCTGCGGATCAGAAGGATTCAGACGGCTCCGCGAAACGCAATGAAGCGAAATGCCCTGGATCCGCCACCCCAATCACCACAACTCGTACACACCTGGGGTCAGTAGCAGACGACACACGATCACACGATGCACGGTTCTCGATGCACGTGGATCCTGCCATGCACAGTGCAACACTTCCAAGTTCTCCAGAGATCTTTGATGAAGCTTCTTTCACACAGGAATCAGAATCCTCCACAAGAATCCCCGGTCACAGAGTTCACGGTTCTGTCAACATGATCACCATTCCAATTCTTCTCAATACCTTTGTTGTCTCTTCGTTACGTCCAAAATTTCAGCAGAAAAATATCTGTGAGTCTTGGGCTTTTGAGTTCATCAAATTCCTCACACAAAAATCCAATTTTCGGACGTTTGCGTCCGCTTCTGCAGTTGGTCAGAACTCAAACTCAAAGCAAATCGCTCATCTCCCTTCAACATGGTTTTCACTCGCCTCCCGCGGCACCGTACACCTCCGTGTGAGAGGCATCCGTGAGCTGACGCACCCCAGCACTGGCCTTGAATTTGTGGCTGTGATGCCCCTTGAAACCATGCTGTTCACAAGACACACCGTTTCCTGTTTTGCCCATTTTCGCCAAACTGATGACAGAGGACAGTGGTGGATCTAGAGGGGGCCCCTTGAATCCGAAAAATAACTTTAACAACCACAGTTTGACAGATTCGTGGTGGGTTCAGGAGACCGACCAAGGTTGGGTGGGGCCACTTTTTCTCGTGGGAAAAGTGGTGCAGCAGGGATGAGGGCTAAATCATCGTTGCTTTGACGTGTTTGAAAACGCAGCCAGGACGCGCAGGAAGGTGCATCTCGGTCAAGTTGAACTCAAAAAAATTGTTGCCATCAAAGTCCACATTTTGCTGCACATTTCAGGCAACCGCAGACGGTAAAAGAACGCGAAACTGACGCGTCGCGTTCTACAGCGTCGCAACTTCGCGACGTCGTCCGCGAAACGGGGTCAGTTCGGTGCGCGCGACAATTCGTTCGCTTCTGTCAGAAAGTCACAATTTTTGCCGAAAAAAGTACAAATTTTGAAATTTGATTCAATTCAGGGATTATTTTGTAGAGAACTGTGTCTGGATTAGTTCGTGTGTTGGAACTGGAGCGGACAGAAGCGGAACTGAAGACCCAAGGTGAGACAGAAGCTTTCTACCGTCTTCAGCATGTTCAGCGCGAAGCCTGCGCCGAACACAAGCAAGTTCTTGAAACTTGAAGCGGTTGTCGTCAAGAAACCTGGATTCTTTCACAAAGACTTCGGTTCCGAAATTTTTACCCAAAAAAACAGAGACGCCTCTTGCGTTTGGTTCTGGTCGTGGCGAAAAGTTCCAAGTCAGCCCCGCCTCTTCTTTGCCATGTGCGTCAGGGGCGGATCACAAATTACGAGGTCAGGGGATCCCACTTTCTGAGAAGGTCGATTGAAAGAGAAGACTCCTGCGGGGTGTTCATGTCAAGAAAAGCTTCTGTGTCCACCTCTGGAAACCACAAACCACAGCCTCTTGTAGGTCCATTGTCGCCTTGTCCGGGCACTGCCCGTCATTTGACAGGGGACCGATTCTCATGGATCATGGTTCTCTTCTGCTCCCCCACCCCAGGAACCGAGACTGCACAACATTTCGCGTTGTCGTTCCAAAAATCCAAATCCTTTTGCGAAACTTTGTGTCCCTCCGTGTGGTCAGCCCCTTTGACAAAGTTAAGAATCTGTTCCTGAATTTCTGCCGTGCCTGTCCGATAGTTAGATCTACGATACACACTTTGTTTCAGTTGCACAACAATGGCGTCGACACGTGACACGCTGACGTCATCAGAGAGAGCGACATGGCTGCTGCTGCTGTTGACGTCACTGCTGACGTCACTTCCGGTGGGAGACGCCGTCGTGCCACTGCCTCGGATCTGGGCGTTTCCGGCGCGAGAGGCAGCGGTGACGCCCCCTCCCGAGGAGAAACCGGATATGAGCAGCTTCCTTCCGGTGTTGGACGACAACGTGGATCCGGGGCTCAGATCCGGTCAAGGTCAGTCAGGGTCCAGGTCAGGGTCCAGGTCTGGGTCCGGGTCTGGGTCCAGGGATCCAGGTCTGATGAAGCTCATGTGCACACCTGATTGCACGTCAAATGTTGACGTCGCGTGTTTGCGTGTGGCGTCCCAGCACAAATCAAGGGGCGGTGCTCACGAGACACGCCCGTGCACAGTGGACTTGTCCTGGGAAACCCCGCATTTCAATGTGGATTGTGTAGAGCTGGGTGAGGTCGGACGGGTAAGTTCATGTGCAAGTGACAGGACCTCACATGACGGGGGGAAAGCGAAGGAATGCTGCCGTCCCAAAGCACAGTGTACAGTTGATTTTGAGGAAATAACCTGCTGGACGTGGCATCCAGGGTTCCAGTCAACAGAGTAGGTGCTGCACTTCCTCATCCAGAGTCCTGGACCCCGGTTCTTTGGGGCTCAGGCCCTACCATTCACTGTTGGATCTCCCGCTATTCAGGTTCTCGTTGGGATGCTGATCGTGCGGAGAGCGGCGGCGATGTGAGCGCGCAGCGCGAGAGACGGAAGCGTTCGCCGGGCTCCACCGGAAGTGACCTTACGGAAAGTACGAGTGAGTTTGTCACTGTAAGAGACAGGCGCCGAGTCCCCGCGTGCGCGTGCGCGCGCGCGCGCGTGTGTGTGTGTGTTTGTGTGAAAACGCGAGAGTGAATCAAGATTGATGTGTGTAAGGCAGCGAGACACATCAGAAAGCTTGCGAGTGACGAACGAATGCAATCCTAGTTCCTCTTCAACAGGAGAATCCTGAGGGATGCCCTGAGCCCGACCTTATTGTAAACCTCGCTCCCCGCAAACGACCGGATTTATCCCCCCTTTGCTTGACTCTCAAATCTGGACGTTGTTCTCAGATGGCGCTGCTGCTGCTGTGGCGGCGGAAGTGCGTCTGGAGGCTGGAAGACTCTTCGTGTTCAACTGCAGCCTGCGGGACCAGGGGGTCCGGGACAACTCTTCTCTGTTTCTGGTGAGTTAGGTCTGGAACTCGAACAGAAAGTGGAGCCGCAAGTTGCGTGGGCTGACGCGACGGTTTGGCTCGGGTTCCTTGGTCGTTCTGCTACTGGGATCAAACTTCCTGGAACTAAATTTGCGGCAAGAATCTGATAATTCTTTGCCAGATTCCTTGATAGTTAATCTCTGGGGTTTGACGGTGGGTTGAGAGCTGTTCAATGTACGGTGGGAAGGTTGACACACCTGAGTCGGGGGCTTGAACAGCTCCCATTGAACCGTCCCAACCAAAACCTGAAACTCCCATCAAAACACGACGCTGGGGGGCGTCCTGCTGGCAATAGAGGGGGAGGTGGGCAGGTATAGACCCTCAATTGAAGTCCGAATTGAGCTCGGCTTTGAAAGGGTCCTTTCCCCTGCACTGCCCTCGGAGCAATCCCATTCTTCACGATTTGCTCAACACGAATTCAATGAATCCAGTTCACCCCGTGGACTCTACGTCGATCGAATGTGTTGATCTCAATCTAAGTGCTCGATGTATCTCCGCAGGTCGAGGACACCTCGGGAGCGCCACCTCCCGTCTGGGTCCACGTCGACGTGCTGCGGCACGTCCTGTACGCGCTGCCGCTACGTGACGACGTGGGACGCGCGCTCACGCTCCGCGTCCGCGTTATAGACCGCGTCTCCGACGACGTGCTCAAGGAACACGTCCTACAGGTCGGTACTCGATGTGTCTGTGGAGCACGTCCAACAGGTACACGCCACGTCCTTGGCCAACACGTCCTACAAGTGTGAACGTGAGCGTCGTCAAGCAGCACCCATCACGACTGGTGACCGTGGTTGTGGTTTGCGATCGTTCAGCGTGTTCAGGGGAAGCCGTGAGGTATTGAACCTGAAAACCTTTGTCATCTCGATTGAGAGGAACTTAGCAGCTGAGAACACAATGAGTGTCCCGAGTTGAATTGGGGGTTGCAGCTGGAGATCAATCCCCAACAAGAATCCAAACCACTTGTTCAATTCAGATGGAATCGTTTCCTTCCTGTAAAAACAAGTGCTGACTGCATGGTTGTGTTGCCAGACACTCAGGGCAAAAGTCAAGGCAGACATATATATGGAACGGAAACTGCGGGCAAAACACAAACAAAAAAACTCTTCCTTCAACGGAGGGCGCTGGTGGGTCCTCAAGTCTTGTACACTGTGTCGCTGTTCTCCTGCAGATGGTGGTGGTGGAGAGTCTTCTGCGTCCGGTGGGAGTTCCGCTGTCTCCGCAGCCTCAGAGGCTCCACCTCGCGTCACAAGGTCAGTTTGGAGAGGAAGGTGTGAACTGGAGCGGGGTGAGCGTGGAGCCAGGGTGGGCCGGATGTGGCAAGTTCGGACGGGGAGTGGGGCAGGGAAAGGGGCGAGAGTATTTGGCGTGAAAATCAAAAGTGGAGGCGGGCTGAGGTGGAGGAAATACTCTATAAGGTTCATGGCGAGACAGGCAACAGGGGTCAAAATAGGGCAGGGATGGGGGGGCGGGGCAGGGCCAGGGTGGGGTAGGGTGGGCCAGGGCAGAGTCAGTATGGGGTTGGGGAGGGTGGGGTCAGGTTGGGGAAGGGCAGGGCAGAGTTGGGGCAGGGCAGGGCAGAGTAGCGTGGAAGTGGTGGTTCGGGATGAGGCTGGGCGGGCAGGGTGAGGCAGAGTGGGCGTTCTGGAGTGGGGCGAAGACATGAAGTAGACGTGGACACAGAGAAGGTGGTGGGGATGGAAGCTGGACTGGGCTGGAGCAGTGACCACGGCGTTCGAAAAACGGGGACCTGACGTGAACCTTTGTTCTCTCACGACGGCACCAGGGGGCAGAGCGGAGGAGTGCGGAGCCGCGGAGCCGGTCACGTGGGGCGGCGTCGTGCTGGACGTGGACGTCGCGTCGCTGGACGTCGTCGACGTCATCAAACTGGTCAAGGTGAGACTTGCTGATCCGAGAAACACGTCACGTCTGTTTCTCACCGGACGCGTTGTACGTGATGTCTCTGCACAACGTGACACGCGATGGCCTTGCAATGAACGTAGCAGAGCCCACAGACCAGAAGACGTGTAAAATGGAATGCGATGCGCCTGGCCAGTTATTTACTTTGTTCACAATACCCCAGACAGAAAACAATTGCTCCCCAAAACTACCACTGTTTTACGCTTTCCATTTTTGTCAAATCTACATCCCAAACACACGCCAATAGCTACGTGTCAGTGCAGAGAATACAGTTGACCTTGCTGAACGTCGCTGTTTTTGTCGTCCACAGAAGGTGGCGCGGCACCTGGGTCTGGGCGTCGCGCAGTTACGCGTCGAGGCGGCGTCACGGCGGCGTCTCAGTCTCCATGGCGACGACGACGTGAGCGTCGAGCTGGCGGGGCCAGGTGTGTGTGTGTGTGTGTGTGGAGGCTGTGTGCGTGTGTGCGTGTGTGTGTGTGTCAGGGCGTGGGCGTGGGCGTGTGTGAGGGGCCAACCGTGTGGGCGTGTGTGCGATTCGTGTGTGTGATTCGTGTGTGTGATTTGGTGGCCAGGTTTAGGGGCGTGCCGACCAACCAGACACAGGGACGGACACTGTTGGTCATGCGTGTGGACGGTTGGGCAAATAGGTTGGGTGAACCCCGCTCCGCCCATCTTGATTCTAAGTTCGCAGCATTGTTCAGGTGGCGCCACTTGTGTCCACAGGAAACGCGCGCAACGCGTCCCGGACTGGAGGCTCCCTCTTCCGCTGGGTCGTCGGGTGCGGAGCCGTCAACGACGAGCACATGGTGAGTGGGATGCCAGGATTCACACCGGAGGGCGCTGGGGTGTCACTCACTTCAGTCCTCGTTGCGTCGCTTGGTTGACCCAAATGCCCAACACACGCGCTTGGTGATGTGCACCTCGCGTTGCAAGATGCCAACTTTTCCCGTGTTTTTCCCCTCAGACGAGTTTGATCCCCAGTGGTCTTGTCCCTGAGCCAGGACCCCACCCAAAGGTCGACCTCAAGTCAGGACCAATGCCGACACCCTGTGGAAACGCAGACGGATCCAGGTCCCCCCTGGAACCCGCCCTTCCCCTGCCACAGGTTCTACACACGTCCGATTCCGTTCGAAGATCCAGCTTGAAAAATGAACAACTCGAGAGCCATTTGTTTCACAGCTGAACGCATCACCATGGCAGCCGACTTGCGCCGAAGTGCAACGTTTTGTGAGAAACCCGCTAGTTTTGTGAAAGGTTGCTTTTCGGGTCACCTTGGACTGCATCTTTCTCCGTTTCTCTCTGTCGCCACCAGGGGATTCTGCTGAAGCTGGAGAAGACAGCAGCTTCTGGTGTCATGGCGGCCAGGGTCGGATGTGACGTCATCGGGTGGCACGTGACCACGGCAGGAAGAGGCACGGGAAAACAGAGGCGGTTCAAGGTCAGTTTGGTGTGCTTGTAAAATGCGTCTTGTGCGAAGAGTGTGCACGTGTGTGTGTGTGTGTGTGTGTGTGCTATGTGCGTGCGTGTCTGCTTACATGCATACGCATGTGTGTGTATGTATTTCTCCGTGTCAACGTAACTGAGCGTGTCTGCAAATATGAGCTTGTGCACGAGCACGTTAGCATCTGGCGTGTGAGTGGGAACGTGTCTGTGTCGTGAGTGTGCGTGTGTGAAACTGATGCCACCAACTGCAAAAACAAAAATCCAGGGGTGCAAAGTGCATGTTCAACAACGCAATTTGCTGTCACAAATATATTTCTATGTCTGTCTTTGGGCTCTCCCTTCAAACCCTGTCTGCGTATGATTCAAGCAAGGCTGCCTCGCTTGACTCCATGCGCAGGCACCAATGACAGTTCCTTATTTTCTGCGCATGCGCAGAGGCAGGTGGTGGTGTCGCCCACACCCATCGTGGACGGCAGTATGACCCAGGACGTGAAGCCGGTCGCCACGGTGGATCCGGACATCAGCATCTCAGAGAAAATCCCGGACTTCTCCTTCAACTTCGGTGGGCCGTGTGAGTAGCATGGGGCGGGGAGTCCCAGGAGAGGACCAACAGGGCAAGACCCCAAAACCCTGGGAATAAACAACCACCCCTCCCCATTCTGTGCCACAGACGCAGAAATTTGCTCAGTTCATATCTCAAGTTTTCAAGCGCGTGGTCCGGCTCTGCCGAAAGGTCGCTCGCTTGTTGTAGTCACACAGAGTCTGTATGTGGCCACTTTTGGTTGAGTCACTCAACCATGCTAAAATGATTTTTATGCCATTTTAAGCCCATTTTTAGCAACTTTCATTGTTGGTACAGTTAAGCTACCCCCTCCCGTGGTTGAGTTGGACCAACTCATTCAAATTTTCAAAGTTTTCAGATGTGGTCTGAAAATCCTTTCGGTGAATTTTTGTGACTGGCCAACTGAACCGTGGTCAGAGCTCAGAGCTCGTAGGAGACCGGACGCTTTTTGGGCGATGGCCTCCTTGTTCAAAGTTGAAGTCTCCCCAACAATCAACTTTTTTTCCGCTGCAGTCAGTACCTTGGGAACTCTTTCCATGATGCATCTCCCTTCATTGCCTTAACAAGCTGACGCACCGCTGGTGGAGCAACGTGACAGCACACTGAACTTGGTTTCTGCGCTTTATTCTGGGCTTGACCTTTTCTGAACAAAATTGAAGAAACCTCTCCCCAGCTGAGTACAGTGGAATGTAGACTGCACACCAAATGCACTTGAATTTCACTCCCATTCCTCGGTCACTGAAATGGGGAAACCAATTTTTGAACTTTCACCCTCAACTTTTCGTTTCTGTCGAGCCAAGGATCCACAGCAGAAGCCTGGACCCTGGACTCAGGATCCACGAATCTGAAACAGCCTGGTACTTTTCGTTTCCTTCGTGCCTGGTCCCAGCAGTCCCAGAAAGCAAACCATCGTGTTGTGAGGTGGAGCTTCTGCAGACCCGCCGTACCTCACTCAGTAGGTTTCAGGACCTGGTTCTTTCGGACCCCAACCTCACCTGCAAAAACGTCAACATGAGCGGTTTTCACATTGGTGACGGCGTCTACTTTTTTGACAACGGCAAATAATGGTCTGGACAGTTTTTAGACGCACACCAATTGGGTATCAGGTTAAATTTTGACGTTGACCTCAAAAAGGCTGCAGCCGACGTCAAAAAAACATGACGACGTCACCAACGTGAAAACCCCTATACCCGTAACATGCAGTGACCATGCTCGGTCTACTCGTGGGCTTACCGCAGGCGAAGTTGCGTGACTTTGCTCCAATGGTCTTGGGGGGGGGGGGGAATGCGCTCGTGGATTGCCAAGATGGCTGACGAATTCTTCTTCAGGGAGAACGGGAGCAGGCAGGGCGTGGTCCTGTCTCCACTTGGAGGGCAAGCACCAGGCTGCGACAAACTTTGAACAAACCTGGTGATGATGATACTCGTACAAACCAGTCGTAAAAGTTTGAGGTGCGTCTTTCCAGCGTCTGGCCCTGAGGGCAGCATGACCCAGGACGTGAAGCCGGTCGCCACGGTGGATCCGGACATTGATATCTCAGAGGACATCCCGGATTTCTCCTTCGACTTCCCAGACGACGACTGTGAGTACATGCAACAGGGATGGTTCTGGGAGAGGACCCTGGGTGCCCAGTCAGTTCTGCTGAGGCAGGAACCATAGTCGTTTGCTGGACCCTGGAACAGCCTGGTACTTGGAAGTGAGACTTTTCCCGTTTCCTTCCAGTCTGGTTCCACCCTCCCTTCTTGTTGGGGGGGGGGGGGGTTAGGACTGCAGCACACCCACAGTGTCCCAGTCAATGCTAAGTTTGGATTCAGGGCTGGGATCTTTTGGACCCACAACCTCGACTGCAAAAGCGCCAACTGGCAATATGAACAAACAGGTGATTCAAGGATCACTGCGTTTGTGGATTTGCCAACGAAATTAGTCTTCAGGGAGAAGGGGAAGAGGGGGGCGAACCCTGTCTTCACTTGGGAGCAAGCATGAACTGATGTCCAACTTTGAAGAAACCTTGGGATGGGGGCACAAATCATGCACAAGGCTGTGGTCCTTTACATTTGCAGCGACTGACCTTGAGGGCAGCATGACCCAGGACGTGAAGCCGGTCGCCACGGTGGATCCGGACATCAGCATCTCAGAGAAATTCCCAGACTTCTCCTTCAACTTCCCTGACGGATGTGAGTTCTCTACACATTGCCACGAACTGATTTGGAAGGGAGCTATGTCCTGCCCCGCCAAGCCCTGGGCCCTCTCACCTGCCGTGTAGCCTTGAAATTCATCTCTGCCAGAGAGTGAGGTGACCAAACAGAGGACCAACAGCATCCCACCCGCTTCAGGTTCACACGATGGTCAAGATGAAGTGGCTGAGGCACTTGTAAATTGATGGTCTAAACCTGAAGCTGACTGCAGAAAAGGACACTTGGATGATGTGAATTCTTGTTGCTGTGGTCAAGCACCGGAGTGGCTGCCCACTTGGACAGGATCATACAGGAACCATTTTGACTTGTCTGATTTTCCTCCCAAAGCACACAGCAAACATTGCTGTTTCCTTCCACAGTCCCGGGTGCAGGGTTGCATAACTCACAGGGTGAAGGTCACCAATACTGACCTTGTAATTATCAGCCGCGGTAGCGGAGCTGATATTGGTTTGCCCCTGTATCTGCGTCCGTCTGTCTTGGGGGGACAAAACCTCTGTTTTACTCCTGTTCCAGTGATCACAGACTGGAATCACAGTGGGTGCAGACACCCTAAGGGGTACTCTACAAGTTGCATATGGTGTCAT
>JAAUXT010052127.1_pt1 | contig 16395 bp, 16 predicted proteins | sample 7278171 | NCBI WGS metagenome assembly JAAUXT01 (sample SAMN14350112, study PRJNA611818) | marine sediment metagenome | isolation source: surface marine sediment (1.8m) | place: French Polynesia: Moorea | collected 2018-08 | reverse complement strand
GCAATGTTGTTGTCTTGCCTATTGTTCCTGACCAGTGCAGAAAGACAAACAGGTTAAATACATTGACCTTTGCTGAACATGCAAACACTCAGAAATGGTTTCATCCTCGTACTCAACAATGAACAATACACGACGGGGTTCTGAAGACTCGATGAAACGTCCCTGAGATTCAGCATCGGAAGAGACGAGGCAGTGAAGTGGGCGATGAGCCTCGTTTGTTTTCCTGTGATGTGAATCACCGAGCCTGCGGGGAAAGAACACCAACAGAAAGATACCTTGAGATGAGAAGGCACAAGCAAACGAGCTGTAAAAGGACAAGAACAAAACAGGACACCCACCTGCATACCTTCAAAATCTGTGTGGGTCTCTTGCCCACAGGCGTCAGTCCAAGGCGTGGCTTCGGATCAACGGCGTGAACTCAAATGCCGAGAGTCGACGCAAGTGTGTGCATGAAGAAAACAAAACCATTTTTGATGAGATTGTGGAACCTTTCTGAGTGAGCTTGCCGTTGGAGTACTGCTGGAAGATCTGGCTTTGTTGTGGTCAAAACTGGGAAGGTTGGTGCAGAGGTGGAATAACTGTACACAGCTGCACCTCCGGTGATAGAAATCTGTCCAGGAATTATTTTTGTGCTGATTGCGCGGGGCGTGGCTTTCTTATCAGCACACAAGGGTCCAGGACATCGCTGAACAAGATCTGCTTTGTCAGTTTCTGCAAACTTGCAAAAACCGGTCATTCTTGCAGTTCAGCACGCCAAGACATGACTGCTCGAAAAACGTGGCTCGAGGGGAAGAGCATCGTGCGGATTTCGTTTCGCTGACTGCACCTTGAAAAAGTCTCCGCAGCACATCCCCAGCACCGACCTGGATTTCAATTCTGAACTTTGGAAACGCATTTTGCTCTCAAATGTGATCCCAACTGTAGTTGCAGGGAATCCTGGACAGTGAGCGACCGTTACGTACCCCTCAATCCCTCTACGATCGGTAATTTGACTCGTGGCCCACAACCCGGTGACAACAATACGAGTGTCCGTGGCAACGAAAATACTTTCACGCCATGACGACTGAAGCGTCTGCAGGAATCGGTTACCAGTTCGGGATATTCCAGGTGATCTGTCTGTGCAGGCGCAAAAAGAAACTCAGACAGTCTGAACCGAACCTGGACCCTGGGAGCAGAGATGTGGAGATCACTGACATTCACAGGATGAAGAGTAACAAGGTCCGGGAGAAAATACTGCAGAATCACACGGAGAACGGTGCACAATTTCACGAAATAGGGGAGAAGCGAAAGAAGGGTGTGGCAGGAAAGGAGCTGAGCGTAGAAGAAAAATGTTTGCAGAAAAAGAAACAGCTTCAAGAAAACAAGTCCGAAGAGGGCAGGGAGGAAGTTGTGAAACAGTCCGCACAGGTTGTGCAAGGAAACAAAAAGAAAACTTCCGAAGACAACAAGATGCAGAAGGCGAACGGGAAGGAGAAGAATGTGAGTGACAATGAGGAAATCATCAGAAAACTCGAGGTTGTCGAAAAGTTCAAGCAAAATGTGACTCACACTGACTCCTCTGACACTGACCCCCGAAAAGAGAGTGGAAGAAAACAAGACATTGGACGTGATAGCCTGCAGACAACGGATTTGAGGGGCGAGACTGAAGGGGATAAAGATTTGCTCCAGGTTCACAGCTCCTGCAGAACTATCCAGAACCTGGATCTGGGTTCTGCCACAGACTTGTTGCCTGAACGATACAGGACGGTCGAGTCTCTTGTCGGTGCCAGTTGCAATGGAGACCTGTTGCAGGCTAAAGCATCCTGCAGGACCATAGAGAGCATGAGTGGGATGTGCAGGGAACTGAGGGCTCTCGGACCCTGCAAATCCCTGGACAATGTGAAGGATTCTGAAGCCTTCTGTGCGTCCATTGAAAGTGTGGTAAGTGTGGCGCACGTCCGGGTCAGTGGTGTCTTGTCCAAATCTTGTCTGATCAACAGTCACACGTCGACCCTTCTGAAGTCACACTTTTGGAGTTTCGACTGCATCTTTTGACCATGAGAAAGATCCTTGCAAAATGATGGGAAAGTGGCCTGGTTCCGAGGAGAGGAGCCCTGTGTCTATGGTTTCATACGGTCCATTCTGGCGTGCGTGCGTGCGTGCGTGTGTGTGTGTGTGAACCTATTTAAGACTCGCGCCGTTTGCACTTCATCCATTCATCCACCCACAGTTACGAGGCCACGGAAACCTTTCACGACCTGACATTTCATTCGGTTCAGCGGCGTCACAAGGCGTAAAGAAACTGACCAAAGCTGAACAGCAGTTGAGTGTTCCTACGAAGTGTCTGTGAATTGATTGGAATTTCGGTTGGCGTTTTGCAGGAGCAGGTGGAGACGCCCGAGTCAACCTCGACGCCGTCGGCGGCGCACGCCGACTCCGCGACGCTGACGGCGGCGCCGTCCGGCGGGGAGCAGACGGAGGATGAGGCGGAGGAGGACGGCGCTGTCGAGCTGCCGCCGCCCATGGAGGAGATCCACACCCATCCACTCGCCACCCAAGGTCACACCCAGCCGCCCGGAGGGCAGCAGGGCGGGGCTGGTGCGGAGCAGGACGTCGCTGCCACTCTGGTGAGTTCTCTCGCCGAAACCATGGGCTCCAATCCTGTGGTACCGTCTGTGAACAAACTTTTCCGACCCAGGTGGATATGATGGCCACGCCTTTGGCCGCTACTTGTGAATATGTACCACTTGCTCTCATTGTCTCACCCCGTATTAAATTCCAACTGAAGCACAAGTTGGCTCCAGTTCCTTTCTGCCTACGCGAACACCAATGGGATTCATTGCGGATGAGTTCTCTCTCATTCGTCATTGAGGACTGAAATAGAAGCCAGCAACGGATTTGGAGCCAAAGGAATGAAAGCTTGTTGAAGGCCGTTCTAATTAGAGCAAGGACGGTGTCAACAACGGTGTTGTTTTGGTGACCTGATGTTTTCTTGGAGCCAGTCTGCTGAGCAGAAATGAAATTGTGCCGTTTGTTGCCCAAACCGTTCGCTGCCCGAGAAGAATTTTCTTGTCGCAAATGGAGGGAGAGGGGGAGGGTCAAACACTATCACGTCCGTCCGATGCAGACAGTTCAGCAAATCCCAGCTGCTGGCCGTGGAAAATCTCCCCATACGTCTTGATCGTACGTGGCACCCACAACGTCAACGCGTTGTGTTGTTTCAGGCGTCGCTGTCTCTCAAGGCGCAGGGCGACAGCGCCGGCGGTGCGGACCTCGCCTTCGAGATCGAGTCTCTAGTCAAAACTCCAACCGACCAGGTGAGTGGGGACTCCTCCTCTCAGCGACTCGCACGATATGGGAGCATAAAAACTAGGGAAGAGAAACAAAGTGTTGTTTTGTGTCCCAGTTTTGTTCGTTTGAGCTTTCGTGCTGGTATTCAGAACTTTTGGCAATGTGTACAACCACAAACAAAACAAGTCAATTGTGTTAGCACTGCAACGAGCGGCGCAGCATGGATGTCGAGTGAAGAACGATGCAAAACGAGTGGAGCCTGGCGTGGGTTGGACTCGGTGTAACCGGACACCGTCCACCCAACATGGTCAGCGACGATTGTCATGAAGTTGTCTGTGCATCGCTGAAACCGGACACCGGCGACAACTGGTCTGCAGCGACGGCACTTCGCTGCAAAATGCTGCCGTGACAGTGAAATCATTGTGGTTTCGCCCCAAGCGAAAAACAGCCAGAGAACTTTCGGAAAACGAGATGTCGCGTTCGTTGCAAGAGTGCGAGAAATCTGGACAGCATAGACACAGTTCCGCGAGATTTCAATGTCGTGTTCATATCTTTTGGAGTCCTTGACCACGACGTTGTGCAACAAAATTCAATGCAGTCCATCACGGTATTTTCGTCACGCGCCTATCCAAAATTTCTGTGCTGTGGGTCCGTCACCTCGCCGTGTGTTTGGTTGCAGGGTGACGCCGGCTCGGAGGGCGCCGGGAGCGACGCGGCGCTGCAGCAGGACAGCGCCGCCTCCGGAGACGCCGCCGAGCTCAGCGAGGAGGAGTCGACGCGCGCCAAGAACCTGCACAAGCGCAAGTGAGTTCCGAGCAGCAGCGCGTGCAAGGCGTTCACGCATTCTGTCGGGCCTTCAATTTTCCTGATCTTTTGAAGCTTTTCCAAGTTTCTGTCAATTTTGGATTTTGTGCTCCTTTGCATCGCACACGTTTGTGTGTTGGCAGGTTTGTGATAACGGAGCTGATCGAAACGGAGCGGGACTACGTGCGGGACCTGGGGCTTATTGTGGACGGCTACCTGCCCGCGCTCAAGGAGGTCGTGCTGCCCGAAGGCATGCAGGGCAAGGACAAGATGGTCTTCGGCAACATCCACCAGATCTACGACTGGCACAAAGAGTGAGTAATGCGAAATCTGTGTCACATGACAGACCACTGATGATGCTGGGCAACAATGAGTGTCACACACAGGTCGCTATGTTTCGTGAATTATGCACCATCATCATCATATCTCAACACAATGTGCTCGGAACGGTTGCGCGTGAAGTGATGCGTCGTGTCCCTTGCAGGACGTTTATCATGGAGGTGGAGCGCTGCGCGGAGGAGCCCGAGCGACTCGGCGGAATCTTCATCAGATACGTACGTCTCTCTTGGTCTCCTTCCAACAAAATACGACACACAGAATTATCCAGTTTCTGCGTTTATTGAACGCCACACCAAAAGGCTGCTTTTCGCAAAGCACATCACCCGTTCCACATCACTTCATCAAGGAGGGATCAAAAACCTGGATTGTTGAATCACACACCACCACAGTGACCCACCACGCCCGTTCCCGAGCCCAAAGTGACCCTGACGTCTTGACCTTTGCAGGAGAAGCGTCTGTACATGTACGTCAAGTACTGCGAAAACAAGCCCAAGTCTGAGTTCATCGTCGCCGAGTACATCGAGTTCTTCGAGGAGCTGCGGCAGAAGCTCGGCCACCGCCTCATGCTGCCCGACCTGCTCATCAAACCCGTGCAGCGCATCATGAAGTACAAGCTGCTGTTGCAGGTCAGTACTCACTCGGTTTGGTCAAACTCCCAAGAGAGAGACATAGGATTCTTCCAAACAGCGGGCTCTGGCTGTGTGGAGGGGAAAAGTGTTGACTTCACAGTTTCTAAATTGTTTCAATGGCTGTGGTGACGCATTTGTTGGCAATAAGTGTCAAGTGTTGGCTTTTGCAAAACTGCAGCGCAAGCGTGATCAAATTGCATAGATTTGCTCTCGACTGGTCGCTAATATAGCTTTGTTGCTGAAATAGACTGAAACTAAATCAGGCTACTCAGCACAAATTGGAAGTGAAAAACAAAACAGTGTCGTGTCGGGTCATTTGTTACACCTGACCAAGGCAGTGATCTGGCCATGTTTTGTTGCACCTGCAGGACATACTGAAGTACACGGAGCGAGCGGGCGAGGACACCAAGGACTTGCAGCGCGCCGTCGAAGTGATGTGTGTCGTGCCGAAGGCAGCCAACGACATGATGAACGTGGGGCGACTGCAGGGATTCAGGGTGAGTTGGGCTGAAGTGGAATCAGAGTGGTGATGGGGGCCGTGGCCACAAACGAGTCGTGGATATCAGCAGTGGCTTTGATGGGTTGCAAAGAAGTACGTGTGCGCGGTGGGCTTGTGTCGTGAGGGAGACGTGTGGTGAGGTTCTTTATGCGTGCGCGCGCTCGCACGGCGGAACCTCAGAGAGCCAACGTTGATATCGGATCGCTGCACTTGCAGGGGAAGATCACGGCACAGGGGAAGCTGCTGCTGCAGGACACGCTCAACGTCATGGAACAGTCGCCCAAGACGAAGGGCTCGGGAGGCTCCAAGTTCCTCGAGCGACGCGTGTTCCTCTTCGAGCAGATCATCATCATCAGCGAAGAGCTGGAGAAGAAGAAGAACGCGCTCACCCAGCCCGGCTACATCTACAAAAACAGCCTTTTGGTCAGTACGCTCACTCAGTACTTCTGCGTTGTCCACCCACCGTCCTCACTGAACATGTTGTGAACTCGAGTCGTTTGTCTCCACACAGGGAAGGACTGGACACAGATTCGAACCCAGGTTACATGCCTGTGAAAGTTTTGTTGGGTTTTACGGTTTCAGTGTTTCGTTGTCCTCGCCGGGAAAAGTTGTCGCGTTGTGTGGCGTCAAAGTTGACGTGGCTTTCGTCACTGACCTTGTTCTTCGCTTGCAGGCGAACAAGATGTCGCTGCAGCAGGCGCCGGTGGACGGGGACCCTCTGACCTTCACGCTGATCGACAAGACGCCCGGGTCGGACCTGCGCATCGTGATCCAGGCGCCGAGCGACGACGTGAAGCAGAACTGGGTCACGCAGATCAGGAGCATACTCGACATGCAGGGAGACTTCCTCAAAGGTTGGTGGGGCAGGGGAGGTGCGAATCAAAGTTGAGGCTGGCAAGCGCAAGTGAAGAAGGGGTTTGCCTCCGCTCCTGTGTAAATTTCGCTAAATGTTTTGTGAGCGAAAGAAATAATACCAATCAGGGGAGGGGGGGGGGGTTGAAAATGTCGAAGTTGTCACGAACGACAGTCGTTTTAGTGCCTCTGGTTTGATTGGTGAACAGAGGCATGTGCGGATCTTGTGTATTTGCAGCACTGCAGGCCCCGATCGCCTACGTGAGGGACCAACTCACCAAGGAACTGTAAGTAACGCTCACACGCGCTCCTCGTGTTCTCCTTTTGTGTGTGCGCACACACACCTGCGCCACACGTACGCACACCTACACCAGCACCACACCTTCACACACACACACACACACACACACACACACACACACACACACACACAAACTGAAACGCACCGACACCACACACTTGTTTCCGAATACTTGTGATATCAGTGACAGTTCTTTGCCCTGGACTCGCAACAACCACGGGCACAAATGCAGCCAGTCATCTTGCTTGATCAATTGAACAGGCACACAACAAGATGCACTTGCTTTTCAGGTCTTCGCCCGAGTTCAACCCGGCGCAGGACGGAGGGGAGCCGGGGCGCAACTCGCTGCTGCGCAAAACGCAGAGTCAGCCGCAGCCGCAGCAGTCTAAAGGAAAGGACAAGAAGAAGAAGAGCAAGAAAAACGCGTCGAAAAGCGATGCCAACTTGAGCGCGTCCGCTCAGGCGCAGGACAGTTCGCACCCGACGCATCCGGGGCCTCTGCCGCTGGGCGATACCCTGGACACGCGGCACGTGGACTTGGAGCGCAAAACGTCGTGTCCTACAAGCCCGACTGCCAAGGAGGCGTCGGGAGACAAACCCAAACTTGAAAACAAAAAGACTGCGCCCGGCTCCTTAGGTGGGGCGGTGGGCGGACACCCACATCACCCACACGGAGGGGGGTCGCCCAAACCCAAGAGAAACATTTTTGAAGGGCTGAAAAACACATTGAGGCCCAAGTCTAAAAGTCAAGACAATACGAGTGCAGCTGCAACACAGCAGCAACAACAGACTAGTTCTAGTGGGACGGTTTATGCAAATATGCATTCTGAACAAGTGACATCTTCTGGAGATGGTGGTGTGACGTCGTCAGCGAGCGCCGGTGCTATTGGTCAGGAGTCAACAGACCGGAAGTCAGCCATGACCGCGGATATGACGTCACCAAGCGCAGCCTCGTCTTCAGCAGTAAGTGAATGACGTCATCACACTAAAAGATAACTTCAGACAACTCTGGTCCTTACTAAAACTACCAACACACAACACAACCCCCAACTCTATGGGAAAGAAGATGGAAAAAAGGAAACATCAGAAATCCTTTTTGCTGCTATGTGGAATTAACACTCAGTGGTTATGCAGTTGAGTGGTAACTGTGCCAACCTCCAGGTTGCTTAGTTACCAGGGTCAAACAGCGCCCATGGACACAAAGACGTTGAAAACTCCCGTTTTATTTGGTTCCACCTCTGCCCCACCTTGAGTCTCTTCTTATCTCCCTCTTCCCTCTCAAAATCATGAGTCCAAAATTCTCACCAAACACTAGTTGCATCTGCTGTTTGTGACCACCCTGGATGGGGCACTTCAGTTTTATCTCTCTCCTCATCCTCAGTTCGAAACTGCTTAAAAGTTGGCACAAATCCTCGCTTCTTCAAATGGTGTGGTCCTTCAAACGTGTTCCACTGATCAGGGTGCGCACCATTTGAAGACCCTCTGTCTTTACCAAAAAGCAGGAAGATGAAGAAGCGTCGAGAAACCATTGCATGGTGTGATGTAGACCTGTGTTTTTAGCTGGCCTGCCTCGCCTGCAGGGAGTGGGTAGGTTGCTGCAGTAGGAAAACACGATCCTGCAGGCGAGGGGCGCCACTATCACTGCATTGCGTTGCACATAGCGTAGCGGTGCGTGTGAGCGTACGCGTGTGCATGCGTGCTGACGACTGCACGTTTCTAACTACTAACTACTGTGTAAGGAGAGGTTCATCCGGACTTGGGCATAACACCTTCACACCCAGCTCTCGTTTTGTTCAGTTGTTCAGTTTTCCTTTGTGATAACAAGAGTTTTAATTTCAAATTGTTTTTGTCGCAGGAGACAGGTTTTAGTGGAAACACCCCAGTGGTTGATCACGAACAGGAACTGTGCATGCACCCGACAGATTACATTCAATATGTCACCAGGTTGTGAGTTCAGGATTTTACCGCAGGAGAACAACAGCACACTTATTTTTTTTTAACAAATTTGAATCACTTCCGAAAGAACTGGCAGAAAGTAGAAAATGAAACGCAATTTGGAAGGCTTGAAAGACGGTCAGTGGAAAAAGACCCTTTTCAAAAAGCAATTTTCCGTTGTCTTTTGGGAGGTGCTCGGGAGTGAAAGGTGTTGAGCCGAAGTCGGATGACGATGAAGCAAATATCCAGCGCCAAATTCCACCAACAAGAATTTGACTCCGCAATTGCAAATTGTGTGAAAACGCACCCATGCTTCGAGGGATTTTTGACGCCAGGGACTACTTTCAAAACGGCGCCGCCACTCTGGAACCCAGAGGCCGTTCTGAGTACGTTTCCTCTGCGCATAAAATTTCTCAAACCCCGGGGTGGTTTGCAAAACGTACTTGGAGCTTCTATTTTTGCCTTTTTCGGCAAGTTTTGGAACCCGGAACAAGTTCCAAGTGAAGCCCATGTTGGTGGGACGTCTCGCTGGATGTCTTGCTGTTCAATTTTAAGGAACTGTGTGTTATAAATATTGATATCAAGAAAAAAAATCCGAAAAAATTATCGTTTGAACATGAATGCAACGTTTTTACTGCTGGTACCACAAAAAATATACGAAAGTGTCACCTTAGTCAATGTGTGTGTAGATAGTGAAATGTCAAAACACAGCAATGAAACTACATGGTGTGTAAAAATACCAAGATGTGAAATTATGAAAAAATTGTAACATGAAAAAGCGTTGTGTCACCAATTGCACCAGTTGTGAAAAAAAGAAACATTTTCGTTTTCCATTTTTTCGTTCAAAAGTCAGTGTCACGTGTATTGTGTGTAGGGTGTTACAAATTCTCAAAAACCAAAAAAATGACATGTTAAAATTATTATTATTATTATTGAAACATTATTATTATTTAAGATAATAATAAAAAACGATGAAAGAAAATCGCGAGAAGTGCTGTCTATTTTCTGGAAGCACTTGCGTCACAGGAGACAACGAAGTCACTGTGTTCCTCCGTCATGTTGTTCTTGTCCAGTCGCTCTGGTTCCACGAACACAGCTATTGGTGTTGATGCTTTTGAGCTGGAGAAGTGAACGAGATTGACAGAGAAGCCTCCACGAGACTTTCGCGTGCCCTCAGTTCACCTCATCGCGCCTTCACTGCGTTTACACATAACAATTTTCAGCAGTTTGAATAAAATCTGAAGCAGTCCGCTGAAAGGTGGCTGATCCTGTGCGAATTCAAGGGCACGACTCCCAATTTCTTGTGTACACACGAATCTGAAGCCGTCGTCAGTCAGCGTGTCAGGCAGCGACTGCAAAGATACGCGACACTCGGAAGAAACGTCGCGTCGGACGAAGGAAGTGCTGCCCAATGTCGGCCCAGCTACCAACGACTACATTTAACATTTTAAGTTTTTGAGAAATTAGCAGCGAATTTTGTGTTTTTCTGAGGTTTGATGCATGAGTTTGTAACAACTAACCCGTGTCTTGGCGAGGGTTGCTCCTGACTTAGTCGTTAAGTTCCTCGATGAATTCGTAGAAAAGTTTGGTGGACTTGATGGACTTTGACGTGACTGCCAACAGAAGTTTCAGCGAGAACATTCGGCGAGAAAAAATACACGAAACGTGACGCAGTCTCAGTCAATACAGTGGTCCAGACTTTCGAGCTTCTCCCTGCGATGACAGATTTCGAAAATACCTGAAAATTTCCCCCCTGGCCGACTTGTGCCCCTGAATGTTCCTCCGTCCTCTCACACAAGTTGCGCGGTCAAGAGCAAACCCCAAACCAGTGGACGTGTTGAACGAAGAGAAATGCTGCCAACAGAAAGTAACTCCCAGTTCTTGCTCCCCGAGAATGAGGGGGAAATGGTGGTCATTGAAGCGGCTGAGAGAGGCCCTTCTCACCATCGTACATTTGACTAAAACTTCTAACCATCAAGGTACGTCGCATTTTGCTTGCTAACGTTTGGATAAAGTAACCATAAGTGTGTTGCTGTAGTGTGTTAACTTCCACCTAACCGTCGACTGAGTAGCTGCATCTGCATCAGCACAGGTGAATTCGGTCTCGAGACAGTGGTTTAAGATCTGGTAGACTAAGCTCTTTGATCACACGTACACCACCAATCACGTGAAATGGGATGCGGGCAAGTGGTGGTCGGAGTGATTTTGGTCTCCCAACTGAACTGCGCCAGTTGCAGGGCTGGCGAATGAACTGGTCGCCAGTGATGAGTGATGTCCACTGCCGAATCTCGCTGCCCTGTCCCTCCAATGATGCGATGCGCTGTTGTGTGCAGGATGAGGTGGGCTCTGTTCTGAAGACGCTGACGGACTACACGGCGGTGAAAGAAGACGAAATCTCGGTTGCCAAGGGAGACACGGTGCAGGTGCTGCAGACAAACCTCAACAGGTGAGCAACATGCAAGGGTCACTAACGCAAGCAACTTTGCAAAACACGTTTTCGTTCCTTCTCGGACGCGAACGGAGTGAGATAATGTACGTCTCGGTTCGCTGTTGAAACTTATCCCGCTGACCGCACGTGATGACACCGTTTGCTTTGTCCGCCCACAGTTTTTGACCGCTAACCGCGGGCTCAGTGCAATCAGATGATGGCTTGTGGGGGGGGGGGGACAAACCCATTCCGTGTGTCATGGATCAGTTTATCCCTCACCCTCCGAACCTTTCTTGGCGCAGTCCCTAATTCTCTGGGCGAGAGAGGTTCTGCAGCGTGTTTTCGTGTGTTTTCGCAGCGGGAGCGTCATGGTGTTCAGACCCGAGACGGACGACAGTCCGGCGGCAGAGGGGTGGCTGCCGATGGACGTGCTCTACCCGCCCGAGAAACAGCCTGCGGACAACACGGAGACAACAACCGGCAGGTGCGTGTTGTCGGTGAAGACGGAACGAGTTGAAGTTGCTGGTGTGCCAGATGAAGAGTAGATTCTTGTGTGGGAGAACCAGCCTCAGTGCGATCGGTGCTTGACCACCCATTGTGCGTCGTGTTTGCAGGAGGACGTGGCACGTTCGTTTCCGCAAACCGAGTTTCACAAAGTCCAAGTCACGTGACTCCCTGAACAGCGGTGCACAGGCGCATGCGCAGCGCGGTGGGGGCGGGAGTCTGGACCGCGTCGCGCGCAAACACGCCAACGCCAACTCACAGAGCACGAGCCTCCCCAAGGTCAGGACGATTCCGTCAATGTTGCGAGCGGCAGTTGTGTCAAACGTGAAGAAATGAAGTGTTGTGTTGGCTCCATTATTTTTGTTTCTGGACTCAAGCCAATAGTTTTGCAAAGTTGTCTTTGTGCTTGCAGCTGTCTGTGAGCGGCGATCTGCAGTTCGAGCTGCCCGCCTCCTTCTCCGTGCTGCTCAGTGACGTAACGGTGGCGCAGGGCGAGCATGCGCTCTTCACGTGTCGGGTGTGTGGGCGGCCGCGCCCCCAGGTGTCGTGGAGATCGCCCGACGGCTCCATCCTCACCGCAGGTACTGGTGTTCACTGCTTCTCTGGTGACAAACTCGCCGACATTTCATTCTGTAGAGACCTTCTCATTGCCCATGCAGAATAAACCGCACTGTACGATAAAATTTCGCACAAATGCGCAGACTCCTCTGACAAAAGGTCTTTTTGAAAGCCTCCAAAAGTGACTTGGCTAAAGCAGCATCCCCCACACGAACGCGCACACACTAACACAAACACACATACGTACACACACACGCACACACACACACGCACACACACACACCCTTTGAAACAGCGTGGTGTCGATTGCCCGCAGGTCGGAGCCTGAGCATGGTGTACACGGACGACGGGACGGTGATGCTGCAGCTGCTGCACGTGGCGCCGGAGCAGGGCGGCGAGTACATCTGCACCGCGAGCAACGAGTCCGGCGTCGCCACCTCCACTGCCATACTCACCGTCACCGGTCAGTGCTCACTGGGAAGATCTAGCAGATCCGTGTGATCTGGCACGTATCACGTGCTCCGTGGAAAACTCACAACACACGGGACTAAACGGGCATTGGAAGGTCCTTCTGGCAGTGTGTCTTTCTGACAACCCCTCCTCGCGCTGTCAATCATCTTATGTCAGCCACGGACGGAATACGGATTGCGTGGATTTGCTCCTTCTCGCCACTGTCCCAGTTGCATTGCGTCCACAATACCACTCGCAAAACTAAACGTGCTCAACTTACTCTTTTTGATGTCACGCAGATTCTGGAGACTCGCCGGGGCGAGTGGTGTGTCGGGAGCAGTACGGGGGACACCTGCACCTCGAGTGGGACCCGCCTCTCGTCGATGCCGAAACCTCGCTGCTTTACACCGTACAGATCCAGGAGCAAGGTGCGTGCCAACTCGCATACAAAATGCGTGCACATTCATCACAAGCAAAAACACGCAAGCTTGTTGCAGGTCCGTTGACAATGGTGCTTTGTTTTTGGTTCAGGTGAAGAAGAGTGGCATGACATGGCCACTGAGATCCCGAGCACGAGTCATGTGACGCCGGCGCTGCGCCCTGGCGGCGTCTTCCGGTTCCGCGTGCGCGCGACGGCGTTGCTGGGCGACGGCGTCACGTTTTCGGCGGAAGTTGTGCACAGTCAGTTCAGCGGGCCGTCCGACCTGGTGCCCGTCCCGCTCGAGGGTGAGTTGCGCCACACAGATGCGTCAGGCGAGACGTTGAGGATATTGTGGGTGAAAAGCGCAATATGGAGCAGAAAACAACGTTGTGCAGAGTCGTTGCCACGTTGAAGGAAGCTAGAAGTTCAGAAGGAGGAGGACCCGGTTGGAGACTGACAGTTCAGCGTCTGTTTTAGACCTGGCGGAAGGAGAGGAGGGCGCCACTATGCGGTGGAAGCGGAGCTTCGCGCACGACTACAGCGAGGTGGCCGAGATCGGCAGGTTAGTGGTCAACCATTGAGAGTTCGGGTGACCGCCTTTGTTGTCATCACTGTGGTTTGTGCGTGCGGACGTGTGTGTGTGTGTGTGTGTGTGCGTGTGTGTGCAGTGGCGACCCAGCCTGGGGCTAGCGGATTGTCCATTTGCCTGTGCTTTGGTGTGGGTGCGTCGAAATTGTAATTCATGATTCTGGCGAGAAGAACTTTGTCCGAAATGAACTCGTGTTCTGTACCACCGACCACAGTTGGACATTTTACGAAACACAACAAGAATTGCATGGTGTGTCAGATGCAGAAACCGGACGTGAAATTTTTGGCTGTGTTGCAGGGGTCGGTTCTCGGTGGTGAAGCTGTGCGTGCAGACGCGCAGTCAGGAGGAGGTGGCGGTGAAGCTGCTGAGCGAGAAGCGCGTCGAGCCGGAGCGCGCCGAGGCCGAGTTCAACATGCTCATGTCGCTGCAGCACGAGCACCTGCCGCTCGTCTACGATCTCTACAGCCTGCACGGCTTCCACGCCATCGTCATGGAGCTGTAAGTCTCGTGCGTGTTCGGGGGAGGGGGAGGGAGGAGGATGTTGCTCGTCCGGTTTGATTGTCGTCGTTTGGTTTGTCAGTTCATTTGTTTGGCTGCCTAGAATTGTGTGAATCACTGCGTTGTTCATTTTCTGTTGCGCACGTTCAACAAATCAGACGGAAGGGAAAATTGCACAGTGCAGATTCGCCTCCAACGCTTGTTCACTTCAGGCTGCCCAGTGGACGTCTGTTCGAGTTCATCTGCACGAAGCCTCAGTTCGACGAGGTGCAGGCCGCCGGCTTCATGTTCCAGCTGCTGGACGTGACGCAGTACCTGCACAACTGTCGCATCGCACATCTCGACATCAAGGTACATGAGATTGAGGTCGGGCTGGTGCGGAGTGGGTTGGGCGTACATTGCAACTCAAAGTGCTTCGAATCGAGAGAAATTGGGAGAACTCGAGAGTCCCGCATTTCAAGGTGGAAAATTGTTATCCCTTCGTTTCCTCGGCCCGTCACGTGGTGGCCCCCTCATTCCACCCACAGTCGTTTGACGACAACGCGCGAACTCATCGTTTCAGCCGGAGAACCTGCTGGTGGACCTGTCGCACATGACTCCGGTGCTGAAGCTGATCGACCTGGGCGACGCGTGTTACATCCACTCGTCGACGCACGTGCAGCCTCTGGTCGGGTCTCCCGAGTTCGCAGCGCCCGAACTCGTGTCGGCGTCTCCGGTCGGGCTGCACACCGACATCTGGTGAGTGAGGTTGCCTCAAACCACGAAAATCACCCTCTCGTGTTTGTGTTTGCTTGTTCGTCAAGATGTTCAGTGGATGTAGCGTTCACGAAATCCGCCCGAGTCAGTGCGAGTACTGTACCGTCAAACTTTTTCATTACCGAGTCCTTTTCACTGGAACGGTGGGATTGCCTGCAGTGTTTTTCCCACATCCTCGGGGGTTCTGTATCCTTTGATGTCACGCTGACCACAGTTGTGAATCTCCAACGCGTTTCGCTGCAGGAGCATCGGCGTCGTGCTGTACGTGCTGCTCAGCGGGGTGTCTCCGTTCCTCGACGAGTCCCCGGAGGAGACGTGCAGCAACATCACCAAGCGCGACTTCTGCTTCCCCGACGAGTACTTCGCCGGCGTGTCGCCCGATGCCAAACACTGCGTGGACAGCATGCTAGTCACTGACCCGAGGTGAGCTCCGTCCGCGTGGAGACTGTCGAGTGTCGTACGCCTGTCTGGAGATAGTTCCAGGGGTGGCGGGAGTGGGTCCTCAGAAAGCTCGAGAGCAACTGTCTGCAGCAGATGTCTGAGATCAGAATTGAGTCTGTTCCATCGTACTATCATGACAAACACTTCGTTTGCTGCTTCTCTCATTCTGTTGCAACAGGAACAACTTGTTTTGAACCACTGTCGGTCACCCTGTCCGAACAGACTTCCAAGCTGAAAAAGTGCAGCAAATCACTGACTGTCGTGCGTTCCCAGATTCTGTCCAGTTGCCTTGACACAAACTTCCCTTCAGTGGCTTGACCTGCTCTTCGCTTGCCTTGCAGTTCGCGGCCGAGCGCGCGTGCGTGTATGGAGCACGTGTGGATACAGAAGGGCGCGGGATCCCGCGGCGGCCCGGTGCACGTGAAGCCGCTCGCGACCAACCGGCTGCGAGACTTCCTCGAGAGACGCTCTCATCAGGTACGCGATGATTCTGTCTGATTAGTCCTGAGGGATGCAGCTTCTCTCTTTATATCGCCCTTTGGGAACTGTGCTCTGTGCTCAGGTGGATTAGCTTGGTTTCTGATCTCTGATCCAATAAGTGCACGTGTGCCAAGAGTTCAGGGGTGGGAGCCCCAGGGGTCAACCCCCAAATTTGAAACTTTGTGTCGGGTGGGCTACATACACCCACTCTCTGAATACCACCCAACCATCTTCGTCACCACACTTTAGCTTCCGTTCAATACAAGGATATTCAACAGTAACTAAGGCAGCTTTGAAAACAGTAGATTCATATTGCAAGCAGTGGTCTTCGCAGAATCAACACGAGTCTCGATGACATTCGTTCGGTACCTCCAGTTTGTATTATCAGCCGCTGTAGCGAGCTGATATTGGTTTGCCCGTGTATCCGTGTCCATCCATCTTGGGGGGATAAAAGTGTCAAATTTGTCCACCGGTCATGCTGGATTTTTCAATTTTTGAACAAATTTGGTTGGCTCGAAGTAATACTACCTGCATGTGCAAGGAGAACATGATTGGTTGAAAAATAAGGTCACCAGGTCCAAAAATGTAATAAAAATGTATCTCGGACAATGTCCTGGATACCCTAACTCGGACATTGTCCG
>JAAUXT010140333.1_pt1 | contig 16398 bp, 16 predicted proteins | sample 7278171 | NCBI WGS metagenome assembly JAAUXT01 (sample SAMN14350112, study PRJNA611818) | marine sediment metagenome | isolation source: surface marine sediment (1.8m) | place: French Polynesia: Moorea | collected 2018-08 | reverse complement strand
TCTTAACTTCCTCTTTACTCTACTGAATTCCAATAATGTCCAAAAAATTTAAAAAATATATAAAAAAAATCTTTTGAAAAAAGTCAATTTTTCACTTTTTTCAAACTTTCAACTTTGGACCCCAATGGTGCCTGTACATGGGACAGAAAATTTGTTTCAATTCCTCGGGCATCATCCACCACCAATACCTTCTACCATTACTACAATAAAAATTTTGATACTTTGTACAATTTTGCTATGCAGCGTGCAACACATTTTGATCCAAAAACCCCCAAAATCACATTTTGACTTTTGGCCAACAAAGAACCAGCAACAAATGTTACCATAGCAACCACTTACCAATTCTAAAATTTAGCCTGAGCCATTGTCACATTTTCTCAATATACTTCCTTCAACAGATATCAACCATTTCCAAGCTATAAAGCCATTTATACAGCCATACCCAAATTTCACCATGTTAGCCATATTGGTTTTTGGCTATAAAAACACATAAAAACAAAAAATTGTTCTTTTGACACTTTGTGCATCAACTACAGTCTATAAGTGAACAAAAAAAAACAACAAACAAACATGACTAAAATCTAACAAAAAGAACACTTTCAAACTCGCATTCACACATTTTGCCTCTTGATACCTGTAGGTGATTTTCACCACCATACATTAAACAATGTATGGTTCAAATCACCTAAAAATCGGCTCATGTATCCCACAAAAAGCAAGCTACCCAGTGATTTTCTTTTCACATGCTCGTAAACTCTTGCAGAATGTACCTACAACAGAGCTTGAATGCCGGCGTTGGACAGCAAATAGTGTTCGACTTCTTGGGATTCAACTGGGCCTGGGTGACTAAATATCAACAGGAGAACAACTGGGGGCCACTGACATCAAACTTGTTACTCATCAGCCAAGAAGGTAAGATTCTTTATCTTTTTCTTTTCAGCGATTGCTTTGCACCGGGTATGTTCTGATCACCCCAGGACAAGTGTGTGGTCCCCACTCGCGAGGAAAGATTTTGATCTGACCTTTTTGGGCTTTTGTCAATGTTTTACAAAACGTTCGAAGTCCAGTTTCGTGTACATGGAGGTTCGAAGTCCAGTTTCGTGTGCATTGAGGTTCGGACAGGAATAAATCACGCCGACCGAGAGTAGAGGAGGAAATCGCACTGTCTCGAGACGTGCGTCGAGAGACAGTGCAATTGCCTCCGACACTCGAGGTCAAGTGGTTTAATTGGCATCTATCACGAATGAGTTGAGGGGTCGCCAAGTGCGACAGTGAGAGGAGGAGATCGCACCCCATCGAAAGTCGACCACTCAACTCATTCGTGATAGATAGGGTTTTCACCACGAAGCGTCGTCGATGTACAAGTTGTATCCGCACCACAAGAAGTAAACGGGCAACTGGTAGATCTATGTCTGTCTCGGGCTCATGTTGTGTGTGTACGAGCTCGGCCGGTCTAGGAAGTGCTATTCACACACTCCGCAGTGAACGTCGCTCATTCACTGCGTTGCGGTGGAACAGCTCTGGTTCCACTGAAGACCAAACCCCGTAGGAACCTGGAAAAGTTTATTGTCTCTCAGTCCAGAGTGGACACATCTGTGCAGGTCTCTCAGTCTGGAGTAAACACATCTATGCAGGGTAGGACCCATGCATGCGGCTTTGTAGTTGGCCTTGGAGGCTGGGTTGGAGAACAGCTTTGCGCAGCGCTGCCGAAGCAGTCACTCCGAGTACGTACATGTACTCGGCTCTCCGACGAAAGGTGGTTCGCTCGCGTGGGAAGATGCAATATCTTCCACACGACACTTGCACTGAGTTTGTATCGCTGTAATTTTTCAGGAAACATCACACCGGTGCACTACGACGAGCAGGAAAACTTCTTTACGCAGGTGACTGGAGGCAAACGGGTCCTTCTGTTTGACCCAAGTCAGTTCGAATGCCTCTACCCGTACCCAGTTCATCATCCACACGACCGACAAAGCCAGGTGAGTGAGTGCGTTTTGCAATTGAATTGTGCTCAAGCACTTGCGAAGATTCTTGTGTCCAAAACAATTGTCGAAGAAATCTGCTTCGAATGTTTGACTCCACTGCACTGCGTTTAGCAGAAACCACGAGCAAAATCAGCAAACGCTTACGTATTGGTGTTATTTCAATGTTTAGGTGGATTTTGAAAAGCCTGACTATCAGCGTTTTCCGAAATTGAGGAATCTGAAGGGATACGAAGCAGTGCTGGAGCCAGGAGAAGTGCTTTACTTGCCCATGTACTGGTGAGTCACCCATATTTCAAAAACTATTCCGGCAGATCAAACCAGATTTGGTCAAATGGAACAACATGTACATTCACATGTAATCTGGGGTTTCAGGTGGCATCAGTTCGAATCGTTGATGGACGGTGGTATCACAACGTCGATAACGTTTTGGTACAAGGTAAGCAGTGTAAACAACACGACCGTCACTTGGTGCAAAAAGAGCAAGCGCTGGACCTGGATGCTGCACATCTTTTTTCAGGCAGGAGAAACGACAAAGGACATTTCCTACCCCTTGAAAAGCACGCAGAAGATGGCAATGAAGAGAAACATCGAGAAGATGCTCTTCAATGCACTTGGAAGCCAAGAGGAGGTTTGTACCGTGCTGGATATCGCTGCCTTTCTGGATCGTGTCCCCGTGAAATTGGTGAACTGTGCCGAAACCAAACGTCTCGGTCCTGGGCACACAGATGTCACAAACTGTGTGGAGATAGATGGGTTCATCTTTCTTCGCCACAGATTTGTCAGCCAGTCGATCCACGCGTGTTGCACCTCGAGTCAACACTTGTTCACCGGGTGTACAAATACCAACCATACCTGCCTGTGCGCTGTGAAGACTTGGTGTTCCATTTCGCAGGCCCATTTCATTTTTAGCACTGCCATCGTGTGTTTCTTTTCAGATGTATCCATTCATGCAAAACATGGTTCTCGGGCGGTACACAGAAGACGTTGAAGAAAGCCAGCTCGTGTCATGATGTTCGGTCTGCAGTCGTCCAGACTTTGTGATAGACGTCTGTCGTGATCTTTTTCCGTCAGTGTCCTGTTTACATATTGTATTTTATCGAGAAAACCGGAAAGTGGTATTTTTGCAGGTGCTCGTGTTGAGCTGTTTGTCTTTCTCCAACAAGAAACAAGCTGTCTTTGTCCAAACTCTGAAAATCTGTGAAAAGGTTGTCCAGCAAATCGAACTTCTCAGAGGTGTGTGTGAATGCTTCACTAACCCTCATTGGGACTGAAAATTATATTATGTTTCAGTTCAGAAACAAAGCTAAGAAAATGGTTGAAGTTGAGTGTGAGGGGCTGCAATTGAAAAAGGCGAACGTTTGTACAGATGTGTATCCAAACTGGTGAATGGCCACTTTTTGCGCTGCCAAATGGAAAAGTGATTTGTGTTTGTATTTTGCAATCGTCGTTTCTGCTCAAAGCTTGAACGTTTGAAGACACCATGAGTGAATCTAGTTTCAATATCGGGGAACCTGTGTCGCATGTATGTGCGAAAGAAGGGGATCAAATCAGTGGGAAAGGAGATCAAGGACCGACAGCTTTGTCAAAGCTTGCCAAGATTGGTGTTGACTGAAAAAAGAAGAAGTCTTTTTCACAAAGTTTCGGTGTTTTGTGAGAAAAAAAATTTCTGAGGGTGCACTTGGGGAGGGGGGGATCGCACTGCACCCAAACATGTCGGGTTGAGCGTGTGCCACTTGTACAATTAGGTCGAGACGTGGAACAAGGATTCGAACTTGTCATATCTTTTTCACACAGTCTTGGACACCAGAAGATGAATTCACACGTGTTGGAATTGGAGACCATTTTGCAGACTCCATCGCCGATCACAGAGGAATGAAGTTTTGCTGAATGTGACACGTGAAGCAGCGCAACGTTTGTTATATTTCATTTCACCAAGCTATATTCAAGAAAACATTTCATGTTCACACACAGAATAAAATATCTTGTTCAGTCTCTGGCGCATTTTCTCGGACCGACAACTCGAACATCGAAACTTTTCTGTTTTCTGCACCCAGGTGGGGCCTCTGGACCGATTTTCTACCAGGAACAATCAAACACCGCAAATAGTTCCACATTAGAATGACCGGTTTTTGTGGGGTTTTGGATGTTCTGACTCACAAAGTGTTTCCGTGACAACAATTCTAATCTGCTTTCCAATTCATGTTCTTTCTTGGTATAAATATCGTCTGGAGTGATTATTGTGTTGCCCGTGAGTTGAGTTGTGGTAACTTTTTTGTCGGAAGCCATTTGTCTGTTTGTCTGTGAACTGACAAATCTGACAAGAATAAATTTTGTAAGCAGTGCAAAAATAGCAAAAAAAAATTGAAGTGAGTTTTGACAAGTTTTGTTCAAAAATGGGGTTATTTGACTGGTGTTTTCCGATGTGATATTTTTGGCTTGGGAGAATGTAGGGCGTCGCGGAGGAATCTGCCTTTTCCGCCATTTATCCGAACAAGCCGGCAGCACATTTATCAAGGGACTCCTTGATTTTCTCAAATTTTCATCCTGAAGATCACAGGGAGACTGTTCGCCATGGGCACTAAAGTCTTCTTCGACATGTCAGTGGGTGGTAAACCTGCAGGACGTATTGTGATGGAGGTTGGTGGCCAAAATTTTGTCGTTTCAAATCGCGCCGTGGCGGCTCCGTTCGAGCAAGCGTGAGTCACACGTGCTCGACTGGGGGAAAACTGGGTTGTTGTCAGGTGAGCCGAAAATTGCGCGATAGCGGCCATGACAAAGATCTAGTTCCATGAACAAGTAAACTGTGTACTCCAGGAAGTGGAATTTCGATCTGCAGATCAAAATGACAACCGAAAACAAGACTGGGTGGAGTTTTTGTGCGGACCGCGGCTGCCACGGGCAACCCTTCTCACATCAATCAGATTCCTTTGTTGAAGTCAGGACAGAGTCAATGGCAGCCGGACAGTGACTCAAAGTCAACTATCTGATCAGGGCATTGTGAAAATCTTTATCAGTGGTGTAAAAACAAGCAGATCACTTGCAGAGGTCATCTTGGTCCAATGCCCATCGTGTGAATTTTCTTTTGAGAATTTTTTTTTTCACCAGAATGAAGGTTTCCCCCAGCGCACTATTTGGCTTCGGCCAAACACGTGTCCCTATCAACAAGTTATTGTTTCTTTCAGCTGCGCAACGATGTGGTTCCGAAGACGGCGGAGAACTTCCGTGCCCTGTGCACCGGGGAGAAGGGCTTTGGATTCAAGGGGTCCATCTTCCACCGCGTCATCCCGAACTTCATGTGCCAGGGCGGAGACTTCACCAACCACAACGGCACCGGCGGCAAGAGCATCTACGGCAACAAGTTCGAGGACGAGAACTTCAATTTGAAGCACACTGGACCCGGTGAGTTCCTTCGTTTCAGTGTTATCCTTTTCGAGTTTTTACATTCATGACGGCAAAAATGAAACTCGACATTGTCCACGTTGTAAAGAAAACGAACGAACCTGAAAAAGGGAAACTTTGGGCAACATTGGCAAGTAGAAGGGGTGGATGGAGCCAAACCCGGTCCTGGAGCATTTTCGCATTTGCAGGAATCTTGTCGATGGCGAACGCTGGACCGAACACCAACGGTTCGCAGTTCTTCATCTGCACAGAAAAGACAACATGGTGAGTTCTACAGACCGGGTTGACGTCGGAGTTGGTGCGAATGCTGTGAAAGAAACGGCCATTCAATTGAATATTCCTCTGTTCTGCAGCGTCGACGCAAGTCTGATTTATTGAAATAATTTGCAGGCTGGACGGAAAGCACGTCGTGTTCGGAAGCGTCACTGAGGGTATGGACGTCGTCAGGAATATCGAGAAAGTTGGCTCCCAGAGCGGAAAGACCAGCTGCAAGGTCACCATCACCGACTGTGGCCAGTTGTAAACACCATTGAAGCAAAGTAATGTCAGAGAATCATTGTTTTAAATGAGACTTTCTGAACACTTTCTGGTTCACAAATAGAAATCACGGCGGTATTGTTTTGTGTTTCTAACAGTCTATCATGTGCCCAACTACAGCTGTAGAAACTTCACTGGTGTAAAGTAGACTGCACCGATCAACTTACTGTATTTTTGGACCCAGTTTGTAGACCAGTGTATCGTCCATATGACTCCAGTTTGTTATCATTCCGGGGGGACGGTTGCATTGAGTTTCAGAAGAGTGGAAAGAGAACATCGTCAGCTTGAGTTGCCAAGAGGGTAGCCACTTGTGTTCATTGTTTAGATACCGTGTCATACGTTGTGATGGAACTTGCGGGAACGCGAAGCCAACTACTCTTGCAGTGAGAAAAGGTTCAAACATTTGGTTCTTTTGACGTGTGTATTGCAAATTGGGAAAACAATAAAACTTTTTCTACCGAATTGACGCTTTCTTGTTGAACATTGTCCGCCGACAATCACGTAATCGTGGGTGGTACGGCTGTAGCATGAAGCCGGGTTTGTGTTGCAGTCCCTCATCACAGATGAGGTCAATCAAGTGAACTCTTGCAAACATGTGTGCCAACTTGTGGAAGTAGTTCTAAGTTGACAAAACCCCTCTCCCGGAAAATTTCACTTGGAATTTGGGTGCAGAGGACTGGCATGAATGTGATTATGACTACCAAAACTGTCCTTGGGACATTGGCCCAGAAGACTTCGGGTGTTGGAAATTTGAAACTTGTGAAGACAGCTGTCAAAATACTAATTTCAGTCATCCAGCTGGGGGGTACAAAAGTGTGAAGCCACAGGCCTTGGAATGATGTTCATCCAGTTGGACCAAACGGGCCTCCGATCTCTGGTCCTCAGGGGTGATCGGGGCGTACCACCAACGCCATTTTGCACTGGAGGTGCACGAGATCTATTTGTACACGCCAACCGCAAAGGCATTGGCGCCCGTGTTACAAACACGCTGCGGCACAGACCATGCCCCAAGCTTGTCTCCTTTCAGGTCAAATTGCGGAAGAGGTCCCTTTTCCCCCATCACAGCACTGTGACCAAGCAAACATTTTCAGTGAATTGCTCCCACCCCCCGTAGCCACTGCGCCGCACACAAGTTGGGGCGGGGCTACCGCATGAAATGTCGGGCAGGTGACACTGAGGCGAGATCGAGCAAAATAGATGTACTGCCATGCACAAGTGGAATTGCAGCACGCTTCAATGGAATAGCAAGTGGAACTTTTGAATTCGATTTGACATGATAAGCAGCCTGCTTACACCGGCTTCACAAAACCCTACACTGCAAACTTGAGTCCTTACAACCGTTAGTTTTCAGTTCAGATCCCCCCCACGTCCACAACACCGTTTCAACAGGCTCCAACCTTGGCCTCAATCCTCGACGCGTTTCAGAGATTTTCGACTTTTCACGTGCACGCTCTGGTGGGAAGGCTGTCAGTCCATCCTTTTCATGCGCTGAGGAAGCGAAACTGATGGGTCCATAAAATCGACCCCAAGCTTTGCCTTGTTTTGTTGGCCACCGCTCAGGCTACGCGAGTGTCCACATTGACACAGTGGGTTCCCCCCACCCCACAAAATACTGGTGTTGAACTAAGTCGCAAAGACAACTTGGTGGTACGAACCAGAAATATATTTCATTCCATTCCATTCCAAAACCTACATGTAAGAAGCGCACAGGTGTAAAACCATTCAATTCGTAGTCAGTTTATGGTTTTTGCTGTTTTTGTGTAAAAAAGACCGCATCTGTACATCACAGCTAGTTTTTCAGAACAAGCTCCGTCGTTCACTTAGACTTGCACATGTGTCGGGTGAACTTCACGCCAACACTTCGACTTCTGAAAAATGCCCGACTGAAATCAATGACTTGGTCGCAACTTCATTGCAACTTGGTTTGAAGTTCAGTTCTCTTTCACAACGATCCAGCCGGAATCCACAAAGTTTTCTTTTGCTCCCGTTCTATCGTGGCCTTGATTTTGAAGCACATCACAGCCAAGTTGTCTCCCGGAACCACATCTGAAAAGAAACTCGGGTTATCAGTGTCGGAAGAGAAAGCTGTCATTTTCACAGAAGCTCGATCGAGTTTCGATCCTTCCGCTTGTTTCAATCCGCTGGGCGCACCGCGCCGACTCTGGACGGAATGGACAAGGGACACACCTGAGAAAAGATGCCTGTATTCGTGGTCGTGCTTTGAGTAGAGCTCGAACATTTCTTTCGCCGCTTTATTGCTCATTTTCTCAGGCAGAAATCTTGTGTCCTTCACTTCCCTACAAAACAAGTTGTGTTCAAAAACATTTTCACAATCAGAACAGAAATGAAACGAGGGGGAATGAAAGTCAGAGAGTGAAGTCGTTGTTACCTTATCTGCTTGGCAGACTTGTGCCGGATGAAAATGACGATGGGATAGATCTGAACCTTGTGGAGTCGCTCAACGCATGCAGGCTCGATGCCCAACATGCAGTGACGATTCTGGGTGAGAAGCAGACACATGTCGCACTGCTTGGTGCGAGTATTCTTGCAAACAGCTTGAAACTTTCGGAAGGATGGGCAATTTCCGAAGTGCTGCAGAGCAGCTGGAACGTGGAAGTTTTTCCATCTGTCTTGCCCTTTATGAAAAGATTTCCATCAAACAACCACAATTCGGGTCGCATAATCCACCTCACCTTGTCCATGATCTCCTTGACAACGGCCACGGTGATGCACTCGAAGTGACTGTCACGTTGGCGGAAGTCGACGAAGATACCGTTCTCCTGACCTTGCTCAAGGCTAAACACTGATGCACGCACGATATCTGCCAAGAAAAACAAAACAGCTTCCTTCGAATCGTGTGGACTTGTTCGAAAAGAAGCATTTCGATCTAGAAACAGAAGATCGAAAAACAGTGGCCACTCGATTCGGTCGGCACGAAGGGCAGCTTGTGCGTGAATTTCAAGGTGGAAACCTGCCAAGCCGTAAGCACAGCCCCAACTGTACGACCATCTCCTCACCTGGATCACAGCGGGAGTACTTGTCTGGCGACTCGGACGTCAGTTTGTGGATGAGCGGCTCTGCGAGCGGCCCGATCAGCACGACCGGGCGACACACCTTGCAGTCGAGACGCTCCACACGCTGGAAGGGCACCAGACACCCGTCCGCTGCAACACGACAAGCGACATGAAATCAACAGAAACTTTAGTTTCGTGTGGGAAGCTTCAGCTGCAGCACTGAAGATCAGTAATAAGACGTACCATCGAGGAAGGGAGTCGAGTCACTGTTGATGGACTGGTCTGAGAAGGAGTTGAGCTCGCGGCTGTCCTTGGAATTGTTGCGCTGGTGTTTCTTGCGGCGGAAGAAGCTGCGTCGCGCGGACGCGGAGCCGCGCCGCGACCCCTTCAGCTCGTCGTCGTGCATGACGTCGCTCAGACTGCGCCGCTGCGCCAACTCGTCCTCGAGTCTGGACAGAAACGAATCACAAACACAAATGTTACAAGGGAACTCACAAAGAGAAGCACTGTTTGTTGCTCAGTTCTTGCAGCGCTTCGTGACACACCCTCCTCCGTCTTTGCCGCCGAATGTATCTCTTGCCTCCTTGCTGGGCCGCAACAGCTGGGCTTCCAACTGACCTTGCTTTACTGGGAATGGTGCCGCATCTGAGTTTGCTGCCCTCGTCGTCGACAAGCCACGCGCGCCACGTGCCGCGTTTCCCCTGGTACATGGTGTTGTCCACGAAGAGGATGTCGTCCTTGCGGAAGCTCAGCTCGCCGTCCTGCTCCTGGTCGCGGTCGAACATGGCGCGCATGTAGAGCGAGTCGCCCGCCATGTCCGCGATCTTCTGGTACTCTGCAAGTGCAACAGTGGAGGAGTGTTAGGGTGCACTGAGACACACACGAAGAGCCCGAGTGATGTTTTGTTCACTTTTTCCAAAACGTACAGACGAAAATTGTTTGTCGTGTTCTTTCTCTCTGCCAGTTCCCCTGTCTCTCCCTCTCTCGCACTCAAGGAAAGAAATTCAGAAGGATTCTTCCAGGTCAAGAACTGCCTGTTTCGAAGGCGTTACTCACTGCTGAAGTTGTACTGCGCGAGGATGGACGCCGTCTCGGCCGGCTCCGAGATGACGAGCGACGCCTGCTCCGCCGTCGACGCCCGCAAATTCGTTCCATTGAACTGAAAATATCACAGCTTCCAGATGACGCACATCTTCCACATTTGTGTCCGCAAGAGAAATTTTATTTTGGGCAATTCGTCAAGACTGTTTCTGGTAATGACAATCGCTTCATTGAATTCTTCGGCAATATCCCTGCAGCAACTCGTTTGATCTGCCTTTGAACAACTGGATAAGACAGACGTCGCCTGAGGCAAGTTTGTTATATTCCGCTCGCAATATTTATGACAAAGCACGCAGGTGTGCCACGGCATCACGAATCTCATCTGCAGTTTTGCCGGTCCACTGCAGAAGCATTGACACTGGCCGAGATCGCTGGACATGAGACCCTGCTTCACGTCATCCCTCACTAAATGCGCACTGCAAGCAAGACTCTGCTCTCGTGTGCACGCACCTCGAGGATCTGGTCCCCGGTCCTGAGCCCCTGCTGCCCGCTCGCCAGGCTGCTCGGCTGCACGCTGTGCACGAAGATGCCGACGGCGTTGCCGCCCTTGAGCACGATGCCCAGGTCGTCGTGCGGCGTCGACTTCTTGAGGAAGACGAAGCGCGGCTCGCACGGCATGTACGGGTTCTCGTGCTGCCCCGCGCCCGCCTTGGGTCTAAAACGTGCAGCGATGGGTGAGTGCGCACATCAAGTTGATCACACGAACACAATTGAGCTATCTGGGACAATTTTCATCAAACTGTGACGTGGGACTTGAGAGTGACACAACAACCAAATGAAAACAAACACAGAGCAGGGTGTTCTGCAAACAATTAAATTTGAAGTCTTTTTGTTGGTACCAGTACAAGCACTCAGCATCTGGAAGGTTGGCACAGCGCGGTGCGCGACGGCGTAACTGACCCGTGGCTCGGAGACATGGACTGCGGCGAGTCCGGTGTGATGGTGGACACGTCGCTGCCCACGAGGTACGGCGGTTTGTGGTTGCCGCGCGGCGTCGGCTCTGGCGTGTTGGTCGCTGACGTCTCGGCTGATGTGCCGCCATCGCTGTCGGAGGAGTCCTCGTACTCTGTCAAAACACGACAACTTTTGAACAGATGTCAAGGCAAAACGTTCGGTTTCTGAAATACAACACTGTTGTTTTTGTTTCGAGTCGCTAGCGAGGGGAGACGTACTGTCAGGGTTGTACTGCACGAGCATTGAGATGGAGTTGCCGCACTGGCGCAGCACGCTCGCTGCCATCTCGTAGTTCGCGTTTCTCATGTTGATGCCGCAAACCTGAAACGACATCGAATCCCGATTGTCATCAGAACAACCTCCCATCAGCAAACAGCCACAACCACCCGGGGACGGAAACAGCCCGAAGCATCTCGGCGCACCGCGTACCTCGAGCAGCTGGTCGCCGACCTCGAGTCCGGCCTGCGCGGCCAGCGACTTCTCACTGACGGACGAGACGAAAATGCCGCCACCGCCGCCGCGCGCCGTCTCTATCTTGATGCCGAGCGGCTCCATGCTCTTCTCCACGTTGATGCGTCGCGTCTGCCCCTTCTCCGGCCTGCAATGCCAGCGAGTGGTGTCAAAGCACACGAGTCGGTTACAAGATGATTGGTGAACTTGTTGCCATGTGAACACGAAGAGCGGACTCTTACTTGATTCTGGGTCGGACGGGAACGGGAAGGGAGTTGTTGGACTGGGTCGGGCTCTGGTACTCCAAACCAGGTGGCAGGAAAGGCGAAATGGGACTTCCTCCGTGCTCTGGAAATGACACTGCAAAAGAGCAACATCGCGTCAAAAACGTGGTCAATCTTTTTGACATGAAACCAACTCCACTTTGGACAGGCTCTTATCGTGACGTTTTTTGTTTCTGGAGAGTCGCACGGCGGGCTGCTCACCTCCCTCGAGGGAGCTCGTCGTGGAGATCTTGCCGGAGGAGATGACGCTCGGGTTGGACGGGATGCGGATGCGGTTCGTGTCGTTCGGGTAGCGGCGGTGAGGAAACGTCGAGTACTGGTCTCCGGGTAGGTGGTCGATGCGCGCCGCCCCGGCCGTGCCCGCGCCGGCGCGGTGCCCACGAGGATGCACCACGTGATACGGGAAGCTGACCGGGAACTCTTCGTTTGACGTCGGCAGTGACTGCTGCTCATACGTGCTGCTCTGTAGAGGGAAAAGCAGCGGATTTTGCAATTCCATCCGAAACTAGAAACCAACCCAAACCTCACGTCTTCAAAAGGCTGCTTTCAATACAAACTTACCGATGGCACCTCTCAATACTGGATGAAGGTTCAAATTGCTGCATTTTAATGCTTTCTGTCCTCCATTCACACACATTCGAAAAGTGGGGTGCGCACCTGTTGGGAGGGGCTGGGTGACGGCGTGTTGTAGCGGTGGTGCTGCCTCACGCGGTAGACGCCGTGGTCGGCGCCGTGCTCGAGCTCCGGGATGGACGGGATGCTGCTGTTCCCCTGCTGCTGCGTCGGCGGAGAGCTGTACCTGAGCGCGACAACAGCACCACGTCACACACGTGCGTCCTCAGCACAAGCGGCTTGCAGTTCAGTTTCGTGCTCGTTTTTTTTTTAACATAAATTTACGTGTTGAAACAAGCCACCCAAATGGTCGACGAACAAGAGGATTCTCCTTCACCAGAATGTTTTCTTATTTTTGAACCGCGAAGACGAATAACAGGTTTCTGTTTGAAAGAGGGGCCCACCAGGACTTACAGCGCAGCTAAGAAACATGAATGACCAAATTGTGAACTCAAAAGCACAACAGAACCAAAGACAAATCCTCACAAGATCAATCAGGCTGACGCAGGGAAAGATCTGAAGGAATTTGAAATGTCCACAATGCTGTCCACAATGCTACGGCATAACCAGGTGAAAATGAATACTTTGGCAGACTGAAAACTCTACGACAGAATGCAGGGCACCTGGGAGAGTGGAGCACGGGCGGCGGGGTCGGACCCGGGCTCACTCCGTGCGACCCGAGCACCTGGTGCACGACGCCGTGCGACCGCAGCGCCCCGTGGCTACTCGCACTGAAACAAACCAACGCAAGCTCAACTCTACCGCTGTCTCTAATGAACGGAATCAGGACAAAATGAACACAAGTGTTGTGTTGTCTACGAAAGAAAAAGCTTCAGTTCCAGAAACTGGCACCTTCCTTTGCCTGAGAGAACCAAAAAACAAGGAACTTTGCATTCCTGATTGAAGTATTGCACATAGAAAATGAACCGAAGCAACACACTGACAAGCACGGGAGGCGTACGTACCTGGAGGGGTAGGCCTGGGCGGTGGAGATGGGGCTGATGGCACCGCCGCCGCGCGACGCGTGTCCGTGGCTCGACGGCGTGATGATACCTCGGGAGTGCGGCACGGGTCGCGGCGAGTAGATGGGCTGAATATCGAGCGACGTCGGCACCGTTCTCCCGCTCCCCGGGTGCGGTGCGCCGCCGCCGTGGATCTTCTGCGCCAGCTCCTTGCGTTTGTCCCTGTTGCGCAATCCCGGCGCTGAGTTGGGGCGGTTCGGCTGGTTGCGCCGCTCGTAGTAGCTGCGCAAAATCTCATCGTTGTTGGCAGATTCCACGGTTGTGTCGGGCACGTGAGTGTTGGCGGCTTGCGGGCTCGTGCCCCCTGTCCCATAGTAATGTGAAGACACTTTGGCGCCATCTGTTGAGCTGTGCCCCGAAGAGCTGTGAGCAGCCTTTTTTCCGTCCTTTTCACCCATTGTCTGTGGGGTGTGCGGGGACTTGCTGGACATTGGACTAGACGTGTACGAACTCGACTTGACGTTGGGTGACGTCATCAGATACGGCGGATGCGACGGCGTGTGCGTCGCTATGTGGTGAGTCATACCGCTCGATGTCTCCGTAGACGTCATGACGTGGAGCGGCGCGGACGACGTGAGCGGCAGCGCACCCGACGCTGCGGCCACCGCCGCGTATTTGGACGGCTCGGCGGACGCCTGCGGGCTGTGCTTGATGGACGAATTGATGGTTTTGCTGCGGTTGAAAGAGTCGCTTCTCTCCGGCGGCGTCGGTGCCACTTTGTCTCCGCCCGTAGATGGCGACGTGTTCGGCAGCACGTACGCGTGATCTGACGCGATCACTGACAACGGAGGGCGCTCCTTGTTCTTGACCACAGCCGGTGGAAAGGGCTGCGCGCCATTCTGGTAATCCAGAGGGCTTCTGCGCATTGGCCACGTCCCAGCGTTGTCTTCCTTGTCTCGACTGCGAGTCCTTTTGTCTTTGCTGCCACTGAGCGTGACGGGGGCGGGGCTCTTCGTGTAGTGGTTGATAATGGCGTTGAGGTCGTCGATCACCTCTTCCTCGGTGGTGCGGTGCGGGGACGGCAGCGGCGGCGGCGGGTGCGACGGCAGCGGCGGCGGACTGTCGTGACTCGTGGCCGGACTCACGCCCACGCTGCGCTCCTCACTCAGCCCGCTCCCGCGCAGTCCCCCTGAGCCCCTCGCGCCAGTGTCACTGGTCGTGCCGAACGGCTTCCCAAAAATGTTCACGTAGCGTTTGTCGGCAGGTCCAAGAACTTGTCCGCTCCCGTGCATGCCCCCGCCTCCTCGGGTGGGGGACCGGCCGCTTGGAGGCGGACTGTCCAAACTGTCCGTCTGTGAACCACTCGATTTGAGACTAATTTTATTGGAATCGGGACTCGTATTGTCCCACAGTCTGGTGTCCGGGGATTTTGGACTGGCGGACAGGGCATCGGGTGAGCTCTCGGTCAAGTTGTGTCCGGAGCTGGCCGAACTGGACAGGAGGCTGGGCTGCGGACTGCTGATGCTGTACTTGAGCACGCTGAACGCAACGTAGCTGCCCACCTTGCCGATGTAGCGGTTTACCTCCTGCACCGTCGAGAAATTGTCAAGCGAAATGCCGTTGATCTGCAAGAAACGAACAACAAGCGTCAACACAGGAAGTGTTCTGAACGACTGATCAATGATTGCAAATGATCAGCTTCCCATCGCACATGAAAGTGTCCACAGCTTCAATCGTGTTGTCACCAGTTCACGCCAGGGTCTTACGTTGAGCACTCTGTCTCCGAGAGCGAGGCTGCCTTCCTTGGCGGCGACGGATCCTGGGTGGATTCTGCTCACGTAGACCCCCATCTCCAGGTTGAGTCCCAGATCTGCAATGCGTTTCACGAGGTCCTTATAAAAGTCTATTTGGCACAAAGTCAAAGAGATTCATTCCTGGAGGAGCAACAAAGAAATCTGAAGCATAGCACTCGCAGGCTGAGTGCAGTGTTCTTGTCTCTGCATGAATTAGTTATCAAAGGAATCTTTCAGTCGACGCATTTGTGTGTTCGTTTGATCGTTACTTTTTGTGACAATTCAGACAGCCATTTGAACAAATTCTGTGCACGCTTGTTTCCCAGTCACTGACTCAACGGCCTGTGTACCAAAGCGTGCACGTTCACAAGCTTTACCTTTTCCACCGGTCAGGTTGAAATGTACAGGCTGCACCGCTCGTGTGATGGTCGACTTTCTGCGGCGCACGACCTGCAGCGGAGACAAGGGATGCGCTGCACTCACCGAGAATAATTGCTTGCCTTTCTTTTCATCACATCGCAAACGGTGTTCATTAACTGCAGTAATTGCACCATTCCAATATTGATATTATAATGTACACACGCACTGATGAAACACACAAAGAATAAAGCTGTGATTAACGATGCACAAAAGAAATGGAATTCTCAGTATTGCACTGAATAAATCTGCGATCTGTCAGCGGACAGACAACAACAGCGCCGCAGCACGACTCGCGTCTGGAGGGTGTGAAGCATCGTTCTGTCACGACCAATTAGAAAAGCCATCCGTTCATACATATTTCAGCACAGAGACGCCTCTTGTTACCAACCACAACTGCAAATCCGGGTTCGAGATTTGTGCTATTTCCTTGATCTCTTCCCGTTTTCCTCAATTTTCAACGGAAGAAACGCCTGCGCCCAACCAAGAAATCCAAAAAGTTCGCATCGGATTCCCAGGTCATTTTGTGGACCGTGCGAGAGAGACGCGACCCTCCCTCACCATGTTGATGACGCCGCCGCAGTTACGGATGGCCTGCGCAGCCGCCTTCTTGTCGGCGTTGGTCATGTCGACGCCGTTCACCTTCACGATTTGGTCATTCATCCTGCCGAACACAGAAAGTCTTCAAATGATTCAAGACATCAAATTAATTTTGTCTGTTGGACAGATGTTCTGTCAGCGGCCAAATTGTTGTGGTTGTCACTTTTTAGGTGATTTGAACTTGAAGCATACATTATGTATAATGTATGGTGGTGAGAATCACCTATAGGCATCAAAAGGCTAAATCTGTGAACGCGAGTTTGAAAGTGTTCTATTTGTTTGATTTTGGT
>JAAUXT010050223.1_pt1 | contig 16400 bp, 17 predicted proteins | sample 7278171 | NCBI WGS metagenome assembly JAAUXT01 (sample SAMN14350112, study PRJNA611818) | marine sediment metagenome | isolation source: surface marine sediment (1.8m) | place: French Polynesia: Moorea | collected 2018-08 | reverse complement strand
TTCACATTATTACTACCAAAATGACGAGAAATACAAGATCTACCCAACTCTGATGTAAAATCTTACATTGTCACTCATTTTTCGTCTCCAAACAACTACGAAAACAGCGAATGTAGAAACTCGAATCTGTATGTCTGCGCGTAGCGTAGAAGGCGCGAAAATCCACCTGTGATGTCACACAAGGCGGAAAGGCCCCTGCGGCTACGTCTACGTTTACGTTTTGAGTCCTACGTTCTGTTTGCCGAACCCCCCTAGTGTGTGTGTGTGTGTGTGTGTGTGTGAGAGAGAGAGCGCGTGTGTGTGTGTGAGCGTGTGTGCGAAGGGGCAAGGAGGGCGCTTCGCACAGGGGGCCCGAACCTCAATTTTGAATCTTCTTGCGAACAAGCCTTGCACCTCTGGTGCACAAAATTTGGGGGATGGGGTGGGAACTTGTTTGTCGGTCAGGGCGATTCAGCCCCAGGCTGGACACACCGGAGATGTGGACACGAGAGTGGACAGGTCCACGAAGTTGTTTTTCACTCTCAGGCCAAGGACACACGGAGCGTCTTGTCACGTGATTCTGATGTTGTTCGGCGCTCAGCCAATCAGAGGGGGTCCCTGGCTGTCAGGTGAACACTCATCCCCTCAACACGTCTCACCTGAGACTCCCAATTCGTGAAGAGTCTTCACAGGGGAATTTGCCTGCTCTTTTCTGAACTGTGTGCACAATACACAAAAAGACTGGATCTGCCCCTTGAACAAGCTGCTGCGTGCGCCAGAGTCATTCGTGGACCATTTTTCTCCATAAAAGTAGAAAGCCTGACGACGTGATGACCAGTGCACGTGGAGCACGTACAATAGATCGCTGTCATCTGTCACGTCCCAGGCCTGGGCCCCAGGAACGAGAACAGCCGCACGCAGCACGCCGTCACTAGCGAGCTTTAGCAAAATCCAAGGCATACGTGTTCCGTCCGAGGCTGACGTTACATTGACGATGCACATGGGCGGTTTCCTGAAAACAAGCAATGTGTAGGTAGCGGGTCAACAGTGCCACGTGCTTGAGATGTGCTGATTGGTCACTAGAGACACACACCATCATAACTCGTAGACCTCCGCACGTCTTCTTCCGCGTGTTGTGAATAAGGGTTTTCACATTGGTGACGCAGCGACAAAAAATTGACGCCTGTGTCAAAAATTTGTGATTGGTCTGGACTGATAATTTGATGCTCTCCATTGGGCATCATGTTGACTTTGATGCCTGTGCATCAAAATTTTGACGCACGCATCAAAAATTCTGACGCCGCCCAGCCAATGTGAAAACCCCTAATCTGCCACGTCAAGCACCGCGGATTTGCTAAAACTCCCCACTCACAGGGAGACCCCTCCGCACTGAAGTGAGTCTGCGGACTGGGACGGCCTGTTTTGAAAACACACAGAAGGCGGGAAAATTACTCTCTGTTCATCAGCCCCGAGTTTCTGCAGTCAATTGTGGTCTTTGACTGCTATTTTTCTTCATCAGACGTTGAAATACAAAGCACGCATTTTGTGCACCTGCTGTTGTCGAGGGCCAGGCCCAGGCCCCCTCCCCATTCCCTCCCCCCCTGAGCGGATCAAGAGACGGACAGCTCTCTGAAAGTTTACACGTCAAAGTTTTCCGAGAGTTCTGGATGCCCCTGGGCTGACGTCTTTGTCTGCCCGTGACCAATTTTGGTGGAAGTCGTATCGTTCAAGTCAAGAGTTTCACCTGTGAACTTCCGGCTTTTCTTGGGACGCAAACAATCACTTCTTCTGCGAACAACAAGACTTTAGAAAAAGTTTGCTGCACGACTAGGAACTTGACAATATCTTTTTTGGTCAGGTTTCATCCGATCCGGTTCCAGGGCCTCCACGACCCAAACTTTTAATGGCGATCGGGTTTCTCAGAGCTCTGCTCCCACCAGATGCAGCAACAAGAACAGTTAACAGTTTGCCACCTTGATGGCATTGCTTGTCACAAGCATACGGGCTGTAGAAGTTGCGTCACAAGTCACATTTGACACTCTTTCTTTGTGAGGTTTATTATCAACTTCTGTCAAACAGGAATCGCCATTATGCCCCAAAAGTGGCCAACGAAACAGACTGGAAGCCCTGTAGTGAGGTCACAGGTTGCGTTTGCGTTCACTGCAACAAGGTTGCGTCGCACTTGCTGGCTGAAACTCCCGGACAAAAGTTTTCACACAGGCAGAGCGGTGTCAGATTTGTTGACGCTGGGGTCAAAATTTTGATGCTTGGGCATCAAATTTAACATGACGCCCAATGGAGAGCAGCCACAAAATACTGACCGTTCCTGGCGTTGCGTCAAATTTTGACGCCGCGTGGTCTCAAAAACACACGTCTGTGGAAGTTGTTCGTATTTCTACGTTGGAGAGCGTGAAAAACAAGCAACACTGGATACATCCATCTAACAGCGTGAACCGAGAATTGCGTGGTGTCGCCTTTCCTGAAGTGTGATTGCAATAGACACACGCGTCGCCGCTTCTCGCACTCAGCGTGAGTGAAAACCCACGGTTCCTGCAGCGTGAACCTGACGTCGTGATCGTCCGGTTCCAACAAACAATAGAAGCCTAATTGAGGGCGAGGAACTTTTTCCATTGTCTCGGACTGTGAGCCGTCACGATGCTGTTCTCGGATGGACCTAGCGGAAGGGCATCTGATACTCGCTTTCCGTTGAATACTCGTATTGTTGCGTCGCCGCTGGCTGAGGTCAACAATCTTTGGCTTGTTGCGCGCCTCAAGAAGTATCCAAGTTGGTGACGCACGTCAATTTTTTGACGTCGTGAAGCTTCACGTTGAGAATAGTTGGTACCACGCATTTTTAGCGCCCACCATTGGATGCCACGCTGAATTGACGTCGACGTCAAAATTTTGCCAGGTTCCTGGTGAAATGTCAACTTCAACATTTTGCAGTCACTGCACACCTCGGCAACAGTTTTAAAGTCCAGACCAATTTTTACTGCATGCATCATCCAGTGAAATTGTGGAGTGAAAAATACCTTTGCAATACTATATGGCAATGTAAAGTTGCAGTCAACATCGACTGCAAAGTTGCAGTCACTACAGTATATATTGACTGCAACTTTGATGTGGTGCTAATGTGAAAAGAAAACTGCAGTCAACGTCAAAAACGTTGCGGTCAACGTCAAAAAAAGGAAAAAAACATGACCGCGTCACCAACATGAAAACCCCTTCAGGCTAGCGACCGGATGAACAGGCTCCAAACTGAAATTTAGGGATACGTGGTGCTGGCCATGTGAAGGTTGCACTCAAAACCCACAGGCAGGTGAACGATCCTTCTGATGTCCCAAGTCAAAATAGCCAGACGCTCTCATCTGAAACACCCCGTTGTTTCATTTTATTCCACCCTCCCCTGGTTGGGTCCCTTGGTTGTTGCACCCAATGAACGCAACAGGTGTTTGAGGCTCTACCGACAACAAAATGCTCGGGGACCCATGTCTGCAAAGAAAGAACCAGAACTCCACTTGTCCCTGGGTTAGTCTCAGGTCATAAATGACGCACCCGTGTTTTAACACGCACTATTTGACCGTCACTTTTCCAAGGCCTCATTGCAACAACAAAAACTGGTTCCCGTGTACGAGATGCACCCGAGCTCAATTTTGGAAAAAGTGCGTCTCATGCACGGAACTGTATTGAAGTCGCCCAATGAGAGCAACAGGTGTTTGAAGCCCTGTAGAGGACAGAATCACATCGTCTTTCACTGCGCAGTACTGGAGCAGCTTCGCTGTTGTGGAGGCTTCTCTCCCTGGATATAAGCGCCTCAAGTGGCACTTCTGCCTCAAGTGTTCCAAGCTCATCAGTGCAGCAGCGACGGTGGCGAGATTTAGCCTTCGAGTCTGCCAACTCAGGCGTGGTTCGTGAAAATCAAGAGTTTCAGCTGTAGACCTGCTTACTGGGACGTGATCATTGAGAATCAAGAGTTTTAGCTGTACATCTGCTCAAGCGGACGTGGTCCGTGTACTTGCACCAGAATGGAGCATGACCCGTGACGTACCACGTGTTACAGATGACGCATCGCCCGTGGAGTCCAGTGTCTCGTCGCACGACGCACCCAGAATGTAACAGCCGTGACGTGTACCCACGTGACACATTGTGAACGCAGCGTCACTTTCTATTCGCCAGAAGCCAGACGAAGGCGGACATACGTGCTGACCTGGGGAAAGCTTACGACGCAGCACCCGGTGACGTAGTCCGAGACGTAGCGCATTGAGGTTTTAAGCGTGACGCACCCAGCGTGACGCACCCAGCGTGACGCACCCATTGTGACGCATCTGGTGCGACGCAGTGCATCCTCACCTGCACCACAACGTGACGCTGACGCATCCAACGTGAACGGCCCAAAAGGTAAAGAGAACGCTTCTTTCCTTGCACACGCTTCTTTCGTTGCACACACTGGGATGAAAAGAAATCAGTTGACAGAGCCGCCTGGAGCAAGTTTGCACAGGTAGCTGGTTCCACTTGCTGTTCGTGTGTAGACACAAACCAAGATTCCGATTCCACTATGTTACCCCTGATGGCGGGCCTTGTGGATCCAACACTGAATCGTTCCGGAAGCCAGACCCACCTTGCTTCAGAAGCAAATCACTGAGGATTTCAGACGCACGGTTTGTGGCTCTTGACTGGTGTGGGAGTCACTGTGTTGCAAAACGCATCTTGGTTCAGTCAAGGGACCCAAGGAGCATGTGTGTGTGCGTGTGTGTTGCGGATGGGGAGCAATGAAAGGGTTTACTCAGAGACGGGTGCCTGGCCCATTCAGCTCACACTTAAAACGGCCAGGCACTCATGCCTCTTGGTTTCAGGTCCAGCGTAAAATGGACAGACACGCCCTGAAAATGCCACTCAGGGCTCAATTCAGTGTTGAGCCATTTCTGGTGGGACTTGAAATGGCCAAACACCCGTGTCTTCTGGTTTCGAGGTCTCGCCATTTCGTTGCACCAATGCTCAAAGACAGGTTATGGTCCCTGCACCCTCGCTTTGTCTTTTCTTGACTGACCCCCAGTCCACACCAAGAGCATCCACACTACGCACACCAAGGTCACAGCGTACCAAAAATGGGTATCATGCACGCAAAATGCAAAGTTTTGGGCAGTGAGGAGCCTGTGTGTTCACACCAACAATTTTGCATGTCACTGTGATTGCAAATGGGTTTCAACTCGATTCAGATACGGAATGTCATAAAAGCGGGTGCATCGTGCGCTGGCGCACGCGGTGTGGACTGGGGGTGACAGCGCGAATCTTGCTCACCCTGACTCCACTCCCGCCGGGTCCACAGTGGAAGACGCGAAACACTGGCTATCCCCTTGCACACAACGTGCTTCTTCTCAGTTGTGGATTGCTTCCATTTCATCACGTTCAATCGGAATGCCCAACGCACACACCGCACGTACACACGCACACAGCATGCACGCACACGTACACCAGGTACTCCACACACACGCACCTACCAACCCACCCCCACCCACACACCAGACACACCTTATTCACTCACCCACACACACACACACGCACACGAACCTTCGTGACATATCCTGTGTAAAACTTCCCGCAGACTTTGGCATCACAATCACAACCGTCTTTATTGGAGAAAATTAAATTTTGATTATCAGCAACATGATCCGTCACGACAACTTTCTCAGAACGTTCTCCACTGGAGGCGTTATTGACCACGATGTCAGGAGCAGCGCCCACAGATGTGCTCAGACGCGTCATGCGCAGCGCTTCTCACATTGGTGGCGCACGTCAAATTTATGACGTCGTGACGCTTGACGTCAAGAATGATCTGCACCACAGTTGATGCCTGCGATTGGGTCGCACGTCAACAATTTGACGTCAAAGCCAACGATAAAATTTGACGTCGACGTAAAAATGTTGACATCGACGTCATCAGTGTGAAAACCGCTTGTAAAGCAGGCAGTGGGGAGTAGGGAACAGAGACAACTGCCTCTGCAATATGCCTCTGACGCAAAAAGAATTTGAAGCTGACATGCCTTTGTTGAATTTTCTTGGATGTAGTACACGGGAGTCAGTACACAGGGGGTTGGGGCCTGGCTGACCTGGCCTGCACCACACTCGCGCCAGTGTTGTGGCTTCCAGGGACAATGGGCTGAGTCCATGTTCTGTGCAAAACAAGGTGTGACGCATCCAGTGGAGATCAGGCCTCGCACGTGTTTGAGGTGGGTCGATTGCGCACCCATTAACTTGCACAGGTTCACTATCTCAGAGACAACACAGCTTCTTTGGTTCAGAACGCTGATTGACTTATGTGGAGATGCAACGCGCGCCTCAATGCATCGAGTTTCAGAAGTTATGTCGCGGCGTTTTGATCACACAGTTGTTGTTGAATGGGAAGGCAAGAAGCAGGGTTGGCAAACCTATGACGTTTTCCTTCGTCCAGGGGCGGGACCGTGGAGCTGAGATTAAATTCTACTGCTGAACCTGCCAATTTGGATTGACTGAGGCACTTTACCGTAGTTGTTAGTGAGAAGATGTAAAGCGTGCGCGAGACCAAATGCATGACTGCAGAATGAAGGTGTTTTCAAATCGGGTGACACACAGCCATTCCTTACCTGACGTTGGAGTCGACGTTAAATTTTGGCGTCGAAGTCAAGAAAATACACGACCTGGCGTCGCCAACATGAAAACCGCTTGACGTCACCGTAGCTGCTGACGTCAGCACCACGTGGGGCGCGACGCTGTTTGTCCCCGCGTCTGCTGACCCCGCCCCCCGGGCGACTAGCCCGAGGACCCGGCGCGTGCCCACACTCCCAGAACAGCAGATGAGAAGCCTTTCAACCCTTGCAAACCACCCATTCACCAGACGCCATCTGAACCTGTTTGCCCGGTGACCCTCCCCAGAAACAACGGTTGCCTGGACCAACAGGGCAACAGATGTTCAGGCAATTCCAAGGTGGATAAAGAAGTGCCATCAGCCCTCAATCAAGCCGTTTCCATGCAGGGCGATTGCTGGAGCCCACACTTGTACACAAGACGTCACTGAACACTTTGGTCCCAAAGCACTCACTCTTCTCGAAGCCGATTAACCTTCGTTACCACGAGATTACCAGGGGCTCTGCCTCCCCATTTTACCGTATGACAGTAGAATGTTTTGCTCTTCAGGCGTCCCCATTATTGCTGGGCCTCAACTCCACTCAGACTTTCATTGGAGGCAGAACAGGTGTTCAGGCTCCTCTGAGCCGCTAAAACACAGGGCGATTGCTGCGGATGTAGACTTCATAGCTCCTCATGTTGCTGGACCCAAACTTGACAAGGCACGGATACAGAATCCATAGCTCCTTGCTAAACCTGGATCTACACCCTGCAGGAACCCGCCTGGCCAGGAAGTCCAGGCCCTCTTCCCAGCCTGTGACGCACTGCTGTCCCATCTTTCCTCACGGGACGATTACCTTGGATGAAAATCCCACAACTCCTCATTGTCCTGTAGTCCAGACTCCAAAAGGCTTCTTGCTGGCTCTGGATCGCACCTATGCAGGGCTCCACAAGGAGACGCTGCCCCATGCCTGTGAAGCATCGCGGTCCCATCATTCCCCACAGGTCTATTGAACGTCACAAGACACGCACTCAGACAGGAAGTACAACAGGTGTCCAGCCTCATCTAAGCCGCTTTAACACTGTTGTCTGATCTGATCACAGCGTGATTGCTGTGGTCGCAGCCTCCATAGCTTCCCATTGTGTTTGGACCTGAACTCTGCAGGAGACCCACTTGGAGTGGTCCAGACCCTGATCTGAGCCGCTTTTCACTGCTGTCCCTACTTTCCTCGCAAGAAGATTTCTGTGGACAGAGATTCCATCGCTCTTCATTGCTATGAGCTCTGCTCCTAACTCCATGGGCTTTTCTCAAACTCAAATCACAACAGGTGTGCAATTCTCTGAGCCGATTTAACTCAGCTGCCCAATCCTGAGTCTTTGCACAAAGGACCCTAATTTGATCCAGGGTCGGGCTTGGAAAACTCTGAGCTCCGACCCTCATCTTGGGAATTTGACCTGGAGAATTCAAGCATCTTTGCACTGTCAGGCGGTCAGGAGGTCTTTGTGCAAGTCCCTCACCCTCGTTTGGAGAATTTTAGCTGGGAACATGAAGCGTTGTTTTTTTTGCCTTCGCGAGGTCCGTAGATCTTGGTCTGTGGTCTCGCTGACGCTGACTATCGCCCGGACCCAACGAGCAGAATCCACCTGAGTTCTGAACCGGATTAGGTGACCGAAAGTTTGGGGAAATCATATGGATCTCGGTTCAGATTGTCTTGGTTCAGATTGCACTTGCATGCCAGCACCAACCAAGAGGCGAGTCAGCCACGCAGTGTGTGCCAGTTCTCTACCATCCCAAACACTGGACTCCACGAGAACACAATGCGTGATGACATGACCATTGCCATACCGGCCGTGTTCGATTGGTGCGAGGCTCGCCGAAATGGCTCACTTCGCCCCACTTCGCCTCATCTCCAACCGAGGGGCGAAGTCGAACGTCCCACCTGCAATGGCCAGACACTCACCCCTCAAAATTCCACGTGGAGCCTTGATGAGTGCCTGGCCATTTTGTGGCCACTTCATGAAACCGGTTGTCATTTTCGGGGCAGAGATTACTCAACCGGGGAGGGAAAATCTGGTTACACAACAACGTCCCGGCTCTTACACAAAAAATATTTTATCCGGATTAAAACTTTGCATTAAAATTTTCGTTCTCGTGGGATAATAATCTCACATACCTGTTTCACACTGGATGCTGCGTGCGTTGCGTCTGTGTCGTGACGCAGCGTCCGTTGGCGTGCGCAGAGACGCAGCGCACGACTCCTCCAGTGTGACACACGCCTCAAAATATTCCGGCGTATTTTTTTTAAAAAAAGAGAGAAAATTCAATTCAGGCAGGCGTTGCTCCATTGCTCTATCACAAATTAAAATCTGCTTTGAAAAAAGTTGATTATTGTGATGCGCTTTTGTTATTTATAATTAACAAGCGTGGAGTGTTTGAGAGCCAAGCCTCTCGCAGACATCATTGTCCCAGACCAGGATAATTACATGATGCCTGATTTTCTGCACGTTGCAGCACAACGTGAGTTCTGCTGAAGTCATGACAATAAAAAACTTTGCAGAAGTTTTTGACAAAAGGCAGTGTTGGTCTGCATGCAGTTTGCCGTGGAGGACGTCCAGACTTCCACGTCCGGACGCTGCACCCGGTTCTTTCACACAAACTCTGACGTCAAGCTCATGTGGCGTTGTAGGACGTCCGTCTTTCGTGCGATGCCCCTTCGGGGCAGAGTACCAAAAGTGGTAGTGCGGCAGAGGCAAGGTCGGCCACGTGTGACATTGGCGAGTGAAGGTAACTTTTGAATATAGCAGCATACCAAAAGTTACGTACGCGTTTGCGTTTCCAGGGTTGCGGGCTGTTTGCCATTCCCAATCCCAATCCCAATCCCAACCTCCATGCGCAACCCCTATGTGTATCAAGCTCCCTCCTGATGTGACAACCCCACGAACCCCCCTCCACTACAAGATTCTACCAGAAGTATATCCCAGCCTCAATTGGTCAACATTAGAGGGACATCACACCCGCATCGTACGTAGCTGTTTTCATAAGTATTGATTCCTTGACCGTGAAACTGATGCAAATGACTGCAAACTGATGGGAACATTTTCAATACTTCACCAAATGTACAAAGAAGTTTTCCAATGGCAAAACAGAAAGAAGTGATAGATCTCCAGTAACTAAAAATAATCACTAAGATTTAAACACTATATTTAAATAGGATATTTCTGCTTCCAAAGTGATCTAAAAATGATTTTTCATATAGTAATATAGTAATCAAGAAAATTTCAACAAAAAGAAATAGAGAAAAACCTAATAAAATACCTTGAATTTTGTTTAATTTTTAGCAACAGATATTTATTTACTATTTTTTAGACCTCACTTGTACCCTCAACAATGATTTTGCAATTGTTTTCTTGTTGTACACATGAAGATCATGACTACGGTTGTGAGAAGCTCTTGTTAGAATGTTCTCAAAAGTATCGCCATGAGTACATGAACCGAGGAATCAATACTTCTGAAAACCGCCTCGTAGTTCCCTTGCACACTGCGTCTCGTTTTCTTTCTACATAAAAGAACAGGGTTCAAGGTGGACCAACAACTCTCGTGTGCTTGTTTTCTGTTTTTATCAGGGGGCGGCTCTTTCCTATAAATTCTCAAGCAAGAATTATTTTTTGTCTGTGAAACCTGAAGCAGACAAAAAAAATTATAGCTTGAGAATTTATAGATCTATTTATATTTTTTATAGTGCATTGCTGACCGAGAGCAACAGGTGAAAAGTTTCACCTCAAGCAACAAGGTCACGGACCTGAGTGTAGGGAGAACATTTTCCATACCTGCTTTCCATTCCAACGTCAATTTTTGGCAATGTTTCCTGTCCTTACCTTCGCGCCAGATCCATTACGACCAAAGCCTCCAAATCTACATGTGATTCAAGAAACAATTGAAACGAAACACTTTGTAACACAAAACCTCTTCAGCAAAGCAGAGCATGGCGTGGGCCTGGTGTACTGTTCAATACTTTATTTGAAAAGGTAGCATTTCACGAATTGTTCTTCTCAGAGCAAAGCGTGGGTTTCCGACGCAATACGAAGAGCTTTGCTTCTCACAAAAATAAGCCGACCGGCCAAGCGTGATTTGCAGCAGTGAACAGTCCGAGGACAAGAGACTTGGAACACTGATCAAAATAGTGGCAATTTCCTTCCTGGTGCCTTGTTTTTGACCAAGAAGAAATCTACAGATTAAATATGAACACAATTGAGCACCATTTTCATGGAGAAGCTGCTGTGCACAAACTTTTGGAAGATGATGTCTTTTGCACTTCGCGCTCGACCGGTACCCGGCTGGCGCAAATCACCTGAAAACTGCTCTTCTTCAGCTCGCTCCACTGAGGAGAAGACTCAGGCCACACCCATTCCACAGGAAAACATCACATTCCCACACACCGGCGGATTGCGCGAATTGGAGCCTCGTCGCCACGACAATACACGTGCTTCCGGTGTGGGAAGGTGTACAGGTGTACATATACTTTTGGTAGATGCTGCCTGGTGATTTGTTCGGTCGCCCTGTTTAGGTCGCTCAAAAATTGAGCTCCGTCAAACCGCACAACCTCCTTAAATCACCAAAAGGACATTTTTCGCCCCTGGTCTTGCTGCTGGCTGCCGGCTCATACATGTTTGCTGCTCACAGAAGTCCAGGTGAAGGCCGGAGTTGCTTCCTCCCATTTTCCTCGACTCTGGATTCAGGGATGAGGTCATTGGTTGTACAGGATTGTGCAGGAGGTAAGCGACACAGCGAGACAGGACTTTTTGCCTTGCAGCGCCTGGGCTTGGAACGTGCTTTTGTTTGATGAGTCGGAGTTGTTCTTTTTAAGACTGGGTGTTCCGGGGCGGAGGCGCAGTCTAACGATCTCCACCGCCTCTGGCGACACTTCAGAGACACAGGCGACCTCCAGGTGCGGATACAGAGGGTGGGGCAGAAGTAGACCCAGGCTCCTGCTGGGTGGATCAATGGAGAGACAAGGGCCTCAGGGGAAAGTTCTGTGAATTGGTTCAGTTCTGGATCGATCTGTGCTCTGGTTCTGGAACCGTCTCCCAGACTTCCATGGTTATATGTAAAGGATTCGCAGATCCGACCCTGACATTGAAACAGGGGCACAAATCTGGTGGTCTCGGCCTGGCACGAAAAAGGTAAACTGAATCCACGTGTAGATCCACCCATTGACCTGCCCCACGCCCTCTCGAACGTAGAATAGTGTGTGGCTCTGACCTGGCATGACGGAGCAAGAACAGGCCCACCCTTTGCACTCCTAAACGCAGAGCGACGCTTGGACGTCAACGCAGAGCTCGACTCAATCCAGGACACACTCGTGGACCACGTGGATCTGTCCCTGGACCCGCCCCAGGACCTGCTGTAGATGCGCCGCAGAGCTGGACCCTCACCTGCATACACTGCTGGGCCCACATGTAGATCCGCCTCTACCACGAGGACGCGCGCAGCCCTGACCTGGAACGGGACGCGCCGGCGATGATGACTCTGAGCCGTGAGGACGGACGCGATCGATGCTCAGAGCGGAGATGAGAGGAAACGGAGACAGACGTGCAGTGGAGCCCTGCGCCTGACTCTGATTGGCACAGCCAAGTGTGACAGTGGTTGATCCAGGGTGTCTGGGTCAGGGATCCAGGAAGATCCAAGATTTGGGTTAAGGTCAGGGTGTCTGGGCCTGCCTCTGCAAACCTCCCCTTGGTTCACCCCTGGTTCTGTTCCTGGATCTGCCCCAGTCCTTATTCCCATGATCTGCTTGTGGATCCAGGCTGTCTGGGTCGGGGTCAGGGTCAGGCAACCAGAGGGATCCAGGATTCGGGTCAGGGTGTCTTCCGTGGAGTGCAGGTGAGGTGTCGCCTGGTGTATCGACTGACGATTCTCCTGAGCAGACTCCTGGATCTTGCCTTTGACCTGTGCCTGTATCAGCACCTGAGGCACAAATTTAGGGAGCAAAGAAATTTGTGTTGGGGGCACAAGGGAAGAACAGCGCGTTGTGAAACAGGTACCCCTGGATTTGTTGAATTGAGTGTGGTGCCCAGATAGGTTCACCTCCGAAACTAAATTGTCTGTGAATTGCGTGCAAAATGAAGGTGTAGACGTTCCATTTGGCAGGAACAGCAGGGTTCTCACTGTTGATCCCTTGTCACGTTTGATTCGAACTCTCATGATTCAGACTTTTGGCTTTTCAGACAATGTTGACTGTTGCCCAAAGAACCCCAGGCACCTTGACTGCAGAGACAAAGATTAATCTACGCCCCCGTCAAAGATTTTACAGGTACATTTCAACCCTCCCCCCCTAACAATGGGCCAGGCCCCTGGATAAAATCCAGGACCCACCCCTGCAAAACAATGCCCCATCGTGGGAACCCATTCAAAAGTTGAGTGACATGTGGAGTGACATTCGCTCCAAGCTTCCGACTCCAAAGAAATGTCAGGGACATTTGCAAAGAAAGGAGCCTTCAGAAACGGCGTCCTTGACACGTCACCGTGAGCGTCTTTTTCAACCAATCAGAATTCAGCTCTGACAGTTCAAGAAAAGATAGCAGGTTTCTTGACGTCACAAAACGCGACCCATATTCAGGGGGGCGGAAGAAGAATCTGGGCAGGGGGGGGCGACCTTGGTCTCGACCGATGCCCATCCTCAGTGTTGTGGGTGGGGGGCTGGGGGCCAACTTTGCCTCAAAAAGTCTACATGCCAAGTCAAGAAATCATTGCCTCTTCAGGAGGACACACTTTGCAACCGAACATGTACAGACCGCTTTTCTTTTGTTATCAGGCTTCAAAAATCGTCAGACCTGAGGCAGATTCAAGGGGACTGCCGAACTCCAAACAGTGAACTTACCTCCCAAACAACACACCAAAGAGGCAAGCATTTTTTGCACACGTCAAATGTTCTTTTTTTGTTGAAATTGGGAGCCGTACCACAAGAAACCTACAATCCAAATTTTAGCCCATAACGAGGGCCAGGCGCCGGATGTGACAAAGATTACCCCCCCCCCCGGCCGCCGATGGGACTTTTGATCCATTGAGCCCTGGATCCTCTGGAGCCGTGGGACCCTGAGACTGAGACCCTGGATCCGCCACGCGACCCACATTCAGAGCACAATAAGATCTCATGAGAATCTCATCACCACCAAATGAACAGGCTGAGTTTTAATCATTTCTGAAAATTTGGATTCAGAATCTCTTGAATTGCAGATTTTATTTGAAGGTTGAAGGATCTTCAGTGTTCCTCCGACAAAGAAGCCCCTTAATTTAATTAATAAGGAATTTAATAAGCTATATGTGCTTCACCCACGGATTTTCAGTCTCAGCGAGGTGTGGCAGACTTCACTATCTCTGTGGCTCCTGCATGGTGCATGGCGAGTCAGAAGCGCCCGGTGTCCAAACTGCACAAGGACGTTTCCACATGGCGATTGTCCGTGTGAGAACTGCCAATGGGCAGTTTTGATGCGGAATTGTGTAGATTTAAAACTCCTCATGGGCAGTTCCCCTGTGGGCGATTGTTGGGTGAAAACTCCGTGTGGGTAGTTTTGATACCGGGTGAATTCACACACCCCAACAACATGAAGCAGGTTGAGCCGTGGCGAACCTGCCCCGTGTTTTAGCATCTCTGAACGTGTTTCCCATACACCCCCCTCTTGATCTGCTACTGTTCAAACGAAACCTGTTTCCACCTCTGAAGGCCCCCTCGATCCACCCTGGATGCTCTTGGATCCACATTGGTTCTACCCCTGGGTTCTGCCCTTGGATCTGCCCCGAGATCTGTCCCTGAACACACCCCTGGACACACCCCTGGTTGTACCCCTGTACTCCCTGCAAGAAAAACAGAAACTTCATCAAGAGTTCATTGTGAACGTTCTCCACGAGCTCTCAACGCGCAATTCCGTGTCCTTGCGATCCCCGTTGTTATGGACTCTGAAGTTACTGATTACCATGACAACCCATTACGTCTCTACGGAGCGGGTCCTTAGCGACAGATGATGATGACACCTCCGTTATAGATAGCGGCTGATGAGGTGAGTGATGGAGTTGGGGAGGGGATCCAGGGCTGCACTGACACAGCTGCCACAGAAGTGGACCAGGCTCTTTCCCGAATCAGCGGAAACTGAAGAAATTTACCAATTAAGATTTTGAATGGGGAAAGTTTCAACACCGACAGAATGCGGCTTGGCAGGTTGTGTTACAAATAAGTTTGTTGAATTTGCATTTTGTACTTGGCTTGGAAGTTTTCTGCACGAATCATGCAAGAACTGGGCCAAGGTTTTGGAATTGTGTTGAGCCAGATCCAGTGCGAAAACCGTTTCAGACTGTTGACCATGGAGAAGTGTGTGTGTGTGTGTGTGTGTGTGTGTGTGTGTGTGTGTATGTGTATGTTTTTCTTTGTTTGTGAGTCTTTGTGCGTGCGGGTGAGTACAAGTCTGTGTGTGTACCTGCGGGTGCGACGGACTCCCCTTCCGGTGTGTGAAGCGGCCAGACCCCAAAACCGGAAGACACGGGTGTCTGTGCAGAAAAGTCCTCCTGACATGACCCAACACTCAATGATGCTCCAAGTAACATGTTCAGTGGGGTATCTGGCCATTTTAGGTGGGATCTGAGACCCTGAAACACCAGTGTTTGGTCACTTGAAGTCCGAACCCAAAATTGCCAGACACCCCACCTCCGAAACCCCGTGTCTTGTTGTTTGACTCCACAATGATTCGCATGCACGTCAGAATGTGAGTGTGTTCCTTCATTAGGAGCTCATCAGTGTGAGTTGTGGGGTTCATGATAATCAACGGCTCAATATCACTCATCAAGGACTCGTCCTGTGCAGGGGGATAAAAAGTGACTCTCATGGTGTGGAAGGGTCTTGCCTTGGGTCCCATTTTCAAGGCCCGAACTTGAAAACCTGGGTGGCAAAACACCTGTGGCCTGAGCAAGGTTGGGCAGGCATCCCTGCACACTAACCAGCTATGGATGAGCATGAGTGGGGTCGGTCCGTTTGGGGGTTGGAGTCGAATTTCTTCCTTTGTTTCTTTTTCTCTTTCTCTTTCCTTCTTTCTTCCTTTTTTCATTTTTCCTTTCTTTCTTTCTTCTTCTGTTTCTTCCTCTTTTATCACTGTTAGCTGTGAGGTAGCTTGAATTCTTTCTGTGTTGGAGGGACGTCGCACCTGCTTCTCTTTTCCTCGATCGGTTGTTTTTGCAAAGGAATGAGCGCCTTTTCTTGACCCCCCCCCCCCCCAGTGAAGTAATCTGACACCACCGTCAATCTTCATTTTGTCACGACCACTCTGTTCAAAATAGAAAATCTATCGCAGTTTTCAAGTTGAGATTCGGCCAGGAAATTGTTTGCAAAAAAACGGGAAGTAAATTGAACTTCTTTTTGAGTGACAAAATGCCGTGTTGGTTTCTTTGGGTGGGGACACTTTTTGGTTCAGAAAAAGTCTTGACAGCAGAGGAATTTTATCTCTCGGTGTCGTCTTCGAAAGAAAAACAACAAAAAAGTGCTTTTTCTTCAGGATGTGAAGAAATTACTGCACGAATCAAGTTAACAAAAACTAAAAGTGCGGAAAAAATGTCGTGTGTGCGTCTGTGTATGTGTTGGTGTGTGTGTGTGTGTGTTGGTGATAGTCTTTGCATGCGAGTGCAATGCTGGTGTGGAAGTTCAAAGCAACACATGAAATGCTCCCAGTACGCTGCGTGTGTGTGCGTGTGTGTGCGTGTGTGTGCGTGTGTGTGCGTGTGTGTGCGTGTGTGTGCGTGTGTGTGCGTGTGTGTGCGTGTGTGTGCGTGTGTGTGCGTG
>JAAUXT010122826.1_pt1 | contig 16402 bp, 14 predicted proteins | sample 7278171 | NCBI WGS metagenome assembly JAAUXT01 (sample SAMN14350112, study PRJNA611818) | marine sediment metagenome | isolation source: surface marine sediment (1.8m) | place: French Polynesia: Moorea | collected 2018-08 | reverse complement strand
GGCTTCAGTGGTCCGCCCTGTCCGGTAGGAATGTAAGGTTGCAGGGCCCTGAACTTCTGGTGCTTTCCCCATCGTCCCTTTCGTGTTCTCTGGACGGCCCCAAGGTTTGCAAGCAGGCACGGAATAAAAAGATAACATGCCTCAGGTAAGGAGTTTATCTGATTTTATGTTCTGCCATGTGGCAAAGGATGTGGGAGGATGAGGAACGCGAAAGGTGGGCGATGTAACAAAATGCGTCCAGGATCTGACACGCCTTTTATGGCATGGAGAACTTTTGGCTCTCCCCAGCTCGCTAGCTGGAGCAGTAATTATCCTAGTCAAGGCACCCCAATTTGCAGGTTATACACGGCCCCAGCAGAAAACCTTCGCAATGTCCTCGTTGGGCAAAATGGTTTGATGTTTGTGGTGAAATAACATTCATACCACTTCCGTTTTCAGAAACAAGGTCGCCGAGGAATATTGTCCAGGAGGGCGCGATGATGAACATCGATTTGAAGGAGACATCAGAGCTCCCGAACAGACGGAGTACGCTTGCCCGCTAGTCGAGTGCATGTGCTACAAGAGGCACTGGTTTTGCATAAAGAGCGAGACAAAGTGCCGCAGGCGGCGGACTGTGCTGCAGAGGCGGCGTTGGCGTCACCGGCGGGAGCAAACGTAAGCTGATGACGAAAACAGAAAACGGATCCAACTGAATGAAACACAAAGACGCACAAAGTACATTCTGTTCGGCCAAACACAAAGTGACAAAGGATGGAGATCTGTACACGTTTGTAAGAATTTTCCCCTGAAAAGTGTCGTCTTCAAGCTGAGCAATACGTCACTACGAGCGTATTTCAGTTTCAACCCGGCCTTCCCGTTGTGGTCATTGCCTTTGTACGTAACAATGAGTCCGATCGGTGGACACCTTTGTCACCACAAACCCAAAGTCTCCAGAGGTGTGTCCAGATGTGCCATGACATAGTGCTCAGGTTTTCCTTCAGACCAAGAGCGGCGTGGTTCTGAGGTTTGTACTCACTTGTCAGGGATGCGGGCGCAGCTTCCAACTCCACCAGCACTCCGGCCTCGACGACTGTCGCGCCAGCAAACGCAACGAACGCCGCGCCAGCAAACGCACCGAACGCAACCGCGGAGGCGCCACCGTTTCTGCCCGAAAGCAAGTACACTACCCTGATGAAGGAGCCGCACCTCCTGCATCCGAACGGGACGTGTATAAATGGGAAATATTCACAACGGACAAAGCAAGGCCCGTCTTGCCTCTGCTACGAAGGGAAGTGGATCTGTGCCATGCCGCGCTTCTTCAACCCACCTCCATCACCCGTGACTCCGTGAGTAGACCGTGAAACTCGCCTCCAACCAATCGGGATGGGTTCGGGACTGACCTTGGTCTGACCGTCGAAGGCTCTATTTGGGGGCTCAGGGTGGAGCCCAGATGTCAAAAAAGTTGAAATTTTTGTGGTCTGTTTTGCGCTCGTATGGAAAATGTCACTTTTGCGCACACCTACGTTTTTCGGCACGCCACCTCCAGGTTCTCCAGGTCTACATACACCTTTGTTTTGACCAGGGAGGATTTTGAACTGCAGGGTTCCCACCGCACCTGGAAAACCTGGAAAAACAGTCACAAACCCATTTTGATTCGAGCTCCTCAGTTCAGATCTTCCAGTCCAAAATGAGTGCAAATTCAAAAATATATTTGTTAGTTTTCAAAATTTATGCTGTTAGTAAAAGCGTCAATTTGTAGATTCCTTTGAAAGTTTTTTTGATTTTTGCCAAAATTTTTCTTTTTTTTTTTTTTTTTTGGTCACTTCATTTCTCTTTATTTGTTTTGGAAAAAGGGTATACATAACCTACAAAAAAAGACAGCAAATTCTTAGAAAAAAACTTTGAAAACCTGGAAAAATCATGGAATTTTGTCAGTCAGCTGCAGTGGGAACCCTGTTGAACATGTGTAGGCTGCCACATTTTTTTTTTGCAATCTTTGGACCCCACCACTGGGCAGGTGATTGCCTAAGAAGACTACCATATCGTCGGATTTGTAGTCCCTCGGCCGGTCTTCCACGGCACACTTGCTTCTCATGGGGCTTTGTGTCCAAAGTTTCTGTGCGGGTGAAACGAGAGATGTGCTTCACTTCCCTCTACCCCGCATGCTCAACGCTCTTCTGCAGAACGAAGTACATGAACTTCACGTGTGAAAAGGGGGTGAAAGAAGGACGACGTCGGTACATGCCAGGCAAGAAGATGAACTGCCTGTGCACGAAGAAGAAACTATGGTGCATCAGTCTGGATTCGACGTCACCCAGCAGTACCAATATCACCAGCAGTCGCAAGTGAGTTCACAACACGAACCGAGGCCCCAGCTTTCCAATGAATTTCTGTGTCCAAGGGATAGTTCTTGATTAACCTTCAATTTTGACAGATTTTGGCCAACAGTTTCTTTCTTTCTTTCTTTCTTTCTTTCTTTCTTTCTTTCTTTCTTTCTTTTGTGGCATTTCAAATGTGTGAGTTACGCATTGTATTTTTTGTCGTGGGTAATGCTCACCAAAAATCAGCCGAATTTTGCACAAACTGGTAAATTCAATTGTCAGAATTTGGCCAGAAACCTCTGGTACTTGGTTTGTCATCAAAGGGAGTTGAGAGCAAGAACAGGGTCCTGGATTCACCAAAACTGTGTTCGGATCTGAAATTTATCAACAGGAGGTTCAGATTCGGATTCTTCACCTCAAGTGATGGAACATGTGGTGATAGGTGTTACCACTAGCTGCAAGTGAAATAGTCTTCCATCGTGACCACACAAAAACACGAGTTTTGTGGTGTTCATGTCCTTCGTGAAAATTACCGTGATGTGTTTGTTGCAGGAGAAGGCACCACCTCTCTGACACCAGAGCAAGGCATCGACAAATTTTGAGAAGGGCAAGAAACATCCGACGTTTCTTGAGAAGCGCAAGAAGGTACGAGATCTTGGATCCTTCATTGTATTTTGGAAAATGGAACCGCAAGTCAGCTTTGTTCAGCCATGTACATCTTGCTTTCCCTTTGATTTGCAGAAATGAAGAGAAAGTCGATACCGAGTGAGTACCTCGCTGTTCCCTTCGTTCTTCTGTTTCGTGTTCTTTTGCTGAATATTGAGTGGTGCATTTGTTGTCTTCTCTTCCTTTGTAGGACTCGAGAAATAGTCAACAAAATGTGAGTTCATTCTTGTTGCTCCAAAGGATTGTTTTCGTGAGCTTCTATAATCTGGCAAAGATAAGGCACATTGAAAATGACCGGGCGGGGGGTCGGTTGATTGGTTCAGAGCCCTTGTAGTTGGGCAAAAGTTGTTCCATTCAGGAAGAAGCGCTCGTGGGATCAAACTGTAAAGTTCGCTGATTCCGTGGGGAAGCAAGGGTTCGTGTTGCATGGGTTCACAATGCACTCGCAACGTTCGTATGAAACGAAACCAGACCTGTTTGAAAGTTACCCAATTGAGGCACCTTGGAATGCCTGTTTCAGCTTTGACCAAAGGTCCCCATCATAGCAGCAACAAGAACTGCTGAGAACGCAGACGGAGTGATCAAAATTGTTTTTCATTCTTGTTCATCATTTTCATTGGAAGCAAACGTGAAGTGAAAATGTGGGTATGAACTCTGTCCAAGTCGTCTGGATCATGTTTTGCGCAAACCTTAAGTCTGTGCCATTCAGCGCACTTCACATCAGTTGTCCATCGGAAACTATTTCGTACTCGCATTTTTGCTTTATGTTTGTCAATTTTATCATGAGCACCAATTTACGATTCTTGTTGTCACACGTTAAGAATAGAAGAACCTCAACTGTGATGGCGTTTTGTCCTTTCTGTTTGGAAAATCAATTGTCATCAGTTGGGTACGAAATATTTTCCGATTGACTACCTTCAAACAAAAACGTGCGTAGGATGAAAATTCTTAAACTTCGTCTGGGCGTCTTCTTGGTCCTACAGTTTTCTGTTCAAGAACTAAGACAGAAAGGATCTTGCGCACAGTAACCTCTGACGTCCTGACAACAGGCTCTCGGATTTGTACGTCTGTTGCTGGCCGTGCGACCAGCAAAGAACCAATGGCGTTGGAACACTGAAAGTGTTTTCTGACAATGTCACACGCGTGACTCTGGGGCGCATTGACGTGTCGATTTGCAGTCACTATGGGGTTGATAGTGAGCAGGACACCCGTTTTGTGTTGGATGGGTTTGTGTGTGTGTGCTTGGGCGTGTGCGTGCAGTGGCGTTTTGGTTTGCAAGCAGGGAGTCCGAGCTCCCATCTGTAATGTGCCTCAGACGTGAAACATGATGGCAGCAGCCTTTCAGAGTTTTCAGCCTCAAAGTCAAAATGTCACTCGAGATGTTACCCCAACCCGACGTCGATTCCACTCAGTCCCAGGAAACATTTTCAGACAAGAATGTCAAAAGCAGCGGGCTCTGAGATTTCAGAAAAAGACAAGCTCAGCTTCCCAAGAATTACCCTTTTCAGAGACAGATCGAACATTTTCTTGTGTGTGCGTGTGTGTGTCAAGGGGTCGAGCTCGTGTGTGACTCCACTCTGGTGGGCAGCCACTCTGGTCGTTGACCACATGAACAAGCAACAATCGAGAACTCAGCAACGACAGAATGAACAGACGTTGTCAGTCTTAGTGTGACTGTGAGTTCCGCAGAGTACGCAGCTGACCACAAGCACTCACAATCTTCATGTTGGGGTGTGCAGGGAGGTTGAGACTGCAGGAAATTTTGAAAATGGTTGGAACGTTTTGTGTACGTACGCCACAAGCAATATTTTCGGGAATGACAAAGAAAAGCTCAGTCACGAAATGAAAAATTGACAAATTGCGCTTGCAGCACTCGGGTATACGACACAGAGGCTCTCTTGCATTCCTGCACCGAATTATCGCAGCTGCATTGCAGATGTTCAGCAGCTCCGTCTGGTCTTTCTTCTGCGTGTGGCCTGCAAGAAGGTCTGCCTGTAGATGTCTCTGGCGTGCTCGAGAAGGGCCGAGGGGGAGTCGGGGACTTGTGTGAATGGCCAGAATATGTTCAGGAACAAATGTCCTGAACTCTTCCCGCCCCCATGGACATTTTTTCAGCAGACCTATCCCCCCTATTTGTTGGAAACCAGTGCGTGTGGTACCCAAATGTCAGTGCCAAAATTGGTGTCTCAAGTAGCATCAGGGATCGCGCGCTGGTGTCTTGTTTGGCGTTCCCTGAAGAATCTTTCCGATGGTTGCTGAACCTTGTTGAGACACTGGTGACGCATCGCATTCTTCATCAAACGACACACAACAAGTGCTGCGCTTGTGAAACTTGTTGCTGTTGTTGACAACGCTGCACACTGCTTTTTCTTATCTTTCCTTCAGACTGTTGCCGAAGACTCACTCTGACCTCATCGAACGTCAGCGGAGGGACAACAGAGGCCCGCCAGAAGAAAGGAGTGGACCACCCAGAAGAGGTCCACCAGAGGAAAGAAGTGGACCACCTAGAAGAGGTCCACCAGAGGAAAGAAGTGGACCACCCAGAAGAGGTCCACCAAAGGAAAGGAGTGGACCACCCAGAAGAGGTCCACCAGAGGAAAGAAGTGGACCACCCAGAAGAGGTCCACCAGAGGAAAGGAGTGGACCACCCAGAAGAGGTCCACCAGAAGAAAGGAGTGGACCACCCAGAAGAGGCCCACCAGAAGAAAGGAGTGGACCACCCAGAAGAGGTCCACCAGAGGAAAAAAGTGGACCACCCAGAAGAGGTCCACCAGAAGAAAGGAGTGGACCACCCAGAAGAGGTCCACCAGAAGAAAAGAGTGGACCACCCAGAAGAGGCCCACCAAAGGAAAGTAGTGGACCACCTAGAAAAGGTCCACCAGAGGAAAGGAGTGGACCACCCAGAAGAGGTCCACCAAAGGAAAGTAGTGGACCACCTAGAAGAGGTCCACCCGAGGAAAGGAGTGGACCACCCAGAAGTAGTCGACCCCAGAAAAGGAAGATACAGGACGTAATACCGCTCGGCCCCAAAAAGGCAAGAAAACCGGATCCCAGCAGAAGTTCAAGAAAGTTTGGGACATACAGATCAGCTCACTGCAAATCCAAGAAAGGAAACTTTTTCAAAGAAATCAGAGGGCCAGATCCATTTTTGTCTAATTTTGAAGAGAACTGTTTTGTCTTTGTGGCAGAACTGCGAAGACCTTTGATGTACAAAGTTTACAAAGAAGGGATGCCAAAGAAAGTCCCTCCTGGAGCAAAAATTAATTTTGATCCCTTTTGTATGGTTGTGGAAAACAAAGAATTGGTGAAGCAAATGAGGGGCCGAGACCCTAAAAATCGAGCAGAAACTTGTTTTGAGTACGATGCAAAACTGAAACATTTTGTCGCTGTCTACGATGGATTGAGTGGTGAATATGAAAACATAGGAGCACCCAGCACAAAGAAAAAAGCCAAACTGTCACCAGCACAACTAAAAGCCAGAAAAGCAGCGTTCAAAGCTTCGTTTGATACAAGGCGGAAGAAGCCACGCCAGCGGAGAGACAACAGAGGTCCACCAGTCGAAAGAAGTGGCCCACCTAAAAGCGGCCCACCCCAAAAAAAGAGTGGCTCACCTAGAAAAGATTCATTCCAGGAAAGGACTGGCCCACCCAGCGGAAGGCCTAAAAAAGTTTGGACATCCAAGAAACCCCCAGCGTCGGGAACGTCCAAGGGGGCAAGTTCGTCCAGGACAGACGGTTCCAAAAAGTACCCCACAAAAACGAAGTTCCCCACAAAGAAGTACCCTACAAAAAAGAAGTACCCCACGAAAAAGAAGTTCCCCACAAAGAAGTACCCTACAAAAAAGTTCCCCACAAAAAAGAAGTCGTCAAGTTCGAAGAACCAAAAGCCTCACTGCAGAGCCAAGCGAGGCAAATACAAACCAGAATATCGAGGACCAGATCCAACGTTGGCAGCCTTTGAGGAGACTTGTTACATCTGGGTTCCAGAGGTGCAAAAATTGCAGCCTTTTAAACTCCACAAGTCCGGACAACCTACGAAAGTGGATCCAACAAAGCCAATTGACGACAAACCATTTTGTATGGTGTGGAAAAACAACAAACTGGTGAAGGAAGTGAGAAAACATGATCCCAAGAATCCAAAAGAAACTTGCTTTGAGTATGACAAGGGAAAGAGGTATTTTATGGTTTCTCGTCCTGGATTGAGTCGAGTGAGAAGAGGAGTGAGTGAAAGGGCAATCAATCCTTTCCCAGAAGAAACTCCGGAAGAGAGGGAAAGACAAATATTAGCTCTTGTTGCACGAAGAGCAAAATTTAGAGCAGATAAATCAACAAAGGAACCACATTGCAGGACCAGGAAGACAGACTGGAAAACATTTCTCAGAGGGCCAGATCCATACTTAGCTCCATATGAGGAGAATTGTTTCATTTGGTCAGCTGACTTGGGTCGATATTTGAAATTCAAAAATGACACTGCAGGCTCACCCAGGAAAGTGGATTTTGTATTTCGTAGAGATGTGAAACCTTTTTGTGTCAAAGTTGAAAAAGGAAAATTAGTGACAATAGAAATGGAATGGGGTGTGGACTGGGATGAGCTCCTTCCTCGAAAAGAAATTTGTTTTGAGTATCTTGATAAAAAGAGACACTTTGTGGTTGTCTACAATGGATTGAGTACAAAGAAACCACCAAAAGTCATCAAAAAAGGAAAGGGGAAAACCTCCACACGATTCTCAAAAGGTCCAAGGAAACAAGGATTGAATCGAATGAAAAGATCGTTGAGGGGTGCCAGAAGAGGAGTGAGTGAAAGAGCAATCGACCCTTTTGCAGAAGAAACTCCGGAAGAGAGGGAAAGACAAATAGCAGCTCTTGTTGCACGAAGAGCAAAATTTAGAGCAGATAAATCAACAAAGAAGCCACATTGCAGGACTCGGAAGACAGACTGGGAAACATTTTTCAGAGGGCCAGATCCATACTTAGCTCCATATGAGGAGAATTGTTTCATTTGGTCAGCTGACTTGGGTCGACATTTGAAATTCAAAAATGACACTGCAGGCTCACCCAGGAAAGTGGATTTTGTATTTCGTAGAGATGTGAAACCTTTTTGTGTCAAAGTTGTAAAAGGAAAATTAGTGACAATAGAAATGGAATGGGGTGTGGACTGGGATGAGCTCCTTCCTCGAAAAGAAATTTGTTTTGAGTATGTTGACAAAGTGAGACACTATGTGGTTGTCTACGATGGATTGAGTACAAAGAAACCACCAAAAGTCATCAAAAAAGGAAAGGGGAAAACCTCCACACAATTGCCAAAAGGTCAAAGGAAACAAGGATTGAATCGAATGAAAAGATCGTTGAGGAGTGCCAGAAGCCAAGGTTATGGGAGTGGAGCCGGCACAAGAGGAGGATTCAGCTCTGCGGGTAGAGGGCCCAGCTTGACGGCAAAATCGCCCACCTCATCCACAAGAGGTAACAAATATGACCGACCGACCTCCAAATATGACCGACCGACCTCCAGCTCTGGACGTTTGCGACCCAATTCAAACCGTGGAAATCCCAGCTCCAGTGGAGGAGGACTCAATCCTGGGGGGCAAAAACCCTGCAATTGCCAAACCAAATCATCCTGCAATTGCCAAACCAAATCACCCTGCAATTGTTCACCCTGTAATTGTGGTTCCTGCTGTGAGCAAAAACCCTGCAACTGCAAATGCTCTGGAAAAAAAGGCCCCAGTTCAAAATCAGGAGGTATGGCCTTGAAAAAAGGCTCTGCCTCAAAAACGGCCTTGAAAAGGCAAGGCAAGTCAAAAAGCGAATACAGGTCAGATAAAAAGCCTCATTGCAAGACAACGAAAGGCCACTTCATGAAAGAATTCCGAGGGCCAAACCCATTTTTGTCCAATTATGAAGAAAATTGTTACATTTGGTCATCAGACTTAAATAAACTTTTGACATACAAAATTTATGCATCTGGAATGCCAAAGAAAGTACCTCCTGGGACCCCTCTAAATTTTGCCCCTTTTTGCATGATAATAGAAAACAGACGATTGGTAAAGCAAGCCAGGGAACGAAACCCCAAAAATGCAAAAGAAACTTGTTTCAAGTATCAGGAAGCAAAGAAACACTTTGTGGTTGTCTACGATGGATTAGGTGGAAGCAAACAAGGCAAAACACCGCCCCGCAGAGGAAAAAGCGGACGATTGCCGGCCACAAGTGCCATGAAAGCAAGACAAGCGAGGTTGAAAGCTTCCTTTCAAAGAACACATGGCCGGGGAAGTAAAACTCGGGGAAACCTCGGAAGGTCGAAAAAGAAAAAGGCTCCTCATTTTTGCCACGTCATGGTTGGGAAGAAATGGGTAAAGTTTGACAACAAAGTTCCTGACCCCAGTAAAACCAACCAGGAGGAACATTGCTACAAGTACAGTCCAAACCTGAAGAAATGGTTACTGATAAAGGGGCCCAACGCTGTTTCTTCAAGTTCTACCGGATTGACCAAATCTGAGAAGAATGCTCTCAAAAAGAAAGGACCTGGTGGCAAGTCAGGATTTGGTGGCAAGTCAGGACTTGGTGGCAAGTCAGGGTTTCGTGGCAAGTCAGGACTTGGCGGCAAGTCAGGATTTGGCGGTAAGCCAAGACTTGGCGCCAAGTCAGGATTTGGAATGAAAACATCAGGAAGAAGAGGAGGCAGCTCTCCAGCAAGAGGACCACCGAGAGTTTTGAGCAACTTAAGGAACTGGCTGAAGAAGCGTGTCAAGAGACACAAACCGTTGCCCAAACAGACGAAAGACGGAGACGTTGGCTGTTATGTCAAAGGAATAAAAGAACCAGTCAGCAAACACCCGGATCCGAAAAGAAATGATGAAACTTGTTATCAATACGAGAAGGCAAAAGATAGATGGAATATGATCAAATCCCCGACCATGAAATTGAAAATGCCTCTCCCCAAAAAGGTAAGAAAGTGTTCAAGCGTGCTCCGCGTTCAACTTCGCATTTGACATCGGAGACGTGGGAAGTTACGAGTACAACTGAGACACAGAAGCTCTTGTGCAATGGAAGCTGCGGCCCATTGAAACAAATCACTTTCCGTGTGAGCAGATGGGCAAATCCAGAAGTCGTTCGGCCAGCATGAACGGCAAAGCTTGTGGAGGGAAAGTTGTGGCAAATGCTGTGGGCAAGGACGTCTTCGGGCTCTGTCTCTGCATCAAGGGCAAGTTCAAGTGCGGGTAAGGACTACCGAATTCTCTTGACAACACACCAGGAACACAAACGTAATTCATGGATCCAACACCCGTCCCCAGCGACCGGATTCCAGTTTGTGACAATTCACACAACAGCTGCACGTTTTGCTTCCCTCCAGGCTTGAGAAGAACAAGAGGAAGACGTGTCCAGGAGAGCAGTTCATCAGTGAAAAGAGGGCAAAGAGTGAGTGTGCTCGTATTTTCTTGTCGGTTCCTGTTGGGCAGGGGTGCGAAAAAATAACGTTTTGGGGTTTCCACTCATGTGGAGCAATGCTGTTGCTCTTTCGGCACTTGAGATCTGGACAGTCAAACCGGTGAAGTTCGGTTTCTTGCTTGCGCTGACAAAGATGACAGGGAACAAAAGGGAACGTGAACAACAGCACCTTTTCACTCTTTCACAATGCTTGTTGCGAGTGAGTTGTTTCACGCACATGTGTGTCCTTCAGTCCAAGTGCGCATCCTCGACTGTGGTTGCTGTTTGTTCCAGGTCCTTCGGTGGATAAACCGGAAGGTTGGCACGATATCAAGGAAGGAGACCTCCTTGGTGCATGCGAAGCAACGAGAACAGTTCATCAATGCATTTGTTCGGGCGGACAAGTTCACTGCATGAAACATGAACACAAGGAAGTGACATGTTTCAAATTCTTAATGGTAATTTTTTTGCACTTCCCTTCAGTGCCATTGAATATTCGAGAGTCGTGGTCACATTTGGTCTGTGTGAAGCAGCTTGTTTGAATCTTGCAGGAGAAAATGGCTTCTGGCGCGTTGCCGAAGATCGGGGTCCTCAACTTCAGAGGACTCAAAGGTGTTTCCAAAGCTGTCACAGTTGGGTGAGTCAAGTGTTGCAGATTGTCTTTTCCCACAAAAACTCGACGCATTCTTTGCTTGTCGCAGGTAAATTCGTGTCTTGAGCTTGTCTGTGTACCAAGTTCCAAGACGGTCACGTGAACATGTGCTGACTGCATGTCAACTTGGAAGTTGATGCTGACTTTGATCCACAGAGGACTTCCTCCGAAAGACGTCGGAAAAGGTGATCTGCCACCGGGCCTGGCCTCAAAAGGGCCGCCACCGGGCCTGGCCTCGAAAGGGCCGCCACCGGGCCTGGCCTCGAAAGGACCGCCACCGGGCAGGCCCTCCAAAGGACCAGGCAAACGCGGAAAGCGACAGGCTCCGCAGCAAGCATGCGATCTGGGCACCATTGTCACCATTCCGCACGGCAAGTCCTACAAGTTCGGGGTGAACTGCCTGTGCGATAACGGCGACTTCAACTGCGAGAGGTACCAGGGTCTCACGTGAGTCAACAACCTCATCTTCATCCAAGGTCAGAACGTCCACTTCGCAGATTGTCTCAGACTTGTCACTTGGTCTGTTCAAAATGGTTAAATTGAAACAAGGAAGGTTCAAACTGTTTGGCGTCATGTTCAACTGATTTGTGTCGACATCAAAAGTAACCCTCGCTGACTCATCGGATATTTTTTGTCTTCTGAGAACAAGTTACCTTCTTTGCAACATGACAGAAAGTACTTTTCGAACGTGCCTCCTATTTCATGAGAATTGAAATGACCGAACAAGAGTCACAAAATATGAACCATCGGGCCTCGGCCTCCGACAACGAAAGAGAATCTGTATTACTCTGTCGTGTGGATTCCCTGCACCGCTCAGGATCTCCCGGCGCACGAGGCTGAAACGGTGCACAGCTCTTTTCTCAAAGCAATCTGCACGAGAAATGTGGAGGCGGTGCCAAGTGAGCGAAACTTGTGTTGAGAGATGTGCACTCAGGAGTTCACCGTTCGTCGTTTCAGCTTGACAAAAATGAGGAGGGAAGTAACAAACTTGTCGCGAGCAGTGTTGTCAGAAGAATTCAAAGAGGACAGTCTTTTCAACAAATTGAACCTTCAGGACGACAAACAGCAGAAATATCGAACAAAACTGGGGTGAGTGTTTAAAAAGCGGGTCTGTGCGAGACACATCACTTTGGGTGTCTGAATTTTTCCTGGCCACTGTTGGTTCCTGTAAACAACTGCTTGTAGAACCTTGGGCGGCAACCCAGAAAATCGCAAGTTGGCCAACGAATTCAAGGAAGATAAAAAACTGAATGAAAAACTTCTCAAAGAAGACAGTGCAAACAAAAAGAAGGAACAGCTGAAGGACCAAAGGTGAGTTGATGCGATTTCAGTTCTGCCAGCAGTGCACGTTGAAAAGACTGATGTGCGCAGCGGGATCGGTGAATATTAACCACCAGGCCTGTTGTGCTTTCAGTCTGGCGACCAAAAGCAAAGCGGAATTGGTGAAACTGGTGAAAAAATACAGAAAAGAAAACAACACACAGGCACAGTCTCAAAAGGAAGACCACTCACAAGAAAATAGAACGCAGGCAACGCAACCCCCTTCGCCAAGACCAACTCAGGCAGGAACCACGTCCTCACCCCGTCCAACGTCGTCCCAGTCGCCGAAGAACGTCTCCAAACAACCCCAGGCAAAAGGACCCTCTCAACCGGCCAAGTCCAAGAAACCACCAAAGCGTCCTCGCAAACCCTCGTAAGTCTGTTTTCTCTTTGACACTTCTGCAGATTGCCAACAGACGAAGAAAACCATCTCTTTCTGACTTGCCATTCTTTTCTTTGCGTCAGGACAACAGTCCCGCCGACCTTATTCCTTGGGCAAACAAACAAACGCAAAATGGCCAAGGAGTTCAAAAAGGACAAGAAGCTGAATCGGAAGCACTCGCGCTCGGACAAGAAGTCGAAGCTGAAGAAGGAGCTCAAAGAGCTGAGGCAAACTGCTCTGAAGACTCTGTCACTGGTTGCCAATTAAAGTTGGGCACAAAGTCAGTTTTTCACGTTGCTTGTTCGCGTTCCTGTTGCAACTCACGAAAGTTCCTTTCTTCCAAAACAGCTTTTTGCGCGCGAAGCGCCAATTCTTGAATCCGTTCACCTGTCTCGATTCTGTCTCACGTGAGAAGAAAGACGCTGGATGTGCGGTGTGTGTTGACTGTTGCGCGGGAAAATGACGCGTGCCATCTGATTGCAGTCGACAAGTGGAGGAGGAAGAAGAAAACGACGACGATGACGACGACGACGACGACGAGGAGGAAGACGCCCAGGAGGACATCAACATGTGAGTGAGCAGCTCGTGTGGCCTCCAGCGGTTCGAGGAGCGCGACAGGGGAGAACGACCTCGCTCTCAGCCGGCATCCAACCCTCTGAGGCTCAAAATTGGGAGCATTAATTTGGATCAAAGAACTTTCACTTGAAATGAGCCCCAATCTCCACTTCAAATTTTGAGATGCAAAGAGAAAGGAACAAGAAAAACTGCATGCTGTTGCGCAAAACTTGCGGGGTTCGGGAAGTGGGACCTATTCCTCCATCTCCCCGTGTATCCGCCACAGTGGGGAGTCCGTGGGGAGCACCTTCAGGTGAAACTAGAGAACAGGGGCAATGGTCTGTTGGACACTTTACAAACGGCGATTGATGACCCGATGATTGTCTCGTGGTGTTTTTTCATGGGACCTTCAGCAAGCACAAGAGGGCGAGCGACGATGACGACGACGACGATGATGATGATGACGATGACAAGAGCGACCGGTCAGTTCCCTCAGAAACTTGCCAAACAGCGAGGAGCAATCAGCTCTGACAATCAGAAGCATCCCACACTGCTACACTGCCGGAATTTTCAAAGTTTAAACTCCCAGATTCGACGCGGTATGACTTGCCACTGTCCGACGTGGCGTGCGGTACAGTGCCGTTGGACTCACTTGTCTCGTGATTGTTTTTAGTGCGGACAGGGCAGATGACGACGATGACAAGTGAGTCGTTTCTCAGTTCAGAAATTGAAAGTCAACAAGAGTAAAAGATTCGGCAGAACAGTTTGGTGCCCAATGTGCTGGTTACCGGTTGAGATGTCCCCATTTTTTGTGGGGAAAAAAGTCACGTGAGGAACAACCAGAACAGCTCTGCGCTTACGTGTCCCATTGGTCAACTTCTCAACAACTGAGGAAAGGATATGGCACTGTTTCAGAAACTACCTTGCATGGAAGAACGGAGCGTTTTCTCTTTCCACAGGTTCCAGTTGACCAGTTCACATTCATGTCTTTCAGGTCCGATGACGACCTTGATTCCGATGACACGGACGGCGGCCGGTGAGTGAGTCTGTTTTGCCCAGACCCGGTCCTCCGGGTCCTCAGACGGAAGGACAGAAAGACAAATTTGAAATTCCCTCTTCAATCAATGACGCAATTGGGCTGCACGACCTGCACTGTTTTGCAGAGCGGATCGCGAGGATGATGATGACGACGACGATGATGATGACGACGACCGGTGAGTTGCTGTCGATTCTTCAAACAGTAAAGCCCAGAGCAGGGTTTTTGGTTGTTGTTGGGGTTTGGGGTTGTTGTTTTGTTTTTGTTTTGTTTTTTTTTTGGGGGGGGGGGTCATACTGCCCAGGACCTACCTGCCTGGCAGGGAGGGCACGCGCGTCGGTCGTGGACAACGCTGTCCGATCTTTTGTTTGTGATCGTCAGGTGAGCTGCATCTGCCCACTCCACCTCCCCCACATTGCACGGCCCCACAACGCCTGACTGACAACATCCGTTTGTTCTCTGAAAACAAAACGTAAAACGACAAACTCGGTCAATTCATGGACGGAACAAGGCTTGATCGTGGGTATTGGCGCAGCTATGAGCTGAAGTAGTTCTGAATCCATTCTTATTCACTGCAGATTTTGACGTTTGTTTGCTTTGCAGGTCTGAACGAGACAACGGTGACGACGATGACGACGACGACAGGTTGGCAGCCACATCGTTGGGGACTTCATGCAACGACGTTTCACTGAATGCCCCGTCAACGCCAAAAGAGCACTGTTGCCGTGGCACTGGCCAATCATGAAACACTGCTCGACATTGGCGTTGACGCGGCGTTCAGTGAAACGTCGTTGCGTAAAGTTTCCACTGACTTTCGAGGGAAGCATGAGTGTGCCCGTGAAATCTCACTCGTCGTCGTGAAAGGCACCCATAGCCACAAGTGAGCAGGACCTTTATCACACTACAATCGTCCAAGTTGAAGGGTACCCTGTGTCACAAGGTACCTTCAAGTGTGGAAAGGTATTTCTCAGTCATAAGAAGGATCCTTGGTACTTTTTTCCTGGATGATTGCAGAGTCAAAAGTGTCTTGTACCCTTTTGAGGCGGTACCTTTGGACTCACCGACTACGTCTCGTTGTCTTTTCAGGTGGCTGCGTGCGGACGACTTCGACAGCGACCTGTGAGTTGTTTTGAATTTTCGCTGTCAAATGAACATCAGTATTTTTCTTCAACCCACTCAGTCGACGTGAAAATCAACTTGCAATGGGGAGTTTTAGCAACACCCTTGAGAATTTCAGCACTACATTCCGTGGCCACAAAACGTACACATAGCACGTAGCTTGTTGGTGTAACTCCCCTGTTTTGGAGCAGTCCACAAATATAAAAAACCAACAAAACTGATGTACTTTCAAGACTTGACTGCCTTCAAGAGCCATTTTCAAAATTTTATAATAGTTTAAATTTTGAGAGAGAGAATGCAGTTTTCTGACTCCAGAATGATACCCAAAATTGATTGTGGACTCTTCCAAATGAGAGGAGTTGAATCAAAAGGCTGCGTGTTTCATGTATGTTTTGCCACTATGGAACGTGGTTCTAAAACTCCCCCCTCCGTAGCCGCAAAACGTACACGTGACACATCGCTTGCAGATGCAACTCCGCTGTTTTGGAAGAGTCAACAGTTCAGTTGACAAAAGTTTCTTGAGTCATAAACTTTTGGAATATCTCTATTTTTAAGCGTGTCGTAATCACCATCAGTCTGTATGCGTGTCTGTGAGTGTGTGTAATATGTGACCTTCAGGGGGGGGTAGATCACTCATTGGTTTCAGAGTGCGCAGAATTCAGCACTGATCATTTTACAAAAAAAAAATATTTTTTTGAAAATTCCAATCTGTCACCTAGCAATATGTGACCTGTGAGCAGGGGTGGGGGCAGGTCACACTTTGGTTTTAAAATGATCAGTGATCAACACAGAACATTTTAAAACCAATGTGTGACCTACCCTCCCCCAGGCCCTGCTCATAGGTCACACATTGGATTTTTGATGGTCGTGGTAGTGGCTATCTATGTCCTGCTGTTGGCTTAAAAACCCTTAGCATTCATGTGTGCATCTGTCCACACTTTGGAATGTAACCGG
>JAAUXT010004217.1_pt1 | contig 16404 bp, 14 predicted proteins | sample 7278171 | NCBI WGS metagenome assembly JAAUXT01 (sample SAMN14350112, study PRJNA611818) | marine sediment metagenome | isolation source: surface marine sediment (1.8m) | place: French Polynesia: Moorea | collected 2018-08 | reverse complement strand
TTTTAGCTTTGATAGCCAAAAGACAAAAAATGTCAATTTTTAATTGAAGAAAAGAATGTATTACTCAAGATATTTTTGTACTTTTTGGTCACAAGAACCAAGGTCCTAACTGGAAGGAAAAGAACAAGTGACCAGAGAAGTTGTTGGTCAGTGTGGAACACCGTAATCGCAAAAAGAAGGAATATTCGGGGACAAGCCACGTATTATTCCGCGATCAGAAACTTCCTGCACGCCAGTGTATTTTGTCGTTCTGGTTGTCGTTCTTGCAATGCCAATTATTTCGTGTTCACGCGCTTTTCAGAAACAATGTTCCAACATTTTCAGGCCAAGCTACCCAAAGGAATAGAGAACATTCGCCCTCACATAGACAATGTGGACAACGTTCCTCTTCTTGTGTCACTGTTCACAGACTGCACTCCTCAAAGTAAGTGACGCGTCGAACACGTCGCTGTGTGTGTTTGTCCGAACGATCACTGGCTGTTACAAACTCGCATTGTGCGATATTTTTCAGCAACAAAGGAAATGCTTGGTATTCTGCAAGAGTACGGTGAAGTGGTGTGTTGCTTCGGCAGTTCAGCGGCAATAGACAACTGTGATATTTTTCTCCAAGCAGATTGTGGGTAAGTGGACATTCTTTCTCAGCTGTGAGTCCCTTGCCTCAACAATGCTTCTGTGACTTCGATTGAAAGGATCAGAATCACTGTAATTCGTCGCATGTAAGAACGATCATTGACACATTTGGTGTGTTGCAGGTTGGCAGTTGAGCCGCACTATCCACAGGTGTGTGTGAAACACGGTGTGGTCGAGGAGAGCAAGAAGGAGGAGCTGTTGACGCCAATGGGTCTCAGCGCGACGCTCAACACCATGCCGTGCACCTTCGCCTTTGACCGAGAAGATCGCATCAGTGTTATTCACTTGATTGCTCAGGTTGGCAGCAAAGATCATCCTCAAGTCAAAACTTTTTTCGTGAACATTGGTGTTGTGGACAGATATTTTTTTCGCCGTGTACTTGGTGCACAAACCAACACTGGATCCGATTCATCTCACAGTAGATATTCTATCATTTTTTTCTTCTTTTTTGTCAGGCCCGAGAACATTGCCAAGCGATACGAAACGCGTTCCTGCTGCTCCTGATGTTCCAGCTGACGCTGTGTCTCCTGCAGCTGCTCGATACCGTCTTGTTGCTGCCACCGATACTCAACACTCACCACGTGATTTGGCTCAATCTCGTGACGCTTCCGCTCATGACGGTTTCCATGATGAACAGTCCTCGCGACAACAGTATCATGAAGAAAGCGCTCGGAAAAAACAAGAAGCATCTCACGAAACAGGTGAAGGAAGATACCAACATGAATTGTACCGCCGGTCAAGGTATATCCGTGCAGAACAAAACCTTGACACCCAGATACCTTGGAGACGACGAAAACATTCAGGTTGTGTTCGGTTGACCAGAAAATAACCTTTTATAGTCTTTTGCAGGCTATGATTGAGTTTGTGGTTTACTACATGGTGAGTTTCGTGCCCACACTGGCCGTGTGTCTGCTGTGCCACGGGCTGACACTGTCGTCGTATTGTGCATCGATCCTCGAGGCCAAAAACTCAACGTGCCACAGATTTTTCGGAGACAGGTAAATCTGCCGTTTCATTTTCAATTAACATGGAATGGAGGTGAATATTTTCGTACGATGTGCTCCTTTCAGTTGAACTTCCCTGGGTTCTAATATTTTCTCAAATGTCACCAGACTGGCCCGTCCATGTTGAAGCTCCTTTGTCTTCAGTCATAGCTCGCATTTCACAAGACTGTGACAGTGTGTCGTTTCGCAATCCGAACGAGACGCAGACATGAGAACTTACCGGACGTCAAAGACGTGAAACCGTCCGACCCAACTCATCCCCAGATTTGAGTGATACTCAAATTTGAGAAATCAAAGCACCTCTGTGTCTTTCAAAAATCAAGAACGAACTCAGGTGTGTGATGTGATGATTTTCGTCTCAGAGAGAACGCAGAGGTGGGGACGTGGAATGGATGGCAATCTGTGTACTCGTCAACACTCACTTTTTCCCAAAACTTCGCAGCGTGCCAGCTCGTGATATACTTTGGTTCGTGATTCAGAAAAAATAAAACCGACATCCTCTCTGTTCTTGAGAAATGTGTCCGTTCGACGAAACTCGGCGTGTTGATGTTTTGAACACGCAAATATGCACCTCGCATTGCTTTCACGCGTGTTCTGTTCTGGTTGATTCTGCAGCGTGTACGTCTTTGTGCTACATCCACCGCCTGGATCATCTCTGGCAAAAATCTCCACTCCTCAACCGGCTCTGGTGCATCGTCACGCCTGTGTTGTGAGTACACACAGCACAGTCGAACCAACTTTCTGGCTCTCGTCATGATGTCATGACGCCATTGTGGCTGCATTCTCCGGACCGAATTAACTGAATAGCTGTTCATGATTCAGTTCTCTAAAAAAAAAAAAGAGGGGCCATTTGGTCATGTCTGAACAGTTTGAATCACCTCAGTCCCTGGACATCGCTCTAAAACCGGTCCACGTGCTTGCAACGTACGTCGCTTGCAAGCGATCTTGGGAAAAGAGCGGCTGTTCAAAGCTTTGCTTTCTTGTTTTCAGATTGCTGTTGCAAATCTTGTACTTTGTCTTGGACGTCACTATTCACAACAACCAGCGGGGAGACCACTTGGTGTTCAACGCTTCTGACTCCCCCGTCGCCTGTTGGCTGCTCGCCTTTTTGTGGCCGCTCGTGCTCATTCCCATTCTTGAGCTTATCAAGCGCAGAGAAATAAGGCAAGTATTTGGTGCCTTGACCATTGAAGCAACACTTGATAATCGAGGACCGGAAGGGAGAACGGACCCCTCACGGGCCCTCTGACCCTCCAGTTCATCCATATTCGTTTCCGAAGGTGGAAGAATTTTTTGTTTGGACTGGAGGGTGCACGATTTCTTGATCAAATCCAAGTACAAATCCAGCGCTTACACAAGAGCTTTTTATGTGAGGTGGTTGGGGGCGCGACCTGTTCAATGCGGTGGTGATGTTGTTTGCATCTTTAAAAAGTCTGAAACGACCCCGTCTCCGAAGTGGAACAAGTTTGGAGCAGAAAAGCAAATAAGAGGGAACTCAATTCTAACATTTGATGTGAGCCACCTCCACCTCCACCCTCAGCCAGAAAACGCGCGTGTTCAAGAGCGCTGATCTTACGAACAGTTTCGGAGTCAGGAAAATTAAGGAGAACAACTTTGCACTTTCACCTAAAGGAACAATCACAAGGCTGAAATTCAAAGTTTGTTTTTGATTCTCGACAAAATCGACCGGTCGAGCTTCCCGTTACCACTGGTGATCTTGACTTGTGAGTCCCATCGAAACGTAAAGTCATCATCCGGTACAAAGAACCTCCAAGGCGCGTCGTCCGAACTGTCGTCTGCGCGCTGTTGTGCGGCTTCTGTGATCTCGAGACAGCGTTCGGCTTTATTTTGTGTTCATCCATTGCGCGAGACAGACCCAACACCTTCCACGAGAATTTGACGTTTTGATAATCAGTTTTGGATTCAATTTGGACATTTTGTTGGCAGGCTGGCTGTTCGGTATCAAAGACGCGCGAGGCTCGACTTCGGCACGAAGCTGGGAATGAATTCTCCGTTTTGAGTGATTGGGTGTGGCCCGACTACACTGTCATTGACAAGCACAACAATGCAGATTGAACCCTTTTACAACAAAGTATTGTTTTTGGTACCTGCCATGGCACTTGATGTCGTTCGTTTTTGACGTGAATAAACTGTCACGCACACCAGTCCCTGTTTGTGCTTTTTAGTTCACAAACAATTCCACTGCTTGGTTTCATCGGATTGCCCTGCAATCTTGTGACATCGACCAAAATGAGTGAGCAGAGCGGACCGCTGCCCCTTCTTGTTAGTGGCCAGTGAATGCCAGCAGTTGGTATGCCTGCGGTTGCTCCGGAGCCTTGGTGCTCATTGACACAATGCTGCTTCACGATTCCAATGCCACAGTTTTCTGGGGGAAATTTTCCAAAGCTTTTATCTTTGTCGAAAAGCATTTGAATTCTGTGCAGAAAATCGCACATGGTACCAGCGGCCTGCAACATGTTCCAATTTCATGATGGATTGGAAGGGCTCTCTGACCGAAGGTGCAATTCTGGAAACTGACCAGGGCAGGATGGGGTAGTCTTTTCTACAACTCTGCGATCACACCTCTCGTATGTGCTCGCATCGTGGTAGAAATAGGTCCTCACCTTACAAAAAGGGTTCCCAGCACTGGGGTTCCTGTTCAATCACACAACTCCCTTCTCGACCAAAGGTCTCGAAAAGTCGTATGATTTCACAGGAACCATTTTTGCACAGTGTGAGAACCCTGTCCCCTGCCCGAGATGAAAATGTTGAAAACCCACGAGACCCTCCTCTTTTTGGTTGAAAGTCAAACATTTTATATTTGCTCAGTACATGCGAGAAAATCAGACCAATGAAGTGATCGTCGTCCAAAACTTTTTGTCATGGAGTGCAAAGAGACTTCTGAAGTTTCGCAGTTTTATTGTCTCATTTTCATCACAACAGGAGAATCTTCCCGCCCAACAAGAGTTCACTCGTCACCACCTGTAATGCGCGTAGGCTCTGTTTGCCTCGCACAGCCTGTGTAGTTCTTGCTTCTTCCGCACTGTTGCTCCCTGCGTGTAGAAAAAGAAACAAAATCCGAAATTGAACAAGCGTCTGAATCGTGAGTAGAGTTTGCGTTCAGCGAACGCTGACACACTGCAGCTTGGTTCATCAACTTCAAGCAAGTACATAACAGTAAAGGTACCTCTTTGTTGTGAGCCAACAGCAGTTCATTTGCGAGTGTGTCCCAGATTCGGACGTTTCTTCCCTTTCTGTTTGAAACTTCGATGAGCCATTTTATGGCCGTGAAAGTTCGAAAATTGTCTCCCATCGGCACAGGTACCTGTCGAAAACATACACGCGCGTTATGCAATGTCCACAAGTTATGCTCAGAAAGAATTCACCGTCAATGTGAAACCAATGTTCACGAAAGTTCCGTCGAGTTTCTTTTTTTCTTTGTGTTCAACTCACTGTGTAATATTGGGCTCCTTTTCTGACTGTTTTTGTTTTCAACAAGGGTGTACAGTTTTCTACGGCTGTGTGCAAAATGACTTTGGGATTCAACTCGATTTGTTCCCGCTCCTCCTCTGTTTCCGCATCGTGCCACTTTTCCAACTGAATTAATTTCAGTTTTTCGAAAGTCTGCAATTGAAAACAAATGAATTGCAATGAACTCAAGATTGCCCATCTGTTTCGTGGCGTCCGCTGCAACATGCAGTGCAAGTTTACAGTACAGTTTGGGACCCAGCCATTCGGCATCCGAAAAAAAAAGAGAAGAGTTCCCTCCCAACCGCAGATACAATGAAATTTCGCCTCAACGTATCCTGACCAAATCTTTTAATCCATTTCAGAGACTATTTTGTGAATCTCAGGTGGGCACCGTCTCTACGGTTTGTCTGCGCCGAATAGAAATCCGTTTTTCATGTAAATTTAAGACTTGTACAATGTTCTGGCACAAATAGGACAAACCTTCAGCATGACTTCTCGGGCAGCGAACTTTTCGCCGCCATCCATCAACTGTCGGATGAACTTGCTGGTAATGAAAAAAACCAGACAGCACTCGATTAGCCAAACATGGCGACAGACATTCAATCTCTGCGCTCCAAGAACGGGCAAATTTCCCTTCTTTTCACTGTTTCTCAGCGTTCTTCATCCCAACGCTAGATATTGTCTAGTGAATGCGTACTTCACGAGCGGATCGTGGTTTAGTGAGGTCACTTCGTCATTTCTTGCTGCTTTGATTGGCCGGAATTTTCTTTCGTCCATCTCGTCCAGAGGTTCTGTCAGATCTTCAAAGCGGAAGGTCGGTTCGATGTAGTCTTTGTTGTATCGAGAATAACGAACTGGTACAAACCTGCAATCGAGACCCGAAGTAGGGTGATGAAAAAGAAAAACAACAACAACAACACAAGCGTGTCCAACGAAATCTGCCTGAAATGCAGGGGTAGGGTGTACTGGGAAGTGTGTGTGTGTGTGTGTGTGTGTGTGTGTGTGTTTCGGGGGGGGGGGGTTCCACACAACATAAAAAGGAACGTCGTTTCTGTGAAAACCAAACAGGAGATCGGAAATCAGAAATCGCAACGGAGTGGCATGTACACGTAACTTGTGACGGACATTTTTCGAGGTAGATTTCAGAGAAGTGCAAAAAGTTGTGACAAGGTCCTTCACTCACAAACACATTAAATTATCGCCCATGCAAGTTCTGTTTTTGGTAAAATCAGCAATATTAAGACTCGCTTTGACATAATAATGTTCTTCAGACAGCACAATTGACCGTATTACTGACATTGGCAATGCCAAATTTCCTCCAGACAAGTGACACGTCCGAAGACATCGCAAAAATGGTACTGCTGCCATGATCCAAGCAGTCGCGTAGTACGTCCCGCGGTTTCCTCAGCCTTTGGGTGCCGTTCTATTTTTCGCTCGTGATCAGATCGCTCCTTTTCCCATTGGGTCAAATGCAAATCTGAGCGCTCGAGTCATTCGGAGCGTCAAAAAGGACGGTAAATCCCCAGCAAAGACGAGTTCGAAAGATGTACAAAACTGATTTTCCACACAAAGTGTGATGTTTGGACATTTTGTAGTCTGAGCGACTGAGGAAAAACTCCCGTCAAGTCTTGGGTGATAGACTCTATCTAGATCTACATCTAACCTCCGACTGCATGCATGTTTGAAACCTCACACCCTCGCACAGCAACGCACACAACGACAGATTAGATTTTGAATCTGGTGAACATGAACGTGTTTGCAAGATGAGCCTGACAGACTTGAGTTACCTCTGCAATTACAAGGGGACCTTGTACCCCCTGCATTTGGATCCGAAAACAGCTGCGAGGTGCGAATCGTCGCCGAAAGCCATCGCATCAGTGAAGTTGCTCGTGGACTTGAGTGCAGAAAAGATAGTTTTGGACGGATCGAGCACGTCTCGAGCTTTGAGTGTCATCCCGGCCGAACTGTGCTACAGTTTGATGAAAGCTGCTCTGGCGACCACAAGAGATCGTGCAATTGAGGTGAGCAGTCGACATTTGTTGACCTTCTGTCAACAGACACGAGTGACAATTTCTTGCGACCTCTGGGTGCGTCTACACGAGTACTCGATGCTGTTTTGTTGCTGCTTCCAGGTGTTGATAGCGAAGTGGCCGTGGGAAGTGCTTCACTTGAATCGATTTGCTTCCCACTTGTTCACTGACGTGCGCGCCTTGTACAGCGACCAGTATGTGGCGGAGCGAATGCGGCGAGGAATCAAGTACACGACGTGTTTGGCTCACACTTTCGTCGAATGTTTGAAGAAAAGAAGTCCAACAAAGCTGAAGTATCTGGACATTTCAGGCTACCCCACAGGTACTCTTCATTTGCCTCGTCACGAGAGTCCACGCGTTCAGAACTGGACTTACTGACAAAACGAGGGTCTCGCTGTCTGCGAGCGTGTTGCAAATGCCCAGGTTGTTTTTACGGCCAAAAAACCAATATGGCTGACATGGTGAAATTTGGGTATGGCTATATAAATGGCTTTATAGCTTGGAAATGGTTGATATTTGCTGAAGGAAATATCAAGAGAAAATGTAGATAATTGCTTGGGCTAAATTTTAGAATTGGTGATTGGTTGCTATGGTAACATTTGTTGCTGGTTTTTTGTTGGCTGAAAGTCAAAATGTGATTTTTGGGTTTTTTGGATCAAAATGTGTTGCGCGCTGCACAGCAAAATTGTACAAAGTATGAAAATTTTTATTCTAGTAAAGGTGGAAGGTATTGGTGGTAAATGATGCCTGAGGTATTGGAAAAAATTTCCTGTTCCATGTATAGGCACCATCGGGGTCTGAAGTTGAAAGTATGAAGAAACTAAAAAAATTGACTTTTTTCAAATGATTTTTTTTAGATTTTTTTGAGAGTTTTTTTCAGACATTATTAGTGTTTAGTAGAGTAAAGAGGAAGTTGAGAGGAAGATTTTGGTATTCAGTTTGTGTGAATCAGACCATCCATTGTTGAGTTATGGCTGTCTGAGTATGACTCTTGGGATTCAGGCTCTTGGAGGCAAGAAATGTATTGTCAGCCATAAGTGGTTGTAAAAAAAAATTGTCTAATTTTTTTCATATGGAGATCTTAGAAGAGCATTGGGGGTGGATAATGTGCATATGAATGAATGAGGCATTTGACTATTTTAACCTGGGCTACTATGGGGCTGAATATGAAAAATGTTAAAAGATTGGATTTTTTCAAGAGGGGTTGAGGTACATATGTGTGTAAATTAAAATGGTTTAAATGTTATTTCAGTGTGATATTTGAATGATTTGTGATGAAGTATGCAATTTGCTCAAGATAAATACAAAGTTTGTGAAATTCTGATGTGGCATAGTGACATGATTGGGATTTGTGTGTAGCATGTTCAGATGAAAATTGGGATCATTTTGAGGTATCTTGACATAAAAACATTGTCAGGGTACATGATGACAGGTGTGTTACTTTGGTCATGTTGGTTGATAGTTGAAGAGTACATGTTGCGGTGTTGGATGGATGAGTGCATTTGACTCAAGTGCATTCTATGCAGTGTGTGATGACCTCTGAAGATGGTTCAAATGGTATGAAAATGGATTTTGATGGACTGGTAGGTTGAGAAAAGTTGAAAATTGTTTTCAGTAGACTGCAAATTCCTTTTCTATGGCAGTTTGCCAAAGTCATTACAACTACCTTGGTGGTGTTTGTTTGTGGATCAACTGTGTTTAAAGTTTTCAGAATCACAAAAGTGCATTTTTGACTTTTTTATTTTTTGAAAAATTTCAACTTTTGTTGCTGATATTTGGATTGTATGAATGGGACATGGTCTTGGATGCTATTTGTTACCCACTGTTTGGGACTTTCAGTTTCTAGAGTGAGGGATCAGGTGACGTAAACAATCGGGCGCCATTTGCAAAAGTTCGCATCACCGGCGAGATCGTTCAGATCTATTTTTGAAAGTTGAAACTGGCGCCCAAACTAAAGGGGACAGTGGAACCGCTGACCAAAATCGCAGAACGAAAGAAGAAAGGAAATTAGAAAACGTGGAGAAAACAAACCCAATCCGAGCGTGGGATGTTCGTTGTCCAGCAGAAGAGCGAAGACTGGTGGCGAGCAGTGTACGTGTGGGGTGCGATGTATGACAAAGACTGATACAACGGGCAACTGGGGATTTGGAACTCGTGAACAAATTTATTTGGAAGCACTCCTTTCTTCAAACTTCCCTAAAGCTGACAGGTGCACAAACAAACAAACAAAGAAACACAGTCAACAACGCAACCACACGGACAAAAGACTCATGTTTGTAACATCCATCTTCTGTGAAGGGTACTCGACTTTCTGGATGATAAATGCATGGTGTTTGCGCTGGTGCGAGTTGTACTGCAAAGTTACCCCTGATTCACACCGGAAAGGGAAACGATGCACAAGAAAGGTTTTCGACGCAGCACCCAAAAGTTGCGTGAAGGAATTTTTTTGCCGTGTGAACACATGTTGACCATTGCACTATTATGTGCGCGTGTGTGTGTGTGTGTGTGTTTGTCCGTGTGTGCGTGTGTGTGTGGGGCCTTTCACGCACAATTCACACATTTTTCTTGTTGAAGAAACAGCAATCGGGAGCAGCAAACAAGAAACAAGAAGCAGTGCTCAAGGCAACTGCAGTGCGAAGTCCCTTGCTGGTAATGTCATCGATTCTTCCTTGTCCTCCTTGTCTTCCACAGGGAGGGGGGGCTCTGGGGGGGTCTGGGGGCTGGGCAGGGGCAGGTTGGTTAAGGGGGAGGGGGCAGGGGACATTTCATCCACCTTGTCATATATACTGCACTACCATATGGTGCTTCGCCCTGAAGGGACTTTGCACAACAACAAAACAAGAGACGCCCGGTGTTCCACGACGGACACGGAACCAGTTTGAACCTGGGGTTCTTCAGTCTGCTCCACTGTGATGTGTGAGCTCGGGATAAGTCGTGTTTGGGAAAAAGCTCCTCAGTGCGTGACTTGACTCCAACTTCCCTGTATCTGTTCGCCAGTTGTTAAACCTTGTGCACGCCGGTTTCGTGAGAGGGTTCTGCGACACACGACACGGTTCTCATACTGTGCAAACATTTTTGGTTCTTCCATGTGGAATCGCACGAGACGTTTCAAGAAAGGTGTTGTGTGCTTGAACAGAACGCCATTTTCGAACGTGAAAATCCCATTTCTGGCAGGAGGCGAGTGCGCGCGAGAGGTGTGTGATCGCAGAGTTGTGGGACACTCGCTTCGCACTCTGGTTTTTTTTTGAGGGGGGGGGGGGCGGGTCATTTCCACTTTTTTCACACAGGTTCCAACATCGTGTTCCATCGCGCAAAGTTTCTCCCACTACGTGAAAACACATTTTTATTTTTTTGAGCAAACTTTAACCAAAACACAATCGTAAAAATTACAATTAAAGTTGTGAAAAGATGTTGGTGACGGAACCAGGGAGGAGCATCTGACGGAAAACACGATGACACGCGTGGACGCACCTCCATCTCACTCGTCCAGCACGAAAAACACACAACAAACATTCCAAAATCCTGCCATTGAAGTACATTTTTGGGGTGCTGAGGCCCCCGCCAAGTTCCCTATTCGATATTCTTGACTTGTTTTCTTCCCTTGTTTGCAGTTGTCAAAGTGGAAATCTTGGCTCAAGTAGCAGTCACACAGAAACGCACAAAACGATTGGTGCTGGTGAGATATTCTTGGCTTGCAAGGAAGAAGACCAAAAGTTCCCTGTTCGAAATTCTTTTCTGACCTGCTGTCTTTTTCTCTGTTTGATCCACGGAAATAGCCATTTTCCGAGCATGTTTCAGCAAAATAGTTCCGGTGTAACAGGACCAGACAACGACTAGGACCAGACAACGACCACACTATTTGGTCGTTCTCTGGTCCTGAAATTTCAGGACTACACAACGACGTCGGAAAAATAGTACGGTCGTTGTCTGGTCCTGAGACACCGGTAGATTCGGAACTTTGAGTGCTGCCTCGACCTGGCAAAACACGGGTTCGAGACAAAACCAGACGCGCCGTTTGTACTGTCGTCTTCCAGCGCAAACAGGCCACGTGACTTTGGTACTGAACGTGAAACGTCTCACCGCAAACTATAATCAAATTTGTGTTGTTTATGTCATTTCATATTTTGTGATGTTTTTCACAAACGAAACTCCTCTGAATATCCGGACCTTTTGGTTGCGAGAAAGAAACAACTAAACGATGTGCTTTAGCGCGCTTGAGTTTTTCTGATGGAAAAGCCAAATGTGGGGGGACTTTTGGAATATTTTGAAATATTTTTTTGACAAATTGCTCGGCCACGCATCATCAGAAACGACACAACAAATTGTTTACATGTTCAAGATAAAGTTATTTTTGAGAAAAACTAAGCTACCAACTGAAAGAACATGGTTCTGATTATCATTGTGATTGACATTGGAGTTGATTCTCTGCTAAGGAATACTCAGGCTCTCTTGAACTTAGCTTGTAAAACATGCAGTTTTCCAGAAACTTTAGCTGTGAATTTCTTCATAATGAGGGTCATTTTGGGCAGAAGGTTGGTATGGTTCAGGAAAAATGGAACTGACCTCAGATGAAGCTGAGTCAGGCCTCACAGGAGGGTCAATCATGGAAGAATCAGACCTCACAGGAGGGTGTGGCTGAGCAGCTTGAGCCACTGGCTTGAAGAAGCCACGTGGATCTCTGACAGCCTGCTGAAACTGGTAGGGTTGAGCATACAGGGAGCTGGCTTCAGTGATGGCAGAGCCAGGCCTTATCTGGGGCTCCAGATACCCATCAGAGCCTTGTGTGTTGATGGTCTCTTGGTTCATGACAGTGGCTGTGTTGTTGTAGTTGGTTGTGTTGGGGTGAATTGTGTTGAGTGGAATCTGACATTCAGTGTTATGGTCTGTGGCTCTTGGTAACTTCCGTTTCCTGCAAAACATTCACCAATCGGGGTTTGTCACACATTCGATTTTGACGCGATGCCTGGAACAAACTGGATTGTTTTGTCTGACACTCTCCATTGGGCGTCAGGTTAAATGACGCCTGCACGTGTCAAAGTTCTGATGCCAGCATAAAGAAATCTGCCACCGCCCTGCCTGGATTGCTTAATTTTGACAGGAAACATGTCAGGGCAGGTTGCATTTCAAACAACCACGAGTTTTTGTGCACGCAATGTTTGAAAGCGTTGCCAGAAAACTTGCGGGATACAGACACCTGTCTCGGGCTGTTAGCAAATTGTAAGGATCTGGGCCGTTGCACTGACCTTTTCATGCACAGACACACAGACACAGCTCCAATGACAACACCGACGATCATGACAATGGGAATGCCAACTCCAATTGCAATCCAGATGAGAGAAAGATCTGCGGCAGAATAACACCATACAGGAACAGATGCAAGCAAGATGGTCATGTTGACCCAACATACAAAAAACGCCATGTTTTATGTGCTACACGGTGAATGACACTTCAGACTAAAATTTGACAGTGTAATTGTGAGAAACTCACCCAAGTCACCTCCATCAGGCTCTGTCCCTGGGTTTGTCACAGCTTCAGGGGTTGTGGTTGTGGTTCTGCTGTGTGTTGGTGTTGGTGGCGTCATCCGGGCACTCGTGGGAACTGGTTCTGCCAACAAGAATAGTTTGTTCAAAACAGATGCAGTCAACTGTGTCCTTTGTACTTGGTGAGTGAACAATCATGCAAAGGACATTGTTTTCTGGTGGTCGTGGTGTTGGGGGGGGGCGGGTACAGGGCTGTTTTGGCTCCTGGATTCACCAGAGAAAAACAGAGCCAAATCATGACACGAAAGACCAAAGGGTCTCAATCAAGCAGAGCTTCTTTTTGTTTGTTCTGATGGAATGCTTTCTGCTTTCTGCTTGGCTGGGCAGCATAATTTGGGCTGCACTAGAGGCCCACCACATGACAAACTCCCCCCTCTCAAGAAAAAGTAGAGCAACAATCCACAAAACCATCGCAAAGTGCGCGAGCCACTGAGAATAGAGGGATATGACCAAGTTTTGCCAGGTACACCCAACAGGTAACATAACAGCTACACACTGACCGGACACACAGACGAAGCTGGCCTCCAGGTAGGCTCTGAGGTCCTGTGGACACGGCTGAAACCCTGGCAAAACCTCCTCAACACGAATGCTGCAAGAACTCAGTCCATTGCATCTGAATGAAAAGCAAATACAAATTTGCAGTTGAAATTGGCACAAAGTTGGACAGGGCCAGCAAGGAGAATTTTGTGTTCTTTATGAGACATCAAATACAGTCATATTTTTTTCAGAGGCCACATTTTGACAACCATTGCAGGAAAAGATTCTTGTCACACAGAATATTGAGGAAATGGTGTAAAATTAACAAAAAGCACAACCAACAAAGGAAGAGGTGGCACCACCCACACCACCTTCAGCATCAATGGTTTGGTGATTCACCTCTACATTGCGTCGTGGCTCACCCAAACCATGGACTGCATTCCAAGTGTGTTCCTTGACCAGACAAAAGTTTTTTTTCCTATCTCACACACTTTCACACATACCTTTCTTGGAGGAAGGATGTCACGTCTGCGAAACACCCAATGCAACCTTCAATCTTCAGACACCTGCCCACTCTCATGCGGCCGAACTTTGCTCCTGTGATGCTGACCTCGCCGTGCTCTCCACAGTCAGCCTCAAACGTTTCTGAATCACAGTACTCCCTGAGCTCTCCTTCTGTTGGGGGAAAACAAACGCATACTCGTGAGAGATCAATTTTTCTTCGCAATAGATCAAAACACTTTTTGACAGATACGATTTTCTGCTCTGTATTCCATAACAAGAAGCAGTGCTCAAGGCAACTGCAGTGCGAAGTCCCTTGCTGGTAATATTGTCAATTCTTCCTTGTCCTCCTTGTCTTCCTTGTCTGCAAGGGGGTGTCCAGGGGTGGGGGGTCTGGGGGCAGGGGGGTCTGGGGTGGGGGAGGGGGTTAGGGGAAGGGAGGGGGGGTTGAGGGGGGAGGGGGCAGGAGACATTTCATCCACCTTGCCAAATACTGCACGACCACATGGTGCTTCGCCGTTTAGGGACTCAGCACAACAGCAAATGATCACGTGACTGACCAGGAACGCAGTCGAAACTGGCCTCCAGGTAGATTTTGAACTCGGCTTGACACGGCTTGAACTCCAGGGTAAAATCCTCCACACGAATACTGCAAGAGCTCCGTTCATTACATCTGAATTAGAAAGAACAACACAGATTTGAAACAGACAAAATTGAAAAATGAAGCATTTTGAAAATCAAGAGAAAACATTTGTTTGTATGGGACAAAAGAGACAAGGTTGCAAAAACTGCACCATTTTTGTGTATGCCACAAATATGGGCAAATTCTTGTTTCAGAGCTTTTCTGTTCTGTCATTTTGAATTTCCAAATGGAATGGGAATCACAACAAACGCCACCTTGAGCATTGTGGGCGTGTGATTCACCTCCACCTTGGGTGGGGCCTGACCAGCCTCCTGACTACATTGTCTACTCCTGAATTACAAAGGGACCACATTCTTATCTGGTGGACTTTCACACATACCTTTCTTGCAGGAAGGAAGTTGCGTCTTGGGAACAGCCAACATAACCGTAGTCAGTCTGGACGCACTTTCCCAGGCTCATCCGGCCGACAGTGGCTGAAGTGATTCTGACCTTGTTGTCTCCACAGTCAGGCTCGAATGTTTCTGAGTAACAGTACTCCCTAATCTCTCCTCCTGTGAGGGGGGACAGACACACGTGTTCACAAGAGGAAACAGTTTGTCATCCCAAATCTGACTACAGAGGTTCAGCAAATCCGTCCGCTCCTTTTCCGTGCCGCCCCAATTGCCAGGTCGGTGACACAATTTTCATTTGGTCACTTGTCATTGGCTCTCAGGTGCAAATGAGGGGAACTGTGCCACTGATCTGACAATTGGGGCACGCACATACGGATTTTAAGGCCTGCTGAACCTCCCTGCTATTTCAACAACGTTGACGTCCACGTGACTCGCCCACGTGACATTGTGCTGAAACGCTCAATTGAGGGAAAAAATAGCTCGCGCGAGCTGGCGTGATTTGCACCTTATGCCATTTTGTTAAACGTCAACAGCACCAGACAAGAGTGAATTGGAACAGTGCCAATTTCACAGTACCGCAGCCTTATCAAATTCCTTCCTGGCCCCTTTGTTGGTGACCAAGAAGAATATGAACACAATTGAGTACCATTTTCATGGACAAACTGCTGTACACACACTTTTGGTAGACAACGCCTGTTGTGCTTCCAATCGACCGGTACCCGGCGCAAATCACCAAAACTTTCAATTTTCCATTGCAAACCACGTGGCTTCTCTCACCTGAGTGCACACCTGCCACCACCATAACGAGAAGAGTTGCCATACAGAGAACACCACCGGAGGCCATGCTGGAACAGAACGAACCCTTCGAACTGGCAACAGTGTCTGTGCTCGTGTGTGCCGTGCTGTTCTCCCAAATGTGTGTTGTACGTTGCTGTTTGCCGGTATATACCAAAGAATTTACAAGCTTCTTATCAGGTCCAATATGATTCTGTAGTACTGAGGTGTGTCAAAGATCAGAGCGAGAGTGAATTGTTTTATTCGGGTGGGAGATAATGCCATGCTCTACAATCGCTTCTCAAAGAGATACGTAGTTCGTCCACGAATTTCTCGTTTTCTCAGAGATTCCCCACACCAACTGGTGGGGCCAGATCCACCACACCAACTGGTGGGGCCAGATTCACCACACCAACTGGTGGGGCCGGATTCACCACACCAACTGGTGAGGCTAGATCCACCACACCAACTGGTGGGGCCAGATTCACCACACCAACTGGTGGGACCAGATGCACCACACCAACTGGTGGGGCCAGATTCACCACACCAACTGGTGGGACCAGATTCACCACATTAACTGGTGGAGGGGGGGCTAAATTCACCACACCAATTTGTGGGGTCAGAAAGGAACTGAATTGTGATGGCCTTGTCGACATGAACCTTGCTCTGTTGCTGCGTGTGCTGAACGAATATCGGGGACATGTTTGCAGGTTTGGACGTGACCTATTTTCCCGAGTCTGGCTCCGAGACAGACGACGAGAGCCCCGAGAATGGAAATGGTGATCAAAGAGCGGAACTTAAGAAAAAGATGGCCGCTGCCGCCACTCAAGCATTCGTAGATGGAGGTAATAAAACAGGTGCACGTTGAATGAAGCAAAAATACGCCAAGATGGCGTCGCCGGTGATTCGAACTATCCTGCCTCATTCGCACTATCCTGCTGC
>JAAUXT010004151.1_pt1 | contig 16404 bp, 15 predicted proteins | sample 7278171 | NCBI WGS metagenome assembly JAAUXT01 (sample SAMN14350112, study PRJNA611818) | marine sediment metagenome | isolation source: surface marine sediment (1.8m) | place: French Polynesia: Moorea | collected 2018-08 | reverse complement strand
GGTCGTTGTCTGCCGGGCCTCACATCACAAAACCAAAAGAACACTTCAAGATAAAACACGGCTGTCATACCAAATATATGGACGAATGGTTGACAAAAGCAGCATGAAACCCACACTGTCAAATTAGCAGGTGAGATGCTCTGTTGTTTTGGTTTCAACATATCTGCTGACCATGTGTGAAGAAAGATGATCGTGGTTTTGTGCTTGTGTCCTTGGTGTCTCCATTCAAATCAGAGAAGACGATGTAAAGTTGGATGTAGCAGGTACAAAGGCCATGTATTTGGAAGCAGTGTTGGTCTGAACATTCAAGAACCCAATGCTTTTCAACGTGTGCACAACACCAGGCTGTACTTGAAAGTGAACAAGTGGCCATGCCATGAAGGTCGTCAAGGATGGGGTTGCAGCCAACGTAAAAGACAGATACATCTGGAAGCAATTTTTGGCATCTTTTTCTGACAACATCAACTTGTTTGATTCACCAAGTCGTGCCATTAAACTTGTTGCATCTGAGAGATGAGCAGCAAAGCCTGTCGTGAAGGTACCACGTGGGATACCCAAAGGTAACCACGTGTAATGGTGCCACTACCCAAGTTGAGCGATAATACCCCAGGCTTCTGAATGAGCAAAGACAAACACGTGTGATTGGGATCTGCACCGTTTGTCAAAACAATTTTCTTTTCCCCAGATCTAACCCTCTGAGCACTGTGTGCGTGCACCTGTGTCCTCATGAACCCCAATTCACACCACGCATGATGCACGTTTTTCATAACATTCCACACATGGATCGGGTTGAAACCCACGTGCGATCACGGTGACGCACGGAACTGGGAGAATTTTTACCATCCATTTACTTTTCCTTTCGAATGTGTGATACCCATTTTTAGTGCGCTGTAACCTTCGTGTGCGTGTGTGGATGCGCTTGGTGTATACTTGGGGTGAGCGTGTCCCTTTGGGATCTCACGAAAACCAAACAGCGAATCTTTGTGACGTCAATTGCAGAAGTTCAATGCAACGACCATCAGCGACACCAATTCGCAGCGTGCGTTTGTGTGATGGTACGTGCGTGTGCTGATTTGCTGTTCTGTCAGTGATTTTGTTTGCGCTGTGTCTGTATGTGTGTGAACATTGTGTGCGTGTGAGAGAGTGGTGTGTGCGTGCACGAGCCCAAGTACTGCTTCGGGCAGATATCCGTGCACGTGTGTGTGTGACCAGTGTGTGCGTGTGTGTGGTGTATGCGTGCACTGACCTTTCTGTACACGTCCCTGTAGATCTCCCTGATCTCCTCAGTCTTGGTGTGCCACAGGGAGTGGGGTACGGTCTCGAGCAGGTTGCGCGCGCGCACGTACGGGACGTGCTGCTTATCCGGGTCCTGCCAACCGGAAGTGACCAGCTCCTCGTTGTTGACGCCGTAGGACGCGCCCTCGTCAAGATACACATTATCGCCCAGGTGCAGAACCACCTGCAGCTGGTCCTCGTTAACCCTCCGCCACAACACCTCCCATTGGTCGTGCCCATTCTCCTCCATGACCCTATCACAGCTCAGGAAGGCGATGTTGATGTGTTCTATGGTGGCAGGGAAGGTCCTGATCATCCCAATGTTCTTGGGGGAGATGGCTGGGGCGATGATGTTGAAGGCACTACTGGGGGGCAAGTCTTTGAAGTGGAATACTGTGGGGCGTCGAGCCTTGATGTCCTTGACCTGCTTATGCTCCTGGGTCCTGGGGTTCTGGTTCCTGAATCTGAGGATGACCTCGAACTTGTTCACGTCAGTGTCTATCTCGAGCAGGACATTGGCTGTGGTTGAAGTCACGTGGCCCACGACGGGTCCAACCAGAAGCAGCGGACGCGGCGGGTTGGGAGCCTCGCTCTCGGTGATGACGACGTCGCCCGTGCGACTCGTCTCCTGACCGGAAGTAGAGCTGCCGGAAGTGCCCTCGTGACCGGAACCACACGGGGAGGAAGTGCCCTTGCCGCTGTCGCTGTCCTCCTCCTCTATTTTTGACTCCTGGATTGTCGCCATCCTTACAAAAATTCAATCTGACAATCTATCTGTGTTTCCTTCAACTTGAATGAAACAATCCTCCAAAGTTTCTCGCCAGTCCCAATGCTTTGGTCCTGGTTTTGAATGTCCAGGACGAACGTGCGTGTGTGAGGTATACGTGCTGTTCTTATTCCTTCACTGCGCGCGTGTTTACTAAATATTGTCCAGTTCAGGCACAGAACGCTGCTATTCTCCAAATATGAGGCAAGTGTGCATGTGTGAGAGGTATGCGTGGGAAGTTTCAATCCAGTTGACACAGTCTCTTGTCCGTGAATGTATTCCTCTCCAAGAACGTACTCACTCAGTATCCTTGTGCACGTATTCCTGTACCGCGTGTGTGTCTACGTGTTCACTTGGTCCATCCCACAACACCTGTACCAGCAGGCAAACATCAAGCGCGAGCGCAAAACACTCGTGAAGATACTGTCAAATTTATGCTCATATTGCGCATAAAATCTCCAGTACTGTCTGATGGTCCTCACACGATCCGATCCGTACACACACTTTTTGTCACGACCATCAATTCGGCTCTTGAATGGCGTGTTCTGTATCACCTTTACTGCACAGTGTGCAGCGTCAGGCGTCGCGTCCCGTCACACACGTCGCACGTCACCACAGCGTCTTCGCACGTTCAACGCATTCCAGCTCGTCTGCGTCTATCCACTGACGTAATCCACATGAACATGATCCGTCTCCGGTTACCACCACGGATCCGACTATTCAAATGCACAACGCATCCTTCACACGGTGTACGGTGCAAGATGAGCCACTGATCTACGCATGTGCCTTGGACACATTTCTCAAGGCAGAACTCGCAGGTCGTCTACCCACCTGGAACGAGTACAGTAGGTCCCGGTTAATTCGAACCCGGTTAGTACGTCGCCCCGCTTAATCAGTCGGTTTTTCCGTGCAATGACCCTGTTGAATTAAGGGGGACGACTTTACACAGATCAACGTCCCCAATTGGGCCCAACACACCAACTTTTACTTTATCCTTTGCGGGGGTGTACACTGGTCAGACCAAACTCCAAAACCAGGAATGCACAGGTTGTGTTCCGTGTCCGTCGACGAGTTCACACGAGCGCCACGTGAAATGATTGTCCTTCACTTCTGCAGACTGGCGTGCCCTGCTCCAAACGCAGGGAAATACGCAGGTTGTGCGCCGTGTGCCATGTCCAAAACAACATACGTATCATCGTCCCTTTTGATTAACCCTTTCACGCTGAACACCAAATGCGTGTTTCCCTCCAGTCCTCACCTCCTCGCACGTATTCTCGACCCACGTGCAGTTGGGCCACGTTGGCCGAAGACCGGACGTATCCGTCGTGCGTCGCGTCACTTCACTCTCCTTGATGTTGTCCCAGTCCCGGTTGAATGAAGCTTGAACACGTCTACGTTACAAACCTTTCCAGTCGAAATGTTACATTCAATAGATGCAAGATATAAGCTTTCTAGCTTCCATTGTTATGTTCAATAGACACAACATGGATTGTTATGCTGTTGTTTGCCTTCAATACCTCGGTATCCCCCATTCAAACCCCCACATCCTGCTCCTTTCAAGAGCCCAGGCAAATTATCCAATTGTTTCCACAAACAACACGAGATTTCCACTAAATAATAGAAGTTGTCCTTTTCTTTCTGGTTTGGACTCCGAGTCCCCAAGTCAACAACAGGGGAAGAAGCCAAAGGCGCGTTCACACTGCACGTGTCGAACACGCGTTTCTGTCAATGAGCGCAGGGTTGACTTTTGCTGGTTGCGTCACGCGTTGCGTCCCGTGACGGGTGGGTGGAGGCTGCGGCGGTTGCGGTGAGTTCACACTGAATGCGTCATGGATTCGTGTCTGTGCCCAGCTGTAGGCGTTGCGTCATTAAGTTGACGCAACACCCGTATTGGAGGTTTGGCGTCAAGAAGTACAGGCGCAGGCGTCAGCGCAAGCGTAAGCCCGTGATTCTTGAAACGTTGGATTTTGCGTGACATTTTACCTTGACGTGCGTGGGTCCATGCTTGCGTCCATGCCTGCAACCAACCTTGTTCCTGAATACCAAACAACTACGCATCTGGCGTGCACCATTTCAGCCACGCCAGATAACGCAGCAGACGCAACTAATGTTTCCCAACACAGAGCCACCACGCACGCAGCGTGAACCCTCCCTCGCTCAACAGACCGACCCATACCTGCATCGCTGTGTGTATTTGGTATTGACCGGCGTGGCAGTGTGTATCTCCACAACAGTTCACGTAACTACGCGATCACCACGCACGTGTACAGCGTGCTCGATACGTCGCTCAGCTGAGCGAAGCGATACACCGATCGATGCTCGCAGTACGTATGGGCCGGTGGGGGATTGATTCATTCTCTATGTCCACAATCCACATTCAAGACACTTGTGGAGTTTGGTGCTGAGTTACAAATTGCACTGTCTGACCACAATTACCTGTGGATTTTGATGCAATGAAGTGCATAGAAAACATGCGGACTGGCCAGCAATGACCAAACGACAAAACGAGGCTAGTCCAATGACTGTCGAGTCTACCCAGAGGGGGCTCCGAACTTTGGGTGGAAAGCTTGGGGAGAACACTTGCAGGGTTCGTTGCAAAGTCAGGACGCGTGAAGTGGAACCACAAACCAGGTTCCATCGAGAGGGCAATTCTACAGGGGTCCCATCTTCGGAGAAAATTGTTTGGGCGGAAACACGTGTCCCAAGACACACATGGGGAGAGACCCGTGTTTTTGCAGGAGGATCAGCCGACCATGCAGGGCCAACCAAGTTTGCATGATGGCGATTGCGCGTGCACACGGACACCCTACTGTTGAGAGAAAGTGTTGGCATAGGCGGGGATTGTTGTGGAAGCGCCTGTCCCTGACTCCAATCTCCAACCCATGGCAGACACTGAGGATTCTTAGTTTCTGACGCACGACGTTCGTCAAAGGACTGGGGGGAAACGGGAGGAGGGAACGAGCGCGAGAAAGAAGAAATTCTTGTGAACGCCATCAAAAGCACAGTATTATTTGATATTATCTTCAGTTTGTCTGTGTCCGTCTGTGTCTCTGTCTCTGTCTGTCTGTCTGTCTGTCTGTCTGTCTGTCTGTCTGTCTGTCTCTCTGTGTGACTGTCTCTGACCCAGATCCAAATTCCTCCACCTCTCTAAGCTGAGGATTTACCACAGAACCCACCGGAGGAGCTACTGGTTGCCCGCCTCTCCTAGTCCTAGACTTCTGGACCCTCAAGATATCTCACTTGTGTCTCTCTCCCTCTTTTCCTCTCTGTCTCTCTGCACGTGTTTCTCTCCACTGAGGTCCCATTCGAGTCAAGTCTACCCCTCGACCCCAAACATACAGGTCTTTTGGTATGAGATCCCGGTTGCCCCAACCCGAGATCCTGGACCCTGGATCCTCAGGACATCCCACCCACTCCCATCACACGGAGCCCGGTCGGTGACTTCGACTCTTCAAACAACCGTCTCATTTCCTCCTCTTTGAAGTGCGTCACAAACCGCAATAAAACTCCTCTTCTGTTTTACATCCCCAATAATCCAAACCAGAAACAGTAACCTCTCTTGGCAACAACCGCAACAAATTTGCATTGTCTCTTTAAATCTTATCCACAAATATTTTTCTCGGGTCGCTGTGTTGGATCACGATTGAGTGGATCCAGGTGGCAGAGAACCCACCCCGAAGGCCCAAACCCAACAAAGCCACCCATGCACCGAATTGTACAAGTTTCTTTTTCTTACTGAAGTTCTGAAGTAGAAATGAGGAATGTCCAATTGTTGCCGAGGGTCTGATCTTTGGCCGAGACTGCAAGCCATCCAGATCTCAGATGCGCTGGAGACAGGCAGAGCTACGTCTCAACATGCGTCATGACGCAACGTCGTGACGTCGCACATCAGTGGCGTTGAGTTGGAGACGCACAAACAGATTTTAGACACGATGTCCCCGGTCGTGGTATTGCCCCCCCCCCCACCTCACCAAATCTTGGAGACCAGTCTTTGGGGCAGTCTGGACCACGGGTGCCAGCACCTGAAATGGGAACTGTGTTTCGTTGATCTGTTCAACCCAATTGAAGGAACATGTACCGTTGTAAAACGATTTCCGTATTGATATAAACGTGCACAAATGTAGTTCATCTTTCGTCTGTGAAAATGTCAGGATAAAAGTGAACACAAAACGCGTCATTTTGTCGCTCTTGTTTTGGACAGGAAACGACACTGTCTGGGCACAACCGATGTTCTGCATGCAGCACTGTTCAACAGCTGAGTCTGTTCTGTGTCTGTGTGTTTCACGCATTTTTCCTTTTGCTCTTTCACTGTGTCCCTCTCCCCTCTCTCTCTCTCTCCAATCTCTGTCTGTCTGCCTGTCTGTATGTCTGTCTTTCTATCTCCTCTTCTCTCTCTCTCTCACTATCACTATCAAACAGCTGATTCAACAAAATTGCTCTCAAGTAAATGCGAATGACTGAGTTTTTCCACATGCACCACACACAAGGATGCGTCACACGCACGCGCACACAACACCGCTCATGCACTGGTTCTTCCACCAAAATGACGTGATTCGGATTATTTCTCACGCGACACGTTTAAACAGGGCAGTGCGCACCAGTTCAGTGGAGCGTCGCCGGATCAATGTTGCGATCAACAGCCGATTATCAGCCGAATCCGTCCAGACCTCGACGACAAGCTCACACTTGGTGCGCCACCAGACAGGCTTGGTTTACAGTGGGCGCGTCACCCGCTGTGTCCCTCAGGTCAGACGAGGTTCACACTGGATACACCGCGCGCTGTGCCCCTGCACAAGTTAGGTCTGCTTCGCACTGGGTGTGTCATGCACAGTGTCCCTGTGTGCGATGTTGTGGTCACGCAGCTTTTGTCACGCGCGCGCACTGCTTGCGACCTCGGCTGCGTTGTGGCCGTGTATCCCTGGGTCAAGTTTGATCGTTGTTGCAGAACACTCGAGGTGAGCGGTGTCCTGGAGGAACTGAGGCTGGGCCGTACACTGGATGCGCCGTGCGCCGGGTCCTGCGTCAAGTCAGGTTGTGTCCACCGCTCCAGGCGTCACACGGTACATCCAGGTGGAAGTCTGGCTGGGCTCACCCTGGAAGCGTCACATCCAGCATACCAGTGGCAGGTTCACACTGCGTGTGCCACGAGTTTCTTGCCTGCACAGGTCTAAGCGCCTGCGTCATGTACTGTATCCCCTCAGATGGAAATCACATTGCGGAGACTGAGGGTTCGTGTGTCTCGGAGATTACATTGTTCCACAGGTGCCATGAATGCAAAACCCAAACACCTGATGCAGAACATCAGACCCACAAAACACCGAGGAGCTTGTGTGGCTTCCAGAACATTTTTTGTTTGGCTCCGAAGGTGACATTTTGCCTGGATTGCTTTCTCACGAAGTCGTTTTCACACCAACAATACCCCAATTTTGGTTGAAAAATGTTGTCAAATCCAGCATCAGACGTGAAGACAAACATCATTTGTCTTTGTCTACAACAGCTTTTCTTGCACCCATTCAGATTGCATTGTGGGCAGTTTACTTGCAAGGGCTTTGGTATGTAGATTTTTTACACTGCATTACACTGACAAAAATTCATCAGATGGCACAAACACAACAACTGGTGTTGGGGAATTGAGGAGATTTACTGATTTTTGTCATCGTGACCTGCCCTGAGAACAGAGACAAATGCTTAAGTCACCAAGTGCTTGAAACAGTACTTCACACAAGTTGTTTTTTTTTTGTTTTTGCTGCATCAGTATTGTCAAACAAATAACGTCAAGTGTTTTGCTGTATTTCTTGTGAAGAGGCCAAACAAGACCCAATCAAAACTACAACCACTCCCACAACTTCAATCCAGTTTTTGTTACCTGGCAAAATGGATGACAGAATTGTGTATTGAGGTATCAGCAAAAACACAACTGCTGTGCTGTAGATAACAGAAAATGTGCTTCCAGAAATATGCTGCAAGGAATACAATGTGAAAGTCCAAGTGAAAAGTGATGCAAAGCAGTGCATTGAAACAACAACTCCATCAAACACACTTTCAGGCCACATTGGCTTTTCCACCAAAAGCATCAGAAATAGGCTGACAATCAAACTAAATGTGAAGGACCAGAACAGAGACCTACATCTATCCTCACTCAAACAGGGATACTTTTGAAATAAAAGGGACAAAGAAGCAAGGGATAACCCAGCAAATCCAGTGAAAAATGTGCCAAGAATTATCATGTTTTTCTGAGGTGATGTCACACAGTGGAGCCAAACTTCAGTATGGCCAGTATCCCCTGTGTTCCTTTGTGTGTGTCCATGTGTCTGCAACCAACAGGAACTGAATTTTTCACAAGGAAAAGGGGATTTATATGACACATTTGACTCAACAATGTCAGATTGCACTGTCTCACATTTTGACATTGTCTCATTGTCGATCTCCAGTCCACAAAGAAATGAAGTTTTATTGAGTGGCTCACTGTGGTGGCACAGTGCCTCCATGAAGTGAGTATGGTTTATCTCTTGACCTTCAGACACAAATGCTTCTGAGATTTTGTTGGCATTTGATTTGTGCCAGGGTTGTAGAACAAGAATCACTCCAATTGCACACAAAATCACAGAAAAATGTTTTGCAAATCTCAGTTTCTCTAGGCCAAAGAACCAAAACAGAACAAGGACAAAAATCAAATATGCAGAATTCTCCACACTTTGAGCAAAAGCAGCTGGCATTACAGCAACTCCAATAAAAAAGGAAGCTGAATCAAGTGTGACAAAAACTGCATACAGTAGCATTACAGGTCTTTCTGATGACAATACTGTTGGTAACTTTTTCTTGAATAGCATCTGTGTCACACAATATATCAGAATTACAAAGCACCTGAATGCATTCAGTTCAATATCAGGAATTCTCTTTTGTAGCAACTGAACACTGGTGATACTCACTACATGGCAAAAAACAACCAGCAAAGCACCCAAAATACCCTTCACACTGCCAATCCAAGTCCTGTGCTGTGCCTCGTGTTCTTTTTCCAGAGCTTGAGATTTGTTGTCCAAATGCAGAAGACTAGAAGATTCCCTCATTTCAGTATCTCTGTCATGGCAAGATTTGTACCTGTCTTTTCTGAAGCAGAGATACTGGGAATACACTGCTGATTCCTGAATGTCTGTTTGGAAGGACAATTTAGTCGCGTCACACAAGTGTTCCCCTTTTCGTGCTTCCGGTTCTCACACAAAAAGTTATATCTCAATGCAACCTGTTGAAATCCTCATTTCTAACAAGGGAACCGGGATATATCTGATCCAGTTCATATTTTCAACATTTGCACTGCACGTTCACTGCCAGAAACAATAGAGCGGAGAATTCAATGTCATCAATATATAAAACAACCCTGGCATGGGCAGCGGATCTGACCACCTGCTGGTGAAAAGTAATACAGCTATTCAGGCAGAAAAAGCCCACGTATAAACTGATGAAAACCAGCTGGTCACGGTGCCACTGTTGTGGTTTTAAACCCGTCGACCGCGAGCGTTTTTGGTTTGTTTTGCGCTCGGCGCGAGTTGCACGTACATATGTGTGGATGCTCAGTTTCCCCCTGAGCGCGAGCTGCACACAAATTTTGCATCTCATCATTTGATTACGCATATTCACATCTCAGGATTCTTGGATAGTCTTGGATCGGGGGCATTTTGACTTTTTGCGTTTTTTTTTTCTGTCAGTTGGGCATACAGAAATGAAGTAATAAAAAAGTAAACAAACACAACACCGTCAGTCAAAGTCCTTGTATGGGTCGAAGAAGTGTGAATCAAGTGCGATTTTTTTACAAACAATCAAACAAACTTTGCATTTTCTAAAACTTGGCAAAAACTCATGTGTCATCTGTGCATGACCAAAAATATACTCTGGTGTGTGTGTGTGTGTGTGTGTGTGTGTGTGTGTGTGTGTGGCAAAAAGTGGCTGGTGTGTGTGTGTGTTTTCTCCAGGCAAGGAAATGTCTGATCTGTTCTCTCAGCTTGTCTTTGTCTAAGGCTTTGTGGTTTGTGTGATGAAATCTTTCCATGAATATTGTTGCCTTTTTATTTGAATTTCACCAATCGAACACTTTTACAAGTTTGGATGACCAACACAAAAATGTCAAAAAATATATAATTATGAATCATATCTTGCATATCTTACACTTGAACACTTAGTCAGAAACAAAGTGGGAAAATATTCCGGAAACAATCAAATGGGAAGAAAGAACCACAAGACAAAGGGGAGTGACCAAGTCAAAAGTCACTTCAGTGTTTCCCCCTCCCATCCTGCAAGTGCAAGTTTCAGGCAATCTGTGAAACGACCACATCAATCAGACAACAATGACTTCAAGACAACAAGACAACTGGGGCTCTGTTGTAATCGACCCTGCGGCGGAACCCCCTCCCACAAGAGGCAAACGCCCTTGTCAACCAAAAGCTCACAGGTCTGGGGAAGTGTTCTTGACAGAATCCCCAGTGGCAGTTCCATGTGAGTTGTGTGTTGTGTGTGTGCTGTATGAATGTCTGTGCATGGCTTGGAACTGGCTTACACAAAAACAAAAAGCTCTTCATAAAAATTTCTGACTTGAACACAAGATGTGGTGATGTCCTGGGTCCAACAGCTCAACTGGCAGTGTGGTAGCTCTGTCCATGGAAACATATACATTTTTCACTGTGCTGAAACCTTTAATGGCCAATGCAAAATTGAAATGTGTGTCTTCCTGTCATTTGGTTCCTGTGAGTCAAAGAAAATATTGTACTTTGGTTTTTGTCAATAATTTTTTGTTGTCTTTGATGTCTGCAACAAATGCTACCAACCCCAGCAGGCCCAAACCCATTTTATCAGCAGTACTGATATTGGTTTGGTTGGGCACCAGTGTTTGTGGCTGCTGTCTCTGGACAGTTGTCGTGCTGGGTGGAGGAAATAAAGTACCCTTGGTTGATCTGAAAGCAGAGTTAATTTCATTCCAAACCAACTGACATTGATTTGCCCAAAAATTGCTTTACCAGGGAGGGGGGGAAACAAGGAAGGCCGTTTTTGAAAGCAGAGTTTATTTCAAACCAAACTAATGAACTTTGCTTTCAGAAACAACCTTTGTTGGGTTTTAGGGTGAAACAACATGTTCCAAGAAAAGGACAAAATTGTCCAAGGAATCACATTTTAGTGGTATTGCATGCAGCTGTTGTTTTCTGCAACTCTGGTTCTTTCTGGTTGTGAGCTCTGTTGGACAAAGCCTGCATTGCTGTCATGTGACTGTGAACCTGCTGCGAGCAGAGCATCAACCATCCAGTGTGCGTGTGTGAACCCAAGCATTTTGCACACCAGACGTGTCAGGCACTGAATTTCTGTGTATTGACAGGACACAGACCATCAGAACTTAACGAGTAAGTCAGAGCCACTTCTAACAAGTGAGGCACAGGGGAAGGAGTGTATAGGTTTGGGTTTGGCTCTTTTGCAACCAAAGAAAATCAAAGATCAAAAGATAATCAAAGATAATCAAAGATAATGATACTAATCAAAGTAATGGGGCAGAGGGTCAAGAAACAACGGAATGTATTCTTCCCTCAACATTTGGTCACACCAATTTACGCTGAAAAAAATGTACCAAAAGTCAAAATTGCTCTTTCTTGTATTCTCAAACCAATTACATTCTGGGCAGCTTGGAGATATCCATTTTAGTCTGTTGTTTTTTTTAGTTTCTCAACTGGACGTGATCCTGATGTACACCAGAGAAACCTGAATCACATGACTTGACTGGTTTTACTAACAGTTGTCAGACCACATGATATTCCGATGAAACTGGAGAATTTACAATTATTCCAGAAACAAAACATTTGATGGCAAGAACCAAGAAGAACATTTGGTTCTGAACTGAGTCTTTTTTGAAAATGCTGAAGTTACAACCTATTGATAGTAGTTCACATCAGTGTAAATATTCTTGCTGCTAACTTCAGACACAAGATGTAGCATTGAGCTCCCCCTGTCTGAATTCTGCCAAACTCCTGTTAAGGACAAACATCAACTGTTTTGATATATTTCCAACAAAGAAGCCAAACAAGACCCACTCAAAACCACAACCACTCCTACAACTTCCATCCAGTTTTTATGACCTGGCAAAATGGATGACAAAATGGTGTACTGAGGTATCAGTGAAAACACAACTGTTGTGCTATAAATTACAGAACAAGTACTTCCAGAGATGTATTGCAAGGAATATATTGTGAAGGTCCAAGTGGAAAGTGATGCCAAGCAGTGCAATGAAACAACAATACTATCAAAAATACCCTGTGGCCACACTGGACTTTCCAACAGAATTGACAGAATTATACTGACAATCAAGCTTAATGTAAAGGACCAGAACAAAGATCTACATCTGTCCTCACTTAAACAGTGGTACATTTTTAACAAAAGAGACAATGCAGCAAATGCAAACCCTGCTAATCCAATGAAAAATATGCCAATAATTTTTTTGTTTTTCTGATGTGATGTCACAGGCAGTAACCAAGCTTCAGTTAAGCTTTCTCTGATGTTCCCAGTTTTCATTTGTGTCTGCCCATGTGTCAGGAACCAACAGGATCTAATTTTTTCACAGAGTGTAAATGATTCACATGTTATGTTTGACTCAACAAAGTCAGAATGCACTGCCTGGCATCTTGATATTGTTTCCTTGTTCATGTGCAGTCCACAAACCAAAGAAATATTTTTGAATGACTCACTGCAGTGGCACAGTGCCTCTATCAAGTTAGTACAGTTTGAGTTATGTCGTTCAAACTCAAATGCACCTGATACTTTGTTGGCATTTGATTTATACCAAGGCTGAAGAACAAGAATCACTCCAGTTGCACACAAAATCACAGAAAACAATTTTGGAAATGTCAGTTTCTCCAGGCCAAATATCTGAAACAGAAGCAAGATAGAGATCAAAGACACTGAGTTCTGCACACTTTGCCCAAAAGCAGCTGGTATCACAGCAACTCCAATATAGAAGGAAACTGAATCAAGTGTGACAAAAAATGCATACAAGAGCATGACAGGTATATCTGACCACAATATGGTTGGCAACTTTTGCCTGAACAGCATCCATATTACACAAAATATCAGAATTCCAATACACCTGAATACATTAAGTTCAATATCAGGAATTCTTCTTTGTAACAACTGAACATTGGTGACACTCACTATGTGGGAGAACACAAATATAAAAGCAGCCAGGATACCCTTCACACTGCCTCGCCAACTTCTGTGTTGTGTCTCTTGTTCTGGTTCCAATGCTTCAAGTTGTGCAGAACTATTGTCCAAACAGAGAAGACCAGAAAATTCCTGCAATTCAGCCATCTCTGACATGGCAAGCTTTGTAGCTGTCTTTTTCTGAACAGCATCACAGTGGATACGCAGCAAATTCGTGAATGTCTGTTTCAAGGGACAGTTCCGTCACTTCACACAACAAATGATTGCAAAGGGAGGACGAAAGATGACAGATGTCCTTGTAATCTCCTTTGCTGTTTCTGGTCCTCACACAAAGTCCTTTCTCTGTGCAACCTGTATTTCAGCTGTTGAAAACTCACCACAACAGGTGAAATCGAATATTTTGTCCAATTTACTTTCTCAACATTTCTACTTCACCTTCACTGCCAGAAAAAACACAACAAAGAATTTTGTTGCCCGCAATGCACAAAAAAGCGCAATATATCTTACCACCTGCCGGGTGCAGTTTGTCTGGTTGCGCTTCAGCAGTAAAACCTGCTTCAACAGTAAAACCTGTTCTTGAGCAGTAAAACCCACTGAACTGATGACAACAGCTGTCCATGGTGCCAGTATTGTGGCTGTTGTTGTCACTCTGTGTGAACTGAAAAGACACGCCCACCAGAAAGATACACTCGTAACCCCTCTCCCTCTCCTTCTTTCTTTCTTTCTTTCTTTCTTTCTTTCTTTCTCTCTCTCTCTCTCTCTCTCTCTCTCTCTCTCTCTCTCTCTCTCTCAGCTTCAGTGAATCTCTTTTCTCCTTTTTGTTATTCGTCCATTTTTCTCTTTTCTTGTTTTTTGATGACTGCGACTGCGCCGTGGGGCGGGTGGCTCCGCCGGCAGTTGTTCTTGTTTGGTTCAGTTCTCTTGGAGACGACAAAACCATGCATTTGCTTTGTTCACTCGCTTTTTCAGACGGCCAGCCCAACAGCCCGAAGAGGAAAACTCCAACTTACGGGTTACGCCTGAAAGAATAAAATGAAACGGTGATGTGAATATTTTTGACTTGAGAGTTATTGGTGTTTGGTGTCACAACAGAGCGACCGTGCAGGAATGACGTCAGTTTCATGAACTCGTCGCCAAAGCGCGTTTTGAGCTGTGACGCCGTATCGTGTAGCGCCGTACGTACACCGCTGACGCTGCGCCCATTGGGCGTGTTCAGTTCACGCGTGCGGCTGCCCGCCGGCAAAGTCGCGCAACTTCGCCCCTGGCTAAGAGACCGAGCAAAGTGGGCCAAGTCAGCCATTTTGGCCAAGTCGGCCAGCCGCACACGCAAAAGGAACACGGCTGACGCAGGGACGCAGCGCAGGACGCACGAAGCGGACGCCCCCTGGTGGACGCCGGGGCGGCGGAACTGACCTGATGTCACTGACGGAGACGCCCACGTTGCCGGGCGAGTCGCCCAGCGTCTGTTGCAGCTGCAAAATGACGTGAAATGTCAGTGTCTCTCCACAATGAGGCTGCGGCGTGGAGGGAAGGAAAAGGCAGCTGTGGCTCCCTGTCAACTCCTCTCAACGTGAAGGAACCCCCCACCCCCCGACCTTGAGGCCGATCCCCTCCACCAAACCCAGGAGTTCTCGCTGCATTTTGATTGGTTGATCAGGGGTCAGGATCAAGGGGTCAGAAACAGAATCAGGGTCAGGGTCAGGGTCAGAATCAGGGGTCAGAGTCAGGGTCAGGTTCAGGGGTCACTCACCACGGAGAGGACCTTGGCCTCGATGTCCTGATACTCCTGGCTGTTCGGGTCCGTCACGTGGATCGTCGAGGCGATGTTGATGATCTGCAGCGTCGACTGGTACGCGCGGTTCTGCTGGTTGTTAAAGCCGGCTGCAAAACACAGGTCAACCGTGCACAGGTCACCGGAACCCTGACAGTGCGCAGATCCAAACAGCGTGGAGCGTGGTTTTCATACAGGTGATGTCAACTGACGCTGTTTGAGCCGAACGTATCACAGTTCGTTGACGTCCCAAATTTCGTGTGGAAGCTGAGGGGCGTGACACGTGATCAATCACGTGATCTTGATGAACGTGCCGACAGACAGCGCGCAGGACACGTGCCCAGTGCGTGTTGCGTGCACCGCGGTTTTCGTCATGTCGTCATCACACACGCACGCACACAGCGCCACCTCACACACCCACACACAGCGCCACCACACACACCCGCACACAGCGCCACCACACACACCCGCACACAGCGCCACCACACACACTTACACACAGCGCCACCACACACACACACACACAGCGCCACCACACACGCACACATTGGGCGCACACAGGCACACGGCACCACCACACAAGTCGTTTCACACAGGGACACGTACGGCACCACACACACACACACACACACACACACACACAACGCACACGCTCATTTCCACGGACTACGCCATCACATCTGCCCATAAGATCAGAACTACGCCCACTCCTACAGACCATACCATCACACACACACGGACACATCACACACACACGCACACATGTTTGTTGCAACCACGCCCACAAACACCAACATACTTCGCCTGGCGACGCACGCGGCGGTTGTGGAGCTCGACACGTAACCCTGGTTACAGTTGGTACAGCGCGCCACGGACGCCCCCGCAGCGTTGTTCGACGCGAAGCAAACTCCACCGAAACCGCATTGGACGCCGTCACACACGGTGCCCGCACTGCTGGTGGCCGATTGCGTCTGCCTGTTGGCCTGCATCTGTGCTGTGGGTGGAGAGAGTAAGATTTGCAGTGTGGCTGACTTCAATGTTTGTGTATGGACCGCACATGTCAGCATGAAACCAAGGCAGGTGTCAGTCAGACTTCATAACAGGATTGAAGAACAATATTTACGCAACGTAATTTTTGCGAAGGAATCACACAAAAGGGGCATCACCACACATTGTGTGAAAATTTCAAAAGAAGTTATGCGCCGTTTCTAATGCCTGATGCATGTACACGTGTGCATGGAGTGTGGTATCTCAGTGGGGGGACTGGGTTTTCCCGTTTTCACATGAACCCCCAATCGGTTCACGAGAAGGCTTGACGCGTGGGGCGTGGCGTGGCGTGGCATGGCATGGCGTGGCGTGGCGTGGCGTGGCGTGGCGTGGCGTGGTGTGGCGTGGTGTGGCGTGG
>JAAUXT010089999.1_pt1 | contig 16408 bp, 18 predicted proteins | sample 7278171 | NCBI WGS metagenome assembly JAAUXT01 (sample SAMN14350112, study PRJNA611818) | marine sediment metagenome | isolation source: surface marine sediment (1.8m) | place: French Polynesia: Moorea | collected 2018-08 | reverse complement strand
TGTGCGAGCATTGGGAACAAAAGGCAGAACAAAAGGTGACATGACAAAAACAATCAACAAACATGTCAAATGTCGTCAACATTTCTCGCCAGAAAAGGATCCCCCCTCGTATATATTTGCCAACTGCAACCAACATGATCGGCACCGAGCGATTTCAGAGATGCCTGCACAGCCACTTTGAGTCTCAATGGTGACCCGTGTGGCATTGCAATTCTACTCAGGACTCGCCGATCACGCTGAACATGCTGGCAAATAAATATTGAGGACCTCTCCTATCCTCTGTGATGTTTTACCTGATGGTGGTTGAGCGGAGCGTGTCCCCGACCGACACGAGGTTGTAGGCGTGCCACATGTCCTCGGCCTCCTCCGGCACCAGGGTCACCGACCTGTCAATCAAAGCCACACGAGGCTGGTGAGTTGTGATGACTGAAGAAAGCGAACTGAAGATGCAACGTCAGACAAACATGAGGCATGAGTTGTGATGACTCCACACATGTTCAGGAAACATCACAGCCAGGAGAATTATCACACAGTCACACTTCGTGAAACTTGCAAGATGATTTCAACAAACAAATCGATCAACATCTTGTGGCTCTGTCCGTATTTTTTGGAGTCCCCAGAAAACAGCGGGAAAATGACATGTCATCAGACGACACATCAGATCTGGTAGATATCAGGAGGCTTCTACTGCCTTGTTCCACTTACCCGGCGCCATGTTTGTCCACATCTCGATGAACTAACTTCATTTTGACTTTTTGTCACAAAATCTCCGTCCAGTACACATGTTTCATGAAAGAATTTGCGAAAACACGATTTCGCAAGTGTGCATTCACACGGCTGTGTGGAGACTTTGTTCGCTGAGAGCCGGTTAGAGCGCAACCGGAAACGGAGCATTCTGCGCTGTGTGCAGAAATGTGCGTTTTCGATTTGCTTTTCCCGCCAAATCTGTACAGAATTGGGGCAAGTGCGTATCCCTGGACCTCAAAATATTAACACGATTAGGATGCTGTTTGACTGAAACGTTGATCTGCTGGCAATGGTGGGAGACCCAAAGGGGGAACAGTTCCCACAGTGTGCGTTTGCAAAGGTGTGCGCGTGTGTGAGTGTCCGCTCATCATCTTTTCATATTGTCGAGAAAAATATGTTTGCGGGTGTTTTCTTTTTCAGAAATGTATTCATCTTTGTAGATCTACATGTGCTCGAACATACAGTGTCATACCGTTTTGTTTTCAACAATATTTCACTTGTTAATGTGGACCAAGATCCAACTGAATCCTGGCCAAAAAGAAAAACACAACAAAAGCACAGGGATGGACCCTTTACAAAAATATTTTGCAAACTTTTCATAATGTGGCTTTGCCAGCACCTGGAATTTGATAGAGAAAACAAAGCAGTGAGAGATCGACCACTGAGATGGGAGCACAGCTCCATATCCGCACATTGGTCAGAACAGATTGTCAACAGGGAAAATGCAACAAGGTCAATTGTATCACAGACACAAAAGCACGGAACTCAAACAGTTGCAGAAAACCTCTCAGCCGTCTCTCACACGCCTCCTATCTCACTTCAGTCACGCACAAAAAGAAAATCAGCAACCGAGATTCAACAACTGACAGGACACGTTTTACCGAGTCGCTTTCACGACAACATTCAGGCAAGTTTGCAGCGAATCCAATGCACCTTCGTCTCCCTGCACGACACTGCAGATCCAACAGAACTGCCTCTGAAAACATTTCTTGAATAAGCATCCAAACAACAAATGCCCAGTGACTCCATTCTTGTGGACACCAAACCCAGCAGGAAGTTTGCACCCAGGTGGAGGAGGTTCATTGTTCTGAGAATCCACATTCTTGCATTCTGCTCTGTGAGTTCCATTGTTGTGATCCCTTTGGGGACAACTGCACCAACATTCCATCACCGACTTCCACGCACTGTCATCCCAATTTGCACTTGTAGGAGAGTGGAGGGTTGCAACCTTGTGGACAAATCTAACATAAAAATTTTGCCTCGCTTCAGGCATCAGGGGATCCAGGATCTGCTGCAAGTGTCAATTGACACAAAAACATCCTGATTCCTCCACTTTTGATGCCTCCCATGGTCGTCACTCCTTGTGACAACAAATACCCTGCTGCATTCACAAAAACATGTTCCTCCACTCAAGTCCACCCTGGATCTCCCCAGGGCTTCCACACCCTGCGCTACTCCTCCGTCAGAGTTCGGATCTCTTCGGCGAGGACTCGGGTCATGTGCATCGCCTTGTTCGCCTCTTCGCCGCCGATCTGCTCCAGCGCCACCGCCGCCGCTTCGCGCACGTGCGAGATGAAGTCATTGCGCCTGCAAAAAATATCAAAATTAGGTCACGACTCTGACCCGAACGAACCGGAAGCTGCACCACCCCTTGTCAGGTCCTTCCAAATTTTCGCCCACGTGTGAGACTCACTGTAAAGAGAACCTTTCGTGCTTGTTTTCAAAGTGATACACTGTTTCATAAAGATCGAGCGCGGTTGGTGAACTGACCAGAGCTGGACGAGTTGCGGCACGGCCTTCTCGCACTTGAGGTGTCCCAGCGCGAGGCAGCCGCTTTCCCGCACCAGCCGGTCCTTGTCGTTAAGACACTTCATGAGCCGCTTCTCCACCTGCGACACACAAACAGCGTCAAAAATCAAGTCGTTGGAACCGAATCACGCCATTGACCTTCACATAACAAATCTGTCAGTTGTATTTGCACACACATGCAAATACAAGCCAGCACCAACACCACCATCCCGGGCAAACAGACAGACAGACAGACAGACAGACAGACAGACACACACACACACACACACACACACATACATGCAGGGACACAGACAAACACACAGACACACACAGACAGACACCAAACACACACACACACGCACGCACGCACACACACACATACTCCTACACACACACACACACACACACACACACACACACACACACACACACACACACACCGTACCCGGGGTCCATCGGCGCCTGTCCTGGCCAGAGAGATGGCGGCGACGGCGCACACGTTTTTGTCGCCGTCTGTCAGCAGATCCAACAGAGCCTCGATCACCGCGCGACTCCGGAATTTACCTGCGAACAGCAGAACAGGTGGTGCGTGCGACTGACTCAAGTCAGAACCGACCCTCTTGAAATTGACAATGTTGGGACACAGCTGTTCAGCTCATCCAAGATTGGCAGAAATGAAAGAGGTTCCTGATGGAATGCGATACATGTGGGACGTGGCGTTTGACTTCCCACTTTGTAAAATTGAAATTGCTGCGTCAGGAAATTTTCACTTCAACATTGAGAGTACGAACTATGATCAGTTCGTTTTTTCAGAACCATGCAGGGCAGGCCCCTGGACAACAAGACACTCGCGCGTGCGCACACTGACCGAGGTTCTCGATGGCCTCGACGCGCACAGTCGACTCCATCTTGAAGACCTCGCGCATCGTATAGTTCTCGACGGCCTTGTCCTGCACGGCGTACCACAGCGGCTGCAGCTCCTCCGTGTCCGCGATGCGGCAAAACTCTGTAAGTGAAGGATTCAGCATTCAGGGGAGGAGCCTGGATCCAGGATCAACCAGGGGACTCGATTCCTGAATTGTAGAAAAAGCAGTACAATGTATTCTGGCAGGGTGTGTCCACTTTCTGAAAGGGCCAATGCACTGGCGACTCCAGTCAAGCAAATTTGGGCGCGCGTACGCAGCCACACGCACACACACACACCACACACACGCACGCAACTATACACACACACACACAGACACACCACACACGCACCATTGTACATGTCTCGCGTGACCTTGCCCTCGTTGTCCTCGACCTCGAACTCTCGCTCGAGGATGGTGACGACCCAGTCGCGGTCCCCCGCCTCGAACGTGAGCTCCAGCGGAGCCGCGTAGTCCTCCAGGAACGTCGCCAGGAACCTGCGGGTCAAGATGTAAGGGTCACGTGCAGAAGGATTCGGAATCTAGAGAGCAGCCTGATGAGTCCATTGAATATTCAATTTGTAAAGTTTGACAAGAAAAGGATTTTCCTCTTGAGGGTGCGAAAGTGAGGGGCGGGGGGCGAAATTAGTTTGTTGGGGGTCGAGGTCAGGGCCCGAGTTTGTCTGCTTGACAATGGATCATGGATCTCAGTTTGCCTGAGACGCAGAGACCACAGCCCAAGAGCTAGCTCCAAGTCAAGGGTTTTTGGGTTCGGACCGTTTCCATTGCTAGAGACAGAATTGCTCTGGTAACTCTGACCCCAGGACCCTGAACGTTGCGGCACTTCGCCTTCAGCAATTTCATGAGGGTGTGGAATGTTCACGTACGTTTCCCAGTCGACGTAGTCCCTGCCCTCGAAGTGTTTGTCCCAGAACTTGTTGGTTTTCTCGTCCATTTTCTGCAGCATGCGGTCTGACATGATGCCCGCCTTGGGCAGGAGGTGTGAGTTGGTCTGCTGCCGAACGAGCTTCGCGCGACCTGCACAGAATCGAACACACCCAGTCAATCACCATGAGAAGAATAGAACGCGACATACCTACGGTTTCAAGATATCCAGCAATGCTTGATACTGAAACAGTCGTGCAAGACCTCACGCTTTGGACAACTCGGTCTGTGCACGACTTGCTGTGGAGTCATGGAGTCACAAAGTCATGTATTCCCTTCTTCCAGAGGAAATGTAATGCTGTGGAACCTAAGCACAAACTCATCAACAACTTAGACCTGCCCAATTACACATGTTTCCAGTTTTGTTCATAATTTTACATTTTGTGGATCAGACTTTTGGTGAAAGAAATGTTCAGGAGAAAATCAAATCCATTCTTGCAGTGGACTTATGACCTTGAAGCCAACCAACCCAAAACAATTTCTGCTCTTTGCAAATTGTGCGTGTGTGTGAATCTGTATGCGTGCAACAAGCAATGTGGTGACATTGATCATCTCAATGTTTGTTACATTGTAACTTGAACACACCAAAACAAAACATTGCTCACGCGCACCAACGGTCAACTTCGCGACTGCAAAACGAACCAAAACCAAAGTTGAACTTTTCATGCACACATGCTGGGATGTCTCAGGCGCAAAACGTATCCACACACCACAAGTGGACTTTCATGTTGTGTCCCAATCAAGCGGTCAAGGAGCCAAGTCCAACAAAGAATCTCGACGAGGCCAAAAACCATAAAATCTTTTGTCTGAAAAATGTCAAAAGCAAACACGACCCCGAATCCGACAAAATCTGAACGCAATCAACATAACATCAAACCGCATGCAAAATTAAACTCACCAATTTTCTTTTTGGTTGATGCCCTGTGCAATTTGACAACTGCACGGACAGGAAAGTGAATGTGAGAAAATCAAAGAGCGAAAAGGTGCAAACAATGCTCAGTCAGACCCAATTTTGGGCCTTGCTGAAGGTGGAATCAGAGAACGATTTGGAAAATTTTCAGATCTGTCACACAAATGGTTGTGAAAGAGTCTGATAGAGGTCTAGAGAAAGATTGCAAAATGACGAAGGCAACTTTGAAAGCCGAAAAAGGGTCTCGGCGAGTCGATCTCAGACAGTTCAGAAGTAAGTTCCTCGAAATTTTCAATGCTCGGCGTGAATAACAAGAATTTAATGTTTCTTCAAATAATTTGGTTCGATCTTCAAGAATGCGACTAAATTTGAAGCAAGTCAGTCAAAGTCAAAATGCAGTGAAAAATTGCCAAGAAAATCCAATTCAGAAAGACTGCATGATTGGACATGTCCTTACCATTGCTGCAACGTTCCCAGTCGGCCACTGGGAAAAACAAGCATGAAAGAAAAACGTGCATGTATGAAACTTGGTGTAAAAAGAACGTGAACTCACTGGGGATTGTTGCGAGTGCTGTGAAGCTCTACACGTACGATTGTTATGCGTGTGTTAGCTGTGAAACATGGCCACAGGTCCACAATATCCAGCTGATCCACATCCCAAAATCACCCTGAGGAGTTCAACAATTGTCACACTCCTCAAATCAGACGAGAAAGAATCTTTCCCTGAGTCTCTGTCAAGTAAAATCAGACCAGAACTCTAGGTTCGTTCTTCAATCTGCTTTTCTTTGGATAAGCTGGATTTGGAACTGGTTGTGAGCAACTACAATGATGCGGGGGCGGGGGTTAAAGTGCAGTTGCAGGTGGGAGGGGGAATTGACCATTGGTATTGACACCATTACCACTGCATACACCAGCACAAACGTTCCCAGTGGACGCAGATCCATTTTTGCATTGAGCCCATGGTAGTCAAGTGCTTTTGATTCGCAACCATTTGAATCTCCCTGACCTGAAAGTTTGCGTTGGAGGAAACGTGCGCACCGACCAGCGTATGCAGTGGCGAAAAGTGCTCTCGTTGAGACGCCGGTCGATCTTCGCTGAAATCTGCTCAACAGTTGAACACGCTACACGAGACAAGCTCAACTACGTGGCCACATCTATACGGTTGAAAAAATCACAAACCGTCAGGCCCAATCACTACATCCGGAATCGTCGAGGCACCTTGGGGGAAACAATCAAGTTTCATGATCAAACTGTTCAGAATCTCCATGTCATCATTAGTTTGCTGTCAGATTTACAAGCCGCGTGTTCTCCATCCGCTGAAAACTGTGCAGGGGAACTGTTCACCAATGACGGGGGGAAAGCAGGTAAATCTACGCCCAAGCGTGTGAGTCAGCCATTGTGAACTTCTTGTCCCAGTATGTGACATTGAATTCTTGCAAAGAATTTAATCACGTGCCTTTGCATTTTGTGCGTGGGGAGTTGGCTGTTGGACAGTTCGGGTGAGTGTGGTGTCGTGAGTATCTTCATGTGAGCTGGGTTCGGCAGAGCACATGTCTCCTGCTTCAGGGCGTGGTGGGGTGGTGGGATGGGAACTGGGCTTGTCGGTAAAGGGCATAACCTTCAGTTGGTTGAACAGGGTACCGTGAGGTTAGTATCCTCAAGAAAATTGGGTATACAGCAAGGCTATTACTCTGTAAGGTCATGGGTACCTGGAAGCGTACGAACCTGCAGCACACTGGTGTGCAGGGCCGGGACAAGGTACCTTTGGGTACGCACCTGCAGGAGAATTGGGCACGGTGTGGAGCGCAACCTTGGAGGGTATGGCAGGGTGAGCACCTTGTAATGGTAATGGGTACCAAATGTTGGGTACGCACCTGCAGGAGAGTTGGGTACGGTGTGGGGCGCAACCTTGGAGGGTATGGCAGGGTGAGCACCTTGTAATGGTAATGGGTACCAAATGTTGGGTACGCACCTGCAGGAGTGTTGGGTACGGTGTGGGGCGCGACGTCGGAGGGCGCCGTCTCCTCGGCGAGACTCTCCTTGAGCTTCGACACGAGCGACGCGACGTCGCCGTCGTACGTGGCGTCGTCCAGGAACAGGTACCACTGGAACCGCGCCAGCTGCAGCTTCCTGCGCGGGGCGGGAACACAGCGGAAACCACGTGAGTCCAACGTTGTACGAAGGGGGATTCTTTTCTGGCGAGAAATGTTACTGAACATGATGAAGGTATTTGCCACAATTTCTTTTGTGCGAGCATTTGGAACAAAAGGCGAAACAAAAGGTGACATCACAAAAACAGTAAACAAACATGCCAAATGCCGTCAACATTTCTCGCCAGAAAAGGATCCCCCTCGTACAAGCACATGTGCGACACACACACCCCGTAGACAAAATACCACAAACTGCACACCCCTCACACACATACCACACACCCACAGAGTGAACAGAGAGTGAGTGTCACGATTCGTCAGACTTACGAGGTAGTATCAAAGATTTTTGAGACTGTGCATGATTACTGTCGTGAGCGAAATGCTTGCGCGCGTCGAGAACCAGTCATGTTGAGTCCCCAAAATTATTTGACCTCGTATATTCAACATTGTCTCGGAATTCTTGGAATTGGAATCAGTCGTGCCAGAACAGGCGAGGTTCTAGGGAAAATGCAAGCACTTTCCACTCTCCACTCGTGTGACACCAACACCTGGTGGTCGTCGACGCACCGCCCAACAACTTTGATCTCACGGAAGAATACAACGCGTGATGCGCATCCAGTGCAAACTCACATGCCGGTGTCCATCTGCGGGAAGAGGTCCTGCGGCTGCTTGAGCCCCACGGGGAATATGGGTTTGTTGGAGACGTAGGCGAGGGCGAGCTCGTCCTGGCAGTACTTGGACTTGATCGTTGTCTCGCTCAGCAGCGAGATGAACAACTGAAAACATGAGAACTTAATCAAGGAAACGAAACTTGAAAATTGTTGCAACCGAATACGAGGCAGCTGTTCACTCCGGCGACAGGAAGGGGGAAGCTGTGGAAAATGTTTCTGATGCAGGTGAGGGTCACACTTTCTCCAGGGAGAAAGCCACGGAGTTGGGGTGCATGGATTTGACAGTGGATATAGACTGCTTCGTGCCAGCCTGGGGGCTGGAACGTAATATGCCTTTTGCCCCAAACGCCTTGCTCCTTGTATTTCCAGACCAAAGAGTTCACAAAGTCGTGGAGCACACATGATCAACGTTTGTGGAACTGAGCACCTGTACGCACCTTGGCGTCGATGATGGCCTGGCCGATCTTGCTGAGGAAGTCGACTCCGGCCTTGAGCCCCGTCACGTCAACCCAGACCGTGATCCCGGCCGCCTCCAGGCTGTCTGAACAGGAAACGATACACTTGACGTGGAAGAGAGACAAAATTGGAATGAATGAAACTTGCATGGGTGACGCAGGGATGTGAGTTACAACCACACACAACACAGCGACAAGACTCGAGACCCCGAATTCTGACCCTGCAACTGCCAAATGGTACCAGAAACTCTCCTTCAGGCCTTGCCCAACTCCTTCCTTCTGGAGTGTTTGATTGAGACTTCTGAGTTGTGGTTCCCTCACCCTTGAGTTTCTGCATGATGACCTTGTCGGCGTGGCTGTAACTGATCATGACGTCACGCGGCTCCACGGAGACGTTGGACCGCAGCTCCTGCTTCTGACGCTGGTTGCTGTCCTCCTTCTGTTCCTTCGGCGCTGTCAGAGTCTTCTGCTTCTTCCCTTCTGAAGCACGGGCACAAAAAAGGTTAAATTTATTTACGAGTAACAAAGGACCAGGAATGTGATCCCAAGAATGTGGTTTTGATTGTCCCGTGGTGTTAGATGCACAAACGTGCTCACTGCAAGGAGACCTTGTTTCGGAGTACCAAGCAAATTGTTCAACTCGTGCGAACGAACAGACTTTGCATGCGTGAACGCCCCTCAACGTCACACATGCATGCACACACACGTGAACACACACACACACACACACACACACACACACACACACACACCTATGTACACCCGAGAGAGGTTGTGATTTCGGAGAATACTTGGACACTGGCTTGAACTCGTGCTGTTACCTTTGGCGGAGCTGGCTCGTGGCGGCGTGTCGCCATCTCCCGGCGGGGTGGCGCTGTTGCGGGCGGCAGACGCGGGCGTCGGCGTGGCGTTCCGACTGCTGTTCCGACTGCTGCCCGAACCCATGTTCTCACTGCCTGCAAAAGCACAGCAGACAAACCCTGGATGAAGACAACCTGAAACATGCAACAAATTGCTTTGTGTGTGCCGATGTTTCCTCCTTCCGCTGTTGTTGATTGGATTTCTCTTTGCCTTTCCACCTCTTGTCACAGAAAATGTACGAGCAGACAAGCCAGCACTGTGTGCAAATCAACACCTGCAGTGATTACAGAAGCAGTTTATAAATGTTTCTGCTTTGTTTGCTGATGTGTCACGTGTCTACAGATTCCTTCTTGTGTTTTCTCTCGCTGAGTCGGCCGTCAAACCGCTGCGCTATTCTGATTCCTCTCTAGGCTCGTACGAGCTTGGACACATTGACGAACTCAAATTCACAGAACTGTTTTCAGGCGAATCCAAGCAAGTCTTTGGTAAGAAAATATCCAAAACGGAACAACTACGTCCAATTGTCGTCCAAAAGAACTTTTCCTCTTCTGCAAGCCGGATTGCTGGTGTCCGAACGAAACATCCATGGGTACATGTACCACGCACCTGCAAGCCGAGCCTCAGAGTTCTCCCTCAAGTCGGTTGAACGAGAGCGAGACTTCCAGTACGTACCTTCTGTGTGTTTCAGGAATCCCTCAACTTGATTTTGAACGACCTGCTGTGGCAAATTTGCTCCTACGAATAGATATCTAACGACCCGTTTGTTTGCCTTTGTTCCCGTAATCTGTTTGCCGTGACTCGTAAACAGATCCGCCGTGCCATGTTTGGCATCAGTCAACAGAACAACCACTTCGTGCGATGAAACTTTCACGAGAACCTGTTTCCTTTCGTGGATATACATGTAGAGCAGGGATACGTATATAGATCCAGAATCTGACAACCATACTGCACGTATGAAAATATGCTTTTTTCCCTCTGTGCCCGCGGTGCAAAATTAGGCAGTCAGGGGACAGGGCCCCTTGGACTCCCCCATCTGGGTCCGCCCCTGCATCGGAGGAGTGCGTCCGCCCCTGGGTAGCAGGAGACAAGAACTTTGCGAAGTCAAGAAATTGATGCCTTTTTTTCAACGCTGTTGCAAATGCGATTTGCGCTGCAAGAAAACCTGGGCGTGGCACCAGAACATTCACCACCTGCAGGTCTCAGATAAGTTTCTCTCTGGGTAAGTCACACCGTGTCACAGCACACAACATGTTCATCATGGACTCAGCTCAGACTCGAGACACGGTCAGTCGAAGGCGCAAGCTTTTCCTCGTCACACTGGTCTGACGTCAAAGGTTGTGATAGATACGGAAGACATCAACGTCATTAATTGGACATTGTTGGCATCACGTAGGCGGCGACCATGTAAAGGAGTAGATCCTGTGATCTTGATGCTTATAATCCCAGTCTGCGACGGGAACAACGCCTGACTTTTTTCTCCACCGTTGTTCTAGTTTCGAGGATCTGCTACAGGCAAAAGGATGTCTGGGTTTGGATCCCAACTGCGTATCACGTCCCCTGTCTGGCGTTCTCGCCTTTACAGGCGTCCAGAGCCTGGGCAAAATCAATCCACCTGGCTTTTCGTGGTCGCGGTGGCAGACCATCCAGGTGAAGCATTCATGTGTGTGTCCACAATTTTTTCACTCCTCCTTAACCCAAGCCATAACCCACCAAAGGCAGTACTCCTCCAACGCTACAACTCCACCAGCCATAACCCCACACAGGCCATTAATTACCTTCTCACATTTAGGCCAACTTCCTCCAACCAAGGCCATACCCCACCTTCCCCCCACACACACACCTGGGCCACTGTATGTCACAATTTCGTGATTCTACCCTCTCAAAACAGTTTCAACAGAACAGCCCAAACACAACAATACTTTCACAACTTGGTCGCACCTGCTTTCCGAAGCTTGCCCTGAGTCGCACCCATACTGCAGCGACCACCTCAAATCGTTATCCACCTGCAGCCAATCACTTGACAGGGCAAAGCAATTTGACTGCAGCACACATCCACCAATATGGTCGTGAGACAACCACAACGTGTCATTGGGTTTGCACAATTACTTCCTGAGTCGTCTGTGCCGGTGCGACTGCAGGTAACGATACGCTCACACGCGCGTCATAAGCGGCACGCACAAAGCGGACAACGCTGCTGCAGCTGCAGCCACAGCTTCTCTATGGACAAAGCATGGGCGTGTTACCTGCACACAACCGTAATTCTATCAGGAACACGAAACCCACTTGGTATCCATTTTCCATCCATGCACGAACATTGCAGTTTGCAGTTGTTTTGAAATATATCATGCAAATCTGCTCAAATCGTTTGAGTTTTGGTGAAATTGTTGGGTAAGCTCTCGCCAGAAACAAACCTCAGGTTGTGAACTGTTCAGGGAACCTGACGGCATCTGCAGGTTCCAAAAACCAATTTCTCTGTGATGTCCAAGATCCAAATGAAGTTCAGGCTCGTAGATCTAAACTGTCCCCAATTCTGCGGCTTTGCCCACATTGCCAGCGGTGAGACAAAGCCGTGTCAAAGTGCACAAAAATATCTGAATGTCGACTTTTGCACACAAAGCAAAGGAAACTGAATCCACTGGCCCACCGACCGAAGGACACGACGCAAGACAAGGGAAATGTAACATGAAGCGACTTGCGAGAAAAACCGCACCTTTGTATATTTTTACCAAAGCCAGACTGGGTGCATGGTCGAGACGAGGGCCCGCACGCATCTCTGGACAGCAAAACTCCCCCGTCCTTTTGCACACAGACCTCCCTCAGAACTTTGATTTGTAAACTGAAGCTGTCTGATACCACACTGCAGCACCACAATCACACTTCAAAGAATAAAATATAAAACCAAATTTGTTCCTTGGGGCTATTCCACAGAAAGTCGTGCCAAGAAGATCGGAAGTGTTGATGCTCACCATGGGCACACGCACACATACGAGTACACACACCACACACACACACACACACACACACACACACACACACACACACAAACACACACGACCATTGACCAAAGGGGAGTGTCACATTGCCCATTCACTTTGCCCACAAACTCTGAAGCATCTTCTCTCAAGAAAGGGCATGCAGAAAATCAAGGCTGGGAAAGGTCCTCCTTCCCAGCCAGCCCCACGCTGTAAGTCTGTCATGCACTGTAAGCTGTATTTGCGTCCATCAGGGTCCTTTCTCGATTGCGTTGCACTGTAAGGGCGAACGTATCATCAAGGAGACCGATTGCCTCAGATCGTTCACTGATGCAGCCTGGGATCTTCAGAGACGCACATGGTTCCGTCTTGAGGTTTGTGCCACTGAAGCATAAATCCGTGCAGTAAATTATCTCAGTGTGATCTGAGTGCCTCTCCTGACTGACACGAGAGCCACTTCGAACTGATTATCGCGCTCACAGAAGCGACGTGACCGAGAGGTGGGCAAACATGCACTCGTCAAGTCAAGAGGTCATAAGATCTCTCTCTCTCTCTCTCTCTCTCTCTCTCTCACACACACACACACAAAGGGAGAGAGAGAGAGAGAGAAAGAGAGAGAGACAGACAGACAGACAGACAGACAGACAGACAGCTCTGCGGGTCCAAGGGGGCTGAGGCCGCCCAGCACTTCAAAATCAATTCAGATCTTGTTTTGCAGTGCATGTGTTTTAATGTGATGTGATTTCTTGTTTTTCGTGTGATGAACGAGAGAAGTGAAGCTCCTGGACCTCAACGGTTCTTGTCTTCTCTGATAAAGTTTTGTGCCTCAGAGGGTCAGACCCTGGCTGAGACAGAGGTTGCACCCCTGTCCGATCCTGGGTCCTCTTGGGATCAGTCAAGTCAGTCAGTCATTCCCTTGATTCCGAAACAGTCGGGAGCACCGCTCGCACCATGTACCCGGTGTGGGACCGTGATGCAATTGATGTGAGAGCAAATGATGTGACAACAGCTCAAAGGGTTGAATTGGCCCGAACCTACCTTCTTGAAGTTGCAACTTCAGAATGACAGGTCTAGATCTACATGTTTCACTTCCACAACAAACGTGAACAAACTGCTGCCTTGATCCAAAATACAACAACCAATGCCGAAATCGATAGACTCTATCGATTTATGGCTCGGAAAAGTTGACTCACCGACTTCGCGCTTTACCTGCAAAGTCTTCTCAGGTCAGTTGCCAGCCAACTTCACACTGCTTTAAATAATCCATAGTCCCTCCAGATTCCGAGGGTATGGTCAGTGGCAAGAAATCTGGCTTCGGGTATTTCTGACACGCCAAATTGAAGGAACTGTTGCACCCTTGTTGCAGGTATTTGTTGATTTGTGACGTAGCCAGGTGAGAATCTGCGGATTATGTTACGGATTTTGTGATTTTCGGGTTAGCAGCGGATTGTGATGGCAATGACACATCTACTATGGCGATGATGAGGCATAATTCGACCGAAAATCTGAAGCCAAAAAGGCCACCTTCGCTTCGCATTCGAGGTCAGGACATATCACAGTCCTTCAGAGAACGATCGGACCCGGCCCAGACTTCAAAAAAAAGATTATCTCACCCTGTTCACACTTTTGTGTGCTCTGGAGCAGAGGTATTTACTCGCTCGTGTCCATTTTGTCAAGGTTCCACTGGAGGCCTGGATACAAGCCTGAGCCCACGTCCAGGTCCGGGCCCCAGCTTTGGCCCAAGGTCAGGCACAAGCCCAAATCTAAATCCAAGCCAAAACCCAGGCCTTGGCCCAGGCCAATGCCACGGCCCAAGCCAAGATCTTGACCCCAGGCCCACACCCATGCCCGCCCACACCCACACCCACACCCACACCCACGCCCAAACCCAGACCAGACCCAGACCCAGACCCAGACCCAGTCTCGGGCCCAGGCCCAGGACCAAGGCTTGCATTGCAACGTGTATCTTGTTTGCTTGAAATGGAAAGAAAGTTGTCTGTCGGTTTGTTTTGTCTGCTTTTCTGTCTGCCCAACAGCAACAAAAACTGCCATTGCCTGCATGTCGACTGCACACGTGTACACCTTTATTTTTTAAAGTTACACTCACGTCACGAAATATGTCACGGAAATTGAAAAAATACAAGAATTGTTCAACAGAAGACTCACATCTGCTGGAAGCAAAAATTCTGAAGTGCGATTGGGTTCGTCCGACAGTAACTCAGGAAAGCTGGCCACACAACTTCAGGAGACCCATCATTGTACAAGATCAATCAAAGAATCGCTTCTTTTGTGAAGATGGATTGAAGAAAGCAATGCCGACAGTTCGTGAAGACGGACCTTTCCGCGCGTGTGGTCCCGAACCTGGGTGAAACCACATTTCGGCAAGATTCAACGCAACTACGAAACCCCTAAACTATCCATACACACGTCGTGAAATTCGTGCACTTTGATTTGTGAAAATAGAAATTTTATGTGCATTGTAGGAAGAAAAACACGTCAAGACACGAGTGCATGCATTCTCGGTTGTTCTCCCAAATGACGGAGTGGGTCTTTTCTTGGAGTCCCATTTTGAAGTCTGCTGCTGGTATTTGTTGAACTATTCCCTCCTTGTGCGGCCACCAGCAGAACTTTCTCAAACTCAAAATGAAAGACAGGAGAAAAGTTTGGAAACTCTCACAACAATGGTTTGTCGTGATGGAGAAGGTAAAACACGAAACACAAGACAAACGTGTGTGACAAAGGATATCTCATAAAAAATCTTTGGTGGATCCAGGGGCGCAAGAGGACTTCCGACCAATATTGGACCGCCAAAAAAAAAAAGACTTCTCGAATGCCCAAGATCAGCCTGCGGTCACCAAAGCATTCGGCTTGCCTGCAGTCCGATGTGTTCAGTCATGTGGATCAGATGAATTTTCTTCTGAAGACAAATACATCTCGGAACAATTTGCACCAAAGTCGGAAGAGGGAAAACACAGGAACATCAACCTTGCGTTCGTTCTGAGCGGCTGTGTTCCCACCATGTCCCACCGAATCTATGACACACCGAGGCTGCTCAATCCATTGTTCCTCAATATTCTCATTGTTCAGCCAGAACTGGGGTTGCATGAGAAGCGTACTCGTACGTGTGGTTCACAGCTCTGCAGACATGTCGCACAGAGGTGTTTGTCAGACGAGGCAGACTCGACCTGTTTGGAAGTGAGCGAATTGTTGTGCAGCACTGGAACATCCAGTATGTTTCGTTAAACAACAACACAATGTCATTCCAACACTGCTGAAACCAACGTACTTGCTGGAATTAAGTCCTTTCCAAAGTTTGTTCCTTGAACTTCAATCTGTTTCCAGTCGAGGACAGATTCAGACCTCAGAACTTTGGCCAGAACTGGATTCACCAGTCAACACAGGAACCTTGGCTTTCGCAGTGTTGGAATGACGCACAAACTTCAGTAATTTCATTTCTATTTACAAATAGCACACCCAGAACACCAGAGGTTACAGTATGGTACAGCAGGCGCCTTTCTTGGGTTTCTCCAGGGGCAGTGGGGGAGGCAGCATGTCCGGAGGGGGGTTGGCGTACTCGCCGTCGACGAAGATCCGCAGCACGAGGAGCCAGACCTCCTGCTGCTCGCCCCGGTTCCACGAGTACGTCGTCTCGTGGTTCCCGTATTGGTTCCCGCTGAACATGCGCACTGGCACCGTCTCCGCGGCAACGACCCGCAGGTCCCCTGGAGAGGGAGATGGAATAAGGGTTGTGTTTTGACGAACAATGACAAAAAAGAAAAGAACAGAAAGCCTTCTTGACAAGGGGATTCGTCCCAGGAATTCTGGAATTACTTTGCGTTGCAAAAGCTTTTCTCTATTTGTACAATTCCACTATCAAAACGTCCATTCCACTGCCCTTTCTGCTTGTCCGTTTGTTCTGTCCTTCTGTCTGTTGGGGGGGGGGGGGGGGGGGGGGGGGGGCGGGGGGGGGGGGGGGGGGGGGGGGGGGGGGGGGGGGGGGG
>JAAUXT010083744.1_pt1 | contig 16409 bp, 15 predicted proteins | sample 7278171 | NCBI WGS metagenome assembly JAAUXT01 (sample SAMN14350112, study PRJNA611818) | marine sediment metagenome | isolation source: surface marine sediment (1.8m) | place: French Polynesia: Moorea | collected 2018-08 | reverse complement strand
GTTCTTGTGACATATACTCACTTTGAGACAGAGAGAGAGAGAGAGAGAGAGAGAGAGAGAGAGAGAGAGAGAGAGAGAGAGAGAGAGAGAGAGAGAGAGAGAGAGGGAGAGGAGAGGAAGGATCTGAAGACCAGGTTCCTGACCAAACCCTGTGGATCCCTCCCCAGAATTGCTTTCCCCTGATGACGCGCCCGGCGCCCCGGATCTCGCGTCACCATCGCGTTGATTGATGATCACACGGCTGCTCGCGCTCCACCGAGCGCCTCATCAGATGCAAGTTGGTCACTGGAGAGTGCAGCATGCGTTATGCGTAATGCAAGAATCCACAACGCAAGCCCAACACTGCACAACGCAAGCGCGGGCTTCATGGCCTCTGTTGGGACTGGAGTCACATACCGGACACGATACGGTGCTGGTGCACGATGGATGATCCAGCACACGATTCAGCGCCCATTCATCTGTGCAGGGACGCAATGGGGAACGCAACTAGAGTGAGGGAGCACGCAGCGGGTTGCAGAGTCCATGTGTACGGCAGGACTACCATTGCAACTGCGAGTCAACAGACTTGCACTGGACGCAGGGCGTGACGCATCCAGTGTGAACTCCGGGCCCAGTTCACACCTGGCCCTGTCTCAGGCTCGGCTCCCTCTCCACACTGCGCACAATGATATGGTCGGCGGAGCGCTGAAAGAGACGGAACGCCGCGAGGCAGTGCGCGGCTATGGAAGAGCAGTCAAGCTGTGTGCGCCAATCACCATTCATTACTCGAGATACACTCTCAGCGCGGCGTGCGCCATACGCTTCAGTCAACGCCCAGAGCTTCGTTCACAAACATGAACCAGCGTTCTGAGTCACCGACGTTTGGGCTTGGGGGCTCATCCAGAAATCGGAAATCTCAGATGGGGACGGGGGAGGGTGCTTCCGACTTGCCTGTAACTGCATGTCAGCGAAACCACGTTTTGTTCGCAGCACGTTCAGAGTAACGTCAGTGTCCCCGTTACCCTGCAGTCTGCGTGCGACAGTTGGACCACTTCCTGCAGATCGCAATGTCGGGTGAATGTGCTGCCCACAGAGAACGGCCACTCATGCCAATCTCGCTAAAACACAACACCATCACTGACTCCACCATTGATTTTGTTAGAGGTTCGTTTCTCTGCACCACAAATCGTCAGCAGAGCGGAGTCCGGCCCCGGCGGAAGTGGACGTCGTCTCTCTCACAGCGTCTCCAGGATCATACATCACGAGCATGTCGTCTCCATCAGCAGCGGAGCAGCCTCAGCCCCGCCTCACACAGAGCGCGTCACGCGTCACGCGCCACCTCCGTGCGCAAGTCACATGCGCTGCGTCGTCGCTTTCGAAAAAGGCTGTTGACCTGCATCGGGAACCAAGGCACTGGGCATCGAGTGTGAAACATTTTAGCAGCGACGCAGGGATCTAGTGACCGCACGACGCACTCGGTGTGAAGCACGCTGTCGCAGCACGCCTTCTCATGCCGCTGTCCGCTTAAATAAATTAGCCACAGACATTTATTCCTCCTAAATTATTCAGAGCTTTTAAACACAGGGCTTTCAGCGTGTGTCGTTCGCTCGATGTTTTCACAACTCTCGGAAGTGGATTGCTGTTGTTGTTGTTCCGCCATGTGCTGCATTCGGGGTATATGAGGCACCAAACAGACATGTTTGTCAGGATTTGGAGAGTCTCTCCCAGGCTGAACCCTTCAGGAACCCAAAGGTCAACTTTGTTGGCGTCCACAAGAACATGTGTTGTTGACCTCTACATGCGCAGATAGTTGCTGATTCGTGCACTTGTGGCCGGGTCATGATGGGACCCTGAATCCCGGTGAGAATATCGCTCTTGAAGCCGAGCTGCACACAACAAAGAGACCAAACCTCTGAATGTGAACAAATTCAGAAAATGTTCGTGAGGATTCGGCAACCAAGCTGAAAACCACACGCACAGCTACACGGACTCGTCCACGAGAGGCCGTGCTTATTTTGCATTCAATTCATCACGAGTCGTGGAGCTGTGTCTGAACGCAGCCTTGGTGTATGTTTGTGTGCGTGTGTGCGTGTGTGTGTAACACTGGAAAGAAATGTGTGTGTGCGTGTGCGTTTGACACTGGAAGAGAATGTGTGTGTGTGTGTGTGTGTGTTTGTAGTGTGCGTGTGTGCGTGCGCTTGTTGCACTGAACGGCAGGGCGGTCGGGTCGGGACGTGGGCGCAGCGCCTCGGACGCGCTCGTTTGTAGTCCGGGCGGCGCGCTGCTCTCCGCGCCCCGCGCCCACGTCCGCCCCTCCTCCTCCTGGGCTTCCGCGGGACGTAATGAGTCGCTGCTTACAAGTTCACATACGGAGGAGGATCCAGGGGCGCCGCCCTCATCCGAGGACACTGCTCCGTTGAGCAGATTCAGAGGCTCAATCAGGAGAAAGAGCACACACTCACACACACACACACACACACACACACACACACACACACACACACACACACACACAGAGTCGCTGGGAACCACCAAGACCCTCCCAAATTTTCTTCTGGACCAGTTTGCCAAGTCCTTGCAGCCTCACGAGCAAACCCAAGACTCTTGAATTTTCATTTGAATCATTCTACCATGTTGACCTTTCTGGTCGGGGTTGTCCCCAGGGCCTCACGATCAGATTCAGGATGTGCCCCTGACGATGTTTACGACAGGTATCGGCAGCGCCTTTTCACACAGGACGTCGAAATTGTGACACGAAGGTTACGCAGTTCTTGATGCAGGTTGGCAACGCTCCACGTGCAGTGCAACCTCAAAGTTCGTGCACGACTGCAGGCCTCGGACGCGACGCTGAAACTGACAAGGCAGGTCTTTTCCAGCTGAGTCCGATGGTTTGAAAATGAAAACGTTCAGCCAATGGCATTGAAATTTCTCTGCATTTTCATTTCAAGCCTCAGTGCAGCTTTGTCACACAATGCTCCAAGCCTCGCACAACAGACGAGGAAAAACCCTGGATTCTCTCCTCAAATCTCTATCCTCTCGAATCCCCTCTCATGCACTCAGGCCTTGGGCCGGAATCAATGCCGAAGCTGAATTTTCAATGGAATCTCAGAAAGCAGATGAAGCTCCAATTCCCGTTGTGTCGCTGTGAAAGCCAAATCAACTTTACCCGCTTCAGAGATGCAAATGTAATTTGGCTCATAGGCTCAAACTGTCTGCGCCTGACAAAGGACGCCAAATCAAAATATTCCTGCGCGGAGGAAATTGGGGCTACTTGATGTCAGCTTAAGCTCATTACAGCGCACAATCAGGATGTTTTATACCCGGGGAGACTCGTATTGAGATGTCATCTTGCGCTCGTATCACTCGCTGCGGGAAGGTGTTTGTCTGCTGCCGGTCCTGTCGTCGCTTCCGGCTCCCGTGTAATCAGCGGGTCCGGCGCGGGTCAGTCAGCCGTGAGATGAGGCGGTGCAGCCGGGCGAACCGTGCTCCTGTGACGCGCTCCAATTTGAGAGCCTTTCATTCCTGGTCACACAAGTTTCCTTCTCATGGCGCATGTCTCGGGTGTCGCCATGACATATCGCAGAGAGCAGACCACGTTATCAAGTTCCCACAAGAACAAGGAGAGCGGGTCAGTGACAGGGAGCCAAGGCAACAGGGTCCAAATATGTTGAGATGCCACTCCCAGTGGTGTGAAGATTGCAGGGCGCCCTGCTTGGGACACAGTGCACGCAGCGCGAGGTGTACATGTGCTCAATCTGCCCGTCACCACCCGACCCAGAGATGTAACTGCAGGAAGGTGAGTTGATCTTGTCGTGGGGATGACGCTGCATTAGATGTGTTTCTCATCAAGAAGGTGGTGGGACTATGAACATGAGACCCCCAGGGACAGAGCCTGGACTGGTCCCCAGATCCAGTTCCAGTGTCTGTCCGAGGATCAGGTCCTGGATCTGTTGCTGCACTGGTCCTTGGAACGGCCCCTGGACCAGTCCCTGGATCCGCCCCTGTGAGAGTCCAATCAAGATCCTGCTGTGGAAATCCGGCGGAAAGTGGGTCATTCAGTGTGGACAGAGGCGTGATGATTCCCCTTCAGTCGATCTCACACGGGATGCGTGCGGCACTGGCTGCATCCTCACCAGTTAATGGGCGCTGCCTGTGGCCAGGAAAGCACGGCATCCATTGACTTGACCAGACGTCTGTAGTGTGAATCGGTTCTGTCGTCGCATTCTATGGAAAAGGGACCAGTTGTCAGTATTTTTCTGCAGTGAAAGCTTCTGCCATGTCAAGACGCCGCATGACAAGGAACCAAGAAATGTATCCTCTCAATCAATGTGTTCCTCAAAATAACACACAACATCGGAGTTGATACGATGTCACAAAGAGCCAAGGACCCACAGAATCAACTTGGTGCTCGCAGAACGTTTAGACGGACACAAATCAAAACTCCACGTCGCTGGTGTCCCGGTGTCCAGGTTCTGTCGTGACCTGGTCCTGGTCAGCAGCCCAGAATCGGGAGGGCCTTTCACGTGGACAAATGGTTCAAAGTCATGTTTCAGATTCACAACGAGTGAACTGTGGGTTCAGCTTCATCTCTCAAGCCCCCGCCCACGCTACTCAGCGCGTCTTCCCCTGCGCGCCCCGACTCGGCAGCGCCCCCCCCCCCCCGGGGCTCGCTCCGCGGGCGGCGGGGCGGCTCATCCGATCAGGGTCAGCGGGCAGCGCCGGTCCCGGCGACAGGTCCGTCCCCAGCAGGTGCTGGTCAAGACCGGAGTGACCACTGAAAATGCATGACCAACATGGAAGAAGCAGCGCGTGGTTCCGAGACGAGGCCGCACTGTGAAAACAGCGGCCACCAAACATTGGATCCCAAAGAGTTGGGGTTGCAGGTGACATGACATCTGAGATGACGACATGCCACTCTTCATTTCACACCACTCTGACGCAATCAAACATGGTAAAGAACAAGTTGCATTGCAGCCTTGACCGTTTGGCAGTTTTACCGTGGTGAGCGCCCTGCCCCGAGGCGGAGGGCTGGTCGCACGGAACACCCACCCCCGCCGCACCCGGCCGCGAGGCCGTGTTCGCACAGCGCAGCGGAGGGAGGGATGACAGAGCGATGCGTCTTGGCTGGTACGACGCCGCTGACAGCTGATTGAGGATGTTTCCGAGCGGCTCAGCCTCCGGGTCCGGGGGTCGCGCGGCGCGGAGATGGAGCGTCGCTGCCGGGGCCCGAGCCCCGTGTAAACACGTGTGAGGAGCCGCGCCCGAAGGCGCTGAGAGGGCGCTGCAGTTCCGCCGCCTGGTGGCGATGGTGAGGCCACAACCCAGCGCAAAGTCTGCAGAGGCTCAAACAGTCCAGCGGGATGCACAATTTGAAATTTTAAAGTGTAAACGAGAAACTAGCCTGTGGTAGAACGGATGGTTTTCTTTGCTTGGGGTGAGGGCAGCCCCCTGGTCTCCTGGATCCCCCTCTGGTGCCTCTCCCATCCTGGCGCAGCTTGATCACGTCGGTCCGGATCCGTCAGCACGTTGCGCTGTTCAAAACAATGGCCGCTGTTCCCGCTGAGTTATTTCGACGACACCGTATTGAACGCTCCCAACCTGGGTCCCGGTCCAAAATGGCCACATTGCATGAGGCAGCACTTCACATTTCGCCAAATATAGTAATTTCTGCTTGTGTTTATTGATTCCTGCCTTAAAACCCATCGGGCTTAAAAATCAATCCCGAAGCTACTTCGTCACTGTCATCGCTGAGATGACACTAAAGTCCCAGTGTTTTAGCTGCGAGAAATTTGGCACTGTCCACCCATTTTTAACGGAGACCTGTTTCGGTGGGTGCGTCGTGCATGACCCCTGGTTGAAGAAGCGCCCGTTTCCTTGTGCAGCGACAGGGGTTTGGCGCGAGCCTCTTCCTTGCGTGACGACGGGCGTGACGGACCCAGTGTGCATCGCGCGCACATGAAATTGCCTTTGACGGAGATAAGCAGAATTGATGGAGTCGGAATCAACAGCCCTGGGGCGGCGCGCTACAGACGCGGCTCCGAGCAGCCGCACCAACCGCCCGCTGCACGACACCGCGGCTTCTGCTGTGAGAACTCGAATAGACCTGCTGTTGTGTGAGAACCTGGGAAGACTGAGACCCAAAGCTCAGAGCTGTGTGAGAACCTGGAGAGACTGAGACCCAAGGCTCAGAGTTGTGTGAGAACCTGGAGAGACTGAGACTCAAGACTCAGAGTTGTGTGAGAACCTGGAGAGACTGAGACTCAAGACTCAGAGCTATGTGAGAACCTGGAGAGACTGAGACTCAAGACTCAGAGCTATGTGAGAACCTGGAGAGACTGAGACTCAGGTCCGCGTCAGCATGGAAATGCAGGAACCTGGAGGACTTGATGCTGAGGTCGCTGTGCATTACATTCCAAACACAATGAACGTGACTCAAGAAGCCCGACCTCAGAAGCCTTGTCCGGTGGACTCGACACCGGAAGAGACTGTGGGTTCGTCTGCAAAATGGTGCCCTGCTGTTCCAGGCACCTTTGGATCCACAGTTGGACTCGTGTGCAAACTTGTGCGACTTTGCACACAGGCTGGAACAGTTTTGTGCACATAGTGTCAAGTCTTGTGTTGTCAGTCTTGGAAAATCCATCTTGGACCAGAGAAAAGAACAGGCGCGACTTCTCTGTCTCCCTCCGCGCAGCCCTGGAGGCGACTTAATTTCTTAAAGTACACACTGCTGCTGATCGAATCATTCACTTCACCGGGGCGCGAGAGGGAATTGAAAATTTTGCATTGAAATGGCTGGAAATTCTCATTTCTTGCTTGGAATGAGGGGGCAACATCAGGAATGGGAGGAAAGCTGTTTCACCGAGGTTCGATAAGACTCCAAACAAGTGATACCAGTGTTCGTGTACCTGTGTTGGTGTGGGTACAATGGAACATTCACGCCTGGTGCACAAACAACAGTATTCTGCGCATGCAACACACAACATCAAAGAGCCGAAGGAGGTCGATTTGTGTGCATCCAATTTCATTGCGATACAATGAACCACCACAATGGTTTACATCCCCACACCCACCCACACAGCCACTACAAAGCCCCGAGCACGTGTTTTCCTGGGTCCCGAGACATTAACCTGGTTCCCAGCCGCGACTCGAGCATCTGAATGGGAATCGGGCTCCTCAGACGAGGCTGCATCCCGCGCGGATTCCGCTCAGGCCAGGGCCACGCCGGGTGCGCTGTGGGTGGTGCTATCTGCAAGTCAATGGGCATCTGAGGCGTCTTGAACACGGTGGCTGAGAGAAACGGTGACGCACACAACGCACCTTCACGCGTCACAGTTAATGGATGCGGCATCACAAGCTACGTCACAGCGTCCAGAAACTTGCACAGCGCACGACGCGTCCAGTGTGAACGCGGCCCTCACACGGGGGCTGCCTCCGCGGTTATCAGTCGCGTCTCTTGACACATCGGCAGCGCAGCCGTGAGGAATGACAAATCCGCGTTGAGCCCGACATCATATTCAGCTCACCGCGCGCGCTGAGCCCCGTCCGCCCGGCGGATCCAGGGGCGGGGCGGCCGCCGGTGGGCGGGGGTCTCCAGCGGAGCACGGGGTCGGACCCGCTGCCAGAGCCGACAAATCTGTCATGGTAAACTCACCACGGGTGTTGAAGCCTGACCTTCGGACCCTTAGCGAACAATCATCGGGCCATCATGTTGATGATCATCATGTTGATCCCTGTGGGTCCCGGTGCCACATCGACCGTGTTCCGGGTGCGCCTCTGATTCCCGCTGTCGGGAGAGATTCACGCAGCGACGGGTCTCTCCGCCTCAACAATGGACTCCAGTCAGCGACGCATTGCACGGAGGGCGCGGTGCTGATGTACGCACTTTGTCCGCCCGGCTCCTCCCGCACATCTGTCTCCAGCGGATCAGCGGTGAAGGAGCGGGGCCCTGACCGAACGTCGTCTGACCACGGGCGACCCTCGCTTTGGAGACGTCGGAGGTGGTGAGCCGTCTGCGGACCCACCCCGGGGACTCATGTTTTGGTGGGGGTACGTGCACCAGGGGGCTTTGAGTCCCTGGATCAACCCGAGTCTCTGCAGACTCTAATGCATATGAACGTTCTCGGGAGGGCGTGCGATGCTGTGTTGCTCTCCGGAATGAAAATGTGAGGCTCCAGCATGAGTTGTGCTGGTCTCACAAACTGCCGGAGCGGCGCTTTCCGCTCAAATGTATGGCTTTTAATTTCGGGCTCAAAGCGGCAGCTGCCGGAGATTTATGGATGTAATTTAAATTTGAACATTCAAGGATTCCCCTGTACATGCTGTTCATGCTGTCAGTTTTTCACAGCAAAAAGGAGATGGCAACAGCTTGATACCAAAACAACATTTCGCATCACATTTTTCAGGCGGAACAGTCCGGAGGCAAAACTCAGAAACAAACTGATCTCAGGACAAGCCACAATTACTTGCTTGTGAAAGGAGTGAAATGCGTTGCATTCTGAAAACTTCAACGTTTGCCCAAATACCACCATTGAAGATTGGTGTCGCGCACCAGCAGAACCTTCAGTGACAAGACGCTCGCGAGACATTCCGAGTGTTGCTGCGCGTATCCAGGGCAGAAAGAGCCAAGCGACGTCACGAGCTGCATGTTGCGGAACAACGTGAGCGTGTTTCACGCTGGGTGCGCCACGTTGTGTTTCCTTAGCCAGGTGCAGCGTGTTGTGGATGCTCCGCGACGCCGCACACATTGACCTGCACGAGAGCGGAACTCACGAGCCACGCGCTGTGAACCGGGTGTTGCACAGATGCGGATCAATGCATTGAAAATCCATGGGATTTCTTCTGAGTGAACGAGCACAAGTTTCAACTGACTTCCCAGCCAAATCCATACCCGCGACAGTGAGCGCTTTTCTCTGCGTGCGCAGCGGACCGAAGAGCCCGAACCAGCCTCACCCGAACCAAAAATCTGTTGTTGCTCTCAGATATGACATCATGAAATTCATAGCTTTTGTCATTTTCTCTCAACGTCGGAACAAGAGAAGTGATGAGCTTGGGCGTTGTTGGGTTTGGGGAAATGAGAGGTTGGGAGCCCCTCCCGCAGTTGTCGCTCGTCCCTGTTTCAGCTGAAACCCTGTCTCTCTGTGATCAGCGCGGCCCCTGGATTCGCCCTTGATCTCTCCTCCCGCTCCATGTTTCCAGCCAATCACAGCTGATCAGGTGTCGCGAACAACTTCCCCTTCCATCCAGCCCTTTGATCGCAACGCTTTCCCCACAAGGACTTCACCAAACCGACACCACTTCAAACGCTACGGGCGACTCTGTCATTTTCCTTCCACGCGGAACCAGGCATGACGCTCCATGGCAGGTCAAGGATTGAGGTCAAGGGCATTCCAACATTGGGTGGGGCAAACTTTAACGTTGATGATTGTGAGAAAATAAACTCGCAACGGATCGTAAATCACAGGGGAGGCATTTGCTGCATTCGGGTGGGGAGGGGGAGGCCATGTGGCCCTCTGGATCCACTGGAGGACCACAGGGGTCCAACTTTCACACTGAGGTAGGTATGCGCCATTGGTGTCGGACTGTCGTTCCTCTTGGCTCAGCTCTGGTCACGCTCCTGACTTCCCACCCCTGGGACCTCTGAGTCGCATTTGCGTCTCACTTGAAAATTGCTGAAAAAACCAGAAAAGTCAGAAAGCGCTTTGAATTTCCGCTGTGGAGAGGTTTTTCTGAGCTCGGCATATCGCTTTTCACGGGGACTCCGCCATTGATTTCCAATGGAGTTTTCGAGGAAGCTCCTTTCTATAAAGTGTCGGCGCCGCTGTAAAATTGCCCTGGTTCTGCCTCAGGTTGCAATTGAATTTTTGTGCCGAGTGTTTCCCTTGGCAGGTTGTTGAAATGAACTGACGCTGTGAGTCGGATTCACAGTGGGTGCGACACACTATATCTGCAGTGAGTCAGTGTGGACACAGTGTGGATCAGTCATCTGAGATAGATGCGCTTCATATCACAAACAAGAACACAAACTTTCGCTGAGTCAACGTGAAATTCCAATTTTTGGAAGGGGGTTGAGGTCCGTTCTTTGTCCGTGTCTTTCGTTCAACAGGGACCGACGCCGACGTGAAAGGCAGAGCCCAACAGCCCAACATGAATCTCCAAATCCAATTGTTCCAAGTTCTCAAGTTTCGTTTTTTGGGATGTGTGAGTCCCTCCTTGGGGACCGAAACCCCTTTGCGTCATTTGAGAGTTTTAGATGCAACACGTGCAAGGCCTCCTCCGGTCCCATCATACGTGGCAAAATACGTGGCAAATTACGTCGGAGCTCACCTTTTCAAACTCCATTTTCACCCACTGACACTGAACATAAAAATTTCAAGTTTTGTACACAGGCAGTCAAGAGTCCCAGAAGACTTTCTCCAAAGCCAAATCTCAAAAATGTTGAGCCATATTCTTGTGAAATAGCCATGGAAATGGGCTACGTGGCAACTCCATCTTCCACGTGAAATGGCATGTTTTCTCGCACCGGACGTTGAAAATTTGGTCCCCACGTGTTGCATCTAAAACTCCTTATTACCCTGGATGCGCCGCACCTCAACACACTCACAATTCTGTGTTGTTGGCTGCCTCGACTTCACCGCCATGCACAGTGCCCGAGCCTATCTCCGCGAAGGTGGTGCATTTGAGAGGGAAGTGAAGTTTCAAGCGCCTCCAGGCAGAACAACAAAAGTGGCTTCCAAATTGAGACGAGCCCAATTGGCTTTTTCCAGCCGCCAATCAATATGTGTATTGAACTGTTCTCACAGGGCTGGTTCACAGTGCATGCGTGGTGCACACAGTCTGTGTGCCATGCAATAGGCGCTGCGTCATCAATCACACCGAATGCGTCACACACTGCGTCTCCACATACGTCAGTGCATGCAACGGGTCCTGCGTCGCTCGAGGCGCCACAGCGCGCACTGCGGCTGCAGGGCCACAGCGCGAGACGCGTCCGCTGTGAACCCCGCCGGAGACGTTTTCCATTACGTGGAGTAGGTCAAACCCGACCGGGCCCGGCGAATCTAATATTTCTCGCTCGGAGCCGGGGAGAAGGGAAGCGAAATTTATTGCTCAGAACTGGATTCCAATATTAGTCGACACACATCGCGGTGTCAGCGGGGCGGGTGAGGGACGCGCGTCTCGGGGTGGAGACAGAGACCGGAGGTCTGCGCAGTCTCACGACTAGACCAGAGCTCAGCAAGCGGCCACTATTCACAACATGGGAAAGCGGCTGACTGTGGCCAAGGCTCCATCTGCCTGGTCGTCAACACTTCCTGTTACTGCGCTGCAATGCGTATCCATGTGTTCTTCAAAGTTGCAGTGAGTTTTCTTCCGACGTTGGTCTGAAGACCCTGGATCGGCCCCACACAATTCACTCGGACCCTGCTCAAGGAACATCAACGGACATCACTGTGGAGGAGGTTCAGCTGCAGAGCGTAAATCCACCGTGGCAGCAGAGCCACACCCACCCCGGTGCGCTGCACTGCGCTGACCCCATTTTCGGGAAATGCCCAAGAAGTTCAAGCGGACCCATGGTCTCACTTTTCAACCTGTTGTCTTTGCCATTCCCAAGGTAAAAGGGAACAAGAACTCTGTGGTATCCTTGGAAAGTCCGTGCTCTCAGCCAGATCTACCACCAAATCGAAGAGCACCTGAGAATTTGCACGAAACAAGACCTGTCGCACTTCGGGGAAAATGAACAGCGGCAGACACAGCTTTTGTCGACGAATCGGCGGAAGCGACATGTGCGCGGACCACAAGAAGGAAGGACCTCTCGGGCGGCGTTCACACTGCATGCGCCACGCACCGTGTTGCGGTGTTGTCTTACACGACGCAGCGGACAGTCCTGCCCAATGCTTGACGCATCAAACAAAATCTCCACTGTTTCAACGCAGGGCCATTGACGTGGGCAGGGCGCGTTGCACGACACAGCCAGTGTGGACTGGCCTGTGACACTCGGTGGCGCAGCGCACGACGCCTCCAGCACGCACCCCACGCCTCAGCTCGTCCCGAGCCGGATGCGACGGGAAGCCCCGGCTCGGACATTGCGATTCCGCTCAGGGAAGCGATGTGGGTCAAGCAGCTCCGCTTACGTCTGCGCTCCGTCCCGGGCTCCGTGAGGCAGGACGGGGCTCCTCACGGGACTCACACTGCGTGCGTCAAGCCGAGCACTCAACGAGGCCAGCGGCTCTCGCTTTGTGTCGCGCTCCACTTGGGAAGCGTCGACGTGCAGTTCAACGGGAACTGTACCACCAGATTTGAAGAAATACGAGGCGACAAATTTAAAAAGCCGATTCTTGCCGATATCTCCGGAACGGTTTATTCGAACACAATGCAACTTGCACACCATGCCAACAAGGTAACAGAGCACATGTAAAGAGTAACAAAAAGGTAAACTTTGAATAAGAAACATGTAAAAAACATGCTCAAAGTGGCGCATGCACAGACCGACCGGCGGTAACTGATAGAAACAAACAGAGTCATGCCTCATCTGAGGAACTGGAATCTTCACTGCCCGAAATTTGCTCAAACAAAGGATCAACAGAGACACTGTCACCTTCGAAGTACTCTCCATTAACAGACACACATTTCTGCCATCTGAGTACCATGTCGTGGATGGCATTGGAGAACACTTCAGTGGGCATCGACAAGAGAATTTTTCGAGATTCCTGTTGCAGTTGGGCCAAGTTTTGGAAAGTCCTGCCCCTCAAATGTTCTTTGAACTTGGGAAATATGGAAAAGTCACACGGAGCTAAGTCCGGTGAGTATGGTGGGTGTGGCAATGTCTTCAAACCCCATTTATCCATTTTTTGAACAGTAGGCAATGCAGTGTGGGGGGAGGCGTTGTCATGGTGCAACAGGAAACTTCTGTCAGGCCAGAGGAGTGGACGTTTCTTCCGGATACTCTCTTTGAGATTTGCAAGAGTCCTGCAGTAGCGTGCCGATGTCACTTTCTCACCCTTCTCAAGAAATTCAATGTGAACAACACCAGCACAATAAAAAAAAAGAGTCATCATGGTTTTTTTGGCAAAGAGGGATTTCATGGGCTTCTTTGGTCGACCGTCCTCTGGCCCCACCCAGGCCAGGGACTTGCTCTTTCTAACCATCTCATGGGTCGACACCCATGTTTCATCTCCGGTGATGATTGTTCTGAGGAATGCCTCTGGATCTTGCTGGGAGCAAACCAAGTCTATGTTGTCCTGGGAGACTGTCATTCTGGTCCATTTTTGGGGTTCTGACAGTTCCTGGGGAATAAACTTCGGGCACTTCCTTTTGAGCTTCAAATCTTTGCAGACCAGTTGACTCATTGCATGTGTGGACATTGTGGAGCGCTCGGCCATCTCCTTGATTGTCAGGGTGGGTTCTGCTTGAAGCATCCCCCCTCACCATCTCAATGTTCTCAGTTCTCTGTGACCTCGGTCTGCCACTCCTAGGTTTGTCCGCAATGCGGTCATTTCCATTTCTGAACTCTTTATGCCAATGCCGAACTTGTGTTTTGCTCATGGTTGCATCCCCGAACACTGTTCTGAGGGCCCTCCAGCATTCAATTGGAGACTTCCCCATCTTCACAAGAAATTTCAGATTGACTCTTTGTTCTGCCTTGGCAGTGAGTGCTGGGTTCACAAAGAACAAGAAGACACCAAATAAAATTGGCAACATAACTGCAGGAGTACTCACAAGTGACAAAAAACAAGAAGAAACCAAAGTTCGTGTCCACCCCTCTGGAGATCGCAAGCCTGACAGGCAGTGACCCACTTTGCATGCCCTCACACAAGGTCAGAGATCTTCAATGAGATCGGACATTGTCCAAAGGAGTAGATCAATAAGGTGTGCACACATTTCAGAAAGTTTGCAGAAAAAAAATTGACCCGCAAAAAAGATTTGCGCAAGAATCGGCTTTTTAAATTTGTCGCCTCGTACCTCGAGTAGCACAACGCCAATGCACTGCGGAAACACGGGAAAGCTGCTGAATCGATGTTTGAGAGAGTAGATGAAAGTCCCTCTCCAAAAACTGAGAGACATGAGTTGACAGTTGCACGCAGCGCCTTGTCTGTCACGTGTCTTCACGTATGTCGTACTGTCAGTCGCCCCGCAGCGCTGATGAGATTGAGCCGTGGAGAATGTGCGACGTGCCCCAGTCACGGGCGGCATGAGAAACAAACTGGTAATGTGTGGGAGAACGTAACATCCGTTGGGGCCTTTGTCATTGGGATGTCTGTGGATCGTGTTTCACTTGACCGTTCCCAGACAGTGAGGAACCCGACAGTGGTGAAGGAACCACGTCAAGACGCAAACATTGCGGAGAACAGGAACACAGCTCGCGAGCACTTCAATAATGAACGGAGGCGGATCTCAAGTTGCCTCCAGGGATCTGGGTTCCATTTCCTCACACTGACGTTGGACGCCCCCATTCCCGCTGAAGGACCAGAGTCACTGGTGACAGAGTCCTGGGTCCCTCCCTGGTGACGCTGATGGAGCCAAGTCGTGTTGTTGTACTCACCGACTGCAGCGGTGCGCGAGTCGCACCTGGGCCCCGCCGCGCACCGCTCCCTGTAAACACGCCTGATCTCGCGCCGTGCACCGCAGAGCAGCCTTGATGCCTCTATCCAAACACTTCCATTAGCGGCGGCGGGCGGGGGAGGCAGAATCCATGCGTCGGAATGTGCAGCGCCGCGAGGTGCAGTCTGGATGCGGCCTGCAGCTGAGCTGCGCTGGGTCTTTAAAATTTAATGCAGATGCAAAGCAATGCGCATTGACTGTGGTCGAAACCACGATGGTTCAGCCAGTGCGTACAGCGAGCAGACATCATCTCCAGCACGTTCTAGATCTACTGAGCTTCCACCAAAAAACCCCAAACCTGAAGTGCTTGCACCAAGACGTCCACTTGTGGTTGAGCCACCAAATCTGTAATCCACGGTTTTGTGAGGTGGTCACGTGCGATCACTGCCTCTGTCAACAATGCACGTGTCACAAACAGGTTTTATCCAGACCCTCCGATCTATCTGACAATCACAGCATTGTGTCTCATACAGGTCACTCCAGCACCCGGGCACCGAAACCCTGATAAGCCGTGCGTGTGTGCGTGTGGCCGTCCACGATGCAGTGAAGAGATGGAGGCATGGCAGGCATGCTTTAAACCAGCTCCGTCCCTCCTCCTTCCTGCTTCACGGCTGTGTAGTCGCGTTACAAACCCGAGCCAGCTTCCATATTGATGTACGCACGGCACGGCTCTCGCAGGCTCTGCACCCAATACAACAACAAACCGGCGCCGAGCCCAGCGCTCGCGCGTTACGCCTCTCAAGTGGACAGCGATGAGGACAGGATTCTCACTGCAGAAATCTGGAATTGTCGTGTTCCAGTGCAGGTTGGTTCTGGTCGCTGCGTCAACGCCTGACGTGAAAAGACACGCACACGTAACGCGTCATCTCGCATTAGGAACCCAATTGTGGAAAGAAAGAGGCACAGCCTTGGCTGTCAAAAATGTTCTCAAGCAATGATCCCCAGCTTCAGACACTCATGTCAAACACCCGACAAAACAGTTTTCGTTTGTCAGTGATCTGTTTGAAATTGGCTCCTTTTGAAACTCGGCCGAACATCAAAGAGCGGACGGAATGGCGCACACAGGAAATCCAGTCGCATCCGAAACGCAGCGTCGCGTCGCAGTGCGAGGTTTTATGCTAGGGCCGTGCAACTTGCAAATTGGGGTGCCTTGACTAGGATAATTTTGAGTGACGTACTTCTGTCCAAGCTCTGATGCTAGCGTTATTACATTAATCTTATACAAGGGGGTGACAGAGGGAAATGCACATCAATGCAGGGTCATTCCTTTCCCTAGCGGGGCAGAATGGCCCTGACTATGTATGTCGCAGGAGCATCTGCCTTGACGGAATGAATCCTCTACCAATATGAGTACTTGTTGGTCACGCACAGTACAGTGTGGACAGTATGTCTGAGAGAAGGGCTCTCGTGGGGCGGATCATACTCTCCATAACGGATATAGAAACTGAGGGGACCGTTCCCACACCTAACCTCAGTACCTTTACCTGGCGGATCCTAATGGGCACTAACGTTTCCCGTGGCCTCTCGCCTCACTGAGTTAGGGTGGTCTGACATGGTCCCACACACACACCATTACTTCTCCAGCTAGCAAACTGGGGAGAGCTGAAAGTTCTCCATGCCATGAAGACGTGTCAGATCCAGGCAGTATTTCATGACATCACCCACCTTACGTGTTCCTCGTCCTTCGGCATCTTTTGCTGCCCGGCCGGACATAAAGCAGATTAACTCCTTACCTGAGGCATGTTATCTCTTTATTCCGTGCTAGCAAGCAAACCTTGGGGCCAGAAGTCCAGAAGTCCAGGGCCCAGCTACCAACATTCTAAAGAACAGGGCGGGCC
>JAAUXT010019296.1_pt1 | contig 16409 bp, 14 predicted proteins | sample 7278171 | NCBI WGS metagenome assembly JAAUXT01 (sample SAMN14350112, study PRJNA611818) | marine sediment metagenome | isolation source: surface marine sediment (1.8m) | place: French Polynesia: Moorea | collected 2018-08 | reverse complement strand
TCGCCTGCCGAAACTCCTCCGGCAAGGCGATGTTGGTGATATCGCCGGTAACCACGACATGATCCGGAGCCTGGGCCTGCAAGTCGGCGGCCAGCGCATCGAGGATCTCGCGCCGATGCACCCTTTGGCGCCGCCGCTTCCACGAGAGCCAGCCCAGGAACCGTTTGTTGGCGAGCTGAGCGGGCCGCACCTTGGGCAGCGGTGCGATGTGCGGATCGGAGAAATGGGCGAGCTGGAACATGCGGTCGCTAGCTCCGCCGGTAGGCCAGGATGGGGTCTCGTGGCTGGAGCGCGGTCATGTCAGGCCCGGCCCCTCAGGATCGCCTCGACCAGGACCAAATCCTCCGGCTTGTCCACGTCGACCGCAGCCTCGGCCACCGGCAATACGACCACGTCCGCCTTGGCACCGGCCAGCCTGGAGAGCCGCGCCAGGGCGGCCTCAAGGGTCAGCCAGCCCGCCAGGTATCCGAGCAGCATCGGCAGCCCGAGAGCTTTGGCGATACGCCAGGGCCGCTTGCGGTCCCGCTCGACGCGTCGCCAAAGCCTGATCGCCTTGGTCCCCTCCGGCCGCAACAACGCGAAGAGGTTGCACCCGCTGAAGCGACCGTCGCGGAATCTGAGGTAGGTCCGCCGGCTGTCCGGAAAAGCGGTCCGAATCACCTCCTCCGACGCCAGACCGGCCACGATGTCGGCGCCGCTGTCCTCGGCGTCCCGGCAGAAGCGCTCGATCAGGGCTGGTAACAGGAGCGGATGATCGGCCGTGGTGATCAAGATCGGTGCCGCGTCTCCGACTGCCTCGATCGCCGCCAAAGCGCTGAGGCTCGGAGTCTCGGCGCTTGGCAGCAGACCGATTCGATCGGCTTTGGGACCGGAAAACACTCGCTCCAATACCTTTGGGGCATCGATCGAGATCATGACTCTGCCGACGCTCGGTGCGGCTAGCAGGGCCGCCACCACACGTCGGATCATCGGCGTACCATCGATCGGCAGCAGGCATTTGTGGCTGACCCCCGCCGCCCGCGCCATCGGGTCGCCGCCCGGCCGCGAACCGGCCATGATCAGCGCCGTATAGCGTCCTGCCTCGCGTTCGGCCATGGTCACAGCGCCTTCTCGTAGATCCGATAGGTCTTGTAGGCGCGGCCGCCGAAGGTCTCGATCAGGTGCCGGGTGGGGATGTTGTCTTCCAGAATCCAGGACAGTTCGCCCTCGGTCACGCCGCGCTTGCGATGGTACGCCCGCACGCTCTCGATCACCATGAGCCCCAGCACCCCGCCCAAAGGAGTCCCGTGAAAGCGCCGCCGCACGCCCATCAGCGGCATCCGCACGGTGCCGGTGCCGCGGACCTTGAGGCGCCATAGCAGCTTGAGCCAACCGAAGGGCAGCAGACGGCCGCCGAGGTCGCGGATCGCCTCGTTGACATTGGGCAGGGTCACCGCCATGGCCGCCGGCTCGCCATCGACCTCGGCGATTGCGACCGCACCCGGGGACAAGATCGGCTTCAGGTTTTCCGCCATGTGGCCGACCTCCCCCTCGGAAAAGGGCAGAAAGCCCCAGTTCTGCGACCAAGCATCGTTGAAGATATCGACCACGGTCGCGATCTCCTCCCGGAACCGGCCCATATCGATGTTCCGAACCCGCAAGCTCAGATCCTTCTCCGCCTTGGCGAGCAGGGCGCGCGCCGAGCGCGGCAGCGCCACCTCCGCGGCGCAGAGATAGGCAATCAGATCCTTGGCCTTCCTATAGCCTTCTGCTTCCAGGCGCGTGGCATAGTAGGGTGGCGCGTGGTTCATCATGACATAGGGCGGCCGCTCGAAGCCGTCGACCAGGAGCCCGCTCTCGTCGTTGATCGACAGGCTGAAGGGGCCAAGAATGCGAGTCATGCCGCGTTGGCGAAGCCAGTCCTCGGCGGTGGCGAGCAGCAGCCCGAAGACCTCCGGATCGTCTTCGGCCTCGAGAAAGCCGAAATGCCCGGTCGCATCGCGATAGCGGTCGAGGTGCGCCCGATTGACCTGGGCGCTGATCCGACCGACCGGATGACCGTCACGACAGACCAGCCAATAGGCAACCTCGGCCTTGTCGAAGAAGGGGTTCTTGCGTGGGTCGAGATGCATCCGGCGCTCGAAAAGCAGCGGCGGAATCCAGTTCGGGTCGTCCCGATAGAGAGACGCCGGCATCTTGAGAAATCTGCGCAGCGCTGCCGGGCCGGCCACCGGCTCGACCGAAAGCGCTGCGTCATTGGCCGCGGCGGCGTCCTGGGCCAGCGCGCTCACCGCACGGCCCGATTTATTCGGCGGCGAGCTGGCTGCCGGACCGCCGATGTGTCTTGGGAAGGTCGGGCGTCATCTCGGCAACCCAGGGATAGCGCTCGGCCTCGGCCTCGGTGTAGCCCAGGTTGCGGACCGTCTCGCTGCGGGCCATCTCCTTCGGCTGGGGATAATAGCTGCCGAAGATGCGATCGCAGATCGACGAGGTGATGCCGTAGTTGCCACGCTCGCTGTGAAAGTGGTGCGCCAGGTGCTGCTTTTTCAGCCGCCGCAGCCAGGCCCAGCGCGGCTGGAACGGCAAGTGGTGGATCGAGTGGCAGAACTCGTAGAAGGCGGTAACGAGACACGCCGAGGCGACCGCCGCAGCCGCCCCGCAGGCACCGCCGATTAGCCAACCCAGGGGCAGCGCAACCACCAGGATGACCGGCATCGTCGTGTGCAGAGCGCCGAACAGCACGCCGAGGTCGTTGGGATCCTGGTGATGGTCGTAGTGAATCCGCTTCCACAGCTTGGCGGTCAGCGGTGATTTGTAGAGGTACTTGCCGTGCAGGACGTAGCGGTGCAGCAGATACTCGACCGGCGGGTAGACCGGCACCACCGCGGCCGCGGCCAGCACAGTCGCCAGTGCGGACTCGCTCCAGCTGACAGCCAGCCAGGCGCCGACGCCAGTCACCAAGATGTAAGCCAGGATCGTGTAGTGGGTGAAGTAGGCCTTCACCAGATCCCCGAGCGTCATCTTGTCTAGGAAGTATTTCCGGCCCGCCCAGGGCCCGATTCCGATCACGTCGTCATTCCTTCCATCCAGGGTCGTCGAAGCGACCCAACAAAGCTAGGCGCGGACTCGCTCCACGGCGCCGCGCGGCTCAGGCGGCCAGTTGCGGTATCCGGTCGAGCACTTCGAAGGCGTCGTGGCGCACATGGTTCTGGCGCATCTCGTCGCGCAGCATGCTTTCGCTGACGATCCCCTTCTCCAGGCACTCCCTCAGGAGCCCGAAGAAGAAAGCCTCCTGGTTGCGATCCGGGTGTCGGAGGTATTTCTTGAACAGATTGCCGTTGCCCATCAGCCGGCGCTTGGCGCGGATCGCCCAGCCAAGCGGCGGGAAGATCCGGCTGCGCTCGGCCAGTGTGAAGTCGACCGGCAATCCGGTCTTCCAAGGCTGGGTCATGCGGCGCGTGTTGTGCAGCAGCTTTGTTTCGGGTGTCAGCTTGTCGAAGTCGTTCCACTCGGGCTCGAAGATGCCGATACTGCCCGGCGGTTCGAGCTTCAGGCTGATCCACTTCATGTAGTCGCGCTTGTTCTCGAACAGCTCGTTGAACTGGGCCTCGGTCCGCCAGTGGACCAACTTTGCGCAGTCGAGCAGCATCACGCTGCTGGCGTAGAAGCGCAGCAAACCCTTGACCCCCGTGCGGTAGCGGCAGAGGATCGCCTTGCCGTCCATGTCCCGGGTTAGCAGTCCCCAGACGTCACCGACCGCGAAGATGTCCGGATCGATGACCACAGCGCGCCCCTCATAGCCCATCAGTTCCGGCGGCATGAAGCGCAGCGGCGTGAACGACTGCAGATCCTCGCTGTCCCAGACCCGCTGGACCCCGTCGCGCAGGAAGCTCTGACCGTGCTTGGCCTTCAGAAAGGGATGATCATCGGTGTGGATGATCCGCACGTCGAACTTGTCGGCGTTTTCCGAGTTACGCTTCAGCGAATACTGCGATACCAGAGCCCCGACCATTTGCCGGTGGTTGGTATGGATGAAGACGCAAGGCTTCACTTCGGGACCCCGATGCAATTTGATCCAGCCTGCCTCCGGAGCAAGGCCATAGCAGATTGATCTGGGCGCAGCAAGCACCCGCGTCCACTGCCCCTGGTCCGGACGGACACATAGTATTTCATTATGTTTCAACCACCTGCGGCGCATTGCCAAGGGCCTATCGGGCCGCGGCCGGCGCGCCGGGGCGTCGCACCGTTCAGCGTATAGCGCCGTCACGCCGCAGCGGCAAGCCCCAAGGGGGTCGGAGCGGGCCTTGCCAAGCCGCCTCGCGTGTCACATCTTCCGGCTCTCCGCAGCGTTCTGGGGACCATCGATTCGACCCTGGCCGGCGTGCGGAGTCGACGCTCGGAACGGAGTCCTATGACACAACCGGAAAGTCCTGCCACGCCAGGCTTCCAACCGCCGCGCACCTGGCTCATGATGGGTCATCGGGCCGGTGACAATTCGCAGGTTCGAGCGCTGGCCGAGGCCCTGGGATGGCCGTTCGAAACCCGCCACTTCGTCTATCGACCGACCGAGCTGCTAACCAACTTGACCGTGCCGCTGACCCTGGCCGGGATCGTCCGCCGCAAATCCAGTCCACTGGAGCCGCCCTGGCCCGAACTCATCATTTCCGCCGGGCGGCGCAACGAGCCGGTCTGCCGCTGGATCCAGATCCAGGCGGCGAAGCTGGGCCAGCGGGTTCGCCTGGTCCACTGCGGCCGGCCCTGGGCCCGGATCTTGAACTTCGACCTCATCGTCACAACGCCGCAGTATCGCCTCCCGCAGCGCGACAACGTGCTGCACAACGCCACTCCCTTGCACCGGGTCACCGAAGGCCGCCTCGAGGCCGAGGGTGCCCGCTGGCGTGAGCGGCTGGCCCATCTGCCGCAGCCCTACATTTCAGTCATCATCGGGGGTAACAGCGGGCCCTTCTCCTACGACAAGCGCGCCGCAGGCCGCCTTGGGCGCCAGGCCAGCGCCATGGCCAAGGCTCTGGGCGGCTCGCTCCTGATCACCACCAGTGCCCGGACCGCAGCCGAAACCCTGCCGGTGCTGGAAGCTGCACTGGAGGTCCCGAACTTCTTCTTCAAATGGCGCAAGGACGCCGAGGACAATCCCTACTTCGCCTTCCTGGACCTGGCCGAGCGCCACGTCGTCACCGGCGATTCCATGTCGATGCTGACAGAGGCCTGCGCGACCCGGAAGCGGGTCTACATCTTCGACCTGGGCGAAGGGCACCTGGCCATGCGGCCCAATGCGCCCCCCGTGCGCCGGCCACTGATCCCCGAGGCCGACAACATTCGCGGCTTCTGGTACCGGCAGATCATGAAATACGGGCCGCAGCGGCTGAGCCGCGACATTCGGCTGATTCATAAGAGGCTGGTGGCCGAGGGCCGCTGCGCCTGGCTGGACGGCGAGGACTTCGGCGACTGGCAGACCCCGCCACCGCTGGAAGCCGTGCCGCGGGCCGTCGCCCGGGTCCGCGCGCTCTTCGAGCCCGAGGCCCGCAGCGAGGCGACGGCACCAGCCTTAGAGCCGATTCCAGAGGCGCGCGCCCAAGGCACCGGCCGCTGAGGCTTCATGCTGCGAGCGGCGGCGTCCGTTCCAGGACCTCCAGCGCATCGTGGCGCACGTGGTTGCTGCGCATCTCGTTCTCGAGCATCTCCCGCGAGATCAGGCCCTTGTCCACACACTCGCGGAGCAAACCGAAAAAGAAGGACTCCTGATTGGGGTCGGGGTGCGAGATATACCGGCTCGGCGCGGCGTTGCCCTTGATCAGCTTCTTGATCGGGCGGATCCAAGAGCCCGGCTGGCTGACTTTGACCTTCTTGGTGGCCGGCACAAAATCGACCGGCAAGCCGGATTTCCAGGGCTGGGTCTGGCGCTTGGTGTTGTGCAGCAGCTTGGTATGGGGGGTCAGGTGATCGAAGTCGTTCCATTCGTCCTCGAAGAGCCCGATCGTCTCCCGCGGCTCAAGTTGCAACGTGATCCAGTCCATGTAATCCCGCTTGAACTCGAACAGTTCGCCGAACTGCTCCTCGCAACGCCAGTGGGTCAGCTTGGCGCAGTCCAGCAGCATGACGCTGCTGGCCAAGGCCCCGGCCATGCCTTTGGTGCCGGTGCGCGGCCGACAGACGATGGACTTGCCCTCCATGTCCCGGTTCAGAAGCGGCAAGATGTCGCCGACGGCGAAGACATCGGGATCGATCACCACGGCGCGGCCTTGATAATCCATCAGTTCCGGCGGCATGAAGCGCAGCGGCGTGAAGGACTGCAGATCTTCGAAGCGCCAGACCCGGCTCTCTCCGTCCCGCAGGAAAGTCTGCCCGTCTCGCGCCTCGATAAAGGGATGGTTGGCAACATCGATGATGCGGACGTCGAAGGCATCCGGGCTCGCCGAGTTCCGCTTCAGCGAATACTGCGAGACCAGGGCGCCGATCTTCTGGCGGTGATTGGTGTGAATGAAAACGGTGGGTTTCATGGCGGATCTTCACTTTCGCCTGTGTTATATGCTGCTCATATCAGATGGGTCTTAACCGGGCAAGGCGTCCCACGGTTCTGCCAAGGGCCCGGGATTGGGGATACAGGGGATGCTTGACGACCTTGGCCTTCAGGCACCAGATTCGGGTCGCTTCAGATGCCGTCCGATCCTCGATTCGAACCCGTCAAGGTCCTGGGATCAGGCCGGATGCGGGATCCCACCGGACGGCGGCATAAATTCCGGCGACCCCTTGGCCCCGATGACGATCGAGTCCGAGACCTCCCCAGCTGCACAGATGTCTGAACCGGGATCTCCGCGGATCTGGCTGGTTCTCGGCGACAAGCTGGGAGACAACGCCCAGGTCGAGGCGATCGCCGAGGCGCTGGGACTGCCCTGCGAAGCCAAGAGGCTGCGCTTCAAACCGCGCTATCAGCACGGCAAGCCGAACTTCAAGGTCTCTCTCTACCACGTCGATCAGGTGGCCTCCGACCGGCTCGAGCCGCCCTGGCCAGACCTCATCCTGACCATCGGCCGTCGGCCCTCGATGGCCGCGCTCTGGGCGCGGCGGCAGTCGGGCGGCCGCGCCCGTTTGGTTCTGATCGGCCGTCCCAAGCGGCATGCCGAGGAATTCGACCTGATCATCTCTACCCCGCAGTACCTTATCCCCGACCGGGACAATGTCGTTCGCCTCAGCCTGCCGCTGATGCGGGCGGATCCTTCGGCCATCCGCGTCGAAGCCGCGCGCTGGAAAGACCGGCTCGGCGCCCTGCCACGTCCGCTGACCGCCGTCATGGTCGGCGGCCCAACCAAGCCGTTCCAACTCAACACCGAGGTCGCGCGAGACCTCGTCGCCCGGGTGGCCGAGACCCTTGGCCAGGAGGGCACGCTGTTCTTCTCGACCAGCCGGCGCACGCCGCCAGAGGTGGTCGAAGCTCTCGCCTCCGTCCTGCCGGAAAACGCCGAGCTCTTTCGCTGGCAAGCGGAGCGTCCTGACAACCCCTATCTGGCCCTCCTGGGGCTCGCCGACCGCTGCGTCGTGACCGGGGACAGCACCTCGATGATGGTCGAGGCGCTGAGGGCCAGCCGACCGCTGGTGATCTACCCACTGCCGACGGGAGACCGCGGGCTAAACCGCTTGATCACAAGCGCCCTGGGGCCGTCCAAGGCCGGCGCGCCAACGGCGCTGATCACCGAGGGAATCTATCGCCTCGGTCTGGTCGGCTACGGCCGCGACCTGACCGCCCTGCACGGCGAACTGATCCGGCGCCGCCTGGCCGCACCCATCGGCGAGCCACCGCCTCAGGCCCCCGCCGAGATCCCCGACGACTTGGGCATGGTGGTCGAACGCGTCAGGGGCCTGCTTCCAGCCAGGCCAGGGTAGGCCCCGATGCCGCATCAACGCAGCGTTAAGCCGGGCCCTTTAGATTTCGTGCCTGTCCGGGGCAGCGGCCCCGAAGCCGACGATCGCATCTAGGGCAAGATGGCCGTCCCCTTCTACCTTCACGATCTCGACCCCGTAGCCGCCAAGCCGGTGGCCGAGGTCCTCGCCTCGCCCTTTCTGACCTCCGGCGCCGTTGGCCGCGAGGTCGAGCAGCAGCTGCGGGAGTTCTTCGGCGTCGACCACGCCTTTCTGGTCAACAGCTGGACCAATGGCGCCGTGGCCGCCTTGCTGGCCCTCGGGGTCGGCCCGGGCGACGAGGTGATCGTCCCGGCCATGACCTTCATTGCCAGCGCCAACGTCGCCGGTCTGGTCGGCGCCCGCCCGGTCTTCGTCGATGTCGACCCAGAAACCTTGCTGGTTCAGCCGGAGACGATCGCCGCCGCCGTGAGCCCGAGGACCCGTGCCGTGATCCCGGTCCACCTCTACGGCCGGATGTGTGACCTGCCGGCGCTGCGCGCAGCGCTGGTGCCGCGCAACGACATTGCGATCATCGAAGACGCGGCACACTGCTTCGAAGGCCTGCGCGACGGCGATCCGCCGGGCCGCCATTCCGACGCCGCGATCTTCTCCTTCTACGCGACCAAGAACGTAACCTGTGGCGAGGGAGGCGCCGTCATCACCGGTAACCCGGAACTCGCCGAGCGCCTGGCGCGGACCCGCCTGCACGGCATGTCTGAGCTTGCCATCGACCGCATGCGCGAGGCCCGCTACCAGCACTGGGATATGCTCTGCCTGGGCACCAAGGCCAACCTGCCGGACCTGCTGGCCGCCCTACTGCCGCCGCAGATCGCCGAGGTCCGGTCGCGGCTGGCCAGCCGAGAGTCGCTGGCCGCACGCTATGAGGCAGCCTTCGGCGATACCCCACTGCGTCTCTCAAGCCCGGTGCCCGGCTGCCTCGACGCCCGCCACCTCTTCTGCATCCACGTGCCGCCGGCCTGCCGCGACCAGGCAATCCTTGCCCTCAACGCCCGAGGCATCGGGGTGACCGTCAACTATCGCGCGGTCCCGACCTTGACCTACTACCGCGAGGCCCACGGCTACGGACCCGAGGACTTCCCGGTCAGCCAGAACTGGGGCGAGGGCACGATCAGCCTACCGCTCTACCCGCGCCTCACGGAGGCCCAACAGGACGAGGTCATCGCCGCGGTTTTGGAAGACGTGATTCCCCTGGTCCAGCGCACCCGCCCCTGAGTCCGAAATTCGTTAATCCGACAATGGTTAAGGCCAAGTTCGCGGCCTCCCGCCTCGCCCATCTCGGCGATTGTCAGAACTCCGGTACTGGCGTAGTCTTGAGTAATTAAGGCACTAATTCTCCGGTTTGGTTGACTATAAAAATAGTTATCGACTTTCAGGGATCTATCCGGGATGTCTTCGCGACTAATACTCGTGACCGGCGGCTTGGGGTTCATCGGCAAGCACTTCGTGTCGGCCTGCCTCGATCGGGGCGACTACGTCATCAACGTCGACCGCGTCAACTATGCCGCCGACCGGGTAGTGAAGTGCGCCTTCAAACAACAGCCCAACTATCGCTTCATGGAGGTCGATGTCTGCGACCTGGAATACCTTCCGGAGTGCGACATCATCGTCAACTTCGCGGCCGAGTCACACGTCGATAATGCCATCGCCGACAACGACAAGTTCTGCCGCTCAAATATCATCGGCGTCCAGCACCTGCTGGAACTGGTGCGCAACAAGCAGGAGCACGAACGACCCCGCTTCGTTCAGATCAGTTCCGACGAGGTCTACGGCGACTGTCTGGACGGCAAGTTCACCGAGGACGACCCGCTACGGCCCTCCAATCCCTATTCGGCGACCAAGGCCTCGGCGGATCTGCTGGTCCAGAGCTGGAGCCGGACCTACAAGATCCCCTTCAACATCGTCCGACCGTCAAACAACTACGGCACGCATCAGTACCCGGAGAAGCTGATTCCGAAGTCGTCCTGGCGCATGAAGCGGGGCCTGCCGGCCCTGATGCACGGCGACGGCAGCTACGTTCGCTCCTGGCTGCACGCCGAGGATACCGTCGCGGCGATCATGACCGTGCTCGAGGCCGGCGAGGTCGATTCCATCTACAACGTCTCGGGCGACCTGCACCTGCGCAACATCGAGGTCCTGCGGAAGATCGCCGGGATCCTCCAGGTGCCCGAGGCCGAGGCCTGGATGCCGGTCACCGATCGCAGCGGCCAGGACGTTCGCTATGCCATCGATGACCGGCGGGTCCGGACCTTGGGCTGGCGTCCGGTCCGGGATTTCGACGAGGAGCTGAAGAAGATCATTCACGAGATCGACTTCCAGCGCTTCGTCTAGTCCGGTCTCCGAGTCAGAGGGCAACGGCCCGCGATCCGCCAAAGCCTAGCATCCAAGAGCGAGACCGCGCCTGGGTTCAGCGCGCAAAGGTTTCCTTGATCGGCTCGGCCCAGGGCACGATCTTGGCGGCATGGACCCGGATTTGCCCGAAGCGATAGTCGGCCTCCAAGCGCACCGGCAACAGGGGCGCGCCGGCGACCGCTTCGGCGAGATAGACCCGCACCTTTTCGGGGAAGTGCCTCTTGCGGATTTCGCTCTTTTTGAAACCGGCGACCTTCTCGATCCGGACCAGGCACTCGATCGCCGTCCCGGCGTAGGCCGCGTAGTCGGACTGCGGCAGTTCTGCCGAACCGACGTGGCTGAGCTCTACGCGGAACAGCCGGCGGCCGTCGTAGACCGGCCGCTCGCCCTTGCAATGCCCCTCGCGAGTGATGGTCTCGATGATCGCGAAGACCGCGCTCAAAGGGTCCAGCGATCCGTCGCGCAAGCCAAAGGGAACTGGGTCCCGGTTGTCATTCTCGGGAGCCGGCTCGGCCCGGATCAAGGGACTTTCGGCGCCGTTGTAGTCGACCCGAACCCAACGCTTCTTCCGACCATCCTTGAAATAATCGACGCTGTAGCTTGCCGGCACCACGCCCGCGGCCTTGCGACAGCCATCCGCCCAAGAAACCAGCTTGAAGGAGGACAGGTAGGAGACGATGCCATAAGGCTCGGCCGCCAGGCGAAGGTCGAAGCAGTCATCGTAGAGGCCGAGCTCGATGTCAGCCTTGGCAACCTGAAATCCGCCCATGTAGAGCTCGAAGTTCGCCGTCAATCCCGAGTTCGACGCCTTGGCCGGCGGCGCGGACAGAAGCGTGCCCAAGACCAGAAGCAGGCCGGCGGCGATATCGGACTTGGCGATCTTGAGTTTAACCATCTTGGTCCTGCGCATGACGTGATCTGATGGTCTTCGAGGCCACGTCCCAAGCCTAAGCGGCGGCGACCCTCTTTTGTCACCGGATGAGCAACTTGGCCTCTCAGTCGATCTTACGCAAGGCCTAATGGGAATATCCCTCAAGCTTAAGATCACAAAGTGTTACATAGAGTTACGACCGACTATTCAAGCCGAAAGGGACCCGGATCGCAGAAGGCGTGAGGTCCTGGCACAAGGGTAGCCCGCCTTGATGACCGGGTTCAGAGCGGCTTCCCAACCAGTCCCCGAACTTTCCAGAAAACGGCCCCGGGCCAGGCTCGACGGGCCGATGCCGCGGCCGCGGCAGCTCAAGTGTCCCTCCAAGCGCCCTTGACAGGTCGTGCGGCTTATGAGATCACTACATCAAGATATCCTTATATAGAAGGCTCAGATCTGGTCTGCGATGGAACAGCTGCTCCAAGGCCTGCGCGCCGCCGCCGAAGGGACCCGTCTCCGGATTCTGGGCCTCTGCGCGCACGGTGACCTGACGGTGACCGAGCTGGTCGAGATCCTCGGCCAGAGCCAGCCCCGGGTGTCCCGACACCTGAAGTTGCTGGTGGAGGCCGGTCTCCTGGAGCGGAACCAGGAGGGCAACTGGGCCTACTATCGGCTGGCCCCCAACGCCGAACTGGCGCGGCTGATCGTCGACCTGATCCCGGCCGAGGATTCGGCCCATGCCCTTGACTTGGAACGACTGCAGGCGGTCAAGCAGACCTATGAGGTCCAGGCGGCGGCTTACTTCCGCCGCAACGCGGCCAACTGGTCGCAGATTCGCGCCCTTCACGTCGACGAGGCAGAAGTCGATGCAGCGCTGAGTGAGGCCTTCGCGGGAGAGACGATCGGTGACCTGCTCGATATCGGGACCGGCACGGGCCACGTCCTGAAGCTGCTGAGCAACCGCCTGAGCAGCGGCATCGGGGTCGATCGCTCGCTGGACATGCTGAAGGTGGCGCGGTCCAACCTCTTCCGCGACGGCCTGAGGCACTGCCAGGTCCGTCAGGCCGACATGAAGCAACTGCCCTTCCGGGCCGAAGGCTTCGACGCCGTGACCCTGCACATGGCTCTGCACTACGCCGAGCGGCCCGAAGACGCTCTGGCCGAGGCGGCGCGCGTCCTGCGGCCCGGCGGCAAGCTGGTGGTCATCGATTTTGCCCCGCACGAGCACTTGCAGCTGCGCGAGGAGCACGCCCACCGCTGGCTCGGCTTCTCGGAGGAGACCATCCAGAACCACTTTGCTCATCTTGGCCTGGTCGCCGAGACGACCCGGCGGCTGGAGGGTGGTGCGATCACGGTGGTGCTCTGGGCCGCGCGGCGCCCAGCCAATGATGCGGCGCTGCAAGATCCCGCCCGGGCCGCCGGCTAGGACCACGCAGATGACCGACCGACCCCGCATCTCTCTGGAGTTCTTCCCGCCGCAGAAGCCGGAGGCCGAACCCGGCTTCTGGCAGGCGCTGGAGAAGCTCGGCGGGCTGAGGCCCGCATTCGTGTCACTCACCTATGGCGCCGGCGGCAGCGACCGCGCCCGCTCGGACCGGATCCTGGGCGGCCTCCTGGAGCGCGGCCTGGCCGAGCCGGCCGCGCATATCACTTGCGTCGGCGCGCGCCGTGCATTTGTCGACGACTGCGTCCGTGCCTGGGCGAAGGCTGGGATCCGGCGCCTGGTCGCCCTGCGCGGAGACATGCCGGATCTGGGCGCGCCGTTCCGACCGCATCCGCAAGGCTATGAGAACGCCGCCGACCTGGTCGCCGGGCTGAGGCGGATCGGCGACTTCGACATCTCGGTCGCCTGCTACCCCGAGGCCCACCCCGATTCGCCCTCGTCTCGGGCCGACCTCGATAACCTGAAGCGCAAGCTGGATGCCGGCGCGGCGCGCGCGATCTCGCAGTACTTCTTCGATGCCGAGACCTTCCTGCGCTTCCGCGACCGCGCCCGGCAGGCCGGGATCGCCCAGCCCATCGTCCCAGGCATCTTGCCGATCTTCCACTTCGGCAAGGTCCGGAACTTCAGTCAGCGCTGCGGCACTGCGATGCCGGACTGGCTGGTCGCCCGCTTCGACGGCCTAGACGACGATCCTGAGACCCGTGACCTGGTTGCCGCGACAACCGCGGGCGAGCTCTGCCAGACATTGCAGCGCGAAGGCGTCGAGAGCTTTCACTTCTACACCCTCAACCGCGCAAAGCTGACCCTGGCGATCTGCCGGATGCTCGGCCTGCGCCCGCAACTGGAGGAGGCCGCGTGATGCGGACCCTGATCGAAGCCCTGGAACAGCGCGTGCTGCTGACCGACGGCGCAGCCGCGCGCCGCCTCCGCGACGAGGACCTGGATGTCGGCCGGGATTTCTTCGGCGCAGAGGGCCTCCTCGCGGTGCTCAATCTGACCCGCCCGGAACTGGTCCGCAGGACCCACGAGGCCTACCTGAAGGCCGGTGCCGATGTGATCCGGACCAACAGCCTGGGCGCCTCGCCGCTGAGCCTGGCCGGCCAGGGCTTCGCCGGGGAGGCCTTCTTCCTCAACCACGCCGCCGCCGAGATCGCAACCCAGGCCGTCGACAGCCTGCCAGGTCGGGGCCGGCGCCGCTTCGTCCTCGGCGTGGTGCGCGACGAAGGCTGGGACGTCGCGCCCGCCGAGATCGAGTCGGCCGTCGCGGTCCAGGTCGAAGGTTTACTTTCGGGTGGCGTCGACGGCATCACCCTGGACGTGCTGCCCGGCGCCGGCCGGACGCCGGTCTTCCTGCGCGGCGCCCGCCGGGCCGTGGCGAGCCTGGACGCCCGGGCGCCGATCTTCCTGCAGCGCGGCCCGGCCGGCGCCGATTTCTCGGACCTGGCGAAGCAACGGGCGGAGGGCGTGATCCGCTACCGCCATGGCCCGGCCGCCCGTGCGGGCCTGCTCGCCGCAGCGATCGAGGACAGCGAGGTGAACCTGGTCGGCGGCGGCGACCTGCCGGAGGACACCGCGCGTCTCGACGCTCAGTTGCGCGGCCTCGCGGAGGATGGCTTCCGGCCTTACCTGCCGGCAAACCGGCCGAGCTCGCCCGACCAAATCGAGACCCCTTCCAGCGTCCGTGCGGCGGCGCTGGATCCGGCGCTGGCCGGCTGAGCCGGAGGAGACGACCACCGTGCCCTCGACCACGGATCGCAGCGAACGGCTGGAAGCCGCCGCAACCGAACGCATCCTGGTCCTGGACGGTGCCATGGGGACCATGATCCAGGCACGCCGCCTCGACGAAGCCGGTTACCGCGGCACGGCCTTCACCGCGCATCCGGTCGACCTCAAGGGCAACAACGACGTCCTCAACCTGACCGCGCCGGAGGCGATCCGCGAGATCCACTTGGCCTACCTCGAGGCCGGCGCCGACATCATCGAGACCAACACCTTCAACGCCACCGGCATCAGCCAGGCCGAGTACCGCCTGGAAGATGCCGCTTACGAGATCAACCGGGCCGGCGCGATCCTCGCCCGCCAAGCCGCCGAGACGGTCGAAGCGAAGGACCGGGCGCGACCGCGCTTCGTCGCCGGCGTCTTGGGTCCGACCTCGCGCACGGCCTCGATCTCGCCGGACGTTAACGACCCCGGCTTCCGCAACGTCACTTTCCAGGATCTCGCTGCCGCCTACCGGACGGCGGCGGAGGGGCTGATCGACGGCGGTGCCGAGATCATCATGGTCGAGACCGTCTTCGACACCCTGAACGCCCGGGCCGCGCTCTACGCCCTGGACGAGGTCTTCCAGGCCCGGGGGTCGGCGCTACCGGTCATGGTCTCGGGCACCATCACCGACCTCTCCGGGCGCACCCTTTCGGGCCAGACCCCGGAGGCCTTCTGGACCTCGGTCAGCCACGTCCGGCCCTTCAGCGTCGGGCTGAACTGCGCCCTCGGCCCCAAGGAGCTGCGCGCCCACGTCGCCGAGCTGGCGCGGGCCGCCGACACCCGGATCAGCGCCCACCCCAACGCCGGCCTGCCCAACCAGTTCGGCGGCTACGACGAGACCCCTGAGGCCATGGCCGGCCACCTCGGCGCCTGGGCCCGCGACGGCCTGGTCAACCTGGTCGGCGGCTGCTGCGGCTCGACGCCGGCGCACATCGCGGCCATCGCCGCTGCCGTCGCCGGCGTGGCGCCGCGCGAAGTCCCGAGCCTGCCGCCCCTGCTGCGCCTCTCCGGCCTCGAAGCCTTCGCGCTGGTCCAATGAGAGCTGCGAAAAACCTCCAGGGCCGCTTCGTCAACATCGGCGAACGCACCAACGTCGCCGGCTCAGCAAAGTTCCGCCGCCTGATCCTGGAGGGCGACTTCGAGGCCGGTCTTCAGATCGCCCGCGAGCAGGTCGAAAACGGCGCCCAGATCATCGACGTCAACATGGACGAGGCCATGCTCGACGCCGAGGCGGCCATGACCCGCTTCCTCAACCTCGTGGCCGGTGAGCCCGACATCAGCCGGGTGCCGGTGATGATCGACTCCTCCAAGTGGTCGGTCATCGAGGCCGGGCTGCGCTGCGTCCAGGGCAAGCCGGTGGTCAACTCGATCAGCCTCAAGGAGGGCGAGGCGGAGTTCCTGGCACAGGCCCGCCTGATCAAGCGCTACGGCGCCGCCGTGGTGGTCATGGCCTTCGACGAGCAGGGCCAGGCCGAGACCGCCGAGCGCAAGTTCGCGATCTGCGAACGCGCCTACCGCCTGCTGACCGAGGCCGTCGGCCTGCCGCCCCAGGACATCATCTTCGACCCCAACATCTTCGCGGTCGCGACCGGAATCGCCGAGCACGACGACTACGCCCGCGCCTTCATCGAGGCAACCAGGATGATTCGCGATCGCCTGCCCCGGGCCCACGTCTCGGGCGGCGTCTCCAATGTCTCCTTCTCCTTCCGCGGCAACGACCCGGTGCGCGAGGCCATGCATTCGGTCTTCCTCTACCACGCCATCGCGGCGGGCATGGACCTGGGCATCGTCAACGCCGGGCAGATCACGGTCTACGAGGACATCCCGGCCGAGCTGCGCGACAGGGTCGAGGACGTGATCCTCAACCGCCGGCCCGAGGCCACGGAGCGCCTGCTGGCGATCGCCGAGGACTACCGCGGCAGCGGCGGCGCACGAGCGAAGGCGCTGGACCCGGCCTGGCGCCAGGCATCGGTGGCCAAGCGCCTGGAGCACGCCCTGGTTCACGGCATCACCGACCACATCGAGGCCGACACCGAGGAGGCCCGCCAGCAGGCCGCGCGGCCGCTGGAC
>JAAUXT010131930.1_pt1 | contig 16412 bp, 16 predicted proteins | sample 7278171 | NCBI WGS metagenome assembly JAAUXT01 (sample SAMN14350112, study PRJNA611818) | marine sediment metagenome | isolation source: surface marine sediment (1.8m) | place: French Polynesia: Moorea | collected 2018-08 | reverse complement strand
CCGTTCTTTCCCGTATCTAGAGATCTCCACTCTATAGATTTTTTTATTGAGACAAACTCACATTTACTGTGAAACCGCTCTCTCTCTCTCTCACACACACACACACACACACACACACACACACACACACACACACACACACACACACACGCACAGCTTGCAAAGCTGGTTGGTCGTTCGAGCGCTCAACATTGTCATACAACATAAATTGAAAATTCTCCACCTGAAAGTCACCCAAGTTTTGAAGTTCACTACTCACGTTTAATTTGTCGCTACTGTTTGTGTTGAGAACGCTCATTGAGCTCGCCCTTTTCATGCTGAAAGAAGAAGACGAAACGGCTTGATATCACGATTCGACAGATTCGCGTCCCAGATGCCAATGCACTTCTAGTTTCCACTGAGACTGAGATTCGTAAGAAAGGAAAAGTGATTTTAAATTATCAAAATTCGAGTGACATTTGTTGCTATGGTTCAGTGCTTTACTTTTCCACGGTGGTACATTTTTCGCGTAACATGAACAAGGGAATCGACATTTTGTATCTTCAAGTCAACGATAGATCACAGCAAATCTTTGCAGCCAAAACTTGATTCGAAAGCACAAGATGACACCATCGCACGAAGAAATACTTGCGTACCTCCCACCCAATCTCATTATTTTTGTTTCCTTGGAAGGCTGTCGACCATTGCACTGTTGCAGACTGATCTATCGATGACTTTACAGCGTGAATATGTGTGGAACATTTTAGTGTCGAACAACGTAAAGCGTTATTCCTGAGAACATGTGAAACAAAAAAGGTATTTTCAAACGCAAAACTTCTGAAGTCGTCTTGGCCATACCAAATGTGGTTTTCATATTCTATGGCGCGGAGTCTAACTTCACTCACTGGAATTTGGAGGCAACTAACTGTAGAAGGACAAACTCATGCTTCTGAACTGAAACTTGACATTCCAACAGCAAAACAATGAACTCATGCTTTTGATCGGCAGCCATGTCTCAACATCTCAACATGCGTAAAATTAGTACATTTTTAGTAACTACGAACGGGACAATTTGATCATCTGCGTCGCAGCCACAGAGAAAATCAAAACCTTCGCTCTTGAATAGAAGGGCGTCTTGTCTGCGGGAAAGTTGTTCTGTTCAGGGTGCATTCTTTCCACCCCAAAATTCTCTTTTTCTGGTGGTCTTGAAACAAAACACCCGAATATTTCCACAACTTAACCGACGAAAAGGATACAAAAAACGTGTGCACACTGCATGTTTCCTCATCCTTTTCTCTTTTGTACAAAGTTAGACAATTTCTGTACAAGGGACGTCATCGCGAAGCAAATTCTAGCACCTCCATATCGAGTCAGATATTAGTAGTTGAGCTTCAGCACTAACTGCGGGGGAAACGGGAGCTATGAAGCCAAGATTCGAATGTTATGTTTGTCTTTGTTGTGACACGGAGATTTTTTCCAAAACTTTTTTCTGTTTCACATGTTTTAGGGAGAGTCTCTCGGTAAACACAGTGGCCGTCTTACCTTCCAAAGCCAGGCTGTTCATCGCGACCTTTCAATTTCTGCACAAGTTTTGCACTGCTGCGTCTTATTGAGGCCCGCAGTTTGGAAAATGAACCACTGCGCTTTAGTTTCCCCGTCTAATAAGGTGTGAAAAAAACAAAAAGTATTTTATTCTTGTTCCTGTGAAGCTAAACTGAATGTATCTTGTCCAAAAGACAATTGGACCAACATTTGGAGAAGCAGATATGTCAAGGGGAAATTGATCGTGCAACTGTGATCATCAAGCGGTGGCAAAAAGGCACTGGACGCACTGAGAGAATAGACACCATCATACTAGGTCAGACCAAACTCTTGGAAATTGGCAAGTCTCAAAAGCTGGGTGTCTTCCAAAAACACACCCGTGTGATTTCCTTCCAGACAGTCAAAACAGAAGATTTAGCTTGCTCGTGGGTTCACTCTGAAAGTTTGTGTTTGTACTCCCGACACCTGTCTACTTTGTGCAGTGTGTGCTCAGAATGTAAGCATCAAAGGCCAGACAACTGAAAATAAGTTCAAACTAGTCAACTGAAAACGAAAGAAAAGAGAAAGAAATTAGAAGAAAATAATCCTATGTACAAAAAAAAAAAATCAATTCCTCAGCTTCAGTTTCATCACAAATTTTCAACATTCTGATTACAGTCGCAGTTGGTCCGTTTCTGAGTCAAACAGCGTTGTGGTACAACATCTACAAGCAATCTTTCTACAATACACATCAGCTTGACCAAAATCGAGGGAACAAGTCAACAATCATATCATTTGCAACTCTACAACTCAACATTCTTCAATGCCACAGAAACTTCTGGCAACATGTCTCAGCCTGATGACTGCACTTCTGCCAGGTTTGAATCGTTGGTTCACATGAGTGAAAAGTCTCGCTGTGACATTGATGTCAGACCAGAGGAAGAACACAAAACGGTCTGCTTCTGAACGAAGCGAGTAAGAGTACTGAAATAAATATGTACTTTTGATGTACGTGACGCAGGGCTTCAACAACCTTCGCGGGTGTGAATTTTTTCCCTGTTAGAAAGCACTCGGCATGCCCAGTTCAAACCGTGCACGAGAAGTTAGGTGTCCGTTGTTGGTGTGTGAGGAGACAGCAGCAGCATTGTGTCAACAGCAAACAGGTTACTGTGAAAACGTAGTTGGACATAGTTCCAGCCTCAACGGCGTCGCAGCCAATTGCCCGACCCAGATCCAACTAAATTTTCTTGAGTATCCCTGTACATTCGTTGCTGGGACTGCAGAAAATGTTTTGGGAACTGCAACGCGCCAACTAAATCACGGGGCTGAAAAATGCACATCCTCCTCAATCATCTAACCTTTTTTCCTGTGAACCTGCGAAAGATGGAAAATTTGTTCTTCAGACCCTGACAAAGGAAAGAGACGAAAAATAAATTGAATAGAAGAAAACAGAATAGAGAGCAGCAGAGAGAGCGACAGACTGCACATACAAGATTGCTTGTGCTTCTACCACATGCACACATCCAGAGGCGACATCTTGACCACAGCGCCAGATGAACAGTTGCACTGACAGAACCATGCCATTCAGCGAGCTCCGTTGGCACCACACGAGCGCCCTCAAGTACATTTCCATTTGAACCAGCATCGACTTATTTCTGATCGTCTTGAAAAATCTTCCAATATTTGTGTAGATCACACGTAAATTCTCACGGAAGGAAGCCTTGACGCCAAAAAAGTGGTGGGAAGCAACACAGCAGCAGAGGTGCTTTTGGGCAACCACTGTCTCGGATGGGAACTGCAGTCTGGCATGCACTGCGGGTGTTCAGATGCAGCAGCATCAAGCGCCGGAAGCAAAGCAGAGGACGAACATCTGTGACACACAAGAGTGCTGCACCAAATGTCTCTGAGATACCGGGTCTGGCAAAACGGAAACCGTTGCAGGATTCTGTGCGTCTTCACTCGAGAGGAAACAGATTTGAGGCGCAACCTGACGACAAATTTCTTTTCCTTTTCAACCCTCAAATCGGCCAGCAACTGGTTGAACTTGATTGGTGTTTGAGGAAAACCAATCTTAAATTTACATTGTCGTATCGGAATAAGATTAGTGTTGAAGCCTTGCGCGTTGAGAACCACACGTTCATCAAAAGTACATGCACTTTCTTCAATGGGCGAGAAGGTGATCATACATTCCAACGTAATTTCCACAAAGTCTCTTGACAACTACCGAAGAAAATTTAACAAAACTGATCATGCGTTTTCCATTGATGAAATGACAGAAAACATCTGACTCTTAAAACACAACCGAAACAAATCACACAAAAGGAACTGAATTTCAATCTTTGTGATGTACGAGAAGTGCTGAAATTTCCATCTTCTATCCGAAAAAAAAAGAAGCCTGAAGGTTGAGGAGACCTTGACTTGGGAGACTGAGACAAGGAGACTGGTTGGAATGTACAGTGTATGGAGGCACTGAGACCTGCTCAGTACCCATACTCACCCCGTCGCCTGACCACTCGACGCCGTGGATACTCACTTCGTCCATGCCCACGCCGCCTCCGCCTTTGTCATATGACACACTGTCGAGCGAGTCCCGGCGCAACTGCCGGTCTCGGGACGAAGAGCGCTTGCGCCGGTGCTCGTAGCTTTTCTCCATATCGCTGCCTAAAACGTCCGCTATTTTTGTGGTTCTGACTACATCCTGTCGTGGCAAGTAACAAGCACCGAACCATAACAACTCATGTCTTCACAATTTCACACAAAGGTAAAACAAGTTTATGACAAGAATGCAATTTCAACCACTGGAAACACCAATGAATCACAGAGACATCACATGGAAAATGTAATACGATCTGAATTACGATAAGTTTGGTTTCTTCCCAAGATAAACTGCAACAAAACTTAATTTTCAAAGATGCTTCGAATTCGCGGTACGTACGTTAATGTTTTTCCTTGAGCGCATGGCACACTCCTCAAGTGTCTCAGCAGCCTCGTATTTGCCTTGCCGCCTGTACAGAGCACCCAGGTTCTTCAGTGTAGTCGTTACCGTAGGACTGCAAGCCAAAACAAGCATTGTTTGCAGCGACGATGACAAGTGAGGCCACCTCGGTCACCACGAAGGGGGAATCAGCGATTTTAGCGCTTTGTTTCTCGGCTGCATATTTTGAACTTGCTCCGGACAGGACATCTCTGAGGCAGACTCCAACCAGTTGAGAAGGAAACTGAACTGTGAACGAACAAACAACGCAAACATGCAGAAACACATTTACTGGCTGAAAGCTAGATTCGTTCTCGTATCGCTCCTGCAAGCAATGCCAGTATTTCACGAGGTGGCTCTCTCTCCCACCGCATTTTCACCACGCATTTCCAGCAAACCGCTCATTCTCACCTGTCCACTTTTGCAGCCTTGTGCCAACCTCCGTACTCGCCGTATGGAACGTTGTCTTTGAATTTTCCCTGCAACAACGAAGGTGCAAACGAACATTTGAAACCTTTCTTGATGCCATGAGTGAAGTCGCATTTCAGCTGTGCCTCGGGTGCTTGTTGGTGAAATGGGGTCCACAAGTCAGCCTCAACCACACAACAACCCGAGTTTGTGTCGAAAAAAGCTCAAAGCGTCTGAACACTCAGCAAGAAAAAGCCAAATGGAAAATGGAACTAACAGACGGTATGTTTCTGAGAAACGAACTCCGGGAAATCTACTGTGCCAGAGGCACAACCCAAACCCCCCAATTTTTGAACAAAGGGACTTTGGACAAATCGGTGTGACAAGCTGCCATTGAAACAGCAGTGAGCAGAACAGCTTCTTCACGTTCCACTTCTCCCTCTACCATCACATAGTGATTCTTCTAAACAGAGGGAATGTAAAGGTGAGTGAAAAGAACGCTCACAAACCATATTTACCATGTCATTTCCATGCAAAATAGAGGACTGGAATCAAGACATCAAACCAAAGTTTACATTCACAGATTTCGAGAGCCAACTTTGTTTTTCTGCCCCGTGACTGATGCAATTTCAGGTTGTGAGGTGAACAAGCAAAACGGACACAAATTGTACCTTGTTCTCTTCTCGTTCCTCAGCCTGCATCCAGATAGGTTTGTTCTCCCCTGGAAAAGAACACAAGCAATTGACCACACTGAAGGAGTTTCCCACTCTCATCGGATTCTAAATTGGACAAATTTCGAGGTTTTGAAGTTCCGTATCGAAAGCATTTGAGTGCAAACAGATGGGACAACTTGCTTGTATTTACAATCAAACTCGACAACAAATCCACAATTGAAATTGTTGCACATTTCAATGTGGGAGACTCCATTTTGATTGCATGACCTGCTGCATTCTTTCGAATCTTGCCATGTTTCCGCTTTGCGAGACTTACCGTCTACTTTGCCATACTCCTTTTCGTGTGCGCGCGTTAGCACCTCTTTGTACAAGGTCTCCGCCTGCTTGTATTTGCCCTGCTTCAGGTACGCCGACGCCTGCGACAGAAACACTCAAAATCTTAGTGCATTTTGCAAGCAAATACTCAGGACAATTCGGTTCGGGACTCAATGCAACTTCTACATTTTTGGTCAAAGAACAAGAACACTTTCCAGTGCAGACACACGCCGACCCCGATATCTCCCGTCCGCAACCAGAGTGCAACTGTCCAGGACCAATTTTTTTCAAGTCCAGCTTTTGCTCCAGAGCCTTTGTTATATTTCCAGGAGGGGGTGTCCAGGCCACGGTTTCAAGTCTCATTTCCAGGAGGCCCCAACTGACCACAAAATTTAAAACTCCACCTTTTGCTTGTGGAGGGAAGGGGAGGGAGGTCCATCTGCATTTTACCCAAAGCGTGATTCTACAACACACGCCTTGCACCTTCAGTACGCACAACTGTCACGTAGAAAAGCCACCGTTGAGAACAAAGGTTCTTGACAAATGTTGGCAAAGCACAACGACGGAAGCAAAATTTGTGAAATTATCGAACTGACTTACCGAACTAAATTGACCTCAAGTAATTGCCATGCAAAATCACAGGCACTTGACCCGTTCCAATTTGCTTGCACCAAACCATGTGAATTGAAACATCACACCGACTTACCTGGCAGAATCAACTTCCCGCCTTGGAACATTTTTTGCATCACAGTCTCAGGCTCTTATTTGTGCCTTTTTGTGCAAACTCTGCGACCCGTGCTCAGGACAAACTAGTTCTACTCGTGATTACAACCCTTACCAGGTTATTTTTCGTTTTGGCTACATTTGGGTCATCTGGCCCAAGTCTTTTCATGTAGATTTCTAGCGCCCTGACGTAATATCTCTCCACCTGGAAAGACGTCATAGCAACGAAATCTTAACTGCAAAACTCAAACGCGAACAACACAGATGCCTGCCATTCCCAGCATGCGCCATCAGTTCTGGACTGAAAATCATTCACAAGGAATTGCCCCGCACCATGAACAATGCCCTTCTTCACACTCATGACAAAGTTTAGACCCTAGAAACAAAACCCCGATTGCCCGAAAGAGCCCGCTGCTCATGGTGAGGGGAATGCTTGCAGCTGCAAACTAAAACACACACAAAGCGCTCCACATCGTCCACAGCGAGGCCCAGCCTTACCAAGTTGTTCTTGGTCTTGGCGACATTCGGATCATCAAGTCCGAGTTTATTCTCGTAAATTTCTAACGCTCTTTGGTAGTACTGCTCCACCTGTTCAACTATTTACGATCAGTCACATATGAAAGACACGCGTCATTTCACGCGGTCAACCAAAACAAGAACAATCCTATGCATAAGTCTTACACATTCAGTCCGACTCTGTTCGCTTTCACAGAAAAAAGTCTTTCAAGGTTGTGCACAAATCAATTTGATGAAATTTCACACGTTCTGGTCCCATCAAAATTTAACCTTTTTGACGTTTTTGTTTCCAAGAACAGTCCAAAGTCGAGTTTCTATATTGTCTGCACCGAACGCTCCGAAGTCACGTACCTCTTCGTACTTGCCCTGGTTCTGACACAGAAGAGCGAGGTTGTTCAACTGTTTGGCGACATCTGGATGATCTTTTCCTAATACCTGAGGAAGGAAGAAGCAGAACGTGAAGTCACGTGTGCTGGCACAGACTGAGTTTTACAAAGGGAAAACTGACAAGGAGAAGCAACAGAACTGGAATTTGCACGACACGAACTCAACAAACCTTTTCCCTAATTTCTAACGCGCGTTTACAGAGAGGCTCAGCCTCCTTGTACTTCCCGCGCTTTCCATATAACACAGCAAGGTTGTTCAGTGTCGCTGCCACCTGCAAGAGAAGACAGAAAGCTGAACGCAATCCGCATACGAGAATTTGAAAAGTATTTTCGGTGCAGTTTTGGAAGATACTTTGAACACCTGCTCATAAGCTCAAACTTTTACAGGAGGTTGGCTCAAAACAGCTGGGCATAACTGTCCGACAATGAAGTGCGTAGCGTCAAACTTGAACGCCGAATTTAACGAACAATGTTCAACACGAGATTTACCTCGCAAGAAATCTTGAAAAGCAATTGTCAAAATTGACCCTTTTCTAGCAGTGATCAAGGAAATCAACATTTCAAAAGCAAGCGTCAGGAAGTTATCTCTGAGAATTTTCGCTGGAACAACATCCAAAGCCTCTCTCGGTAATCTCTCTCACTCCTTGGCAGGAAACAGTCAATTTTGACTGGAAACATTCGAAAGCGATTGCAGCTTGCAAGCTAATGAACCTGCAGACAGCAAACAACACAAGCTACACTTACAGCAGGATGATCTGGACCCAAAGTTTTCTCCCGGATGCCCAGGGCATCGTTTAGTAGGTTAGCAGCCTCCTTGTATTTGCCTTGGTCTCTGCAAAAGCATCACATGCCGCGCACGCTTAACATTAGGGAGCAAGCCACAGGGCGACGCCGTTAGTTCCAAGCGTTTGCGCCGAGTTCCTCAACTCAACCCACTGGCACACCACACCAACACCCAATGTTGCTTCTTGTCAGTGAGCAAACTTCATGCACCTTTGCCAAACAGTCGAAATTTTGACTTGTTTGGAACAGCCATATCGATTCAAATTCTGAGGTCACTTCCATTCGAAATGTTCTCTTTGATTCCGGTGAGAAGACAAAGGCAAAAGGCTGACCACGGAGTTTGAAAACTGCATCAAAGCTGTTTTGCTCGGCGCGTACTCTTAATTTCTGCCAGGCTTTGAGTTAACAGACGAGCAGGCGTTAAAATGCACAGCAGTCAAGCACACAAGTGGCATGGCAGCCACGTTTTTCTGATTTCACTCACGGCCGGATGGTCGCGCCCTAAGGTTTTCTCTCGGATCGACAATGCATCGTGCAACAAATTTCCAGCTTCTTTGAATTTACCCTGATCCCTAAAATACCAACACTGAGCAAGTTGTATTCAGTTGCGTCTTTTCCGCAAACTCGCTCGGATTTGCTCGTGAATGAAGTTTTTCAGTTCATTTGCATCCGTGACGCCTCGGTGTCCGAAGTCTCGTGACACAATAATGAAACACGACAGCGTACCTGTACACAAGTGCAAGTATGTTGAGCATCGTGGCCACATCAGGGTGATCGTGACCACTCGTTTTTTCCAAGTCCTCGAGGGCTTGTTTACACAAGGGGACTGCCACCTGCAACAGATGGAAGTGCGTGAAGATGGCCTGTCCACGTCGTCCCGGCGATCTCGGAACTCATGCACCGGTGATCGTCTTTCGACACCGAGAGACACAGATACGAGAGGGATTTCATTTCGGTCCATCAGCAAGACAAGCACAGGTTTGCCACAGTTTCTTTGTGAATCTGTGCTTTGATGACCAGATGATGAATTGTAAACAAGCCTCCAAAACAAGCTGGTCGTCAGAAATGAAATCTCCCTCGTACGAGCAGCTGATGTTTAGGTTGTCTTGTTTATTTGCCCGGACAGTGGACGTTGTTGGTACGCACCTCGTATCTGCCCTGCGAGGCGTACTGAATGACGAGGTTGTGGAGAGTGCGCAGACGCGCGGGAATCTCGTAGCCGCCGCTGGCGGCCTGCGCCATGGCGTTGGGCTGCGACGGAGACAGCACTGCAACCAACGAGACACACGTTGTTATGGGCTTGGACACCAGTGCGTCTGCTGCACCGTTGTTTGTCTCTCCGAGCAAAGTGGAAAAGTGGAGACCAACGAGACTCACAATCTCCTCCGGCATTGTCGTCGTCGTCGTCTGGGAAACCGAGATCCAAATCCTTGTTTGATTTGTTGTCCGTCTCTGTCTCTGGTTCTGAGGGCTGCAAGGGATGGCAAGGTTTCAATTGTCCCTTCTGCGGAGGAGACCACACCTTCACTCACATGCGCGCTTGACACTGCGCACAAGGGTTTCCCCGACGACTCCAGCACTTCACTGCATCGCAACATATATTCACTTTTGCTCTTGTCACGCAATGCACGAAGACTGCCAGCACTTTTACCTGTGTTTGATTGTTGTCTGTGTCGTATTTTTTCATTTCGTTCATGAATTCCAGGTGCTTCTTCTCTTCTTCTAACGTTGCCACTTTCTGTTCACTGATCTGCAGTTTCTGTTGTGTGTTGGCGAGCTCGTCTCGAAGCCACGCGTTTTCTTGACACAGCCTCCGAACCTGCGCTCGCAACTTCTGTTTCTCGGCTTCCACATATTGTAGGTGGTGCGCCAGGGACATCATGACCTGCAAGAAACGTGAATAAGATATCAAGGATCAACGAGCCCGCGGCACCGTACAGCAGCCATTGTGCTCAGACACTGTTCCAGCAAACAGGTCATGGCTGCCTGCCTGTCAGGAAATGAGGCCCGAAACGAATCTTGCGTGGAGCACAAGACGATCTGAGGTGAGACTATCTTGGGCAGCTTAATTTAACCGAAACTCTTCGACATGCCTGCACCGCACGACACCTGCATCCTTCCTACAACTGCGATAAGGATGGTAGGCGGCGGCCTTTTGTTGTTTTGGTGAAAAGGAGAATGTCAGGGACTGGTGACTTTTTGTTCCTCAGCTTCGCGAGCACGATCGCTCAATTTCTTCAATGCAGGAAGCGAACAGCCTATTCATCACTCCTCGCTCAGTACACAATGTCGTTCTTTGATAAATCTGTCTCCCCTTGACTGCAAAACAATATTCCGAACATAGCAGTTGGCATAGCAACCACGCTCAAACAGGAATCGCTCATACATATTTCACGGAACAATTTTTTTCCCCAGACGAGATGGTGAAACACTGGGATACTAAGTACACCTTTTGGGCTACAAGTCACACAAGTATCTTTTCCCTCGATGTCTTTCTCGAGTCCACTTTCTGCAACGCACCGGTTCACGGTTTTGCTGCAACAATCGATAACCTGCACAGTACCCAGGGAACCGAACTCGAGACAGACATTACGTAATGCTGCACTCGCAAGTGGTTCCTCCGGGAGGGATCAGTCCTCGTCTGGCTCTCTGCATTTCTAATTTGTTGCCAGGGAAACCTCAGCTGCTCCGGACATTCACAACAACCCACTAAATCTTGGGGAACTGACAACTGAGGAGAGAAGCCGGCAAGATGAAGATGGAAAACTGAAACGCCCAGGTAAAGTTTCTTTCTTTGAATCTGCTGCGAAGACAAAAGTTGTCAGTGACAAAACGTCACTTTTTCTTGAACGGTAATCGCACCTGTGCTTCCCCGATGCCAAGATCTATCGTCTCGAGCGCCTTCTTGAGGATGCACGTCTTCTCCTCGACCAGGTTCGTGTCGCCATTCTCTTTCTTGATCGTCTTCATAGAAGACAGCAGCGAGTTCAGAATCTGGTGGTGCTCATTCTTCAACGTGTCCAGACCCTGAAAGTAACAAGTTGTCCGTCAGCAAACGCGTTCCTGTGTCGTCTGCTTCACCCACGTATCAAGCGGATTGTGAAATCGCGAGTCTTACCTGAACGACTGTTTTTGTGTTGGAGAGAATCTCCTCCTGCGATAATGCAGTCATCTTGCCGATTTCTTCGATCTTCTTTCTGCAGAGACAACAAACATACGCTCGTAACGTTACGGTCCGTGCGAAAACATCACAGTGACGCTTTCGGTTCAGGCACACACACCACTGAGGCGGTGTGACACCCGACTACGAAAACAGAAAACAACAAAACCCGCAAATCAAAGTATGTCTCTCAGCCATAACTTCACCCGCAGACTGAGAGTGTTATTCTGACGTTCATATCTGCCCCTCCAACATTTCCGTGCCATGAAAAAGGTACGCTTCATCAACCGAAACGACAGGAACTCACTCTCCGCACAGGTGCCAAGTTGTTCTTTTTTCTTTTTGCGGTGGTGACTTCTCAGTTTTGTTCCCTGACAGTTCACGAAAACATTCGAACTCCAAAGCGCGCTGTTCTTGCGTCACAAGCCGACACACACTCGCACAAGGTCAAAATTTCACACGAACAACGCGTCGGACACATTTTGAATCTGGTGCCGTCAACGCCCAGATCCAGATTCGGATGCAAGGGCTGATTCTTACGCCTGGTATTGCACGGTACGTGAGTTGTAGCGTGAAGAACAGTCAAAGATTTAAGATTAGTGCAAGCGAGTTTGAGTCAGAGCGAGAGAACAGCGAAGAGCACCTGGCGTGCACCATGCAACAGGTGATCCACAAATTTACACTCTGAAAATGTTGAAACTGAACTGGGAACTTTCTCGTTCAAGTTCACAATCTCACAAAGCCCAGTGAAGATCTACTCAGTTTTGTTTGTTGGGACACAACGCTTTCACTGTTGTGAATTATCTGAGCAAAAACTGCGCCTCAGGTGACAATTGTTTGGCTCAGATTCGCCTGTCGCAACGCTGGATCACACACTGGTGATCAGCCATGAAGAAACTGAACCCGTCCAACACACCTTTCATGCAACGCTAACTTGCAAAGCAGTGAGCCCACAGAAAAAAGTGAGCAAAATCCATCACACTGCAACTGTCCACAAAATTTGGATCGAAGACATTCGCTTTGGTAGTTTCTGATCACGCGCTGAGTCAGGACTCCTTTTCACCAGCAACTCAAACACGTCACCCACGCCAACAGTAACGTGTTGTCAACACGAGTCTTCACTTTTTTGGTGACTCTCCTTGTTTGTCGGGTCTGACCTTCAATTCTCATAAAGCTCTGCTACTGGATGTGCACTCCGATTTCGACAGGCGCTCCAAACAGTGATGGGCTGTCGGTGCTTGCAACTCACAAGCGACAAGTGAAGCCAAGGCTTTTCAGCACACAAAATTTCATGACGGGATTACGGAAAAAGCTTCCTTGAAGTTGAGTGTCGAATTTGGGGACAAACAAGAAGGCTACGCCAAGCCCCGCGGTTCCACCAAGCCAACTTGGCTGTCGGGTGATTTCCTCCAAGTTCACCGTATGGTGCAGACAGACACACACATTGCACGAAGCCCGCGGTACGGACCTCTGATGGCGATCGTGCGCTTGAAAGGAAGAGACACGTTGACGCAAGTTCCATCACAGATCGTGCAACTTCGTCAATACGACTCAAACGACTGAAAACTCTGCCTGCACTCACATGTAATAATTCCTCATGGTTTTTGTTGCCATGTTTGTTTCTATTTCCATATTTATAGCAAGAGTTCAAAGAGCAACGTCCTTGATGCCAGATTGATTCGTCTTCAAGAAGCGAAGTCCATTTGGAGCCGGGCTCGAGGCGATAATCCCCCGGATCGACTCCAGAATCACCTCGTCCTTTCCGTGGAAACTGAGGTTTTTGACCTTGGTGCGGGATCAGCAACACCACCCAGGCGTCACGCCACAGTCTCCTTGAGTAAACTGCACAGTATCTCGTAATGTTACGCGCACCAAGATCGTAGTCGCCACATTCTGTACAGAATGACACGAAGACGCAAGCTTACATTGTGTTCAAAGAGCCCTGCGACATTTGCAAATGGCACCGCAGGAGAAAGAGCGAGATATCACACGGCCCGCTGCCAGTACTGTCCAAATATGGATAAATGTAATTGGCCACAGAAATGTACTTCGAATACTTGGCATCGACACAGGCGAACAAACCCCGACAGCGAAATACGTAAAAACACCGTCTACCATTCAACTGTTGCATTTGCACTGACTATGCACGACGGAAAACAAAGCCGACTTTACCTTTCTCTCATGCCGGAGATTTACACCAGCTCTATCTTTGTGCTCTCGTCTATCCGATCTCTATCACTGACACAAAATGTCACTTTTGTCCAGAGAAAATCAAATACTTGTCTCCAAAACTGCAGGAAAAATGCCGTGAAGGAATAATTCATGCCATGATGTCATCGCCCCTGCATGAAGCGTTGAGGTAACCGGCACCACATCCGTACGACCAAATACGCAGTTCGATTCTTCTGTGAGAAAGCTTCGTTCAAGTTTTGCGAATGAACACCAAATCACAGCTTGAACAAATTTTCAGTGATGTGTTCATCCATTGGTGGTGTGAGCCGCGCCGGTGTTGATGGAGTTGCTGTGCTCAACTGGAGACGGAATGACGACATGAACACGACACATGCTGCGTCAGTCGATACAGACTATCGATCCGGCCGTCTGCTTTTCCCGACCGTCATCCTCATCCCGAGCGCTGCAGCTTTCGCTGGACTGTTCAAGAAATAACAGATCTTCACCTTTTCCACACTTCACAAGAACAAGGCGAACTGCAAACGACCAAGAGACATTCCTGTCAACGGAACTGTGCCAGGCAGCTGGTTCCTCGTCACTTCCAAAATATTGCAGTTTGGGTTTTTTTTTACCAGCATAACGTGAAACAAAACCATCATTTTTCAGTCCTGGACATTACTGGTGAACAAGTGTCGTTATTGTGCGACAAGTGCCACTGAATGGCCTTTTTGTTCTGAATGAAAGTAAATTATTTCACCAGCAATATTTGTACATTTTCCCACATGAACACTTTCTCACAACGGACTCTTGTATTATCAATGTCACCAAATTTGCAAAGGTACAACTTGCTCTGATTCAATCACCTGCAGAAGTCACAGCCGTTGTTTCAGTACTGAACTCACGGTATTGCTCGTGAAGGAATATAATTTTTGGATGGTGGGCGAGAAGATGTTGCCATCCCAAATTTCTGATGTGTGACACCTCACTCCCTGAAAACAGGCCGAAAACCGAAAATTTCCTCAGTCCAAAACCCCTAACAAAATTGAAATTTTTTTCACTTCAGATCTGCATCTCCCAGCAAATTTCCCAGCTGGGAGGGGGGGAAGGGTCCTGTCAACTGAAAATTTTCTAAGTCCAAAAACCCTAACAAAATTCAAAATTTTTTTGCTTCAGATCTGCATCACCCAGCAAATTTCCCAGCCAGGGAGGGGGGGTCCTGTCAACCAAAAATTTTCTAAGTGCAAAACCCCTAACAAAATTCAAAAATTTTTGACTTCAGATCTGCATCTCCCAGCGGATTTCCTAGCCAAGGGTGGGTGGGGTGGGTGGTCCCTCAAGACCAAAAATTTTCTAAGTCCAAAACTGGGGGGAGGGGGAGGGGGTGGGGTGGGGGGTCCGACCATGCCACAAAACCTATCACCGTTGCATAACACACGCCGATCCCTGAGGACGGCGTGTGTAAAAATGTAGTGGATACCTTTGCTCACTTGGGGGTACCTCGCGGAGGGGGGCAGTGGTGTGATGACTGCACAAAACGGAGGAAGGGTATTCACCAACGGGTTGTGGGGGGGGATAGTGAAGGACAGACACACTGACATACTGGTTCTTGTGATGCTTTGTGAGTCATGCTACTGCTGCTGCCGCGTCCACCCGTTTTCGCCTCACTTCGTTGTGAGGCCAACTAGATTCCCGGATACTTCCGAAAGTCTGCGCGGGACGGTGTCACACAGGAAAATGGGAGCTTGCATAATGGGGAAGGCCAAGAGGGGAACACGGCCAAGGGGAAAGGCTGAGTGGGGGGGGGGGGCATGACCAAACTGTGCAGGCACAAGGGAGGCCAGTGTGTACCGGCGTGTGCTCAGTCCACATCTCAGTCAGAATTGGTCAGAACAAGAACAAGAGAAACAGCTTTCCTCATAGCAAAACGTCTCAGGTATTGCACATGATACTGCTATCAATACGAAAATGTTCTCGACAGCAGTGTATCATCACGCAACCTTTGCGTTCCTTTGGATCTCAGAAAAGGTTTGTGAGGGTCAAATGACGAAGCTGTGCAATTCCTAAATGTACCGCAGCTACTTCGCAAAGTTCCTCAGCGTGACGCAGATTCCATCGAAACGTTGGCCCACACTGGCCCACAGAATTTCGTTTCTCTTCTGTTTTAATTTCACAAATTTATCTTTTGGGAAAATAATCACCAAAAGCCAGAAATGTGGCACGCGTCGTACAGGCCGCTTCCGTTTTGCCGAGGTCGCAAGCAGGCTTTGTGATGATTTTTGGTTGCTGGCCGTTTGCGAAAAAGCAAATGTCCCGAGTTCAACTTTTCCAGGGAAGGGTCTAGCGTTGAAAACAAATCGTGCAGGGATTGGCATTTGGTGGAGGGGAAAGGGTGCCAAAACTAAACAGTACCAATGGGGAGGTACCACAATCAAATGGCGTCGGCCCCTTGACTTGCACACAAAGACACCCTGCTAACTAACAGAAGACGTGGCTGGAAGTGACACGTCAATAACCATCAAAATCACCGCTGATGTCACGATATCACGAAAAAAAAAAACAACAAGAAGCAGTGCACAGGGCAACTGCAAGTGCGAAGTCCCCCGGGTATTTGCTTTGTTGGTCACTTCCTGTTTTTTTGTTGCATCTGGTTGCTAGGGAGTTTTGCATCTGGTTGCTAGGGAAGTTGCTATGGACATTCTTTTGAAACTCTACTGCAAACTACTTTCAAATACCTGTCATATGAGCCATAGATCATCTCTCTATCACAAAAAGAACCTGAAATTTAGCCATTTGCATCTGGT
>JAAUXT010112031.1_pt1 | contig 16412 bp, 15 predicted proteins | sample 7278171 | NCBI WGS metagenome assembly JAAUXT01 (sample SAMN14350112, study PRJNA611818) | marine sediment metagenome | isolation source: surface marine sediment (1.8m) | place: French Polynesia: Moorea | collected 2018-08 | reverse complement strand
TCTCTATCTCTCTCTCTCTCTCTCTCTCTCTCTCTCTCTCTCTCTCTCTCTCTCTCTCTCTCTCTCTCTCTCTCTCTCTCTCTCTCTCTCTCTCTCTCTCTCTCTCTCTCACTGCGCCATATTTCGTCCATGAACAATAACGAACAGGTGTCACCAGCGTACTGCGCCATGCAGCGAAGAACCTTGGGCAAAGTCGGGATTGGTCCCCCCAGAGGACGTCTCCGAGCCAGAACAGAATCCGCTCCTGGTGGGACAAATTGAGGGAACTGCACACCTTTCTCCACAAAAGTTTTTTGCGTCCGCATTGCAGCTTCCCTGATTCACTGTGCGCAGAATAGGGGAGAAAGCTGTTGGAGAAAAAAGACGAAGCAGAAATCAATGGAAGTTTTCTCAGTGGTGGAAAGTAGGAGCAGCTTCGCGCACGCGCAAACGCTGCGAAAGCGCGTCGCTGTTTCCCGCGCTTTTTAACGCTCTTTCCTGGTTGGACAGCTGCAAAAGCGGCGTTGGTTTACGAAGCTGTGCGCGCGCATGTTTCACGCATGCGCACAAAGTCTGCTCCCCCTCTGTCTTTCGAGCGCCACTCTCCCACGTAGGAAGACGCGCGTTTAAATTCGGGGAAGGCTCACTGCGCGCACACAGAAACACGCGGTGAGGAACAAGGCGCAGGTTTCCAGGGTTACCGGGTTCGTTCACAGCAGGGAGAGAAAAACAGTGAGAAATTTGGAGAACAGAACTTTGCTCCAGAGGAACCTGCAAAAGAGAATCCCTGTCTGTGAGGACTGAGAGAAACAAAAAAATATATTGTTTGACATTTAAAAGACTAAAAGAAAAGAAGTCACTCGTTGTGTCCAGAGCTCCCGCGCCCGTTGCTATGGTGATGAAGTTGGCGTTGGCGTTCCTCGTCCTCGTCTTCCTGCAGCTGACGGCGTCGCTCGCAGCGGCGTCAGACGCTGACGCCGACGTGGACGCCGTCGCGAAGCGGCGCGGCTGGGGGAAGCGCGGCAGCGCCGCCGGCGTCCCGGCGTTCCCCGTCGACGCCCTCGCCGATGACGCCGACGAAGACGACGCCGCCGAGATGGACAAACGTCGTGGGTGGGGAAAGCGCTCAGGCAGCGTCGACGACTACGAAAAACGCCGCGGCTGGGGAAAACGCTCTGACCTCGACGATTTACTAAACGAAGAAATCGCTGAAGAGATGTCTAAACGCCGTGGGTGGGGGAAGAGGGCGTCAGCCACCGACGCCGACGCCGCCGAAATGATGTCCAAACGCCGCGGCTGGGGCAAACGGGCGTCTATGTCCGAACTGGCTTCCGAACTTTCTGACGAAATGGACAAGCGAAGAGGCTGGGGCAAGCGAAGCTACGCGCTGGATTCCGACGACTTGGACAAGAGGCGAGGATGGGGGAAGCGAGGCTCGTACCCGCTGGACGATAGTGAATCTTCCGTGCAGCTGGAGGAGAAGCGGCGGGGGTGGGGCAAGCGCCGCGGCTGGGGGAAGCGATCCGACGGCGGGGACGACGGAGCAGCGGCCGGGGCCGGCTGGGGCGAGAAGCGGTACGGCTGGGGCAAGCGCGCCATGGGCTGGGGCAGGTAAGCGAAGCCTTCCATACTTCTGGGCCCTGGAGGATCTAGGACTGAGGTCAGGGGGCAAAACCATTGAGGCTCAAAGTGCCAGCAAAGGTAAAAATACATTCTGGGGTGCAAAGTATATTGGATTGCAGTGGGTGGGACCAGATCGGCCAAATCGCGGGACCTTTTGGAAGTCACGGAGGCAGACCGTCAGCCCAGTTTGAGGGGTCAGGTGGTCTAACCCCAAGATCCCTGGCCACACCAGAATCAAAGGGTCTCCAGGGGTCGATGTGGCTGTAGAGAATATAAACTCCTCTTGCCTCTCAAAAATCTTGTCGTTTGTGGGCTCGCTTTTCAATGTTGCGGTTGGGAGCAGGACCTGCCTTCAACAAGTGGCACCACCAAGCACAGCATTTTGAACTTCCTCGTTGCTTTCACAGAAGGTCAAGTTTGCTTTTACGAGCGCAGGATACGTCAGGATTTTTGGGCGTTCCACCTCGTCTTTGGTGACGCGTTTGCGCCCTTGTGCAGGAGTTTTTGCGTGTGCAAACTGGTCGTGTCCAAACTGGTTTGTCTTTCGTTCGAGTTCACAAGACAGAAATGTGTTTGCCTGTTGGTGTGAACAGCGATTTTTATTTTAATTTTCTTGGCCAAGTATTCAAGCGAAACAGTGTTATATTCTCCTCAAAAACGCACGTGACACCAAGAACGACAACGATACACCGCGTGAGAGAATCTTGTCCTCCCACAGGTGCATTGTTGTTGGACATGTATGTATGTGTGCGTGTGTTCTCTGTGTGTGTGTGTGTGTGTGTTCTCTGTGTGCGTGTGTGGCTGTGTGTGTTTCTGTACGTGCGCATGTGTTTGATCGCGTGCGTGTGTGGATGTGTGCGTGTGTAAACGTGCGAGTGTTGATGGAAACAGGTAGCACGGTGGTTGCGACGCAAAGAGCACCTAAAACTTTCAAACTTCAGTCGTCACAACGCGCAACTGGCAATTTTTAGCACAACTGCGTACCGTTCCCCCCCCCCGGGCCCACGACAAAGGTCAATAACAGGGAGAATGGCTTTGCGTTGTCTGTCGCATGACTCGTGAAAATATAACTGCCAAGTGCGGTGTGAACTTGATCCCTGGTGCGTGGTCACTGTGGTCCACGCTGGTGTCCAGTGTCTGCGCAACCAGGGTCAGATTCACGCTGGAGGCGCTGGGCGTTGCGTCACTTTGGTTCGGTATGCGAACACAGAATCGCCCAGCACCTGACTCAGTTTCGGTGGGTTCGAAGTTTGGTGGACAGGACAGAGAAAGCGGTACAATTTTATTGAAAAAGGAATTGAACATCTGTTTGAGGGGAGTCTTGGTCAGGCAAGAATGGTGGATCAATGTGTGGGTGGTAAGTGATCACCACCTCAGACCCGCCCACTGCCCCAGCCTCCCGCACCCCCTCCCACGTCTTGAACTTGCCTGTCCCGCCCTGTCCCCACAACAGGGGCCAGTTCATAATCATTGTCACTGCAGTTGTCGGTCCTGCGCGGTGCCGATGCGTCCGCACTGACCCACCCCGCACCATCCCGCCCTGCCCTTGCCCTTGCCTCACCCGGCACGCCTTTTTCTCCCGCCCTGTCCCTATCAACGCCTCCCTGCACAAGCCAGCCGCCCATTCCTGCGCCCCGCCGGTGATCGTCTACCCACATGGTCAGCTCTGTCCGGCCCTCTGTCCAGCGACACCGTAACCTCGACACCACCTCGCCTCAACCTTTCCCTCCCTGCCTGCAGTCCCCCCCCCTTGCTCCCCCTTGGACCAGCTGGTATGCAACGTGGGTGGTCAATCCAGGTGCAGTTCGGTGCCCAGTGCGCCCACACCCCACTTGCCCCGCTCCCATCTGCCCCACTTGCCCCGCCCCCGCCCCTGTCCCCACCCCTTGGATCAGCTGCTATGCTTTGTGGGTTGTCAACCCAGGTGGTCAGTTCAGCCCGGTGTCCAGTGCGCCCACACCCTGCTTGCCCCGCCTGTACCCGCCCCCTGCCCCTCCCCCTTGATCATCTGCTCAGGTGTGGGTGTGGGTGGTCAGCGCTGTCCGGCCGGGGGTCCGACGCACCCGCCGGGCCTGACGAGGAGCCTGATTTATTCATGGTTTGGGAGACGCGCGGCGCGATCAGTGACACAAACGCGTTAACGCAATTAGAGCCAGCTGTTGCCACTGTCACCTTCTCCGTCAAACGCTTCAGGGTCCGCGTCTCACCGAGACAGGTCAAACCGCTGAAAAAAAGTCTCGCAAAAAAGGGCATCATAGAGAGTGAGAGGTTTGGTTGACGGGAAGATCCATTTGAAGGGGACTTGACTTCAACTTTGAACTTTTTGGAGCGCAATCACTTTTGTCTGTGGAGTGACATTTTTTGATGGGAGGATTGCTTTGCAAGGGTCAGGGGGTAGAAGCCCCAGTCTTTTTCGTGGATTGAGAATCTGGCCTGGGACTGGTGACACATCAGGGACCAGATCCCAACTTTGAAAAATTGTGTGTGAAACAATGAACAAATGTTTGCACCAACACTGCCACTTCAGGTATGAAAATTACAAGTACGCACTTGTAATTTTTCGGGGGCCTGGGGTGGGCCAGGACCCAGAGTTCCCTCCCCTCAGATCCACTGCGGAGGTCTGGAGCACAAACTGTTCGCATCCGCGTGATGCGAGGAAACACCAAACAACGGTATTTTTTCTTGGTCTCAACTTCACTTCGTGATTCTGAGAAAAGGAGAGCAGAGAGTTGGTTCAGCGCCGAGTCATGAATTTAGGGGTTTCCTCATTGGGTGTAGGTTGTGACTGAAGCTGCAGACCAGAGCCGAGGACTGGGCCCAATAAACGGTCCAAACTGTTCCTAACTGAATAGGTCAACTGATTCATTTGAGACCGGGAAACCCAAATAGAAAATGCTACTGCTCAATGTCAACTGATTGTAGGCTGATGTGTAATATTTCAGTCATAACTGACTTTTGCTAGAGTAGGTTTACCTATCTGTGTCAATGGGGAAATAAAAGTCAGACCTACCTGTTGGACCACACAAGTCTGACCGACTTTTCAGTTCAGACCGACCCAATGGGGAAACCGCTTTTCGCATCAACACGGCGGCATAACGCTAGTCAAAAACTTCCGTAAAGAAACTGAAAAATTTGCAGTGAACCTGCGGCCAAATGAGCCAAAGCATAGAAGCGTCTGGTGGTCGACTGACATGTTTTCCAGAGTGTGTCGTCAGACAAGAGAATCGGATAAACCGCTTGCTCCTCAACGTTCCCAAACAGGAAAAGCCCGCGGGCATTGCAAGTTTTCCGCGTCTTTGTATCCAGTCCAAATCCAGGCCGTGAAAACCTTGACTTGACGCGTTCATATGGGACGCGTCGCGGACCGTGTTCGATTCTGGGCCCGAGAGTTGTCGTACTCAATCGAACGCGGCCGACGCAGGGGCAGATCCAGGGGCGGGGACCAGAAGCCCCACTGAGCCTGGATTGTCCAACAGGTATTTTTTGGAGGGGGGCTGGGGCCCTCTCCCTGACCTCCATAAAAATAGCTCCATGGAGCTCTCGTGATTTGCACCTGGGGTTGTTCAGACAAGCACAAAGGTCAACATTATCAGACAAGTGAAAAATGGAACACAAATTAGAATATTCTTAGTTAATTGATTTGATCAAATTCCTTACTGGCACCTAATCCTTGATCAAAAACAAATCTACAGACCAAATATGAATACAATTGAGCACCATTTTCATAGAGAAATTGCTGTACACAACTTTTGGTAGAGGACGCCTATTGTGCTTGCGCTCTACCGGTGCCCAGCACAAATCACCAATGACACGTCAAAAATGTTGTGCCACAGGTACAAATTACATTCACGTTGTTCCTTTGTTTCAAAGTTTGAACTGATCGTCCCCAATGGATTGCAAACACACACACACATACATGTACACAGACGCACACACTGGTCCCGCACTGCACACGCACACGTTCCAAGTATGAAAAGAGAAGGGAAGTCAGCTCGCGTTAGTCGAGAACCGTCCCTGTGGGGAGCAATTGTGCTTCAATTTCAAATTTCTTGAAAGTCCCTGGTGTGAATGGAACACGCCTAAAATCATCGCAGATTTCTACACGCGGAAAACGAGACGACTTTTCAAAGTGGAATCGAATCAGTTGTGTTGAAAAAAAGACAAATCCGTAGAATCCGTAAGAGTCGCAGCTTTCCGTTTCTCACGGGACGAACCGATGCGTAGAAAGCTCCGCAAATTCGAGTCTCGTGTCGCAAACATTATCCAGGGACGGAACCAGGGGCGGATCCAGGGGTGGATCCAGGGGTGGATCCAGGGGTGCGTTTGGAATACGGTTTTTGAGCCCGAACCAGAGACAAGTCCTGGGATCCACACCAAGGCCGTTTATGAAGCAGGTCCAGGAGGCCAGGGTCCTCCATGTTCCAGCTCCTTTATAATCCAATGGGCCCTTTGGGTGCGGACGGCAGCCATGACTGAAGTCACCAGTCCAACCCTTCTCAGATGGGGTGACGCAAAATGCGTCATGCACGCGCAAAAACACGGATCAGCGACACAACACACGCGTGCGTCCTGACAGGGTTCTCACACACTGTGACAAACTGGTTCCTGTGAAATCACACAATGACTTTTCGTAGTTGTGTGATTGAACAGAAACCTTTTTTGTCAGGTGAGAACCCATTCCTTTCCCGATAAAACACACGTATAGGCACGTCTGCGAAAAGTTTTGTAATCGCAAAACTTGTTGTAGATACAATGTTCACTTCCTGTTCCATAAGCGCGTCACACAGGGCCACAAAGCCGGCTTTACGTTCCACATGATTTTGGTCTTTGCAACAGACAGGGGGTCAGCGTCCCCTCTCCGGCCTGACTGAGATTCTACCCAGAACATCAATGTTGAAAGTCCTATCTTTTTGCTGCGCGGTATCACCGTGACAACGACAGTGGTCATCGTCGTGTTTGCCTGGCAACGTGCTGCGTCGTTGACATCTGTTTGTCGGTTCGTCAGCCGGGAATTTTGTGTCACAGATCTGTTTAGGATTTCAGTCAGTGGCCCCAGAAAGCGCAATTCCAAATTTTGAACAATTTTGACGCAACGGGAGAGGGATCTGGTGATTGGGGGCGGGGCCTGTGGGCCTCACCCTGAGTCTGCCGTTGCAGTTTCGTGCAGTATCAACAAGTATCATCCAAGTTGCAGTATCTTCTGGCGGATTCACGGACCAGCGGGGCCTGGGCCCTCAGACCCTGCCCCCGCCACGCGAAAAATGAATTCCTGACCCTCATTTTTGCGCTCCTTGTACAAGATCTTTCATTTTCAGAAGGTTGGACTGCGATGTCCAACATTTTTGGCGGGAAAATGATGTAGGGGACTCTGGGTATTCTACAATTACAACCACCCACACGGCAAACCAAGTCGTCAACCCTGGATCCCAAGCTGTAGAACCCAAGCCTTGAGAAGCGCCAATTTTCCCCTGTGTAGCGCGAGCGAATTGAGCGCACTTGACATGTGCTTCGCGCTTAATGTGTGCACAGCGTTAAGACGTTTTATATGCGCTGCAAATTAAATCGGTTACTTCCGCCTGCGCGCGCACGCGCGAGATCCTCTTTCCGCCGCGCCGGCGCAGTGCGCTGCGGAGAAACGCGCGCTGAGACACGTTGGGTGGAGGTAGGTGGGCGCAGACAAGGTGGGCGTCTTGGGCACAGGTACACTGGGTGGTTAGTTGGGGCTGAAACCCTTTGGGCGGAGTTTGGGCGGCGGGCACTGGGTGGAGATACCCTGCATGGGCGGCAACAAAGGGTTTCATTTGGCGTCTTTCTGAGACACCAGCAGACAGATCTGTGTCCTGTGCTTTATTTGGAGAAAATACACGGGGAATTGTGTATTCAAGTTGTTGATGTTTCAGTTGGCGTGTTCCAAGGCCCCGGCCCCCTTCAACTGGTAATGTTGAGAGTTCAAACACCCCCGCCAACGCACGCACGCACACACTGGGTTGGATCTTTTTCTTGACTTTTGACACCTTACTCTTTTTCGTGTGCGCCTCTCACTGAGTACTGTGGAGAGGCCCAATTCATCTGGGAAACACGTGCTTCTCCGGCCCTCTACACCGACGCTTTCGAGACACCCTGTGTCTCTTCGGCCCATCACACCGGCGGTTCCCCTCCCAACTCCACCCCGTCGCTCAGATGTGTCATTACGTCTCGCTTGTTGCTTGTCGCGTAGATTCGGGGTGAAACAAACTCAGCACAAAATAGGCTCTTTGTGCTGATGTGAATACTGTATTTGCTGCGTAGTCCGTGTCTCCAATGACAGTTTGGGCGTGCTGAAGTATGTTCTCCGAGCCGGGAGTGAAGACGTGATATGCCCGTGGTTTGTGTGACGCAACAACGCACTAGTACACCTCCGTTTCCTTGTGACTGTGAAGGAAGGAGATGGCACTGTGACACCAGTCAACTACATGGAGGTGTGCGCCAATCTGTTCGCAACAGGTGGGCCGTTATTCAGTGGAGAAACAATTCTTGGTTTTGAGTTGTTTTGTGTGATTGGGTGGAAACTGAACCACGTTGCTTTCAGGAGAAGAGAGGAAGAGGGAGACAGGGGACAGTGAGAAACAGAGGGGCAGAGAAACACAGAGAACGAGAAAGAGCAAGCCAGGAACAAAGAGAGAGACAGAGAGAGAGAGAGACTGAGAGAGAGACTGAGGGAGGGAGAGAGAGAGACTGAGAGAGAGGGAGGGAGAGAGAGAGACAGAGAGAGAGAGAGAGAGAGAGAGAGAAGCGCACAAGTGCAAATCAGATAAAGGGACAGAAGCAGAAAGACGGAGGAGCAAACTGAGACAGAGAAAACGACAGACAGAAACACACAAAGGGAACGGACATTCAACTTTCAGAAGGAAAACATGTTTACTGGTCCCCTGTTTCCACTGCGTTGAGCCGTCCCTCTGGATCCCAGGGACAAGTGCTTCTCACAAGCCTCGCTAACGACCATCACTTGAGACCCGGTTCCCACCACGGCGTCCAATGCGTCTCCTCCCGTCCCACGTGACCCTGCAACGCGGACCCTAAACTGGAAAGTTTTTTTTCGATCGAATGGAAAATTTCCCGTGCCACGAGCCTTGAAACGACAGCTTGAGGTCCCTTTCGCACTGCAACGTTCAACGCAGGGCGTCGACTCCTTGGGACGGCCTGTCATTGTCGAGCTGCCGGTGCAGTTCGGTGTTCAATGTGCAACGCAAGTGTCAGCTCTGACGTCGTGCGGTTTGGGAGCACAAAAGCCAAATTGACACGTTGCAAATTAAGTTTTCAAACTTTTTGACCAAAGTCACTTCCTTCATTTCCTCCTTCCACAATGCAATGGATCCACAGATCATATTCATGCTGCGAAGTTTCTGATTGTTGTGATGGCCCGAAGGCGGATCCGTTTTCTGGGCGCCCCTCCCCCGCTCCTTCCTCTCTCTGTCCATTTCGGGGCCCTGTTTCAACTTGTGGAGCTCATAAAAAAAAAACAAATCAAATGAAACTGAAACATTGACTGTGTCGCAAAATTGGCTGGGGGTTGTGTTTTTGATGGGCAGGGGCTGGATCTCTCCCTCTCCCGCTCTCTCACTCACTCTCTCTCTCACTCACTCTCTCTCTCCCTCTCTCTCTCTCTCTCTCTCTCTCTCTCTCTCTCTCTCTCTCTCTCTCTCTATCTCTCTCTCTCTCTCTCTCTCTCTCTCTGTCCGCGACTGCTCCCTAGCTCAGTTTGATTTTGGCCTTGACACAGGTCTGTATTCTGAACCAAACCGCTGAAGCGCTCGTGTCGCTGTGATTCATCTTCTTCCAGGCTGCTGCGGATGCTGTCGATGCAAATGCGGAACGGAGCTCGGTCGACCCTGGCTCTGGCTCGGGCCCCGGGCAGGAACCCCGTCTACCTGCTGCCTTACACTGACCTGGTGACTGGTGAGCGCAGGTTCTCCTGCACGGCATTCGAACCAGTTTCTGTCTCCTGTGCCATTGTTGAATCTTAACAGAAGAAAGAATTGCAAATCACTGTGTTCTTTTCCAGATCCGATTGGAGAAATGCGGAAACTGTACGCCTACTTCTCCATGCCACTGACCGCTCAGACCGAGACCAATATGCGTCAATACCTGGAGAACGACCCCAAGAAGAAGGAGTACGGAAGCCACAAGTACACCCTGGAAGGGTTCGGAATTACCGTGGAGGACTTGAAAAGGGAGTTTAGCGAATTCATCGAACTCATGTCAGGAATCACGTCCGTCAATAATATTGTGTAGCTGTGTGACTTGAAAAAGGAGACATGACCATGGAGTTCGTCATGTGCGGCAACTTCACCGAGCGAAAAGCAGCTTCTCTTTGTTTTCTCTGATGCTATTCGTTTGTTGTTGATCTGCAAGGTGCTTCCGTCCCCATCAGTGCTTGTGTTAGCGAGTTAAAATGGTTTTGAAAGCACAATGTCATCTACGTAGAGCACGAAAAAACGCTTTTGCTCAGTTTCGGAGGAAGAAAATATGTTCTTGATGAACTGCCATGACAAATATTGTACGGTATGGGTCCTCGAAAGAAATACCAATGACAATCAAGTATATATCAGCAAATTTACAAAATAAGTCGCGCGCTTCGGCTCAATGCAGGCTTTGCTTGCGCGGCTCCTGATAATTTACGCTACTCGTACTGTCGCTTCTTGTGCTGAGTACGTTTGTCACAGGTGACAAACAATTCCACTGCGGACACTTGCACCGGTGCATTTGTATTTATTCCGTGTCAAAAATTGGGACGCAAACACAACAAGATGGTCATCAAGGTTTGTTCAGTTTCTCTTGGAATATTCAATGGAAGGAAAGAACCCAAGTGGACAAAACCTCGAAAACAAAACTTCGAACTGAGATCAGCACGCCTCAATTGAATCCAGACGCACGAATTTTGTTCGACATCATGTGCAGCACCAACGGCAATTCAAAGCTCTCCTCTTTGACGCACGCGATTTCAAATGAGACACAGAAGTCCGCGGAGAGCGCATTTGGTCACAAAAATTTGACCTGATAATTGTTTGCACAAGCACCAAAAAGAGACGCGTTCTATTTATTTCTGTGGCACACGCACGTGCACTAAACAATCAAACAAAGTTCCAGTGCACTACATCTTTTGCACACAGTCCTACATTTGATGGTTTGATACACATATTTCAGTGGAATTTGGTTCACTTGTCGTCTTCAATCATTGCAAGCAACACACTGTAGATCGCAGAGAGCGATCCATGGAGCTGCTGACGGACCTCAAGGTGTACCTGATCGTTTGGGCCCTGAAGCTGATGAACGTCGTGGACCGCGTCCTGCAGCGATTCGGCATCCGCATGGTCAGGCTCAGCAGGGAACTCGTCCTCAAAGGTGACGCCTTCCTCAATCCGAACGGGACTGGGCCGGACAGCAACGATGATGCTCCATTTCTGTGATGTCCGGTTTGCTTGATCACGCGTTTCTTTTTCCTTGGTCAGACCTGCCAGACGAAGTGCACGACGAAATTCAGCAGCCTGATATCAAGTTCCTGTTTGAAGAGACAATGAAGGTGAAAATGGGACTCTTTTTGTCTGTCTTGTCTTGTCCGCAACAAATGCCACTTTGCAACAGGGTTCAACCGTACGCGTTTTGCGCAGGTTGGCGTGATGTTTCTTGTGTGACAGTGTATGTGTGAGAAAACAACTTACACTGCGAAGCAAAGATGCGATAAAGGTGAGTTTTTTTGACACAGGCAGTCGAAGGCGAGGGGGAAATGACTTTTTTCGGGAGGGTCGCGATGTTGGAGTTGTGGAAAGACACCTTGAGGACACGACTTCTCGTCAAGGAAACCGTTCAGCAGATCCCGGACATACTCAAGGTGATAGGAAGCTGTGCTTACAAGTTATCAAATTTGAAGAACCAAAGACATGTCAGCAAACATTTTGCGTGGTGCCAAAACAAATTTGAAAGTTTAGGTTCACACAGTTGAGACAAACAGCGTTTGTCCTTCTGGTACATGTGTATCGTCACCTTTTGATTTGTGCGTGAACTCCATTCGTAAACTTTGCAAGGCAAAGCATGTCATTTTCACCTTGGCTGTTTTCATGTTCAGCCATTGTCCGGGAACATGTCTTGGCTGTGTTGCAGGTTCCTGTGCGGAGCCCGATGTTCATAGTGGGACCACCTCGCACAGGAACCACGTTCCTTCATTGGCTGCTGTCGCGCGACAAGCAGTTCAGGTACAAATCTCGTTTGCTGACGTTTTGAACTTTCTGAGGCACCTGAAGGCGAGTCAGATGGATCTTTCTCTTCAGCTCTTCTCCCACACACTTTGAGTGTGTTCTTTCTTCTCCAGGTCTCCGATGCTGTGGGAGCAGCTCCAGCCCTGCCCTCCTGGACCCGTCGCCGACTACACCAAGGATCCAAGATACCAGAAAATTGCCTTCAACATCAGTACAAACTATTCAGTTGTACTTACAAGTGACTCTGAACCAAACTGCAGCAAGAGAGACAGCAAAGCCAGTCTTCAGAACTGCTCAACCTCCAATGAAGCTGGGCGTGATACTCAGACTTTGAAACAAGTTGTTAGACTCGCGATTGCTCCAAAAGGGCCGTTGTGAGAGATGTTAGCCGTTGTTTTTGGTACACTTGTGTGCAGCGAGAAAGCAGCAGAGCAGGAACAAGAGTCTGACGATGCGTGTTCCATTGCAGAGCTGAGAAAAGCGTACCTCAGCAGGAACGCGTTCGCTGCGCACGCCTCGGAGGCGGACAAACCGGAGGAGTGCGTCATCCCCATGCTCAGGTGGGAACAGGTCCCAGAGACCCGGGAGACGTAATTGGTCCTGGTGGCTTCCTTTGACATACTCAGAATTCTTGAACCAACGTGAAGTTTTGCTGTTTTGTGTACGCGTCGGACAGGTCCTTCTACAACGCTTTCCTGCGGTTCCCGCTCCACTGTTTGGACAAATACTCTCGCACCATGGACTCCCTTGGTGGCTCAGACCCAATGGTGGCGGTGTATCAGTATTACAAGAAGAACCTGCAGCTTCTCGCCTACAAACACGGTGAGCCTCAAAACACCATGCAGTGAAGTGTAAAGACATCCGCAACACTCTCCGCAGGGACCAAGCGACTGTGAATCCAGTTGAAACACTCTGCATTCGAGTCCCCTCGTGTTGAATAGAGCAGGGTGTGGGTAACTTGAACTTCTGAACAAGTGGTAGTTTCTGTTGTTTTCCTCACAGACATGGAGCAGAAGCGCTTCCTGCTGAAGGCCCCGAATCATCTGCTGCATATTGAGGCTCTGCTCAAGGTGTTCCCAGACGCACAACTCATCTTCACGCACCGCCGCCTCTCCGAAATCGTCCCCTCCTTCCTCTCACTCACCAAAATTGCTATGAACGATGTCTACGGGGGTGTTGAGGACCTCAAGTGGCGAGACAGGTTTGTAACGACAATCCACTGGGTGTTAGTAGTTAGGCACGAACTTGGCCTCAGAGACCGGCACTGTTTCCAGGGACTTCGTTTGAGATTCTTCACCAGCGTGTTGAGGTTCTGTCACACATCCTCCACCGATGGAAAGAAGCTATCTTTTTGCCAATGCACTTCTCCTGCAACCTGTTTGTCTCAACGCGTGCATGTGTGCGGTCTGCTTTGCTTCCTGCAGAATCTTGGCCGCGCTGCGTGCGTGGCACGTGTGCGCTCTGAAGACCCTCGACCAGCTGGAGCACAGCCGCGGCTCCAACAACCCGATGTACGTGCTTGCGTACTCTGACCTCACAGCAGGTGCGTGCTTTTATTTTTCTACAGGTCCCGTTCCACGTCTGCCGTGCAAGCGTGCGGGCATGGTCAGCCCGTGAACACATGCTGGCTCATTTCAAAACCTTCAGGGTTCAGGGTCGACTGCATATGACTGCCAGACAAATTGTGCAGTGTCGTGCAAGTAATACGGACAATGGTCTCAAATTTCTTTGATTGCAGACCCACTGGGTGAGATGCGGCGCGTGTACGCGTACTTCGGGATGCGCATGTCCGGAGAGACGGAGGCGGCGCTCGCCCACTTCCTGGACAACGACCCCAAGAAGAAGGAGTACGGAAGTCACAAGTACTCCCTGGAAGAGTTTGGACTGACTGTGGATGACTTGAAAAGGGAGTTCAGCGAGTACATCGAACTCATGGTCAAACGGGGCAGGAAAATTGAAGAGGTTTTGTAGCTTGTAGATTTGAACTTCGGCACCGGTACTTCTGCTTCATTTTGTGGGCCACGCTTTGCATTAGAGGGGCAAGATATGCAGATGTGCGCTCCTACAAACAAAATTTTGCGTGAAAATGTTCTGGGTCAATTGAGTGGTCTGTACTGAAACCTGGAAGTTCTATACGCGACACCTATCAAACAACGAGTGGAAAAGAACCAGCACTGTTGCTGCGATAACGGAATGGAGGTTGCTTCATGTTGTGATCGTCCATACTGAATTGTTTTGCGCACACGAAGATGTGTGTGAGATTCGTACGGGTGTTTCATTTCGGTCCAACCTTCAGCCAGGAAATGATCATGTGCCAATTGAGTGAAAAACAGGTCGTGCACGGCAGTCGAACCAGCATCGTGTGCGAGTAGTCTTTTTTACGAAGCAGATGTTCCCGACTCACTGTGGTCACGCAGGCTCACGCTGCAAAATTTACACAGTGCACACCAACAAAATGAACGAGCAAGTTTGTTGCTCTCCTTTGAGTCCAGTTCAGTTGCAAAATGGAGGAAAAGCGTTACGTGTTCCACAACTTGAGAACGCGCAGTGTGGCGCCATGGGAAATGGACAGGTTTGGCTCGAAGCTGATGATCAATGATAAACGTCGCGCAAACAAAAAGTGATTCGGTTCACTTCAGACTTGGCGCGTCCTTTCTCAACATGGCTTCGTACGTTGCGATCGTAGTTTGTTCCGTGCTTGTGTTGCTTTCGGCAGGTAGGTGACCATATTTTGAGGTTCAAAATGTTTCATGTTGGACTTTTTGCTTCCGTCCGTTGTGCGCGACCTACCTGCGCAGGACGTCATTTGTCCTCACCCGCATTTTGTGCAGATGCGATCCTGGAAGGCAATCCGTCTGACACCGTCATCTCGGACAAAGTAAAAACCACACCCAACACACGCACACAGAGGGCGCACACACACTCACGTGCACAGACACACACACAGACACACACACACACACACACACACACACACACACACACACAAACGCACACAAGGCATCTGGATTGCAGCGGGCACAGAATGCTTCACACCGCACATGAGCGCGGTTGCTCAGAGCGAGGACGGGGCCGAGCTCTGGGGGTACGCTGACATCCGCGAGAACGCGCATCTCTTCTGGTGGCTCTACTACTCTACCCACCCAGACGGTTACCTCAACAGGCCCCTCGTCATCTGGCTCCAGGTGGCACACAGCCCTCTCCGGTCGATTCGTGCTGGTTACTTCTCATTCACAGTTCACTTGGTTACTTCCTTCCACCTTCGGTGGAGAAAGCGTTGCATTCCGAAACGAAAAATTAACGGAGAAAGTTTTCGAATTGACCGAACCAGGGTGCAAGCTTAAGCGTAGAGAATTCGAAAACCAAGGTGTGCAGGAAAATGTGTGGTGTGCGTCGGATTCTTAGCAGACTTCCACCTTGTGGTACATTTTGCCAAAATTGCTGCCTTGGACTCCAGTGAGCATTCTCCAGTGCCAAATATGGGGTTTATTTCCGAGATACAAACTGCGTGAGCAACTCTGATCCCTGCAGGGCGGTCCGGGCGGGTCGAGCTGCGGCTACGGAAACTTCGAGATCATCGGGCCGCTCAACCTGGACCTTGAGCCGCGCAACCAGACCTGGGTCCGTGGTGAACGTGCGCTGTTGACTTCTCTCACCACTGACAGTCACGTGAAAATCACAACAGACTGCGACAAACCCAGCTGCGAAAGAGTTTCAAAAATGCCTTACAAGTTCGAGGTTTAGTCGTGGTCTTGGTTCTGGTGCAAGGATTCTCCTTTGTCTTGACTTCCCATTCTTTCTTCGTCACAGGTGCAATCAGCAAACGTGCTGTTCATCGACCAGCCGGTGGGGACGGGCTACAGCTACGTGGACGACCCCTCCGCCTACACCACAGACGTAGAGGAGATCGCGACAGATCTCATAACTCTGCTCACCACCTTCATGGAGCTGGTTCCAGAATTTCAGGTTCGTCCATGTGGTTGAGAGAACATCACCGGAAGCTTGGTTTGTTTCACAGGTCGAAGATTTGGGCTGGGGCGATTGGGATCACACGAAACTGTGCATAAGATGTTCACAGTAATGTCACAGGAAAGTAAAACAGCAGTAAAAACAACCAACTTTGACACCAAATGTCAGGTGGGAGTGAAGTTATTTTCAGAGCCAGGGGTCTGACTCAGGACCCCCCTTCCCACAGGAGAACAACGAAGTGCATTGGAAGTCAGTCTTTCTCTGCGACTTGGAGAAAGGTCTCAATAAAATTTGATATTCTTCTTTGATTCTTTTCTGTCCCTTTGTGTTCCAGTCGATTCCAATCTACATTTTCGGTCAGAGCTACGGAGGGAAAATGGCCATCGTCTTTTCTCAGCGACTGCACGAGGTGAGCCTGATAACTTTTGTTATATATATTTACCATGACCACCCCCTAAGTACTGCCATGGCCTTCCATAGCCACAGCAACAGCCACAGCCAATCATATCATTTCCCTAGATGGAGCCACTATCCTAAGCTGGGCACATGACCCAGACTGCCAACACACAATAGCTTGTGACACCATAGAGGAAGGTAGCCTAAACCACT
>JAAUXT010029611.1_pt1 | contig 16412 bp, 16 predicted proteins | sample 7278171 | NCBI WGS metagenome assembly JAAUXT01 (sample SAMN14350112, study PRJNA611818) | marine sediment metagenome | isolation source: surface marine sediment (1.8m) | place: French Polynesia: Moorea | collected 2018-08 | reverse complement strand
TTGTTTCAATCGCCTGAATTGGCGTAACTCCTAAATACGGTATCTAACAACAACACGATACTTAATGTTGAGTTTCAATCGCCTGAATTGGCGTAACTCCTAAATACCCACCTGTGGATAACTTTTTTCCCTTAAATCAATAAGTTGAACTAAAATTTCGGCGCACCAAAATGGTGCAAAAAAGTTTGGGTTCACCAGTCACTCCTGAGCTAGAGAAATCCTCCGTTTCCACACCGGTTAATAAACAGCAGTTCTTCACTTTTGTCAAGCTTTTCCATACCAAGTGGATCAACGGCTCAACCACATCAAAATTCCTTTTATTTATAGTTGCTTAGCAACAGCCTACGTTTTCGATAGTGCACCGAAAGCAAGTCCCGTCAGCGACAAGCAGTGATTGATCAGCATCGAAAATTACAAATCTGGAAACCACCCGCGTTGTAGAAGATAAGTGCCACCCGATTCCAGAAAACCCTGGAGCAGGTGATACGTAGAAAAATTGCTGACACAACGCTTACCTCACAGGTGGTAACCGCCGATGAAATTGTTCAACCTAGCGAAACGCCTTTTCGTAGCTCAGACGCCGCCAGAGAGCTCAGCTTCACCGCAGGATGATAATGATGCTCTACAGCCGGTTGAAGAAACGGGTCAGCAACTCGAGATCCTGTGTCCACAGCCCGAAGACCCTCAAACTACCACTCGCCGTCCTCCCCGCCGATATAACCACAGCCTTGTCGGTATCGTCGGTTTTCATCAATACGGCTTCATCATCGCTAAACCGGCGGCACCCTCAGCGCCTTGGCTTCTCGAACGCAGCCAGTGGCTGCACCGCCAACTCGGTGACGGCAGTAACCTGACCGATGGCCTGCGCCAGGCCCTGCATCTGCTTGCCGCAACACCGCGCGCCGTCCAGCGCAAGATCTGGCTGTTATCCGACGGCGAGCCCAACATGGAGCTGCAATCCATGGCTTCGGTCATAGAAGCCTGCCAGCAGAGCCGAATTTCCATCAACACCGTGGGTGTCGGCTACTACTTCAACGAGACACTGTTGCGTGACATCGCGAGCGCTACGCACCGCGGCCGTTTTCTATCGGTGCAAGGTCTGTGGGAGCTGATTGGCGCCTCGACCTACTCACACGCGATTGCCGGGTACAGATCCCACCAGCGTGGCGAAACCACCATTCTCGTCATCGACTGCAGCGGCAGCATGTTCGAGCCCCTACAAGGGCAGACGAAGATCCACGTTGTGCAAGAGACCATTTGGCATTTGCTGCATCATCAACAGCCCTTCCTGTTATGCAGCTGAGCCGATTGGCCGTCCGATAACCGGGAATACGTTACCATGGGAAAGTACTTGGAAAAAATCGCTTCGCCCGCCGTGCTGAACCATGCCTGGCGTTGGCTTCGCAACGACCGGGGCTGTTGGACCAAAGGCCTGCCGGTAGCCCGGATGCAACGGGATGTGGTTCGCCACGTGGGCGATTTATCGCGCGAACTGCTCACCGGCACCTACCGCCCCGAACCCATGCGCTGCTTCGAGATCGCCAAGGCCGATGGCGGCAAACGGCTGATCTGCGCCGCCTCGGTCCGCGACAAGCTGGCCCAACGCGCCGCTCTGACCGTTCTGGAGCCCCTGGGTGAGGCGCTGTTCCATGATGCCAGTTTCGGTTACCGCCCCAACTGTACCCTCGACATGGCGCTGGCCCGGGTCAGAGAGTGGGTTCGTCGGGGTTGGATTTGGGTGGGGGATACGGATATCAAACATTGCTTCGACTCAATCCCCCATACCGGCGTACTACGCGCCGCGAAGAAACTCTGCCGTGACAGGGAATTAGTCGCCATCATGGAACACTGGCTGGACGCCATGCCGGCGGAGTTCCGCTCCCAAGGCGCCCACCGAGGGCTTCCCCAGGGCATGGTTCTATCGCCGTTTCTTTGTAATCTCTACCTCCATACGCTGGACTGCAAACTGGATCGAAAGGGCATTCCCTTCGTCCGCTTCGCCGACGATCTGGTGTTGCTGGGCCGCACGGAACAAGAGGCGCAACAGGCTCTGAAGATAGCCGGACGCCAGCTCTGGTGGCTGGATCTGTCGCTGCACCCCGACAAAACGCGAGTCATTCGCTCATCGTCCCGGCACCGCTTCCTGGGCAAGCGTTTACCCAACAGCAAACCGAGATTCCAACCGTGAAACCATCCCCCAACTCGTCATCCTTGTCCCCGCACGGACATTCCCACGACCGCGGAGCCCCGTATCTGTTCGCCTACGACATCGGCGACGACCGCCGCGCCCGGGCCGTGCGCCTGTGCTTGCAACGCTGGCGTCTGGACGGCCAGTACTCGGTCCATGAAACCCGCTTGTTGCCCTTTCAGGCCCGGGAGCTGGCCGCGGAATTGTTGGACTACGTGGATACCCGCAAAGATCGCTTGCTGGCCTGTCGCCTGAGCCAGCGAGGCGATGCACCGGTGCATAACCTCACCTTGTCCACCCGGCGTCTCACCGTGACCGGAGCGCCCTACCACGGCAAGGCCGGCTTCCAACCCCGACGTGGTTGGTATCTGTTGGCTTACGACATCACCGATACGCCCCGCTTGCGCCGGGTTCAGTACCAGGCCGCCAAAGTCTGCATGTATCTGCAACGCTCGGTATACCTGTACCATGGCGCCGGTGGCCGGTTCCAGCGGATGCTCGCCGCCGTCGGGGAAGAAATCGAACGCGACGCCGACGATGTCCGTATCTACAACATTGCCGGTCCCCACGATCTCTGGTTTCTCAGCGGCCCCCTACCGCCCTTGGCGCAAATGCAAAGCAACGGTCCCGGCGCCTCGCTCTGGCGGCGCCTGGTCAACTGGCTGAGGACTCGAACATGAGCGCCATGACGCTGATCATCGACCAACGCGGATCCCGGCTGGAATTGGTCAGTCGGGGTATCGTTCGCGTTCACTACCAAGACGGGGCTACCGATCGCGTCGGTTTGCGGGGACTGCAACGAATTATCTTGGTGGGCGATAACCAGATATCCACCCGCTTACTCCGGGCCTGTCAGGAAGCCGGTGTCGGTATGGTGCTGTTGCCCCGGCGTGGCAAACAGATGGCGTTGAATCTGTACCCGGGCTCCACCGGCTCGATCCACCTGCGCCACAGCCAGCATTATACGTTTGCCGATCGCGCCCGTCGGTTGGCATTGGCCCAGCGCCTGGTGGACGCCAAAATCGAGGAGCAACAACGCTGGTTGGAGGTGCACGAATGCCAAGGGCATCTGCTGGAGCGGTTTCGCAATGCGGTCTGGAATACCGAGGATACGGCCGCCCTGATGGGCGTCGAGGGTGCGGCCAGTGCCCGCTATTTCAAGCTCTGGGGCCGGCTCTGGCAAACACCCTGGCAATTCAGCGGACGTAACCGCCGCCCACCCCGCGATCCGATCAACGCCCTGCTGTCCCTGGGTTATACGCTGGCTCTACAGTACGTGGGCCGACTGGCCACGCTGCGCAGTCTAGACCCCGCCATCGGTTTTCTGCACACACCCAAAGCCGCTCGCCCCACCCTGGCCCTGGATCTTCTGGAGCCGGTCCGTCCGTGGGTGGATCAGTGGGTCTGGCAAATCCTGAACAGTCAGCAAAGCCTGAGGCCGGAGCATTTCACCGAGACGGCCGCCGAGGGTTGCCGATTGAACAAAGAAGGTCGGGCACTTTTCTTCGAGGCCTGGCATCGCACGGAAAGGCGCTGGCTGCGCGGCCCTGCCCGTCATTCCTTGGCGATTCTGATCAACGAACTACGCCCGATGCGGACCGCACGTTGGGGGGATTTCGCCGATATCGAATCGACGTCCACTGCGCCTGGAACAGACTCATAGCACTGTGCGGGGATACGAGTCATCCCCACTCAGCTCTGCTACACTTGCCGCCGGGCGTGGATAACCGCCCCATATGCCGCCGGGGCTCGCGGGCCGGCTCCGACCTCCCCCATTACTCGAACGCCACGTCGACGAACAGGTGCGTGTAACGGATTTGCCCATGACTCATTCGTATGATCCCCTGGTTGCCCCCCTGGAATTCCCGGTGCAGGTTTTGACAGCCCGATGCCGGGCGCAGGCACCGCTGCATTTTCCGCCCAGCCCCGGCAGCACGCCGGGTACGACGCTGAGCGGTGCCTTCGGCAATGCCCTCTGGGACTGCGCCTGCGTCCTTAAACAAAGCGGGCTTGCCGCCTGTAACACCCCGAAGGATACCCAGTGCCGGCAGCCGCAGCGCTGTCCGCTGCCCTGGCTTTATAAACCCTACTCCCCGGTGCACCGCCGATCCCTGACACGCCCGGTGTTATTCCGAGCCCCGGATCTGGAACAAGGGACACCGGTGAGCGTCTTCTCACTCACCGTGATCCTGTGGGGACGCCATGCCATCGCCGCCCGCGACGCTGTCGAGCTTACGCTTCGGACGATGGGTGCCGTCGGATTGAGCCTGCCCCAGGGCACGCGGGTACCCTTTGCGATCACCGCCCTGGCCGCCGAATCACCGCAAACACTGGCCGAACGCACGGCCGCCCTGGCCGGGGTCCCCTGGCAACGGGCCCTGTTGATGTTCGAAACACCCTGCCTGCACCGGGAAACGGTGACCGTCGCCGAGCACCGCCGGGAAAAACTATTCCTCGCCGGAGGCGAGCTGCCATTGAACACCTTGCTGGGCAACTGCGCCTATGAGTTGACCGCATGGGATATGGAAGATCGTGCACCGGGCCCGAGCCTGGACCGGCAGACACGCCATGATCTGGCCCGAGAAGCGCGCGAGACGGTACGTGGTCTCGCCGAATCCCTGGGTATCACCCACTGCGACCTGCATCCCGTTGCGCTGGGGTCCCGCTACTCCAAAACCAACGGCCGGCAATATCCGCTCACGGGCTTCATCGGCCAGGCTCAGCTGGCCGGTCCCATCGAACCCGTGCTCCCCTGGCTGCTGGCCCTTGCCCTCGGCGGCGGCGGCCAGAAGCGTGCCATGGGCTTTGGTAGCGTTCGGTTGTGGCTGGAGCCTTGAGCATATTGGTGATACCCGGGTCTATGGCACCGTGAGCGCATTCCGGCAGGCCGGATCGTCCGCCGCCGGCGTGGCATCGGGATAGAACGTACGGATGCCGTTCGCGCGCCGCACGAATACGGTGACAAACGTTTTGCCGTCATCGCTCAAGTCCAACAGACAGGCGGTACTTCGGCTGCTGGTGGTGGGGTTTTCCCGAAACGCCCGGGTCACGACGTTGAGGATCTCCTCCGCACTCAGTGTATAGCCGTAGCCCTTGACCGGCGATCGGGCGGAATCGCCATCGATCGGCATACGCACACCCATCGTGTAGATCACGCCCGGCACCACTTCCGCTTTATGATCGTTCCCCAGCCGGCAGGCCAGGTCATCCTGCTGGAGCTGCAGGTAACGCCCGTGGAAATGCAGACCGCCGATCTTGCCGCCGGGGTCCGGTTCGCCGCAGAAGATATGGTCGAAAGCGTGGATGTTGAACCAGGCATCCGCCAGATCGTTCAGAAACGCTTGCTCATCGGCCGGTGCGGGCCGACCGGCGAATACCCGATCGCCGGTGAATGCTCGCAGCGCCGTCAAAACCTCGGCATGATTGCGGAGCAACGCCTTGAATTCGTCTCGCGAGACCTGTTTGCCGGGTGCCCCGCAGACGGCATTGACGGCCAGATCGAAGGCGTTCAGCGGCGGCGGCGGTGGCGTAAGGTCGACCACACCACCGAAGCCGACCGCCAACGGATTGTCGATATCGTCAAAGAACGGCAGACAGTCGCCATCCTCCCCGCCGTTCGTAACCGGTACGTCCGCGTACTGTCCGCACTCCAAGGCGACCCAGCGGCGTTCACTGTCGAACGCGATGAAGGCGTGAGTGGCGCCGGTGGGCTTGTTCTCGCCCAACGCGGTATACGCTTGGTCGACGGTCAGCGGCACCGGATCGCGTTGCGTGCGGATCGACACCGTGGCATCGCAAGGCTGGGTGACGGTAAACGTTCTCGGATCGGGAAAAAACGTCTGTGCCGTCGCCGACTGGACTACAACGGCACACAGCAGGGTCAGATATTGAACAATCGATTTCATCGTGTTGCCTCCTGAAGGCTGTGATTGCGGGTCACGACGTAGTTGAGTACGCACAGGCCGTAGGCCCCCTGTGGATTTTCACACGGAAAGATACCGTCTGACCAACTCGTCACTGAGCTTATCGATGGCCGCGACAGCCACGGCCCGGCCCTTCTCCATGATACAGAAATCCCCGGCTACCCGGCGCGCGAACGGTAGTTTCTGCTCCACCAGCAGCACGGTCAGGCCTTCCTCGCGGTTCAGACGCATGATGACATCGCCGATTTCGTGGACGATGTTGGGCTGAATCCCCTCGGTGGGTTCATCCAGGATCAGCAGGTCCGGATTCAGGGCCAAGGCCCGGCCGATGGCCAGCTGCTGCTGCTGACCGCCCGACAGATCGCCGCCGCGCCGGCGCAGCATGTCCTTGAGCACGGGAAACAGCTGGAAGATGCGCTCCGGAACCCCCTTGCTGCCACCCCCGCGAATACCCGCACCGATGCGCAGGTTTTCCTCCACCGTGAGCTGAGGGAAAATGTCCCGGCCCTGGGGTACGTAGCCGATGCCGACGCGGGCGCGGCGGTGCGCAGGGCTGCCCTCGAGGGCCTTGCCGGCATAGAAAATCGATCCCGAGCGCACCGGCAGCAAGCCCATGATGGCCTTCAACAGCGTGGTCTTGCCGACACCGTTACGGCCCATGAGGCAGGTACAGCCACCCCGGGGCACCGCCAGTTCCATGTCCCAGAGGATATGGCTCTCGCCGTAGAACTGGTTGACGCCTCTCACTTCCAGCACGCCTTACTCTCCCAGATAGACTTCGACCACGCGGGGGTCGTTCTGGATCGTGTCCATATCCCCCTCGGCCAGCACGTGACCCTCGTGGAGTACCGTTACCTTGCGGGCGATGGAGCGCACGAACTCCATGTCATGCTCCACCACGATCACGGAGTGGCGGCCCGCCAGGGAGATCAACAACTCGGCGGTGTGCTCCACCTCCTGTTGGGTCATGCCCGCCACCGGTTCGTCCACCAACAGCACCCGGGGGTTCTGCACCAGCAGCATGCCGATCTCCAGCCACTGTTTCTGGCCGTGGGACAGCAGCCCCGCCAACGCATTATATTGTTGTTGCAGCCCGATGATGCCCAGCACTTCGTCGATGCGATCCCGTTGCCCGGCGTCGAGTCGGGCGCGGATGCTGTAGTGCACGTGTTTGTCGGCCTGCATCGCCAGTTCCAGGTTCTCGAACACGGTGTGGCCCTGGAACACGGTCGGTTTCTGGAACTTGCGACCGATGCCGGCCTGGGCGATTTCGGCCTCGCGCAACCGCAGCAGATCCAGCTGCTGGCCGAAGAACACGGTGCCGTCGTCGGGGCGGGTCTTGCCGGTGATCACATCCATCATCGTGGACTTACCGGCGCCGTTGGGGCCGATGATGCAGCGCAGCTCGCCGTCATCGATGTAGAGATTGAGATCGTTGAGGGCCTTAAAGCCGTCGAAGCTGACCGTGATGCCTTCCAGATAGAGGATCGTCCCGTGGCTGATATCCACCCGCTCGGACAGTGAGGGCATGGAGGCCCGGGCGACGAAGTCGAAGACCCGGTCCCGGCGCATGACCTGGCGGAGTTTGTCCAGGCTCTCCATGGCTCAGTCTCCCTGGGGGCGGCGCAGGCGCAAACCCACCAGGCCGCGGGGGAGAAACAGGGTCACCAGAATGAACAAGCCCCCCAGGAAATACAACCACAGATCCGGATAGGCCACTGTGAACCAGCTCTTGGCCGCGTTCACGACACCGGCTCCCAGCAGGGCTCCCACCAGGGTCCCGCGCCCGCCCACGGCGACCCAGATGGCCATTTCGATGGAATTGGCCGGCGCCATTTCGCTGGGATTGATAATGCCCACCTGGGGTACGTAGAGGGCACCGGCAAGCCCGCACAACACCGCCGACAGGGTCCAGACGAACAGCTTGTAGTGCAGCGTATCGTAGCCGCAGAACATGACCCGGCTCTCGGCATCGCGCACGGCGGTAATGACCCGGCCGAGCTTGGACTTGACGATATAACGGCACAACAGATAACTGGCGAGCACGGCGGCTACCGTGATCATATAGAGCCCCAGCTTGGTGGACGGCTGCTGCAGGGAAAACCCCAGAATCCGCTTGAAGTCGGTAAGACCGTTATTGCCGCCGAAACCGGTCTCGTTACGGAAGAACAGCAACATCATGGCGAAGGTCATGGCCTGGGTGATGATGGAGAAATAAACCCCCTTGATGCGGGAGCGAAAGGCCAGATAACCGAAGACGAAGGCCAGCAGGCCGGGAATGAACAGGGCCATGAACAGAGCAAACCCGAAGTGCTCGAAACCCAGCCAGTACCAGGGGAGCTCCTTCCAGTCCAGGAACACCATGAAATCCGGCAGCTCGCTGCGGTAGACCCCCTCGGTGCCGATGGCGCGCATCAGGTACATGCCCATGGCGTAGCCGCCGAGGGCGAAGAAAACCCCGTGGCCCAGACTGAGAATGCCGGTGTAGCCCCAGATCAGATCCATGGCCAGGGCCACCAGGGCGAAGCAGAGGAATTTGCCCAGCAACGGGATCAGATAATCGGGGACATGGAAGGGGGAGGCGGGGGAGGGCAGTACGTTGAGCAGGGGAATGGCCACCAGTCCCAGCAGCGCCAGCGCCAGCAGTAGCGTCCAGCCCGTCATGGAATGCAGTCCCCGCGGGGTAGATTCCGAGCTCGGGCTCATCTCAACCCTCCACCGCACGGCCCTTGAGGGCGAACAGGCCCTGGGGCCGCTTCTGAATGAACAGAATCAGCAAGACCAGCACCAGGATCTTCCCCAGCACGGCCCCCGCCACGGGCTCCAAGAACTTATTGACAATCCCGAGGCTCAGCGCCCCGGCCACGGCGCCGGCGAGCTGGCCCACGCCCCCCAGCACCACCACCATGAACGAATCCACGATATAAGACTGGCCCAGCTCCGGGCCCACGTTACCCAGCTGAGACAGGGCCACGCCCCCGAGTCCCGCCACCCCGGAGCCCAGCCCAAAGGTCCACATGTCCACCTGGTTGGTGTTGATACCCATGGCCGCCGCCATGGTGCGGTTCTGGGTCACGGCCCGGACATTGAGGCCCAGGCGGGTGCGCTGGAACAAAAACCAGACGGTCGTCAGCACCAGGATGGCGAAGACGATGGTGGCAATGCGGTTGTAGGTCAACACCAGCCCCGGCGCGACCAGGATGCCGCCGGACAGCCAACTGGGATTGGCGACCTCCACGTTCTGGGCGCCGAAGATCAGGCGCACGGTCTGAATCAGAATGAGCCCGATACCCCAGGTGGCCAGCAGGGTTTCCAGGGGGCGACCGTAGAGGTGGCGGATGATGAGCCGTTCCAGGAATATCCCCACCGCCGCGCTCACCACGAACGCCGCCGGCAGGGCGACGATGATGTAGGCGTCGAACCAGCCCGGAATGTAGTCCTTGAACAGATTCTGCACCACATAGGTGGTGTAGGCGCCCAGCATCAACATCTCACCGTGGGCCATGTTGATCACGCCCATGAGCCCGAAGGTGATGGCCAGACCCAGGGCGGCTAGCATCAGCACGCTGCCCAGGCTCAGGCCATAGAACAGATTACCGGTCTGGCTGATGAGAAGCTGTCGGGTCTCGATGGCGGACAGGGCGCGGCGGGCGGCATTACGGACGGCTTCGTCCGCTTCGCGATAGTTACCCTCTGCATCCTGCGCCAACAGTTTTTCCAGGGCTGTGCGGAAGCGGACATCGCCGGTCTCCCCTAGGCGGGTGATGGCGGCGATGCGACGGTCGCTGTCATCGCTGCTGAGGTCGGCCTGGGCGAGGGCCAGCTCGAGGGCTGCTCGGACCTCGTCATCGCTCTCCTGTTCCAGGGCCGTTCTCAGGGCCTCGATGGCACCCTCCGAGGGGCGTTTTGTCAGGGCGGTGGCAGCGGCGAGACGCACCTCGCGATCCGGGGATACCAGGTTCAGGCGGGCAATGGCCGGGCGCAGGGCCCGACGCACGGCGTTGTTGGTACGCAATTTTCGCAGCGACACACCCTCGGCCGGAAAGCGCTCGCCGCTGATCGGATCGGTCAGGGTCTTCCCGGACTTGTCCCGGATCAGCACCCGGCCGTCGTCGTCCACCCCTAACCTGCGATCGCGCAGGGCCTCCAGGGCGGGCAGTGCGCGCGGATCGCCCAGATTGCCGAGCGCCTGCACGGCCCGGCGCATCTGGGTCCGGCTCTTGGCGCCGAGATCGGTGATGGCCGCGGCGAACGGGTCCTCGTCGGCGCCGTGGGCTAAGGGAGCGGCGATCGACAGCGCCCAGATCAGCAGCAGGATCGACCACAGGGGATGGCTATCGCTCATAATCTATCGGTAATCAGTTGCCGGGGGTGCGCTCATAGAGCGCTGGAAGCTTGCGGCGGGATATACCAAACGCCAAATCTACCTGTAGGAGCGAGCTTGCTCGCGAACCGTCCGTGGATTCGCGAGCAAGCTCGCTCCTACAAAGTGTCCCGGCATAAGTGGATACCCATTCAAAGCAAAGGTAAGTGATTAATTGAATTTGGGCTCGGTGCAGTTACCGCAGACCCAGGGATAGGTCCAATCGGCTACCTTATTGGCACTGTCGGGTATGAAGGGACTCCAGGCATCGGCGCGGATGGGCCCTTCGGTCTGCCAGACGATATCGAACTGGCCGTCCTCGGTGATTTCCCCGATGACGACGGGTTTGTGCAGGTGATGGTTTTGGGCGTCCATCTTGATCTCGTAGCCCGAGGGCGCCTTGAAGGTCTGGTAGCCGATGGCCTGCCGGACCGCATCGACATCGGTCGTGTTGGCCTGCTTTGCTGCCTGGGCCCACATGTGGATGCCGATGTAGGTGGCTTCCATGGGGTCATTGGTCACGCGCTTGTCCCCACCGGGGAGATTGTTCTTCTTGACGTAGTCCTGCCACTTGGCAATGAACGCCTCGTTCTCCGGCGTTTCGATGCTCATGAAATAGTTCCACGCGGCCAGGTGTCCGACGAGGTCGCTGGTATCGATACCGCGCAGCTCCTCCTCGCCCACGGAGAAGGCGACCACGGGAACGTCCTCGGCCTTCAAGCCCTGGTTCGCCAATTCCTTATAAAAAGGTACATTGGAGTCGCCGTTGATGGTGGAAACCACGGCGGTGGGTTTGCCCGCCGCAAACTCCTTGATCTTGGCGACGATCGTCTGGTAGTCGGCGTGACCGAAGGGGGTGTAGGTTTCCCAGATATCCTCGTCGGATACGCCCTTCGATGCCAGGAAGTAGCGCAGAATCTTGTTGGTGGTGCGGGGATAGACATAGTCCGTTCCCAGCAGCACGAAGCGCTCGGCCTCACCGCCATCTTCGCTCATCAGGTATTCCACCGCCGGAATGGCCTGCTGATTGGGCGCTGCGCCGGTGTAGAACACGTTGAAGGAAGATTCCTCGCCCTCATACTGAACGGGATAGAACAGCAGACCGTTCAGCTCTTCGAAAACCGGCAGCACCGATTTACGGGATACCGAGGTCCAGCAGCCGAACACCACGGCGACTTTTTCCTTCTGGATCAGCTCTCGGGCCTTTTCGGCGAACAGGGGCCAGTCGGAGGCCGGATCGACGACCACGGGCTCCAATTGTTTGCCGAGTACGCCGCCGTTGGCGTTTATTTCTTCAATCGTCATCAGGGCCACGTCCTTGAGGGAGGTTTCACTGATGGCCATGGTGCCGGACAGGGAGTGCAGGATACCGACCTTGATCGTCTCCGCCGCCTGGGAGGAGCCGATACCCGGGATCAGCGACCCGATCAGCAGTGGCCATCGGAGAAATTTGCGCAGCGAAAATGTCATAGAGTGCCCTCACAGTTTTTTCAGGTAATGAGGCGAATGGTTGATAAGGCAAAGGGTCACGGGTGACCTGATTTTTTTGGGAGTGGTCAAAACCGCGAGGGTCGTCAGCAGTTGTTGTGCCAACCTAAATTTTTTACTATAAAACATATTCTTGTGTGATTATTAGGGTGTCCGCAAGGGGTGGTTGTTTTATTTGGGTGCAGAATGTGAGGATGTCTTGCACTAAAATGGTGCTATCGTTTTGATTGGTAACCAGCGGCGTCACGGCCCACCCGGGCAAGGCATCGGCGGCCGCCCGAATCGCTCCGCGTACCTCGTCTGCACTGGCGAAAGGCACCCGCGCCGCTTCTTCATCAGTCCCGGGGTTGAACACGGGTCCGAACCGACCGCTTCCGCCCTCGACCTTCTCGCCACCAATGTAATGGTGCAGGGTTTTCGTCTCGCTCATCGTCTCCTCCTAATATTCATGCTGTCACGAATCGCGGCACTGTTGCCGTTTGATTTAAGAGGGCTAATTTAGCCAGCGTTTCTGGGGCTAGTACCTCTGCTCATAAGTTCGCACACACTGCTCCCCCCTTTGAAAAAGGGGGGAGCCGGGACACTGGCACCGATAACCTCCGAGGAAAGTTCAAGGGTGGGGGTGTCTACGAACTTATGAGCAAAGGTACTAGCAGCCCCTTTTAATCAAACGACAACAGTGCCCGAATCGCCGTGCCGAGCTTGCGTCTTTTCGCACGGCTTGGCATAAGTTTAACTCCTGATGCCGTTCGAGGAATCCTGCACCATGTCCACGATTCGTCCCGCGACCCTCACCGACACCGTCAAGCTGATGCTACTGGGCGGTATCTGGGGTTCATCGTTCATGTGTATCGAGATCGCGCTGACCGGCTTTCCACCTCTCACGCTGGCTGCCGGCCGCATTCTGCTGGCGGCGCTGGCCCTGAACGGCGTGGTGTGGCTGACGGGCCAGCGGTGGCCGCGGGGAGTGCGCACCTGGGGTCTGTTGATCATCGTTGGACTGTTCAGCAGCGCCTTGCCCTTCATCCTTGTCAGCTGGGGTCAACAGTTCATTCCTAGTGGCCTCAGCGCCATTCTCATCGCCACCGGTTCTTTTGTCTCGCTGTTTCTCTCTCACCTGCTGACGCCCGACGATCGGCTGACCCTACCCAAGCTCGGCGGTATGTTGATCGGCTTCAGTGGCGTCATCGTTCTGGTCGGCGTCGATGCGCTGGCCGGACTCGACGAGGCCGTGCTGGGACAACTGGCGGTTATGGGAGCGGCGGCCTGCTACGCCATCTCCGGCATCATCACCCGTAAGACCGACTACGTGCCGCCGCTGGTCAACAGCGCCGTCGTGTTGCTGACGGCGGCCTGCTACATGGTCCCGCTCGCGCTGATCGTCGACGGCGTTCCCGGTCCGACAGCCGACCTGAAACCGATGCTAGCGCTGGGCTTTCTGGGGCTGGTGCCGACGGCCCTCGCCTACCTGGTGCGCTTTCAACTGATCCAGCAGGTCGGGGTGGTGTTCATCTCCCAGGTCAGCTACCTGGTGCCGCTGTTCGCCGTGTTCTGGGGCTGGTTGTTTCTGGCGGAAGTGCCTAGCCCGGCGGCCTGGGTCGCGCTGGTGATGATTCTGGTAGGCATCAATGTTAGTCGGTTGCGCTCGGCAGGTTTGTAGCGTTCGCTGCAGTGATACAACCTAGCGATAGGCTCGTCTCGTATGCGGTGACGGATACCGATCGCTGTATCAAGCACGAGATTGGACCTGAAAGCGTGGTTACAAGCGGCAAAATATGTGCGAGAGACGTTAAAATTGCTTCTGCAAGAACCGGAGCTTATTTTTATTGGGCAGGCTGTTAACGAAGTCTCGCCCCTTGGGCGGGTTAACGTTCCGGTTTCCGCCGATTAGTGGCGAAGGTATTGTTATTCTTCCTAATGCTCCGCAAGGACTGAGATGAGACCAATGCAATGAGACGATATTTGACTTCCCTGATTGCCCTCGAGTTGCTCGTATCGGCCCTGTCGCTCGCGAGCCCCGCACACGCAGCGCAGAGCTTCGTCTGCCAGGGTCGGATGGACAATGGCTTCGGTTATCGCGCGCATTACGTGGATGGCCGTTTCACCGACATCGTCTGGGATCGCCCCGGACAGCCGCCCACCACGACCTCCCTCAATTTCAAGTCCACGGATAACCAAGGCCAGCCGGTGTACCAGGGCAGCTTCCTGGCCGCCACCGCAGTTACCCTCATCGACCGATCCCGTGGAAACGTCGGACCGGGGACCGAGATCCTGATCGAGGCGGAAGAATGGGGATCTTCCAGCGCAGCCTGTGGGCTCGGCGTGGCCGATGGCGGTGAGCCTCCGCCGCCGGTGGGAGGCCTGACCTGTACCGGACAGATGAACAACGGATTCGGCTACATGGTGCACCACCAGCACAACCGATTCACGAGCATCGTCTGGGAGCGTCCGGGGCAACCACCCACGACGACCACCTTGACATTCGACAACAACAACGAACAGGGGCAGCCCATCTATCGCGGCAGCTTCCTCGCTGCTACGGCGGTCACCATGGTCGACCTGTCCGGTGGCAACCCCGGGCCGGGATCCCAGGTATCGATCGGCGTCGAGGAATGGGGGTGGTCGCGGGGGATCTGCCAAAGGTAAGGACACTTCGAGCGGGCAACCCCCAGCGCGTTTGTTTGCTCCTCATTGCTGTGTTGTAGAGCCCGTCCCTGCCTTCAAATCTCCTCGCTGAGATGTAAGCGGCCGGGGATTTCTACCGAACCCCTATCCAATTCGATTCGACTACAAGTACAGGCAGAGTTCTGCTAAGGGGGCGGTGGTTCACGGCTTTCAGAGCTAAGGCCATAAATGTAATTCGTGGTTTGCTTTATGGACTGACAGATTGGGACTTCGAAGGGTAATGCGCAGGAAAATTCAGCTCAACGGTTAGAGCAACATCAGGGTGTGTAACCTTAAAGTATAGCCCATTGATCGTGCCGCCCTGGAAGCCGAACTCCAACCTTATTCGTTAGGCGGCGTCCATTGCCTTGCGAAGCTCCTCCGGGGTGCTCTTCTGCGCAAGCCAAGCAAGTCCGTCCCCAGCGAGAAGCTGCCTGCACGCTAAGGATAGATTGGGAGGTTTGGGCTTCGTTGGACGAGAATTTCCACCAGCGATCTCGCGGTGTAACGAAGGAGTACTGCCACCATGACGTTGGATCCCGGATGAGACTCCTAGCGATTCTGTTCAGCCAGCTTGAGCGAAATCGCGCGAGCCGCTCGCGCAGCGGCCAAAGGCATTCGTACTCCCGGGGATGGGGGCGGGGTTCTCGGCTCCTGGCGCGCTCACGGAAATCCGGGTAAAAGACCCCGAGATTCACTGTGAACTCTCCCTCGCATGATCGAACACCCACCTGAACGTATACAATCTGCGTGCAGCCCGATCGCTCGACGCCGCGGCAGAAGGTTCGGGTTTTTGGATAGTACTTGAAGCTCTCTACACTGAGTAAGGGGACGAGATGCCGCTTGATACACGCCTCAAGCGTTCGGATTCGCTCGCTTTTCGGCACGACGGATAAATGCCTAGTGTTAGGTTTATATTTCAATAACACCAATCATATACTTTACCGCTTTACCACTGATTTTAACCCTGTTGCCTGATAACACGCACATTACTTCACCACCCCGATTTGAAACTTGCTTTGCTTTCAATTTATTTTTCCCAAGAATTTCTGACCAATAAGGGATAAGTTGAGTGAATGCAGAACCCGTTACAGGGTCCTCGTTGATTCCGTATTTAGGTGCAAAAAAACGAATAACAAAGTCATATGATCTTGATTTTGAGGTAACTGCAACCCCTCTAAGATCAAGTTCACATAATTTTGATAGATTAGGTTTGGCCGCTAATACATCTTCTTCGGTTTCTAATATGACGATGTAATCTTCTCTCTTCAAACAACTCACTGGTTGAACATTAAATGCGCTTAATATTTCTGGTGGAATATTGCATTCTTGAGGTGGTTGAGATGGAAAGTTCATCTCTAACCATTCATTATTTTTTTGTACAGTCAGAACACCGCTTTTAGATTGAAATGATATTTGTTGTTGACTGTATCCAATAATATTAAATATTACGTAGGCGCTTGCTAATGTTGCATGCCCACATAAATCCACTTCATGCACAGGAGTGAACCAGCGGATATGATAACCTTCATCTGTTTGTACAAAGTAGGCAGTTTCAGAAAGATTATTTTCCGTTGCTATTGCCTGCATAATTTCATCGGGTAACCAAGAATCTAATGGGCATACAGCAGCGGGGTTTCCCTCAAAGAGTTTATTTGCGAATGCGTCTATTTGGTAAAGCTTTAATTTCATTACGACTCTTTTAAAATCCTAGCGATAAAGCTCAGCGGCGCGAGCTTAAGAGCGTCCGCTGGAGCGCCTTGTTAGGCATTTTGGCATATTAGAG